>Ga0137307_101374_pt1 | contig 21992 bp, 19 predicted proteins | sample NAcewD2O_March_2_FD_97180 | JGI IMG/M metagenome (GOLD analysis project Ga0137307, IMG submission 97180) | Mouse cecal microbial communities from Vienna, Austria - N-Acetylglucosamine amended D2O_March | ecosystem: Host-associated > Mammals > Digestive system > Large intestine > Cecum | place... | reverse complement strand
AAGCAGCCATGCTTGCATGGATATTTGGCGACTGGCGCGAGAGTCAAAGACCCCGCAGCTTGCTGCGCTGGAATTTTGATGCCCGTCAGCTTGCTGCGGGGTCTTTGACTGCGGAAACATTTTTGGAGGACAACATTTACGGATATGATGGAAATTGTATTGAATGCAAGTGTTTGAGAAAATGATTAACACAAAATAACCGCTTTTAGCTTATGGCGGTTATTTTGTGTTTTGCTGTCAATAGCTTTGGCTGCGCGGGCACGACAAACTCATTGCAAATCGCTTTTTTTCAAAAGGTCTAAAACTCATATCTTGTTCCATGTGAAAGTAACAGTCCGTCTGTTAATTCTACACATAAAATTATAGTGTTCTCATCATTAAAATTATTATGTCCGTTATCAATCCATTCAGAAAAGGCATTTCATGGGCTGTAAACCATTCACTAGTACAGTATTCACCATTAATTACGCAATTCTGTACTAGCTATTGCAATAGTTGGGTTATTTTCAATATGTTTTACTTTATTTGAGAGCGCATATGTAATAATATGAAATGTTACTATTCACAGTAGTTACTGTTCACGGTGCCTTGCACCTTGCTGCAAGGCATCCGGCCGGTAAAATAGCAGTTGCATGCATCCAGCCCCTCGCCGTCAGGCGACTTTTTAATGGGCTGGATGCGTTACAGTTCGCGGCCGGTTGGGCCGTGAACTGTAACGAATAGTAACAAGAAAACAGTTTACAGTTGAAGCGCATTGTGTAATTGCGTATAATATTAAGAAAAAGGTTGGTTACAGTTCGCGGCCGGTCAGGCCGTGAACTGTATATAAGCAGGCAGCCGCAAAGGAGGTTTTTATGGAGAAGAGCAAAAAATATATGTATGATTATGAACAGTTCGAAAATGGAAAAGGTCCCGGAACTATGGTGGCGGATATCTTAAGTGATCCGGAATTTTCCCAGGTATCAGATCTGGTGATCGGGTGCTGGGGCGAATCCTGGGATGACAGCTGCCAGATCATCCTGGATCAGATCGTAGAGAACAAGGAAAAGTTTTCCCACGTTAAGAGCCTGTTTGTGGGGGACATGGACTATGAGGAATGCGAGGTTTCCTGGATCGTCCAGGGGAATTACAGCGGACTCTGGCAGGCGCTTCCCCATTTGAAGTCGCTCACTGTCAAGGGGAGTTCAGATCTGGTGCTGGGAGAGATCAGCCATCCGGAACTGGAAGCTCTCACGATCATCTGCGGCGGACTTCCGGTATCGGTGATCCAGGAAATTCAGAATGCCAAGCTGCCGAATCTGAAAAAACTTGTTCTTTACATAGGGATTGAAGATTATGGATTTGACGGCAGTGCAGACACCATCAAAAACTTCCTGGAAAAGTCGGATTTTCCGAAGCTTGTGCATCTGGGGATTGAGGACAGCGAGATCCAGGACGAACTCGTTCAGGTGGTGCTGGAGAGTAAGTACATGAAGCAGCTGAAAATACTGGATCTGTCCAACGGTACCTTGACGGACAAAGGCGGCGCCCTGCTTTTAGAAACGCTCCCTTCCTATCCAAATGTCGGGGAACTGGACGTGCATTTTCATTATATGACAGAGCGCATGGTGAAGGATCTGCAGGCCCTTCCGATAAAGGTCGATGCATCGGAGCGTTATGAGCCGGAGGAATACAAAGGCGAGATCTGGATGAATGCCATGCTGACCGAATGAGGCAGGCGGCCGTCCTGGGCAGTCCCGGGACGAAACGGGCTATCTATCTGAAAAAAGGCGCGGAGGCGGCGGGGATATCTGTCCGGCTGCTGGACTGGAAGGAGTTTCCCTTTCGGTATACTGCTGCATGGGAAGATCTATTTGTGAAAATCGACCCGCCTTTGTGGGAAAGCTGCTGCCTGGATGAGTTGAATGTCCTGGCGCAGGATTATAAAAAAAAGCTGCAATGGCTGGCAGAACTGGGGAAGAAACAGCAGATCACGTTTTTAAACAGGCCGGAGGATATCAGCGCCCTTCTGGATAAAAAAGGGTGCAAAATACGGCTGGCAGAGGCAGGGATACCGGTGACTGAAGAATTGGAAGGTAGCAGGCGGGCGGACATGTCCTCTGGCCGAAACGCCGCTGCTGCAGGCACGGCCGGGATGCCCGCCGATCGTAGTCCTGCCGGCGCCGGTCCTGCGGAGATGCTGCTGTATGCTATGGAACAGCACCGTGTTTTTCAGGTATTCATAAAGCCGGTCTGCGGTTCCGGAGCCGCCGGAACCGCGGCTTTCCGCTGGCTGCCCAGCTCCGGCCAGATGATCCTATACACTTGTGCAATAGAGGATCCCGAGACCGGACGCATGGTCAATACGAAACGGCTCAGGCGGTTTACAGACAGGAAGCAGGTACTTTCGATGATCGGACGTCTTCTGGAACTGGACTGCATCGTAGAACGGTGGTATGCCAAGGCAGAACACAGCGGCTTTTCCTACGATCTGCGGGCAGTGGTTCAGAACGGGACGCCGGACTTTATCCTGGCCCGTCTTTCTTCCGGCCCCATTACCAATCTGCATTTGAATAACCACCCTTTAAAAGGGGAGGAGCTGGGGCTTCCGGACCGCGTCATGGAGGAGGTGGAACAACTCTGTATCCGGGCGGCAGGATGCTATCCTGAGCTGCAGAGCGCGGGGATCGATATTCTTCTGGAAAAAGGGAGTCTCCGTCCCAGGATCATCGAAATGAACGGCCAGGGCGATCTCATTTACCAGGATATTTATGACCAGAACAGGATCTACCTCCATCAGGCGGAGATAATGAAGGAATGGTTATATAAAATATGAAAGGGCAAAGCAGTATGGACATACAAGAAACAAGAAACGAAATAAATATGGAAACACCGGAAACCACGGATGAAGTAAAAAACATGGACGGATCGGAAAGAGCAAAATCCCAGGAACACGCCGCAAACGGGCATACCGCCGAAGTTCCTTTCCGGCTTTTCTCTTCTGCCAAAGCGAAGAGAACGCCTTCCATTGACATGAACCAGGTTGTCGGACAGATGGATATTTTGTTCGTCTGCCTGGATACCCTTCGGTATGACGCAGCGGTAAAGGAACAGGAACAGGATACGACTCCGGTGCTCAACCGTTACGGCCCTTGGAAAAAATGCCAGGCTCCGGGGAATTTTACGTGGCCGTCCCATCACTCCATGTTTGCCGGTTTCCTGCCTGCGGATCATGAAGCGAAAAATCTGGCTGACCGGGAAATGCTGTTTTTCCCCAGACAGATCGGCATGGGAAGAAAAACACCCCCAGGGGCTTACGGATTTTCCGGCGGCACGATCATGGAAGGGCTGGAAAAGGAAGGCTATGATACCTGGTGTATCGGAGGCGTCTCCTTTTTTGACAAACGCTCGGACCTTGGAAAGGTATTTCCCGGATATTTCCAGAAAAGTTACTGGAATCCGTCCTTCGGCTGCGGGGTAAAGGACAGCACCAAAAATCAGGTAGACTTTATTTTGAGAAAGCTGGAAGCAGCGGATCCGGGGCAGAGGATTTTTATGTACCTAAATGTGGACGCCATCCATTATCCCAATTCCTTCTATCTGGATGGATGCTCCCATGATAACCTGGCCAGCCACGGGGCGGCGCTTCGCTATACGGATCGGGAACTGGGACGGCTGTTTGACCATTGGAAAGAAAAACGGGGCCAGACCTTTGTCATCTGCTGTTCTGATCACGGAACCTGTTACGGAGAGGACGGATGCCAGTTCCATGGGATCGATCATCCTGCGGTCAATACCGTTCCTTATAAACATTTCTTTTTATAGAGGTTTTTGTTACTATGAATCCGTATATTCAATATATGTACAGTTATCCTCACAAAACGGCTTACCGCCCGCTGACCGGAATGCGGTTGGCAGACTGCACTGACAGTCTTTCGGAACCGGGCTGCGGGCTGTATCTGCACCTCCCCTTCTGCCAGACGAAATGCGGCTACTGCAATCTGTTCTCTGTCACCGGAGCCGGAGCAGAGGAGATAGAACGGTATCTGGACGCGGTGGAACGGCAGCTGAACCAGTACCGCCGGATCCTGGAACCGGCAGGCACAAGGTTTTCAGATTTTACCATAGGCGGGGGGACGCCCCTTCTATTGACTGCGCGGCAATTGGAACGAATCTTTGCCATGACGGAATCGTATCTGAGTTTTGAGGAAAACCGGAGCATTGTGATCGAAACGGCCCCCAACCAGACGGACAGCGAAAAATTACAGTTGCTAAAAGATCGGGGCATTACAAGGGTCAGCATGGGGATCCAGAGTTTTCGCGACCGAGAGCTGGAAACTCTGCGCCGGGGACACAGCGGGAAAAAAGCGCTGGAAGCCCTGGAGCTTTTGCTTTCCTTTGGATTTGACTGTGTAAATACGGACTTTATCTACGGGATTCCCGGACAAACAATCCGATCTCTTTTGGAATCCTTGGAAAAGGCGGTGTCTCTCTGTCCCCAGGAGATTTTTTTGTATCCTCTGTATGTGAAGCATGGCGCAGGGCTGGAAAGGGAACTGCGGGACGGAATGGTGCTGGAGCCGGAAAAAGCTTTTGAGCAGTATCGGGAAGCAAGCAGCTTTTTGAAGTCAGAAGGCTTCCGGCAGGATTCTATGAGGCGGTTTATCCGGAGAAAATCAGAACACCTGCGCCCCTTCTCTGAGTGCGGCTTCGGCACCTCTCTGGCGTTAGGCTGCGGCGGACGGAGCTATGTGGGAAATCTGCATTTCTGTACCCCATATGCCATCACAAGGCAGGACTGCATGCGTGAATTATACGCTTATGAAAATACGCAGGATTTTACCGTTGTTACTCATGGGATCGCGCTTTCCCAGGAGGAACAGAAACGCAGATATGTGATCCGCCATCTCCTGATCCGGCCAGGACTGGATATCGGCAGGTATCGGGAGCATTTCGGCACGGAGATCCTGGAGGATTTTCCGCTGCTGTCGGAGTGGATTGGGGAAGGGTATCTTGCGCGGCAGTGCACTCCTGATGAAGTCGGGATCCGCTGCGGTTCAGGACTGCGGGATGCGTGCTGTGATCCGGCACAGCGAAAGGCAGAATCCGGCTGGCTGGTGCTGACGGATGACGGGCTCGCCCTTTCCGATTATCTTGGCCCGCAGCTGATTTCCAGGGAAATCAGCGAAAAAATGGCAGAATGGGAGACAATGCATGGACAGACAAACCGACCGCTTATGCAGCTGCTTAAAACACTGTGAAGCTGAAACAAAATCCCGCTGTACCGACGGCTTGGCGCCCTGCGGAGAGGATTCGGGGGCCGGGCAGTCCCCACGCCGTACAGTCCTCTACCGAGGCAGCTTGAAGAGCTGTAATTATCAATGCAGCTATTGCCCTTTTTCCAAGCACAGGATTTCTAAGCGGGAATTGGAAGATGACCGGGAACAATGGTTCCAGTTCTGTGAAAGTCTGCGGGAAAGTGTGGAAGATCTGAGTATCCGCGCCCTGATGGTCGTGCCCTACGGGGAAGCCCTGATCCACCCATGGTATTGGGAGGGGCTCGGCAGTCTTACAAAATGGGATGCCCTGGAAGCGGCTGGAGCGCAGACCAACTTAAGCTTCTCTGCCGAACGCTCTCTCAAAATCTTCGATCAGTTCGGAGGCGCGCGGGAAAAGCTGCGTCTCTGGGCTTCCTTTCATCCGGAGATGACGGCCTACGAAGAATTTGCCGCAAAATGCATCCGTCTTCGGAGGGAAGGCATCCTTCTTTGCACCGGCGCAGTAGGGGTTCCGGAAAATATCAATCTGCTCCGCAGGCTCCGTGAAATGCTCTCGGACGAGATTTATCTCTGGATCAACAAAATGGACGGCCTGAAACGCCCCTATACCGAAGAGGAAATTCGTCTGTTCCAATCCATAGATCCGTATTTTGACCGGGAGCTCCGGCATGTTCCCGCAGATGAACGCCTGTGTCTCAACCGGCTTTTCGTGGAGGCCGACGGAAATGTCCACAGATGCAATATCAGCGGTGCATCGGGCAAAAACTGGTATGGAGGACATCGAAAGGATCTGTTTGAAGAGAGCTTTCTGTGCCACAGAAAATGGTGCTCTTGTTATCTGGCATACGGACTCCGGGATGAGGAAACGAACCAGGCGCTTTTCGGCCCGGATCCGGTGTTCCGAATTCCGCGAAGGCCCGGGGGATGCTGACCTGGGCCTTATTGACAAGGCAGGGTTGCAGGTTAGATGCGAAAAATTCTTGTTATTATTCAATTGTTAATTCAAAAAATATCTCTCGTTCTCAAGATATTTCTTGAAAAATTCATTCATATCATTGGCAATCAGTTCGTCATAATAGTAAATCTTCCCCTTATTCATTTTCAGGGAGTGGCGGAGGGTAGTTTCCGGGGAGGGCGTAAGCTCTCCCCTAAGCCCTCGCGTTTGAGAGCGAAATAAACGGAAAACAAACCTGCATATCCATATGATATTTGCGGAGAAGAAACGGTTAGACCAGCCGAAAGAAAAGACTGCCACCCGCAATATGTTTTATGACGAACAGGGAAAGCACGTTCGGACGAAAAAAGAGATACTTGACAGGGACGGAAATATCCGCAAAGGCTGTAAGATCATCAAAAAAGGCGAAGTGTATGAGCGTAAGATTTTTACCATAAAAGACGGGCCCTTCAAGCAGGAATCTTTTTTGGATGAGGCAAAAGTATTTTATACGGATCTGATCAACCAGATGGTGATTAATGATAAGGATAGGCTCAGTATATTTGATAAGAACGGCCCGTACCTTGCGACAAAGAAAGTCGGTAAAAATAATCCGAAAGCGGAGGAAATAAAGGCATACAATGAGATCCGCATGGCATGGAACAGGGCAGTTGACCGTGCCATCGTCAGCGGCGTATCTGAGACGGAGGTTGTGGAACTGAAAAAGACAGAGATTACGAACAAGGTAAAGGAATCCGTGGAGCAGAACGGTAATAAACCGGAACTATTCGGGGATATCGTCAGGGCGGCAATTATTTTGCTGGAGCGGCTGATTACAAAAGTTATGCAGAAGATAATGGATTTTGTGGAAAAAGGCATCGGCAAAGTTGTCGATGCCGTAAAGGAAACCCCGAAAGAAACGGAAAGATATATCCATGCAAAAGACGAGCCGTTAGATCAGTCGGAACGGAAGAAGATACCACTTCCCGTAAATCCGCACTGGAAGGAGGTGGCAACAGAAAGACCGCCGCAGCCAAAGCCTTCCTTGCTTGCAGGTAAATATCCTCGCATGAAAGGGATTGATAGCAGACTCAAAGATCAGAACAAGGCAATTTTGGGGCGAGAGAAAAAACAGGATTTGCTAAAAGAGGAATTGTCTGAATGCAGGGGCATTTTTAAGGGCAACAGACGAAAAGAATTACAGCAGGAACTTAACGAGATTGATATTCAAATTTCAAATATGAAGAAGCGGTTGTCATCTATTGTGAAGGAATACAAATTCGATTCTGTGCAGGCGTTTTATAAGGAATTTAAAGCAGCCAAAAGAGAGTGTCTTGATTATAAGGCGGCTCATTTAAAATGGGAGAAAATCTACGGAGAAAAAGTAATGGATACCGTGAGTATCAGAGAACGTCTCCGGCAGAAAGAACAGATGGTAAAAGAAAGAGAATCGAGCAGGGTGTATCATTGGCGGTATAATTTGCAGAATGGAGGGGTGTCCTGTGTATGAAGTGGTAAGCGGGCTGTTGGAAATATTTTCTCCATGTTTCTAGGATACCGCCTGCAGTATCGCTATGGGAGTTTTTTGGAAAGCGGGATTCGGAATCGGCGAATAAACGGGCTGGCAGCCGCAGTGCTGTACGGGGTGCTTCGGTGTGGAATCGGTATCTTTCTGCCAAAGGGTTATGGAAGCCGTGGTGCTTTTATAAGGCTGGCAGTGATCATGTGCATTATATCTGCGATTGCGATAATCTTAATCGGGAAGATAATTTTGTTTCTTGTAGTTGCTTTTATGGCGGCAAACGAAATAAGTTTTTTAAATTAGGTACTCAAACCTTGAAAAATAAACGATTTTCCTAAAATAATTGCAGTATTGACAACAAAAAGGCACTTACCTCTGGTATAATGGGATTAGCAAGATTGATATATGCACTGAAAGAGTGCCTAACCTTATAAAAACCTCGAAAATGCAGTTAATACAAACTTTATATGATATGTTTTTTAGTATGAATAATCCAGACAGAAATTATGCTTGAAATATTAAGTGAAGGAGGGGGGTTGCTTGAACGAAAGAATATTGAACATAGTCAGTGATTTATTCATGGTGCCGATTTGCGTAACAGAAAGTAGTAAAGTTATATACAAAACAAAAAGTGATGATAATATTTATATTGAAGAAATTGATGCAAAATTTGTCTCTGAACTGAGGCTCCTGGCTGTGCAGCATACAACGCCGATTATTTATATTGAGGATGAAGACATTTACTGGGGGCTCATATATAGTGACGAGAGACTATATTCAATAGGACCGATTACTCGTATTTCTTTGACAAGAGGCAGACTTTCTGCGTATAAGAAAAAGCATGGTGTAATCGAGAATTATTCAGTAACTGTAATTGGAACAGGTACTATAACCAAGATTTTGTGCCTTTTATTCGAGATTATAACAGGAGAGTCGGAATCTTATGATGATATTGCTATTGTTAATGATTTTTTGAGCGAAGAAGAGGCGGGGAAATGGGTATCGAGCGAAAACTACGAAATATACCAATTAAATCAATCAGAATATGAAAGAAAGCATACCGGCGGAATCGACTTTGAGAAGAAAATCTTTGATTTGGTAAAAAATGGAGATGTAAACGGAATTAAGAAAATATTGGACGGTTTTACACCTGATGCAAGTGATTTTGGAGAGGTGGCTGTTAATTCGGCAAAACAGCAAGAATACATGATGATTACAATAGTGACGCTTGTGTCCAGAGCTGCAATTGAGGGAGGGATGAATGCAGAGGAAGCCTATACGCTTGGCGATGTGTATATGCGAAAGATAGAAGAAAGTTGCAAAAATATTTCAAAGCTTCAACAGATAGGCATGCAGGCTCAGATAGATTTTGCCGAAGGAGTTGCGCTGGCTAAGAGGAGACACAGCGAAAATATCTATGTTGAAAAGTGCAAGGATTATATTGGCAAGAACCTGAGAAAAGAGATAAAAATAGGGGAGATTGCTTCAAAAATCGGAACATCAAGATCGTATCTGTCACACAAATTTTCCGAGATTGAAGGCATAACGATTCAAAACTACATCCTTGCAGAGCGACTGGAACATGCTGCAAATTTACTGAAATATTCTGATTATCCTATTTCTGCTATCGCAGAGTATTTTAAGTTTTCATCTCAAAGCCACTTCGGAAAATGTTTTAAGGAGCGTTATAAGATAACGCCAAAAGAATATAGAGCTATCAATACGAAATAGATAAAAAAATGCCGGAAGGCATTTTTTTATTGGACAAATGCACATAAGTGTCAAAAAGAGAACATAGATAATATTTTTGCATGTTAACTTTATTTATAATCACTATATCAAGATAAAAGACATTCTTATTAATGAGGAGGATTAAAATCATGAAGGAAAGAAAAAACAATCCGGATAAAATTGGATTTGTAAAGTTCTGGGGATGGCAGACTCGCGGTGTAGCAGCTGCAGTAAATTTTATTATGCTGGGGTATATTTCGCTTTTCTGCACGGATGCGCTTGGAATGAGCGCAGCACTTATCGGAACGCTTTTAATGGCAAGTAAGGTTGTGGATGCCATCACAGACTTGTTGGCAGGATACATTGTCGACAAGACCAATACCAAATGGGGGAAGGGCAGACCTTATGAGTGGTTTATTGTTATCGAATGGGTATTGACTTATTTGCTTTTTGCCACGCCGGCAGGCGCAAGTAATACCTTTAAAGTTGTTTGGATTCTCGTTATGTATGTGATGATTAATGCCGTGTGTACGACATTTTTGTCAGCGGCTCAGAATCCGTATATGATACGGGCTTTTGGCACTGATAATCAGAGAGTAAAGCTTGCAAGCTTTGGCGGTATTGTGATTATGGTTGCCTCTATGGCTGCAAATATTATTTTACCAACCTTCATCGAAGGAATCAGAACGGATGTAAATGGTTGGAGACTCGTTATATTTTGCGTAGCAGTTCCTATGGCAGTAATCGGTATCTTCAGATTCTTTCTTGTAAAGGAAACCATTAAGATTGAGGATGCAAGCACTACGGAGAACGTAACAATTAAGGATACATTACAGGTATTGAAAGGCAACAAATATGTATGGTTTATCGGTTTGATGTATCTTGGATATTCCTTTATAACAGGTATGGGGATTCATACGTATTACTTTACATGGGTGATAGGGGATCTTGGTTTGATGGGTACGGCTTCAGCTATGACAATTGTCGTGCTTCCGTTATTGTTTGTTTTTCCGATTATTATGAAAAAAATTTCAAAAGGAACAATGGTTCGGATTTCCTGTGTATTCTATATTATATCAGGACTTTTATTGTTCTATTTTGGCGAAATTTTTCCATTGCTCCTTTTAGCGTTTGTACTTGCTGGAATCGGATCGCTTCCAATTACATATTTGGTTGATCTGATGATGCTGGATGCAGGAACTTATAATCATTATACAATGGGCAAGAGAATGGACGGAACAATCGGAGCAATTAAGGGCTTCTTGGGAAAGCTTGGCGGAGCTCTTGGTATTGGTGCAGTGGGTTGGCTTCTGGAACTGGGCGGATACAATGGTCTTGCGGAAACGCAGACAAGTGGTGCATTATTTATGATCAAATTCCTTGCGGGATATATGAATGTCATCGTGTTTGCAGCAGTCGGTATAGTTATGCTTTTCTATAATTTGGATAAGCTTCTTCCTGAGATTGAGAAAAAGCAGGCATAGGATAGTTATAAATGAGGTGACGGCAATGAAGAAGGTAAGGTTTAATGACGGATGGGTATGCAATGGGAAAGCGGTCCATATCCCACATGATGCAATGATTCATGAGAAAAGAGATCCGAAAGCGCCCGGCGGCAGCGCACACGGTTACTTCCCGGGTGGAAAATATATTTATAAAAAGAACTTTGATGTTACGAAAGAGCAGCTTGACAAGCATATGGAATTGGAGTTTGAAGGAGTATATCGGAACTGTGAGGTGCTGATTAATGGGAAGCCGGCGGCAGCGCACAGATATGGTTACACGCCGTTTTCCATATGTCTTGACGGACAGCTCATTGTGGGCAAAAATGAGATTGCTGTAAATGTAGACAACAGTGATATGCCAAACAGCAGATGGTATTCGGGCTCTGGTATATACAGACCAGTCAATTTATATGTTGGTGAAGCGACCTATATAAAGCGTCAGGGAATAAAGATTGATATCCTGTCTGTTTCTCCTGCAAAGATTAAGGTTGATACAGATGTTGAAGGCGCATACGATACGGTAGAAATTACGATTATTGACAAGGATAATAACGAGGTAGCACATACAAATGGGCTGGATGCAGAAATCACAATTGGCAATGCATTTCTTTGGGATGCAGATACGCCCAACCTTTATGTATGTCATGTGAAAGTTGTAAAGGACGGCGCAGTTATTGATGAAGCGTCTGCAGAATTTGGTATCCGCGAGGTTACTTACAGTACAAAAGGGTTGTTCATAAACGGTAAGCGCACATATCTTCGGGGTGGATGCATTCATCATGATAATGGAATCCTTGGCGCTGCAACCTGGGATAAAGCGGAGGAGAGAAGAGTTCGGATTTTAAAAGAGAATGGTTTTAATGCGATTAGAATGTCTCATAATCCTGCTTCTGATGCCCTTATAAGAGCATGTGATAAGTATGGCTTGTATTTGATGGACGAGACGTTTGATATGTGGTATTTAAGAAAAACCAAGTATGACTATGCTTTGGATTTTAAGGACTGCTGGAAGGAAGATGTAAGGGCAATGATCAATCGGGACTACAATCATCCCTCCATAATCATGTACTCTATCGGAAATGAGGTTTCTGAACCGGGAAAGCCGGATGGTGTAAAGCAAGGGAAAGAAATCATAGGATTCATTAAGAAATTAGATTCCAGACGAATCGTCACAGGCGGAATGAATCTCATGATCATGGGAAATTATGCTAAGGGCAAGGGGCAGTATGACAATGTAGACGAAGATGCCGCTCAAAATGGGGCTGGCGGAGAAAGCGGCGGAACCCCCCAAAATGCCTCGCTTGCGTTTAATGTAATGGCAAGCTTTGTCGGCTCCGGAATGAATAAAGCAGGAAACTCAAAACGGGTGGATGCAGTGACATCGCCAATTTTAGACGCTCTGGATGTGGCAGGTTATAATTATGCTTCGGGAAGATATCCATTAGAGCAGAAGCAACATCCGAATCGGATAATCCTTGGCAGTGAAACCTTTCCACAGGATATTTATAAGAACTGGGAGATGGTAAAAAAATATGACTATTTGCTGGGGGATTTTATGTGGACCGCCTGGGACTATTTAGGAGAAGCAGGTATCGGTGCATGGAGTTATACGGGCGGACTGCCCTTTAACAGACCGTTTCCGTGGCTTTTAGGTGGGGCAGGGGTCATTGATATTATAGGGAATCCGGATATATCATGCAGAAACGCGCAGGTTGTATGGCAGGAGAACGATAAGCCGGTAATCGGAGTAAGACCTGCAAACCATCCGGGAGTAAGGGTGTCAAAGTCTGTGTGGAGAGGAACCAATGCTATTGAAAGCTGGTCATGGAGAAATTGTGATGGAAATAAGACCATTGTTGAGATTCACTCATTGGAACCAATTGTTGAGCTATTTATAAATGGCAGATCTCTTGGGAAAAAGAAGCCGAATTGCGGTGAAGCAAAATATAAAGTGAAATATCAGGCTGGTGAAATTAAAGCGATAGCATATGATATGTCAGGAAAAGTGACGGGTGAAAGCATACTGAAATCTGCAGATAAAGATGTGTCTGTACAGTTATTGCCGGAGGAAAAAGTAATTTGTAAGGGCGACATTGCATATATTTCGGTAGTTGTCGCAGATAAGTCCGGAATTGTTGAAAGCAATGTAGATACAAAAATCAACATCGGCGTTGAGGGTGGAGAGCTTTTAGCATTTGGAAGTGCAAATCCATGTACCGAAGAAAAATATGATGCTGGATGCTTTACTACGTATTATGGAAGGTCGCTTGCAGTTGTTTATGGAACTGACACAGGGAATATTACCGTGAAAGCAGACAGTGAATTGGGAAGTTCTCAGTGTAAGATAGAAGTCAGATAGGAGATGATAGTATGGCAAAAATTTATGCAACAACAAATCCGCAGATTAGTCTGCGCGAAGAAAAAAATATGGCCAGAGCCCGCCGGATTGCGTCAGAGGGTATGGTTCTTCTGGAAAATGACGGAATTCTGCCCCTGCAGCCGGATGGAAGATGTCTCGCAGTCTTTGGCAGTGGTGCCAGAAAGACAGTAAAAGGAGGAACCGGATCCGGAGATGTGAATTCCCGTACCATCTGTAACGTAGAAAAAGGGCTGGAAGAAGCCGGGTTTGTTGTTGGAACCAAGAACTGGATGGAGCGTCACGATGCGGCCTGCCTTGCGAAGATAACTGCATATCAGGCAAATTTTATGGCAGCTATACAGGAAAAAGGCATGGCAGCTATACAGGAAGTATTAGCGGCTCCATACCGTGATCCAGACGAACCGGAGATTTTCGAGTCGGATTTTGCAGGTACCGATCGCCGTTGCGCAATCTATGTGCTTGCCCGTACTTCTGGCGAGGGATCAGACCGAAAAGCTGAACCTGGCGATTATGAACTTTCAGAGCAGGAGATTGCCAATTTAAAAACACTCACGACTTGCTTCGAGCATACGATTGTCGTGTTGAATGTAGGCGGAGTCATTGATACAAAATTTTTGCGCAGCTATCCGGGAATCAGCGCGGTGCTTTTGATGAGCCAGCCGGGAAATGTTGCCGGCCAGGCCCTGGCGGATGTCCTTACCGGAAAGGTGACGCCAAGCGGGCATCTGACGACAACATGGGCAGAAAACTATACTGATTATGCGTGCGCAGATACATTCGGTTCCAGAAATGGTGATGTGGCAGATGAATATTATTACGAGGGAATTTATGTTGGATACCGATACTTTGACAGCTTCGGCATCAATCCGGCATATCCCTTTGGATACGGATTGTCTTATACGCAATTTACAGTGACAGAACAGCAGGCATCCGTTTCCGGAGAAAATATTCTGGTAAATGCAAAGGTTAAAAACATTGGTTCTCAATATTGCGGACAGGAGACGGTACAGGTATACGTATCCCAGCCGCAGGGAAAATTGGACAAGCCATATCAGATGCTTGCGGGCTTTACCAAGACAAAGCTTCTTTCTCCGGGTGAGGAAGAAACGGTTGCGATCTCTTTTCCGATGCGGTCACTGGCAGCATATAGTGAAAAGAGTGCCGCTTATGTTCTGGAAGAAGGAAATTACTACATTCGGCTAGGAACACATTCACGCAATACTCATATGGTTGCTGTATTGCATTTGGGAGAGGAGGTGGTTACGGAACAGCTTAAAAACTGTATTCAGCCAGATGCGGATTTCGATCTCATACAGCCGGATGTGACAAGGTTTTATACCTATCCGGGAGAAGATGCAGAAAAAGAAGATGCGCCGGTATTGAATTTTGATCCGGCTGCAATCGCTGGTCATAAAGCAGATTATGCAACCGAGTATGTGGAAATGAAGACGGAAAAAGAAAGATTGATTACAATGGAAGATGTACTTATGGGGGAAGCATCTCTGGAGGATATCATCGCTCAGCTGTCTGTTTCAGAATTGACAGAATTGGTAGTAGGTACTTCACGAGGCGGATTTGGGACAGCTTCAACCATTGGGGCAGCTTCAGCAGCTTGTCCGGGAGCAGCTGGCGATACTACATCCGCGCTTTTGGACGACAGAGGGGTCCCGAATCTGGTGTTGGCTGATGGTCCTGCCGGTCTGAGACTTTCCCGTAGTTTTGTGGCAGATAGCCATGGCAATATCATTCCCGGATTGGGCGAGTCTGCTATGGGTGGTATTGAAAATATATTTGGCGGACAAACCCCAGATAGACCGTCAGATGCAGTTGACTATTATCAATATTGCACAGCAATTCCTATTGCAACGATGTTGGCACAGACATGGAACCCTTATACAATTGAAGAGGCGGGAGATATTGTCGGCGGAGAGATGGAGGAGTTTGGAGTAACCCTTTGGCTTGCACCGGGTATGAATATTCATCGAAATCCTCTCTGTGGACGTAATTTTGAATATTATTCAGAAGATCCGCTTATTTCCGGAATATGCGCCGCTGCAGATACCAGGGGAGTACAGCGTCACCTTGGTTGTGGTACAACCATCAAGCATTTTGCATTGAATAATCAGGAAGATAATCGTTCCCATTGCAATTCGCATTGCAGCGAACGTGCAATCCGGGAAATTTATCTTAAAGGATTTGAAATTGCGGTAAAAGAATCAGCGCCTCTTTCGCTCATGACTTCCTATAATCTGCTGAATGGTCTTCATACAGCAAATCATAAGGAATTACTTACAGATATTCTTCGCAGTGAGTGGGGATTTGACGGTCTTGTTATGACAGACTGGGGCACCACCGGCGGGGGAGATATGAATCCTGCATGGGATGAAAAGTATGGAACCTCAGATCCGGTAGAGTGTATCCGTTCGGGAAATGATTTAATCATGCCGGGGTCTCAGGAAGATTTTGATGCTATTGTCAATGCGGTAGGATCAAAATTGAAACTTTCTGAACTACAGATCTGCGCAAAGAGAGTACTCGCTTTGACTGCTTTGCGAAAGGAAAGTGAGCAGGCAAAGAAATAAAAAATGCCCATTTTCGACGGCAGACATATTCAGCTGCCGGAAATGGGCGTTTGTTTTTGACGAGTCGGCATAATGCTTCTTCATGTTAAGACTGTAAATCTGTTCTTTAATGAATTGGTCATCGAGGCCGAAGAGGGGAGTATGCTGTCAGAATGTATTATAATTATTTTTTTGGTGAGGATGAAAATCGATTTTAGAAGCGGCATAGGTTACATCCCTGAAACACCATCAGCAAAAGGAATTGAAAAATTTCAAACGCAGTCTGCTTTTCACTGGAGGCTTTACATTTCTGCCTGTGGTCGTTTTCTTAATTCCGCACTGCCCAAGCAGGCTGCTGATTCCCAGTTCTATTATGGCAGAAATAAAGTTTGTACTAACTGCATTTTTGAGGTTTTCTTTTTCGGAAATAGAAAAGAGTATGTTGTGCAATCATATCCGGGGATATATATACCTGCTTGGGGTAATGAACTGCCGGGCATCTATGAATTATCTATAATGGTTTGATGCGCTTAAAAACAGTAAAAGAAAAGTATTGGCGGATTGCCACACAAAAAAGTTGTATTGTGATGAAGTGAGCTTCTAAATGGTGCACCTTTTAGATAATAAAAAAAGTTTACAAACACACTTGACAATATCTCTCTGAGTTGACCGGAGGGAAGGGCATCACATTCGCAACGGGTACGCCAATTTCAAATAGCATGACGGAACTTTATACAAATATGCGTTATCTCCAGTACAATACCTTACAACGTTTAGGGTTAGGTCATTTCGATAGTTGGGCGGCATCGTTTGGGGAAACCCAGACAGCGATTGAGCTTGCGCCGGAGGGGACTGGATACCGGGCAAAGACGAGATTTGCAAAGTTTTTCAATCTTCCGGAGCTGATTGCATTATTCAAAGAAAGTGCGGACATTCAAAATAAAAAGAATGTGGAGGTAACAGACAATGGCAAAGACGATTTTTGAGGAACTGGGCGGCAGATACGAGCGGCAAGGAGATTACTTAATCCCGTGCTTAACTGTACCTGCCGAAGAAGAACAGGCGATAGGCGTATGGGGACAGCGGCATCTGGACTATCTGAAGCAGTACCGCAAGGTTACATACACGAATCTTCTCACAAGCGGCAAGCTGAATACATATCTTGCCGACATCAACAAGCAGGCACAGGAACGCTTTGAAAGGCTCATAGAGAGCATGAAAGAAACACAGGGCATAACGGAACGCCTAAAGGAAGAAAACGCCTTAGAATGGGTACAACACCTAAATAACATAAGGGCTTGTGCAAGGGAGATTGTTAATGAGGAACTAATCTACGCATAATAATATAAACGGCAGGGCATTACGTCCTGTCGTTTATATTTAAGGTTTCAACGAAATTGTAAATAGTCTAAAAAGCGATTGACTGCCAGAGAAGCAGTTTTTTTGTTCCGCAATGCAAGACCGATGTTACGGTATGCAGGAATATCCAGTTCTTTTATAACTATGTGGTATGGGACACGTTTTAAAATAAGCTGCGGCAGGATACTAATGCCCAGCCCGCTTTCTACCATAGACATGATTGCATAATCATCCCATGTAGTGAAACGAACATTTGGAACTAAATTGCAATGCTCAAATATTTCAGAAATCTCCGCTTTATCGCCCTTTTCAAGAAGCATAAACGGCTCTTCTGCAAGAGCATGGATTGGAAATTTCTCACAGTTAGCCAATGGGTGCTTTTTGGGGAGTATGGCAAGCAGTTTGTCCTGTTCTAAAAAAATGGTATGAAAGTCTGGATGGGTGGGAAGCCTTAGAAAACCGCAGTCAACCCTGCCTTCCGCTATCCATTCTTCAATCTCCTTATAATCCCCAAGCAGTAATTCATAGTCAATATTGGGATAGTCCTTTTGAAATTCTTTTATTATTTTTGGGAGCCAGTGTGTTGCCACGCTTGAAAACGTACCGATACGGATAAGACCAGACTGCAATCCGTTCAGCTCGTCAACCTGCATTTGCAGTTTTTCATATTCCGTACATACGCTTTTTGCATGTGGTAACAGCCTTAGTCCATCACTTGTCAGCTTTACGCCCGCTTTGCTCCGTTCTAGTAAAACGACTTTCCACTCTTTTTCTAAATCGTTTATCATACGGCTGATTCCAGATTGGGAATAATGCAGGATTTCTGCTGCTTTTGTAAAGCTGCCATATTCTACTGTTTTTACAAATGCAAGATATTTTTGGATATTCATATCCATAATGCCCATCTCTTTTATATCTGATTTTATCATGGATAGCATGATAAGCATTCGCTTTTTTGATGAATAACCTTATGATACAATACGATTGCAATAAATTCAAGTAGAAAAGAGGAAAATGAAATGTTTTATGTAAGTGAGATTCAAAATGCAGCCCCAGAAAAGTATCAAACACCGCTTCAGGAAAAAGTCTATCAGACATTAAGTAAATTGCAGATTCCATTTGAGCGGGTGGACACGGATGAAGCGATTACAATGGAGGACTGCACAGACATTAACAAAAAACTGAACATGAAAATGGTAAAGACATTGTTTCTTTGCAATCGCCAGCAGACAAGCTACTATCTGTTCATCACGGTTGGGGATAAGCCTTTCCGCTCCAAGAATTTCAGCACGGCTTTAAACATTGCCCGTGTGTCTTTTGCCCCCGCAGAACTGATGGAAACAGTATTAGGGACAAAGATTGGTGCAGCTACCATATTTAGCTGTCTGTTAGATACGGAAAGAAAGGTCAATGTTGTTTTTGATAAAGCAGTTTTGGAAGAAGAATGGTATGGGTGCAGCGATGGCACTACTACTGGCTATATGAAAGTGCAGACAGATGATATTTACCGTAAGTTTTTATCATTTACGAAACATATGCCGTCTGTAATTGAGGTGTGATATGGGATTATACCAGAACAGGATTGTTGTAAAAGTCGGCACGTCTACATTGACAAATGAGGTCGGCAAAAACGATTTAAGAACATTTGACAAGCTTGCATTTGTCTTGTCTGATATTCAGAACATGGGATATGAAGTGATTTTAGTATCTTCTGGTGCGATTGCAGTCGGGAGAAATAAGCTGAACATGAAAGAAAGACCGGCAAATATGAGGATGAAGCAGGCTGCCGCCGCAGTAGGGCAATGCAGTATCATGTATCTCTATGACAGGTTTTTTGAGCATTACGATAAGACTATCGCCCAAATCCTGCTCAATGCTGATGACATTGAGCAGGAAGAAAAAAGGGAAAATTTGACAAATACTTTTAATGCGCTGCTTGAAATGGGTATCATCCCAGTGGTTAATGAAAACGATTCTGTCAGTTATACGGAAATAGAATCAGAGGAAAGGCTGTTTGGTGATAATGATATGCTGTCAGCCGTTGTTGCGGTTTTATGCCATGCAAAGAGATTAGTAATCTTATCGGACATCAACGGTTTTTATGACAGCGACCCAAGATTACACCCAGACGCAAAACTGATAAACCGTATTGAAAGTATTGATGAAAGCGTATATTCACTTGCAGGCGGGGCAGGTTCAAGGCGTGGGACAGGCGGCATGAAAACGAAGTTGCAGGCGGCAAGTCTGGCAACTGCGCAAGGTATAGATACAATTATTACGAATGGGAAAAAGCCTGCCTCTTTGTATGAAATCGTGAATGGGGAAGATGTAGGGACTTTGTTTGTTGGAAAAGCATAAATCTTATATTGTGAAAACGCCCACCAAATAAAAAAAACGAGGTTCGGTGGGCAGCCTTAGCATGCCTAAATGAATATGCATTACCCTCCAGACCAGTTTTGAGTTTGGAGGGATTTTTTTATGTTCCTTTTTCGGGCAGTTGTTTATCTGCTCAGACAGAGCAAAGGTAGTTTATACATTTCTACCTGCTCACGCCCGAAGCGGGAGAGGTCTTTTACGATAATCGTGCCGATTTCACCGTTTTCCGCCATACGTTCCATGCGCATAAAATTCGGTCTTTGGAAGGTCGTGCCGCTGATTCCATCATCCACAAAAAACATAATATTTGCATAACCGTTCTTTTTGGCATAATCAGAAAGTATCTGTTTTTGATTGGTGATACTGTTGGATTCCTCGTCTTTATTATCGTCGTCAACCGACAGCCTGCAATACAAAGCTGTGATTTTTTCTTCTGTCTGCCCGTTTATTTTCGTTGCTGTTGTCATAATTTTTTGCTCCTTTCCGACAACTGGGCATAGCAAAGGCAAGATTATCTTACTATACCCAGTTATCTTTTTCCAATGTGCGATAAATAAACTCTCCGCAGCAAGCTGTGGGGAATTAAAACCTCTTTTGGATTAAATCAGATTTTCGGACAGTATCAGTTCTTTAAACTGCTCCAATACGCTTTGCTTTCCTTTCTTGCTGAAATGGGTGTTGACCTCGTAGGTTGTGCCGCCGATTTTAAGGGAAAACTCGTTTTCACCGCTGAAACGCACTAATTTCCCGATTTCAATGCGGATATCGGGACTATGGGGCAGTATTTCCTGCGATAAATTGATTTTCTCATTTTCATCTATCGGCTCAGGCGGCAGTATATAGACTGCATTTGGATTGACTGTAAAGGTTTCTAATTTTTTCATAATGCTACCTTACCTTTCCTCACGGCTTCTGCGGCTTCGTTCCAGTTTTCTGTTGTACTCATAAAGCAGTTTCAGAATCGTGTCCGTCATCTGTTTTTGCGTAAAGTTTTTCGGGAAAAATCCCTTTAAATCCTGTACTTTAAAGCTGATACGTTCGGTCTGGTTGCCTTTTTCCTCTGACATGATTTCATAAATACTGTCCGAAGAAAGAGTATTCTGCTGTGCCTGTTTCTTCATGCGGATACTCTGTGTGTGGGAGGGTGTGCAGTCGTTCAGGCTCATTGCGTCAAGCAATATTTTCTGCTGTTCTTTGGAGAGGTAGGACAGTTCCACGGCGGGGCTGAGTGCGACAATGCCCTCGTCAACCTTGTCAAGCAGTTCGGGGATAAGATAAGTCAGACGGATATAGCGGAACACTTGGTCGCGGCTCTCATTCTGTGATTTTCCTATTTCGGCGGCGGTATCCGACTCTGTCGCAAGCTGCGACAAAGTTAAATCCGTTCTCCTGCCCTGCGCTTTCATTGCATCCATTTTCATTTTGTAGGCAAAGGCTTTTTCGCTTGGGAGCAGCCTTTCACGGTGCAGGTTGCTGTCTACAACCGCAATCATCGCTTCGTTTCGGTCAAGGGGATAAATTAAGGCAGGCACTTCGGAAAGCCCTGCTTTTATGGCGGCGTGTAAACGCCTGTGTCCGCTTATCACTTCATATTCATCTGTGATTTCAATCGTTCTTACAATCAGTGGGGAGATAATGCCTTGCTGTCTGATACTTTTGATAAGATTGCCCATATCTTCGTCATCCAGTACCTTAAAGGGATGTCCCTCAAAAGTACGGAGTTTATCTACTTGGATATTCGCTGCTTTTTTCTTCGGCTGGTTCTTGGTTTTAATTTCTGTATTTGTCATCGTGCATGCCTTCTTTCCTTATTTTTGGTTATAACGGCGGTTTCCGCCTGCCGTTCGGTTTCAATTACCGCTTGCAGTTTCGGTATTTTTTCAAGGACAGCTTTTGCAAGGGATAATTCCGCCCGCAGAGGTTTTATCTTGGCGGAGATTTCCCTTGCCTGTGCATTCAATTCCCCGCTTTTCTTATGGCGGTTGCGGTTGTAAACTGACTGCCTTTCTTTTTCCAAATCGGAAATCTGCCCCCGCTTTTCGCTGATAAAAGAAACAAGCTCCTGCGGGGAATCAATGTTGTTCCCGCATAGGAACTTGTATTCTTTCAGCGTTTTATCTAATTTTACAATTTCCTGCCGCATGGCGGGGGAGAGCGGACGGGGAGTTTCGGGGGCAATATTGTTTCCCGTAACCAGCCTGCAAAGTTCAATCACAAGGGCGAAAAGTATCTGTATGCCGTCCATGCGCTGTATTTTACGGTACTCGATTTCAAGCGTAAGGAGCGGCGTATATTTCGGCTTGTGGAATGGGACATAGCCGACATGCCGCTGGTTGTCAAGCAGCCTTGCCCTGATTGCTTCGGGC
>Ga0137307_101369_pt1 | contig 22101 bp, 21 predicted proteins | sample NAcewD2O_March_2_FD_97180 | JGI IMG/M metagenome (GOLD analysis project Ga0137307, IMG submission 97180) | Mouse cecal microbial communities from Vienna, Austria - N-Acetylglucosamine amended D2O_March | ecosystem: Host-associated > Mammals > Digestive system > Large intestine > Cecum | place... | reverse complement strand
ACTGCAGTCCCTGCCGTCTTCCACCATCCGTTTTACCGCCTCCATATGGCCGATGGCACGGGACATGCGGTTCAGCACGGCCTGAGTCTGTTCGTGAGTGTGCACATGGGAATGAGACCGGTCATGAGAATGAGCCTGTTCCTGGTCATGGCTATGAGACTGGTCATGAGAATGAGCCAGGGGCTGATTTTCACTGTTCATGCAGAAATCACCTCCTTAATTCCGTACATTGTACATGAAATGCTGAAAATGGTGAGTGATACAATCCTCTGAATTTATAACTGCCAGATTTCCTCACTGGTAGAGGATACGCAGGCAGCTCCGGCGGAAAGCATGGAAATCACATCGTCTTTATCGTCTACAAGACCGCCGGTAATCACAGGCACACTGGCCATACGACAGATTTTGCTGAGAATCCGGGGCATCAGGGCAGGAAGTATCTCAATTACATCCGGCCGGACGTTCTGAAGCTGCCGTTCAATATTGGAAAGAGCCAGAGAATCAATGACGAAAAAGCGGAGTACCGTGAATAAAGATAATCTGGCCGCATATTTTATTAATCCGGGTTTGGTGGATATAATGCCGTCGGCTTCTGTGCGCTGTCTGATGAAATCCACAGCAATTTCTTTGGAAGCCAGACCGGTAATCAGGTCGATATGGATGACAGCCAGTTTGCCGGCAGCTTTTACTTTTGCCACAATTTCAGAAATATTGCAGATATCCCCGAACAGAATAAAAATAATATGGCTTTCGCAGGTCAGAGCCTTTTCCAGGCCGTCAAACGTATTTACGGCTGCAATGACAGGAGAATCTTCAATTGCTTCACGATATTCTTTTTTCATAATCCCACTCCTTTTGTATCGAAAATCCGTTCATGTTCCCCGTTATCTATACACCCGGCTTTTATTATACATGATATTGCGCGTAATAGAAAGGGGAATGCAACATATCCTTGTATATTCTCTCTCAAAAGTGTAAAATAAGAAAGAAATGTTTCGAAATATAAATCAGCGGAAAATGACGTTACAGGCTGCCGGAAGGAGGAAGCATATGGAAGAAAGATTTATGCGGACCGGACTGCTTCTTGGAGAAGCGGCGCTGGAAAAACTGGCCGGCTCCAGGGTGGCGGTTTTCGGTATCGGCGGTGTGGGCGGTTATGCGGCGGAAGCTCTGGCAAGAAGCGGCGTGGGACATCTGGAACTGACGGACAGGGACGTGGTCGGCATTTCCAATATGAATCGGCAGATTATTGCCACAACAAAAACGCTGGGAAAATATAAAACACAGGTTATGAAAGAACGGATTCTGGAAATCAATCCCAGAGCAGAGGTAACGGTCCACAATTGCTTTTTTCTGCCGGAAACAGCGGAAGAATTTGATTTCAGGGCATACGACTATGTGGTGGATGCTGTAGATACGGTAACAGCCAAAATCGAGCTGGTGATGAGAGCAGAGGAGGCCGGCGTTCCCGTCATTTCCAGTATGGGTGCAGGCAATAAGCTGGAGCCCTGGCGGTTTGAGGTGGCAGATATCTATGATACTTCTGTCTGCCCTCTGGCGCGGGTTATGCGCCGGGAACTGAAAAAGAGGGGCGTCCGGAAATTGAAGACCGTTTATTCCAGAGAGGAGCCCAGGCAGCCTCAGGTAAGGATATCCGACGAATCCGGAAAAATAATACCGGGAAGCACTGCTTTTGTGCCTCCGGCAGCGGGGCTGATACTTGCCGGAGAAGTTGTGAAAGACCTGGTTATGTAAAAAATTCTGCCAGGCGGGAATTCCGCCGGCGGCGGATGAGATTTCAGGTAATTGCGAAATTTAATAATTGTACAAGTTTCATGTACAATTCGGAAAATATTTAAAAGCAACTGTGGTAATTGTACATGAAATTTTGAAATTGGATAATTTCGCAATTGCCTGAGATGAGATTTACCGATAAGGAGAAAGATTTTATGAAGTTCATTCATATAGCAGATGTACATCTGGGGGCAAAACCGGATAAGGACAAACCCTGGGGAAAGGACCGGGAACAGCACAGCTGGCAGGCTTTTGCGGATGTGATTACCAAAGCCGGAGAAGAACAGGTGCAGCTTCTTCTGATAGCCGGAGATTTGTTTCATCGTCATCCCCTGCTGCGGGATTTAAAAGAAGTAAATTACCAGTTTTCCAGAATTCCCCAGACCCAGGTGGTCATGATAGCCGGGGAGCATGAGTATCTCAGCGATTATTCTTATTACGGCGCCTTTCCCTGGGGAGAAAATGTACATTTTCTGAAAGAAGAAAAAGTGGACTATGTGGAACTGGAGGGGCTTTGTACCAGAGTATACGGACTGAGCTATCATCACCGGAATGTTTATGAAAATCCCTTTCAGGGCATGATGCTGAAAAAGGACGATTACTGCAATATCCTTCTGGCTCATGGAGGCGACGAGGAACATATGCCCTTCCAGGTAAATGAGCTGGAACGCATGGCGTTTGACTATGTGGCTCTGGGCCATCTGCACAAACCCATGCAGATAACAGGACATAAGGCAGTGATGGCAGGGGCTTTGCAGCCGGTGGAGGCCGGCGATATGGGTGAGCATGGATATTTTATGGGAGAACTGGAAAAGGGCGCATGCAGCGTCACATTCTGTCCTATCCGTTATTGTGAATATGTTTCCATGAATCTGAAAGTAAGCGAGGAAACCACCGGGGAGGCTCTGCAGGATGTGCTGGCGGAACAGATAAGAAAAGCGCCGTCCCATCAGCTATTCCGGCTGGTGCTCACAGGTTCCGGCAATCAGGACAATTCCATTGACACAGAGGCTCTGGAGCATATGGAGCGGGTGGTTCAGGTTATGGACCGGTGCCGGCCGGATTATGATTTCCGGCAGTTGAAACAGCGGTATAAAGAACAGATTCCGGGAAGGTATATTGAGACTCTGGAGGAGCTGCCGCAGGATGAAATTACCCGAAAAGCATTATACTATGGTGTGGAGGCTTTGTTGGCAGAATGAAGATTACAGAAATTCAGATAAAAAATTTTGGAAAACTCCATAATATCAATATCCGGCCCCTTCCGGGCATTAATGTGATTTACGGGGAAAATGAAACGGGAAAATCCACCCTGCAGCAGTTTATCACGGGCATGTTGTTCGGGATAGAGAAGCAGAAGGGGCCGGGAAGCCAGAATGACAGCTACCGTCAATATGAACCCTGGAACGACAGCTCCAGTTATTCAGGCGGCCTGAAATTTACGGTAGATGGAAAACCATTTTTTCTGGAACGGAATTTTTACCATAAGGAGCCCTCTGTAAAACTGGTAAATGAGCGGGATCTGGAAGAACTTTCCGTGGAACAGGGCGACCTGGAAATGCTTCTGGGAGGCATGAAAAAGGAAACCTATGAAAACACTTTCTGTATCCGGCAGGCAGAGGTGGAAACAGACCGGGAATTCTCGGATATTCTTCAGAATTATTTTGTAAATGCATCTCTGGGGCAGGAAGGGGGCGTGGATCTGACCGGCGCCCGGAAACGGTTGAAAGCCAGACAGGAGAAAGCCAGACAGAAGCTGCAGGAGAAGAAGGAAGAACGGAAGAACCGGGAGGAAAAACTGCTGTTGGAAGAAAAACTGCTGAAAAAAGATGTGGAGCAGCTGAAAAAGCAGAAAAATGACGGTTACAAAGGTCTTATGCACAGGCCGGATGAAATCATTCCCCCGGAACATGACACCAATCAGATGGCAGAATATCTGCGGGATATCCGTCAGCAGAAACAGCAAAAGGATTATAAGATGCGTTTTGCCTTTTCTCTGTTTCTGATACTGGCGGCAGCAGGTGCAGGAATCTGGAACGGACTGGCTCACGGCCTGTTTCAGGGCGCCGCCCCTGGATGGATTATTCTGGAAGCGGCCCTGTGTATACTGTTTCTTTTGGGCTGTACGGGCATGTGGTTCTGGCATAAGAAATCCAGGAATCTGAAACTGCTGCGCAGACAGCAGGAGGAGGAAGCCAGAGAACGGAACCAGTATACCTCCATGGAGCGGGAACAGCAGCGGTACAAAGAGCAGCAGGAAAAGCAGGCCCGGAAACAGGCGGTGGAAGAACTGCTGCAAATCCAGCTTCTGGAAAAACAGGCGGAGCTGATGAATCTGCAGGAAGAACGGCGGGAATGGAGGATTCCCTCAGAAGAAGAGCAGGAGTATGAACGTCAGGTTCGGGCATATGAGCTGGCGCTTCGGACGCTGGAACAACTGTCTCAGGAGACGTATCAGGATACCAGAGCCAGGATGGAGCAGGAAATGTCTGAAATTCTGTCTGAGCTGACCAACGGGACATACAGAAAAATCGGTATGGACGCTCAGATGAACCTGGTGGCCACAGCGGGAAAACGCAGGCTGTATCCCTGGCAGCTCAGCCGGGGAACCATGGAGCAGATGTACGTGGCGCTGCGGATGGGAGCAGGAGGATTTCTGACCAGAGAGGAGTCCATGCCGGTGCTGCTGGACGAGGTATTTGCAGCTTTTGATGAAAAACGTCTGGAAGGGGCCATGAAATGGCTGGGAAGGCAGAATGGACAGATTTTCCTGTTCACCTGTCAGAAACGTGAAATGGAGATTTTGGAACGGCAGGGAATCCCTTTTGGAAAAATTATGCTGAGCAGATAAAGACAGAAAACAGGACAGACTATGAGTAAAAAGAAGAAAAAAAAGAAGAAATACCGTGTATTCTGGTTTTTTGCAAAACTCCAGATGCTGCTGCTTCTGCTGGTGGCAGGGGCTATGGCCTGGTATTATTACGGTGGCTATGCCCGGAAGGTGAGCGCATTGCAGCAGGAAGCCAGAATGCTTGTGCAGAAATCCAGCGAAGCTACTTTCCGCTCCGTACAGACCAGTCTGGTGTACGATACCAACGGAAAGCTGATTTCCACACTTAAGGGTGAAAAGGACGTATATTATCTGGAATATGAAGAGATTCCGGCTTATGCGGTGGCGGCCATGATCAGCATTGAAGACAAGAAATTTTACCGCCATAACGGTATTGACGTAAAAGCCATTATGCGGGCGGCCAAAGCTATGATAGAAAACGGAGAGGTAACCCAGGGAGGAAGTACCATTACCCAGCAGCTTTCCAAACTGATTTTTCTGACCCAGGAGCGCACCTGGGAACGTAAGATAGAGGAAATGTTCATTGCGGTGGGCCTGGAAAAGGTGTACAGCAAGGATAAAATTATGGAATTTTATCTGAATAACGTATATTTTGGAAATGGCTATTACGGAATACAGGCGGCCGGCAGAGGGTATTTTAATAAGGACGCCAGGGATCTTTCCCTGTCTCAGATTGCTTTTCTGTGCGCCATTCCCAACAATCCCAGCCTGTATGACCCGGTGACCAATATAGATAATACCATGAAGCGGCGGGACAGGATTCTGCATCAGATGTTAGAGGACGGGAAAATCAGCCAGACCACCTGCCAGCAGGCCAGGACGGAACCAATTACTCTGAACCGGCCGGAAAAGACGAAAAACGACTATGTGGAAACCTACACATACCACTGTGCCATCCGGGCGCTCATGCAGCAGCAGGGCTTTAAATTCCGGACGGAATTTTCCTCGGAGGAGGAAAAGGCAAAATATAAGGAAGAATACGACGCGCTGTACGGGGAATGCCAGAAGAATCTCTATACGGAAGGGTACCGGATTTATACTTCCATTGATCTGGATATGCAGCAGCAGCTTCAGGATGCGGTGGATAACGGACTGGCAGAATTTACGGAGCAGAACGAAGAAGGCATTTATGCATTGCAGGGCTCTGCTGTGTGCATTGACAATCATACAGGCTTTGTAAAAGCCATTGTGGGCGGAAGAAACCAGAACCTGCCCGGCTATACTCTGAACCGGGCGTATCAGAGCTTCCGGCAGCCGGGCAGCGCCATCAAACCTCTGATTGTGTATACGCCGGCTTTGGAGGGAAAGTACACTCCTGACACCATCGTGCAGGATGTCAGGACCGAGGAAGGCCCTTCCAATTCCAGCGGTTATTATGACGGGGATATTACCCTGCGGTATGCGGTGCAGACTTCCAAAAACACTGTGGCCTGGAACCTGCTGGAAGAAATAACTCCCCAGGAGGGGCTTTCCTATCTGAAAGAAATGAAGTTTTCCAGACTGGATGCCAAAGACAATCAGCCAGCCAGTGCGCTGGGAGGATTTACCAACGGGGTATCCGCGGTGGAGATGGCCTCCGGCTATGCCACCCTGGTTCACGACGGCAAATTCCGGGAGCCCACCTGTATTACAAGAATTACCGATGCGGAAGATAATGTGATTCTGGAGACGGAAACGGAAGAAGTGGACGTCTATAAAATGAACGCGGCCCGTATGATGACGGATATGCTGGTGTCTGTGATACAGGAGGGGACCGGCAGGGGCCTTGCACTGAGCAATATGCCCTCTGCCGGAAAGACCGGAACCACCAACGACAACAAAGACGGATGGTTCGTGGGCTATACCAGCTATTATACCACCAGTGTGTGGGTGGGATATGATATGCCGCGGGAGCTGCCGGGGCTGTCCGGAGCCAGCTATCCGGGAAGTATCTGGCACACCTTTATGGAACAGGTGCACCAGGGGCTGGAACCGGTGGAATTCCTGCCCTATATAGACGAGAGCAGGGCCCCTCTGGATAACGAGGAATATCTGGAAAGCCTGCAGAATGAGATGGAAGATACGGGCGAGGGGCCGGAGGATTTGCAGGAAGGAGCGGGGGAATAAGAGCAGGGATGCAGCATGTAGTTTGTATATATTATATGGTGTGACACGGATGGTCTGGATACCATATAATATATACAATGTCTGTGTTGGCAGTATATTGAAAAATCATACCGTATACCCAAATAGTTTGCATAAATTATAGAAACAATAAATACACATTATACTAAAAGTATGAAAAATCCGTAAAGAATCGGTAAATCAAAAGATTCTTTACGGATTTTTCAGCCTACAGATTCTCGTTTTTCAGCACATCAATGGTATTCCCTTTTTTTATCCTGCTCATGGAGTAAAGCATGGTCACAAACACCACCAGGAACACGCTGCCCACTGCGATGGCAATGCTGTACCAGGGAATGTAGAAGCTGGTGTTCAGTCCGTTGGAGATGGTATGGTAAATGTACCAGGTCACAAGGAAGGACACCGGAAGCCCGTAGAGCAGCCCCTTAAACCCGTAGAGCAGACATTCAAAGTTCATCATTTTCTGAAATCCTTTCGGGGTCATGCCCACCGATTTCAGCATGGCAAACTCCCGCCGCCGCAGATTGATATTGGTGGAAATGGTGTTAAATACGTTTGCCGCCGCAATCAGGGAAATCAGTGTGATAAACCCAAAGGCAAATACATTTACAACAGTCATCATGGCCCGGTCGCTTTCCACGCTGGCTGCATAGTCGTACAGACCGTCTGTGGGAAGGCCTCTGGAAATCAGGAGACTGCGCATGGCTTCGTAAGTTTCCGCGTGATTTTCGCACTGGAAATACAGAGTTCTGGTGACATGTTCGCCGGGCGGAGTTCCGGGAAGGTTCCAGTATTCCGTGTCAGGCTCCAGAGCGGAAAATACATCATCCATAAGGCTGTAAGGATAGAACAGCCGGGGATAATCATTCCCGGAGGCAAATAATGCGGGGGCCTGCGTTGCAGTGGCTCCTATGGCAAGGGGAATGGTCAGGCAGCTTTCTTCCAGTGAAAATGTCTCGGTTGTCTCGTTGTAATAGTTCCAGCTTCTGCACTGAAGTTCTCCGGTAGCCGAATCAGTGGTCAGATAAGCGGAATCATAATCTTCCATCTGGCGTATCAGGTGCAGATTTATACTGGCATGCCCGGAGTCGGAGAACAGGGAATGGCTGTAATATTTTCCGTCGTGGCCATTGTATTCCACCAGGGAATCCACAGCTACAGCAGCAGGTTTTTCCCCGTTAAAATAAGGGGCTTCCGGCAGATTCTGCTCTTTCAGGTAACTGCGAAATAAGTCATCCTCCAGGAAAATCAGTTTAAATTCGGTCAGCAGGGGTGCAGATTCCAGCCAGGTTTCGCCCCGCTGGGCAGCAGTCATTTTTCGGTATTCCCGGTATTCTTTGCTGACGGCAGCAGCGGGCAGGGAACAGGTGAAGTACAGCTCGCTGCTGTAAAAGGCAGAATTTATATTATTTATTTCCTTCATCTCGGAGATAAGGGTATCTTCCGAATAGCCGGATTCCGGGTGAAGCCGGTAAATAATATCATAGCTGGAATCGGAAAGCACAGCCCTTATGGAATCGGTGAGATAACTGCACCAGCTACTGGCGGATATAAACAGCGCAATGCTTAAAAACAGGGAAATTACCGTGGCACGGTACTTCTTCCGGTTGCGTTTGTAATTTTTGGCTGCCAGCATTCCCTCAAAACCAAACAGTTTTTCCGTAAGCCGGGAGGTTTTAACCTTGCCGGGACGGATGGAAATATCACCGGTCTGGCGGATGGAATCAATGGCTGATTTCTTTACGGCCCGTTTTACAGGAATCCAGGCGGAAATCAGTATGGTCAGCATGGAAATGCCGATGGCAAGGGCAAGGGCCGGGAAGGACGGATGCAGTTCCAGTGAAACTTCTCCGGCCGGTCCCAGTGCCTGGATAAACCGGGCAGCTTCGTATCCGTATCTGCCGGCGTCGGGAATACCCAGGACGCTGGCAATCATGTCTTTTGTGAAAAAGAAAGTGACGCCGATACCCAAAAGCCCTGACAGGATACCCAGGGGAATACCGATACAGCTTAAAAACAATGCCTCAAATAATACGCTTCCCGTCAGCTGTTTTCGGGTGGCTCCGATGGAGGCCAGCAGTCCGAACTGTCTGGTGCGTTCACTGACGGAGATGGAAAATGCATTGTAAATCAGTGAAATGGAGCCAAACATGATAATGGCAATCAAAATCCCGGCCAGTCCGAACAGAACACTGTTATACCGGCTTTCTCCGGAATATCCATACAGGCGCAGCAGACTATAGTTAGCCTCGAAACCGAACAGTTCGGATTCTAGTTTTCCGCAAAGGCCGTTCAGAACGGACATGGAATTTTTGCCGGAGACGGTGCGCACATAAGAGGTATAAAGGTGCTGGCTGTCTTCTTCTCCGATAGTCAGAGCTGTGTAAGCAGGAGCGGCGTAATCCTCAAAAGAGGGACGTTCATAAAATCCCACTACCGTGTAAGTTCTGGCTTCACCGGGAATCAGTTCTTCGGAGACAGGACTGTTCTCCCCGTCATCCTGGCTGCTTTCCGACAATTCTTCGCTGACAGGGTTCAGATACATGGTATGGTTGGTCAGTATATCCCCGTTGTCGGCCCTGCGGATTCCAGGTTCCAGATCAAGCCTGTCGTTTAATTTATACTGTATGCCTCCGTTGGCGTACAGGTGATTGGGAATCAGCAGTTCGCTGCTGTTTTCCGGCATTCTTCCTTCGGTAAGATGTATGGGCATCAGTTCGGTAAAATCATCCTGTATGCCGAAAATGCCAAGAAAGGGTTTTGATTCATTGGTGCAGTCCTTCAGTTCCGAGTATCCCAGCAGTTCCAGGGATACGGCCTGGCTCACCTGTTTATCTGAGCGGAGGGTTTCCGCGTCTTTTGCGGAAATATCCGAGAAAGCGCCGTACCAGCTTCCGTCCTCGTAAATGGCGGACTGTATCAGACAGTGCCTCAGGGAGGAAATACTGATGGTGGTGGCGGAGAACATGGCCGCCGAGAGTATAATCCCCACAATGGTAACAAGTGTCCTGGTACGGTTTTCTCTGAGATTCTTTATGGTGACTTTCTGGAAAATGTTCATGGACAGATCACCTCATCTCTGATAATCTTCCCGTCTTCCAGAGCGATGATACGGTCAGCCTGGAGGGCAATATTTTCATCGTGGGTGATGACGATTAAAGTCTGTTTATAGGCTTTGTTGGAATATTTCAGCAGTTCCACAATTTCCTGGCTGTTTTTGGAATCCAGGTTGCCGGTGGGTTCGTCAGCCAGAACCACCGCCGGGGCGTTCATCAGTGCTCTGCCGATGGAGACCCGCTGCTGCTGGCCGCCGGATAACTGGTTCGGAAGGTGCCCTTCCCGGCCCTTCAGGGACAGGATATTCAGAAGTTCCTCCAGACGCTGCTCATTTACCTGCCGGCTGTCCATCAGCACCGGAAGAGTCATATTTTCCATTACGTTCAGTACGGGAATTAAATTATAGAACTGGTAAATCAGCCCCACCTGACGTCTGCGGAAAACGGCCAGCTGGCTCTCGCTCCGGGCATAGACGTCGGTTCCTTCCATAAAGACCTTGCCGGAGGTGGGAACGTCCACGCCGCCCAGCACATGCAGTAAGGTGGATTTGCCGGAGCCGGAGGGGCCGATGATGGAGAGAAATTCTCCTTTCCGGACGGAAAAAGACACGTCGTCCAGCGCTTTCACCTGATTCTCTCCGGAGCCGTAGATTTTCGTTAAATGTTCTGCTTTTAAAATTTCCATAACAATTCGCTCCTTTTTCTGGTTTCTGAATTTTATTCTAACCAGGCCCGGTGACAGGGCAGTGACTTCCCTGTGACAAAACTGTCATAATTGAAAAGAAGTATTGTCAGGAAATTTACGGATGCCGGAGATATAATTTTATCACAAACCGGGCGCCGCCTTCCGGACGGTTTTCAGCTTTCAGGGTACCGTTTTGCTGAAGGATAATCATACGGGACAGAGCCAGGCCTATGCCCACGCTCTGAAGAGAAGCATTTTTCCCTTTATAGAATCGTTCAAAGAGATGGGGCAGATCCTCAGGGGCAAATCCCTCCCCATTATCCTCAATGATAATTTCCGTAAAAATGGCATTTTCAGAAAAGGCTGCCTGTATACAGCCTCCGGAGGGGGTATGTTCCATGCAGTTTTTCAGAATATTCAGGACAGCTTCCTGGGACCAGGAAAAATCCCCGGTGAACTGAGCCTGGGAATCTCCCTGAAGAGTTAAAGTCTGCTCCCGCAGCTCCATGGGAATCATCAGAGGTTCCGCCGCCTGGCGAATCAGTGTTTCCACATTTACGGAGGTCTGCTGGAGACGGATGGTTCCCGCATCCATTTTTGACATTTTAAGCAAAGATTCCACCAGCCAGTCAATACGGGAAAGAAGCTGCATAAGTTCCTGTAACAGTTCTTTTCTGCGGGCAGCCGGCAAATCCGGCTCCATCAGCAGGGAAAGAATCAGGTTGGAGGAAGTCAGGGGAGAACGAATCTGATGGGAAATGTCAGCCATGGAATCTGCCAGGAATTTTTTGTCGTCGGCCAGAGCGGCAGCCTGCTCGCTGAGACGCAGAGTCATTTTGGACAGTTCATTTTCCAGAATGGACAGTTCTCCTTCCCGGTATTTTTCAAAATGAATGGGAATCTGGTTGTGGAGCATATCGTCGATTTCATGGACAAGCTGTTCCAGCCTGCGGTATCTGCGCCAGGTAATCCAGTAGTGGGAAAAAATAAAAAGAAGGGCAAAAACCATCAGCAGAATTCCGGTATGGGCAGGAAACAGAGTATTCAGACACAGGGCCGAAAGGAGCAGAAAAAGATACCAGAACAGACTCAGCCTGATTTCAGGATTTCGAAAGAATTTCATAAGGTAACCTCCCGTGATGAAATTTATTCCCGCGGGCAATGAGCCATGCGGCCGCCGCAAGAGGATGCGCAGCTCGCGGAGATGAAGTTTATTGCCATGCAATCCGCTTGCGCGCGGAGAATGCGCACAGCGCATTCTTTTTTATGTGAATATCAGTCTCCCATTTTATAGCCCATACCCCGGATGGTTTTAATCAGCACGGGATTTTGCGGGTCTTCTTCGATTTTTTCCCGCAGCCGCTTGATATATACCGTAAGAGTGTTGTCGTTGACAAATTCTCCCGCCATATCCCAGAGGGCGTCCAGAAGCCGGGAGCGGGAAAGAACAATGTCCTTATTATTCATAAAATACAGCAAAAGCCGGTATTCCAGGGCGGATAGCTGAAGTTCCTGTCCGTCTTTGGATACGGTGCCCCGACTTACATCCACCGTCAGATTCCGGTATTCCAGCAGGGTGTTTGTCTTGCCGTAGCGGCGCATAATATTGTGGATACGGGAAACCAGCTCCCGTGGCCGGAAAGGTTTGGCAATGTAGTCGTCGGCTCCCAAATCCAGGCCTGTGACAACGCTGTATTCATCTCCGGAGGCAGTCAGGAAGATTACAGGCAGGCCGGTGGTGGATTTCACTGCCCGGCAGACAGCAAAGCCGTTGCCTTCCGCCAGGGAAACATCCAGCAGTATTAAATCAAAATCGGCGGCGGATTCCTCAAGCAAAGCCAGAGCTCTGGTCTGACCATCCACCGATGTGATGGCAAAGCCCTCTTTCTGCAGGAATTCTGTCAGGTTGGTCACAATGCTCTTGTCGTCTTCCACTAATAAGATATGAGTCATGGGGTATCATCTCCGTCAGTTTGTGTCCCCCTATTGCATTTGCAGCAGGGGTATAGTATAACTATAATATAAAAACAGCGGAGGTGCAATATGGCTGTCGTACAAATTTGCATGGCTGCCGTCTGCGCGTTACTGTTCACACGGTACCGTGCACTACGCTGCACGCTGCCCCGCTGGAATATACAGGATAAAGGAGAGGTCTGGCATGAAAAAATATGGTTTTGGCGTGGATATCGGGGGAACTACCTGCAAAATAGGTTTATTTGAAACCACAGGAAGCCTTGTGGATAAATGGGAAATTCCCACGGATACCCGTGAGGAAGGGAAAAACATCCTTCCGGATATCGCTGCTTCCCTTCAGGAAAAAATGGCGGAAAAAAAGATTGGAAAAGAAGAAATCGAGGGAATCGGCATTGGACTTCCAGGCCCGGTACAGCCGGACGGAAGCGTACCCTTGTGTGTAAATCTCGGATGGAAAAATAAAAACATACCGGAAGAAATGGGAAGCCTGATGGAAGGCGTTCCGGTAAAGGCAGGAAACGACGCCAATGTGGCGGCCCTGGGAGAAATGTGGCAGGGGGGCGGCAAAGGCAATAAAAGTCTGGTTATGGTAACTCTCGGCACCGGCGTGGGCGGCGGCATTATTATTGATGAGAAAATTGTGGCGGGAGCCCACGGAGCAGGCGGAGAAATCGGACACATTACGGTAAATCCCCATGAAAACATTTCCTGTAACTGCGGCAGAAAGGGATGTCTGGAGCAGTACTGTTCCGCAACAGGGATTACCCGCCTTGCCAGGGAGAGTCTGGCAGAGAGCCATGAAACATCTCTTCTGGACCACGTCCGGGAAGTTTCTGCCAAAGCTGTGTTTGACGCATACAAAGAGCATGATAAACTGGCGGAGAAAATTGTGGAGAAATTTGCCCGGCTGCTGGGAAGGGCCCTGAGCAATATTGCCTGTGTGGCAGACCCGGAGATTTTTGTAATCGGGGGCGGCGTGTCCAAAGCAGGAGAAGTTCTGCTGGAAGCTGTGGAACAGTATTTTAAGGAATTCGCATTCCCCTCCTGCGCAGATACGAAATTTGCCCTGGCTTCCCTGGGAAATGACGCGGGGATGTACGGATGTATGAGGCTGATTCTGGAATAGGGAATAGCAGATTTGAAGCTGAAATGAGCGACAGAAAAGTGGGATAAAATGAATACTGATAAGGGAAACAGGACAAAAGAATTAAATTCCGTGATACCGGAAGAAATCAGGAAGAAAATATGGGAAAGCGGGGCCGCGGAAGAACATTTTCAGCAGGTATACAGAGTTGCGAAATGGGGAAAATTAGAGGAAAAAGCCTTTGTCAGCACTTATGAGGAAGTTTTGGAAGGAATGATACCGAATCGCTATTCAGAAGAAGAGATTGGGACATATTCGACTTCGGTATACACCAGCAGAAAGAATTGTGATAAATTTATTAATTGCCTGAAACGAAGTGTAAGATTGCGGACGCAGTATCCCCATCCGGTATTGCTTACCGGAAGCACATCTCATGGACTGGTACAGAGGACATCTGAGAGGATTTCTGACTATTCAGATTCAACACATATTGACTGGTGGATTTTTGAAGGGGCCCTGAAGAAAGCTGTCAGAAATTTCAGAATTTGTGAGGAGAGTGATTAATGAAAGCATATTTTAAAAATGTTTTGGAAATTGGAGATCTGAGTTTGGATAAAGTGCTTTTTGAATTCGAAAAGCTGCCCATAATTTTTGTGTGCCGGGACAGGGAAGAATTTTATTATTTTTGTCTGTGCACGGATATGATTATAGACAATACATGGATGCTCACAAAAGTGAGCAGAGGTTTACTGCTGAAATTATTGGATAATGAGATTTCCATACTGGATATATTTAAAATGTCCGGCAATGAGGTAATCATTATTAATCAACATGGAGAAAATATATCCTGCGAAAAGAAAAAATTTCAGGATATACCGGAAGATGAATTGCCGGAGGAAAATGAAAAGCTGGAGAATCCCTGTCTCGCAGATTACAGAGAAAGACTTCAGGACGAAATGTATAAAAAGAAGTCAGTGATCTGTGAATATGAAGGAAAAGTATCTGATCTGGTACAGGATCTTATGATTTTCGGTTTTGAAACGGGAGTGCAGGAACATGAGGGATGTATGAAAACATTTCACTTCAGAAATACAATAGTGGAGAACAGAGAGAGAAGTAACAGCAATATTATTTATAAATTTCCGGGTATGAATCGAAAACAATTTTGCTTTGTCGAACCGATAAAAGATGATATTTATTATTTTGATATAATGAGCGGCGAAGAGGATAAATACAAAAAAAGAAATTTGAAATTTCAGGAAAAATCCTTTTTTATTGAGTCTGTGGAAAGTGCAGGAGTCTGAGAATGAGAGTGAAATGTGAAGATATATCGCTTATAGATATGAAATTTACGAAAAAAGCAGACAGGGAACCGGGAAAACACGATATCCCTGTCTGTTTGGAACCTGAATATGCAATGAGCAGTGAACCGAATGATAAAGCGGCAAAGCTAATGATAAGATTTAAGGTTGGAGAACCGGAAAATGAGAGCCTGCCCTTTTATTTTTCTCTGAAGCTGGCAGGTATTTTCAGTTGGGATGATTTAACAGAGAAAGAGGCAGAGAAAGAAATTATATCAGAGGGTGCTGAACTGCTGCTGTCATTTGCAAGGACTTCTCTCTATGATATAATGGGTAAAGCCGGATTAAAGCAGATTATTCTTCCGATAGAGCATTTTGGGAAAGATGATATTTTTTCAGATGAATTATGATATTATCATACAGACAGGAATGAAAATCCTGTTTATATCTTATAAGATATAAACAATTATGCGCAGCTCGCGGAAATGAAGTTTATTGCTGCGCAATCCGCGCGCGGAGAATGCGCTGCGCACATTCTTTTTTATCTTACAGGAAATACCATGTCACGCTAACGCGTGAAAGTATTTCCTGTAAGACAAAACTATTTCTTCAATGGTCTTGCAATCATCACAATATTGCTTTCTTTTCTGTAATACCGCAGGGGTTTTTCCAGTCGGTAACCATCTCCGTAATACATGGAAACATGATAAATATTCCGGTATCTTCCGTTTCCTCTTCCGGGTGACCGATAGAAAATCAAATCTCCGGGCACCAGTCTGGAAGCATCAAGGCCCTTGTAGGAAATGACTTTTCCGGTGCGCTCCATATGGGCAGCCATGGAAGCGGCAGTAGGAGCCCAGGAAGGGGTGCCGCCCAGAAGTTTTGCATCGCAGTTATAAGCCCGGAATACCAGAGCGCTGCAGTCGTAATAGCCTGCCGACATCCGGCGGGCCTGGCTGTAAGAAGAACTGTTGATGATTTTATAGCCTTTCTTACATGCCTGCAGGGCGCGTTTGGAGGCAACGCTTACATGAAGGGTAAAGGTGTTGCCGTCTGCGGTAATCAGAATATCGGTATTTCCGGAGGCGCGGGGTGTGAGAACTCCGGATTTGCTTACTTTCACGATGGACTTTTTCTGAGATTTATATGTAATTTTACTTTTGGAAGAAATTCCGCTCAGTTTTATTTTTGATTTTTTTCCAACGGTCAGGGTCTGATTTGTCTTTTCAAGCTGAGGGTTGGTAATAATCAGCTCATGGTTAATCGTCTTGCCGTCCACGGTGACAGAAACGGTGGTTTTCCCGGTGGAAGTCCCGGCAGTCAGAGTACCGTCCTGGTCGATGGAGGCAAGAGAAGGCTTTTTTATCTTCCATTTTACACTGCTGTAGGGAGTGGTTCCGGTTAATTTCAGCCGCTGTGTTTTCCCGATGGACAATACGGTGGCCGAAGTTTGCAGCCGTGGATTTGAAATCCTTACGGTAGTGGGAAATTCAGCGGAGGTGCCGTCAGAGTAATTTACCGTGGCTGTGATTTCCGCTTTTCCTGTCTTTTCTCCGGTTACGGTTCCATTGGAAGGATGAACCTGGGCCACTTCCGGGTCAGAGGAAGCCCACCTGGTAGCCTCGACGGAAAGACCGGGTTTCTCAATGTTTTCCAGTTTCAGATCTTCCTGGGCATGTACTGCCAGAGCAATCTGCTGCTGGGCAATGCCGTTTTCAATTACCGTTATCTCGCAGGTGCGTTTGCAGGTCACTTTCTGTTCGCCTGTATCTGTGGTGCAGACCGCATTCAGTGTAACGGTTCCCGGATGTTTTGCGGTGACTTTGCATTTGTTTCCGGAAGCGGAAATATCTGCCACATCCCCGGAAGAACCTGAGAGCTGGAAGGAAACGGAATCTTTTTCGGAAATATTGCTCAGATAAAAGGTGGCGCTGTTTCCCTGCACCAGTGTCTGGGAGGTACGGTTCAGCTCATGGTCATTTTTAATGACTGTTACCTGGCATTCCGCCTTTGCGCCCGGAACGGAGGCGGTAATCGTAACGGTACCGGAGGATTTGCCGGTAATGCCCCCCTGGCTGTCCACAGCGGCAATTTTAGAATCAGAAGATTTCCATCTGACCTGGCCGGAAGGGCGGGCGGTGGTTTTCAGCCGGTATGTGCTTTCCTCGAATAAGGTAACAGAAGTTTTTTTAAACTGTACGGAGGGCTGCCGGACGGTAACCTGGCAGCTTTTTTCCATGCCGTTGCAGGAAGCGGTAATGGTGGCGGTGCCTGTTTTTTTCGGGATGAGCTTTCCCCTGTAATTGACAGAAAGTATTTTCCGGTCGGAGGTTGTCCAGGTAATTTTGCCTTCCGGAACTGCGGTTGCCTCCAGATAAACAGGATTATGTAAATAGACCGTAGCCTTTGATTTTAAATTCAGAGTCTGAGAATTTTTACGTCCGCGGGGATTGGCGGTAATAACTGTGAATGGAGCGGTTTCCTGAGAGGAATCAGATGTAACAGCAGTCTCCTGAGATGAAAGGGAAGTTTCCTGAGATGGAATGGAAGCTGCCAGGGAAGTAACAGGTGTTTCCAGCAGAAGCAGGCAGCCCAGGGCAAATGCAAAAAACTTTTGAAATTTCATTGGTAAATGCCTCCTGTGTGTTTCATTAATTTATCCGATGCAGTGGAAATTTGTAGCTTTACGTATAATAATAATCCCTTTTTCTCTGAGTTTCAAGATGGCAGAAAAAAATTTTACATTTTTATTACAAAATTGTGGACGGAATGGTATAATTTGCCATGAGAATGCCTGAGAGCAGAGGTTACAATTATTAAAATGGAAAGGATGAAGAGTATGGCAGGAATGAATCCCACACAGATGTTTCAGCTGATGGGGGCGTGGCAGAAATTTACTGCAAATCACCCCAAATTTCCCAAATTTATCAAGGCAGTTGCCGCAGAAGGCGTCAGGGAGGATACCCTGATTGAAGTGAATATCACCACGCCGGAAGGCAAAACCTACTGCTCCAACCTGAAAATTACCCAGTCAGATCTGGAGCTGTTCCGGCAGATGAAAGATATCACATAATTTTCCGGGTTTATCAGTCCTCCGAATCGGGCCGTGAGGTTCTGTTTACCAGATAAATTCCGATACAGACCAGAATCAGTGCCAGCAGGCTCTGAATTCCGGAGGCCTGTCCGGTTTCTCCCAGTAGCAGCGCCGACAGCAGCACGCCGAATACCGGATTCATAAAACCGAAGACAGCCACTCTGGAAACAGGGTTGTATTTCAGCAGAATCCCCCACAGAGAATAGGCCAGAGCAGACACCAGCGCCAGATAGCAGAGCATTCCCATTCCGGAAGGGGAAATACGTTCCAGGCGTCCTCCCATGGCGCTGCCGCAGAGAATCATGGTGATTCCGCCGGCGAAAAACTGCCAGCCGCTTAACAGTACCGGGTGTTCTGTCTCAGAATACCGCTTTAAAAATACTGAGGAGAGGGCATAGGCAATGGTGGAAAGAAAGATAAATCCTTCTCCCCGCAGACTCATGTTCATATCCAGGCCGGAGCCGGTAAGATTGACAAGTACCACCCCTGCAAATCCCGTCAGGCATCCGGCAATTTTAAGGCCGCTTAAGGTTTCCTGATGGAAGATAAGGCTTGCAACCAGAATGGCCACGAACACGTTCATACCCTCGATAATGGAGGCTTTTACTCCGGTGGTATGTGCCAGACCGATATAGAAAAACAGATATTGAATGACCGTCTGCAGCAGGCTGAGCCGGATAATTTTGCCGGCGGTTCCGGCTGTTTTGGGCAGCAGCGGTTTCCGGTTCAGAAGGCTGCCCAAAAGGATGGTAAGGACGCCTGCCAGGGTGAACCGGTATCCCGCAAACAGAATCTGAGCCGGCGTGTCAGAGGCTTTAATCTGAAACAGTTCGTATCCGATTTTAATACATGGAAATGCACTTCCCCACAGGGCGCAGCATATCAGTGCGCCTGTCTGGACCACAAATGTTTTCTGCAGCCAGTGTTCTGTCTTTTTCATAATTTTCCTCGCTTTTTGTATGTTCCGGCAGTAATTCGGAACTTTCTGTACCTTTATGGCACATTCGCAGTTCAGGTTCAATGATTATAGCTTACCGGATTTTTCAGGTAATTTCAAGAGAGAAGAAAAGCGGAATATGCTTGAATTTACATTGGAGAAATGATAGTATGAAACCAGAAAGGTACAGGTGATAGTATGAAAAGTGCATTAAAAGAACCAGGAACACGCAGAGTTTTAAATGAAGGAATAAATGAGACCAGGAAGGAAATCGTTCTCAGAATGCTGCGGGACGGAGCATTGTCTGTTGAAAAAATTGCGGAATATACAGGGCTGGATGTTGCGCAGGTAGAACAGCTTGCAAAGCTTTAAGAAGTACAGGAAACGCGGTATTTGGAAAGGAGAACAAAAATGTATCGGTTTACGGAGGACTGCTTAACAGGGATTGGGCAGATTGATGAGGAACATGAGAGGCTGTTTGAACTGATTAACCGCACCATGGAACTGCTGCAAAATCAGATACTTCAGGATAAATATCATCAGGTTATGGAAGTAATTGAAGAACTGAAAAATTATGCGGATACCCATTTTGCCAATGAGGAAGCCTATATGGCAGCCATCAATGACCCGGAACTTACGATTCAGAAAAAACAGCATATGGCATTCCGGGAGAAAATTGATGTGCTGGATTTCTCCAGTATTGATGAACTGGAAAATCAGCATGAGACTCTGGAGGAACTGCTGCAGTATCTGACCCGCTGGCTCTATCAGCATATTTTAAGCAGCGATATTATGATTGGAAAAATGCCTTCCGTGGAAGAATGGAAGACAGCGGATAATCCATGTGTATTTACGGAAAAATACATGACGGGAATTCCCCTGATTGACGGAGAGCATGAAACACTGTTTGAGATTATCGGGGAGGCAAACGAACTGGTGAAAGCGGAACTTCTCCACGATAAATACGACAGAATTGTGGAAATTCTGGGGAAATTAAGAGATTATACCAATGAGCATTTCCAGGATGAGGAAGAATATATGGAAGGCATTGGTTATCCGGGACTGCCCGCCCAGAAAATGGCCCACAAGGCTTTTGTGACGAAACTGGAGGAAATAGATCTGGAACAGATTGACCAGAATCAGCAGGAATATCTGGAGGAACTGATGGAATTCCTGTTTGGCTGGCTGTCCAATCATATTCTGAAGTCAGATAAGCTGATTGCAGAGCATAAAGGGAGGGAATGAGCCATGGAAACACAGGCATTCGGACTGAATCAGAAGGGGAAAAAGACTTTTCTGTACATACTGGAAAATAAAAATCATATGAAGATAAAAGTTTCAGACCACGGAGCCACTCTGGTGTCTGTTTTTGTACCGGACAGAAAGGGAGTGTTCCGGGATGTGGTTCTGGGCTATGATTCCGCCGCCGAATATGAGAACCATACCTGTTATTTCGGCGCTTCCGTGGGCAGGAACTGCAACCGGATTGAGGGGGCTCAGGTGGTAATAGACGGGGCAGCCTGCACCATTCCTGTGGACGAAAGGGGAATCAGCCTGCACAGCGCTCCCAACGGGTTTGAGCGGGCCCTCTGGAAGGTGAAAGAATCCTCGGCGAACCGTATTACCTTTGCCCATCTCAGTACCGAAGAAGAACAGGGATTTCCGGGAAATCTGGAAGTGGAGATTACCTATACGCTGACTGACGATAACGCGGTGGAAATCAGTTATCGGGGGAAATCAGATAAATCCACAATTATGAATTTTACCAACCATTCTTATTTTAACCTGGGAGGCCATGACAGCGGGCCCGTTTTGAATCAGAAATTGCAGATTCTGGCGGAAAGCTATACGCCGGTGAAAGACGCCGTGTCCATCCCCACAGGAGAGATTGCGCCGGTGGCAGGCACGCCTCTGGATTTCAGAACCATGAAGCCCATTGGACGGGATATTGAGGCAGATTTTGACCAGTTGAAATTTGCCGGAGGTTTTGACCATAACTTTGTTCTCAGTGAGAAACCGGGAGAACTGAAAGTGATGGCAAATGCTTACTGCGAAGAAACGGGAATTGCCCTGGAAGCCTCCACGGAGTCCTGCGGCGTGCAGTTTTATGCGGGGAATTTTATCGGTTCTCAGACCGGAAAGGGAGGAGTGGCCTATGAAGACAGGTGCGGCTTCTGCCTGGAAGCCCAGTTTTATCCCAATGCGGTAAACCGGGAGAATTTCCCGTCTTCTGTGGTAAAGGCCGGAGACATATTTACCACGAAAACCATCTATCGCTTTTCTGTAAAATAGAATGATAAAAGGGGCTGCCTCATCCGGATTCCGGGAATCGGTGATGAGGGCAGCCCCTGAAGTTATCTGACAGTTCATGAGCAAATCTTCTTTCTTTTCCCAAAATTCCGGCAGGGCTTCTTTCCGCTGCCCGGCCGTTTTTCCATATACGTCCGAAGGTGTGAATTTTCTACAAAAAACATGCCATGCGCATTTTGCGGGCAAAAAATTCCTTGACATATGTTTGGCTTCTCCTTATAATAGTTAGGTACCGAAATAAATGGAGGTGAACTATGAGTATTCAGACGGATGCCGGAAGGTATATTAATAAAATATCCAACCGGCTGCGGCGCCAGTTTGGAGTAGCGGAGGAGCTGGCCGGAGTGACCACAGCCCAGGGGAACCTGTTAAGTTATATTTTACTGGAAGGGAAGCATAACCGGATATATCAGAAGGATGTGGAAAAGGAATTTGACCTGCGGCCTTCCACTGCCACGGGACTGCTGCGGGAACTGGAAAAAAAAGGATTAATCCGGCGCATCAGCGATGAGAAAGACGGGCGTTATAAGATTTTACAGGCTACCGGGAAGGCAGAGAGCATTCGGAAAAGCCTGCAGGAGGAAATCCGGGAGAAAGAAGCCATACTGACAAAAGGTATTTCTCCGCAGGATTTGGAGCAGTTTAAACGTACGGCGGAGAAAATGCTGCGGAATCTGGAGCAGAGAGAGGAGGAATCTTAATGGAAGAAAGAAAATTATCGGATGATTTTACACAGGGAAGCATTACAGGAAAGTTATTAAAATTTATGATACCCATTCTGGGAGCGCTGGTTCTGCAGGCCATGTACGGAGCGGTGGATCTTCTGGTGGTGGGCCAGTTCGGCACCAGCGCAGGGATTTCGGCTGTTTCCACCGGAAGCAATATCATCAA
>Ga0137307_101368_pt1 | contig 22119 bp, 22 predicted proteins | sample NAcewD2O_March_2_FD_97180 | JGI IMG/M metagenome (GOLD analysis project Ga0137307, IMG submission 97180) | Mouse cecal microbial communities from Vienna, Austria - N-Acetylglucosamine amended D2O_March | ecosystem: Host-associated > Mammals > Digestive system > Large intestine > Cecum | place... | reverse complement strand
CCACCGTAGAACGCTGGTCTGGTAAGAGGGATAGACCATTATTTTAGGCGTTGTCAGCTTCTGTGTCCGTAGAAAGGTATTCCTTTACGCGGCCATAATAAATGCGGAGGAACTTATTTGCGCCGGCGGTCATGTAAACGTAATAAGGCTTACCCTGTGCCCGTTTTTTATCCATGAAGGCATAAACTGGGTCGTCAGCAGGGGAACGTTTGAGAAGCCCGGCCATGATCTGGAAGAGTGTCTTGTGCAGGTTCGGAGACCCTTTCTTTGAAGTGCGTACGCTTTTCTGCTCATGTTTCCCGGACTGTCTGGAACCGGGGTCAACACCGGCGAAAGCAGTCAGCGCCTCGCGGTGCGTAAAACGTGTAACGTCACCGATCTCAGCCATAAGCTGTGGGCCGAGAGTGGGGCCGACGCCGTGTATTGCCATGACAACAGGGTATTCCGGGAGGGCGGAAGCGGTCTCATCCATCTTCTGGCGGAGGGATTCTACGGTTGCGGATGCGGCATTGAGCATTGCCACAGTCTGCCGTATCAACATTTTTGTAGTGTTATCCTTCGGGAATACAGCGATCAGGTCAGAAGATCTGCTGTATATTGTCTCCGCCTTGCTGGCGCTGAAGTTATAACCTTTCCGCCTGCACCAGTCCTGATAATGTTGAGCAAAGGCTTCAGGCGACCGTCCCCGGACACAGTCCACATGCCAGTAGGTGTAGACAAAATCCACCCATTTCTGGCTGCCGTCACTGCGGGCAGGGCTGTCAAAGAAGCCATTGGCGCCGGGATAGGTCTGGTCAAGGAGTGCGATGAGGTTGTTTTTCATTGCGGTCTTATGGTCCATGTAGAAGCCGAACTGCCGGTTCATGGTTTTAAGCTGGCTGCGAATTTCATCCATATGGTTATATTGCTTTAAATTTGTCCAGCGGTCAAGAGTATACCGGGCGATTTTCTTTGCATCGGCCTTATCGGTTTTAGGCGTGCGCAGGGAATCATCGCCAAACTCCTTAATAAGGATGGGATTGACCGCACTGACAAAAATACCGGCATCAGAGAGCCATGAGGCAACCGGCTCGTAATATCTTCCGGTATGTTCCATGCAGACCTTTGTTTCGCCGCCAAGGCTTTTGATCTGCTCGATCAGCCCGTTAATACAGGATTGCGTGTGTGGGAAATCACAGGGAGGCAGAAGCACCTCGTTTCCCGGTCTGAGGATAGTGACAGTGCTTTTACCTTTTGAGACATCAATACCAACTGCGTTCATGAAAATACTCCTTTGGAATGTATTGGCAAGGGTCGTTACCAGTTTTCTCATTGCCTGTTCAATCTACTGGGAATTTCACACGGACGCCAGAGGGTTCAACCTGCGTAAAACGAACGCAGCGAATGAGGGCTGGTTGGCTGACTGATTCACGGACGCTGGGTCCTCAGAGTTAATGGCCAGACCGATTGCTTACTCATTCTAACAGCTTAAGCAACAAGATGGATAACATCCTAGCTGGTTGTTAGGAATATCAACCATAAATACATTGTAGTAGGAGGTTTTCTTTATGCTCAAGAAAACAAAAGTGAGGCAGATTATAGAGCTGCTTCAAAAAAATCTAAGTGACCGGGGGATTTCCGGTGTTCTTGGCGTCAGCGGCGATTCCGCGCATCTACAGGCTGAAATTTCAGAGGGACATTTATAAGGATTTGCGGATTCTGGAGAAGAGTATCGGTGAGGGTGATGAGGAAAACTCCAACCTCGATCTGTTCTCATTGGAGATGTTCGAGATTATCGCTTACACGATGGCAAAACACGCCAACCCACAGATTCCAAACGAGGTGGATGAGTGCTGGATGGTTTCAACACATTTTCCATCTACCAAGTATTGCCACAATTGATAGAACTGTGGGGATTGAATGTAAAGACGGATGTGGAAGCTAAAAAAACTTCGCCCAACTGAGCGGGAAATGACAACGCCCTTATTTCTGCTCCGGTGCATCCAGTTAGGGCTTTCGATAGCAGACTTTGACCTGCTTTCCATCGGCCTTATCAATGATATGTATGCCGAGAGCAGGAACGACTCCTGCTCCTATGCAACACTTGCTACACAGGAGGATTTCGACTTATTTTAATTGAAAAAACAGCCTTTTTCTGCTATGATTAGCGGTAGAAAAAGGCTGTAAAAATCAATATTTACAGATGACAGGCTTTTGCGAATATAGTTTGAAAAAGGTGAAAAATGAAAAAAAGGAATAAAACATATCAGATTAATGGTGAAGATGGATCAACATCTGTTTTTATACTTAAGAATACAAAAAATCGCACTCTTAAACAACAATTTCATAAAATCAAATACAATTGCAAGAAAAGACGTATTGAAAAAATGATTACAGGAGAGAGTTATCGTTCTATGGAGGATGTGCTTGCATTTGCGGTAAATGAATGTGGCTTAGCAGAACTTGACAGGGATTCGGTTGAGGTGATGGAAGAATATAAACAGTTACGGGCATCTTTCATTTTGCAATATAAGCCGGAATTACTTGGAGAATATGCTAAGCGCCCTCCGTTTGAAAGTGAAGAGCCGGAAGCAGTAATGGAATACTTAGAAAAATGCAAAGAGCAATTACGTCAAGCTATGGCTGTTCCGAAAGAGCTGTTTGATATTGATATGCATAAGTATATTAAAGAATATTCGGATATAAATGAAAGGTTGGATGTTGTAATTGAAACGAAGTATGGATATATCGGTGGAGGAGCTAGCGGGGATAAGGCGGTAAAAGACCTGGATGAGATGATGAAACGCCTGTATAAATATTATGGAGTAACGCAGGAAGATATTGATAACCAAACTGAAAGATATAAAAATCTTATCAGGATATTATGCAAATAAATTTCAGCTTGCAGGGATTGCTGCATCAGTAGATAAAACAGAATAAATTTTTTACATAGGCACTTGCCATCACAGCAGGTGTCTATTTTTTGCATTTTTTAACGGAGTCTTGACCGGCTCCTTTTTTTCGTGGGGAAGGAAGGTGAGGGGGAGTGGCATCAAGGATACAGTGAATATTATCCTCCTTGGGAGCCACCCGGGATTGATGTTTTCCACCTTCAGAGCCACCACAGCATATTGTGCCACCATGTAACCATGTATATTTGATTTTATTATGGATCTCCTTATAGTTATTTCCGGAGGACTGCAAATGCAGTACCACCAAATAATCTATAAGGAGGCCTTTTTATGCCTAAGAAGACAATAGCCAGAAGCATTCTGGAACTTCTGGGAAAAAATCTAAACGCAAGGGGGGTGTCAAAAGTTTTAGGTGTACCCAGAGACACCGTTGCCGGGGTCCAGGCATTGTCTTTACAGCCAGGCAGACCGTGGGATGATATTCCCGGATGGGATGGCGGCAGGCCCGGTCCTGCAATGGGCTATGCGGAGCCCGCATACCTGTTTGCTGCAACTATGCCCTACAGCCAGGTAAGCTATGTGGGGGTCGCAGCCGGTATGGATGGAAGGGCATGGCTTTCCTGCCATGTGGACATGTCCCGTTTTTTTGGCGGGGCACCGGTAAAAGTCGTCTGCGATAACTTAAAAACCGGGGTGGCCCCACATCCTAAAAGGGGTGGGGCCATACTAAATGGGGCATATCTTTCCCCTGGCGGGTATTACCCTGTCGCTGCCATGCCAGCAGGCGTCGAAAAGCCGAAGCAGGAAGCAAGTGTGGAAGGGGGTGCGGGCAAGATTGCCACGGCTGTCACCGCAAAACCCAGAAATGATACCTTCCCATCATTAGCCGCATGAAATGCCGGAATCCGAAAAGCGGCAAAAGAATCCAATGGCAAGCCTTCCCAGAAGTGCCCCGGAAGCCGCCGGGGCACCTTTGAAACGGAAGGGAAACCATACCTGGGGGCCCTGCCGCCTATCCCCTATGAAGCCTGTGGATGGCCTTATGGGCATAAAGCCGGCAGCACCCCCATATATGGCGGGACAAAGGCCAGTATCCCGTTCCATTCAGGTATATCGGATGCAAGGTGGAAGCCAAATTTAACGGCCATCTTGTATTTATCTATTATAACAGAGCAGGGACAGCAAGGCACCCGGTACCCCCCCCAAGTATATGGCAAACGGTATGCGGACAGGACAAGCCCATCTTCCTTTGCCGCCCAAAAAAAGCCTGCCAGTGGAAGGTCCCCGTGACAAAGCAAGGGGAATTTCAGCAGGAGGCGTTGGACGAAAAGATTGTCAAGCAGGAATTGGAGAGGGACAGGCTGGCAAAGGCATGGGGCAGTAAGCAGCAGATGGCGAGGGTTTCCAGTGCTTATGAAGCGAATGTAATGACGGAAACATTGGCAGTCGGTGAGGTAAAGTAAAATGAATAACGTATCATTATCAAACAAAATACCCCATTGGAATACGAAGGATTTTGCCGTGAGCCAGAATTTCCATAAGATTATCCGGGAGAATGAAAAGGTTTCCAATAATTATTGCTGGAAAAGCAATAAGTCTGAAGGTGTGGATTGTTTTGGGAGGGCACTTGACCTGATTTCGCTTATCAACAAGCCGGACGGATACCTGCAGGGGAGGCTGTCAGATGTGGACGATGTTGACTATTATCAGTTCAACATAGCGGAGTATAGGATTTTAGGGACAGTTTCCGACAAGCATAACCTTGGCGTAACAGTGCCCCTTGATTACATCCCGGAGGGCTGTGATTATGACCTTGTCCTGTATGATGGAGACGGGAATCAGGTTGGGATTGGGCAGGACAATGGCAACGGGCGGCAAAGTGGCACTGTCAGATATCACAGTGGAAAATGGCAGGATAAAAGGGCTGGATATGCCCCTTGACAAATTGTTTAATGATCCGGGGCAGAATCAGACATAAATTGATTACAGGGCAGACATACTTGCAATCAAGAATTATGAAAAGATGCATGGAAACAGTCTGCTGAGAGGATTCAGTGCAAGATATACTATTGACGTGAAGATGATACAGGTAGATTGAATATAAAGGCAGGCGGAGATTCATTGCTTGGCTGAATGCAGGCATGATGCCCGGATTTACCATAAGGGGACATGGGCGGCTCCGAATGACAGAGGGGCTGCCAGTATGTTTTTCAAAGTGGGCAGGAAGCTGATCTTCTTCGTAAGGAATCCAGTGGCAGAAAAAGTGCAGGTCACGGAAGGTACCGGCTTGTCGAATGTGAAGGCTGTGGCAGATAAATACGGAGGCGATTTTGCCGTTTCCTGCGATGGAGAAAAGTTCAATGTGGTGGTGATGTTATAAACTTTATGGTCATTTCGTGCAATTTATAGTCATCTGGTGCAATCGTGGTTTGAAATGCGTGTGTATCTGCCGATGGATTTTATGAGGCGGGATATTTCAGGAAAATTTTATCTTTTATCAAGGAGGATGATATTTATGGCAATGCACATTAGTGGATTTGGTACAAGTAACAATTATTCTTACAAAGGCATCGGCACAAACAGTAAACAGTACAGAGCGGCAGCGGATGAATACTTAGCAGATGTTATCGCGGAAGAGGACATGATGACACCTGAGCAGAAAATGCTGTATGAACTGCTTGGAGGACGGGAAGCGCATATGAGAAATGTGATGGGCAACTTTAATTCTAACGGGGATTTTGTGGGGTCGGGTGGAGTTGTAGTTCCCGGAATGTATCATGGAAGGGATGGCGCTGTAGACCGTTCGGCATGGCAGCAGTTGATAGATGTTTCTGATGATGCACGTCAGAAGATGTTCGACAATGTGAAAAGGGAGTTCATTCAGGAGAATGGTATTTCCAATGGCGATACCACAAGAAGGTCTAACATATTCAGGGAATACCAGTTAAGCGTAAAGAAAGAAGACCGTGCAAAAGGAACATGGACTTTGCAGCAGTATGAGGGGAAATACCGTTCTGCGATGTATGCGGCGGTCAAGGCGGCAAATCCGAAGTGGGAGCCGGAACAGCCGTTTAATCCCGGAATACTGGACAGTGTTACAAGGGAATCCGTGGAAAGCACACTTATGAAAAGCGGCAATACGCTTGTGAAGAAAACGTCTTTGGGCAGCACGCTGGACATGAAGATATAATCTTTACATCTTATTCCGCGGAGGTGCAAAAACCATGCGCCCCTGCCGGGGATTATTTGGAAGGGGTGAAGTCCGGTATGGGATTTGATTGGGGAAGTTAGGTGCAATGTATTTATAGGGTAATTAACCGCTCGGACTTATACCGAGAGAGCAGGGGTGGTTCTGACCGACAGAGGAGCCGCAATATTAAAAATAATGGAGCAATCTGGTGATAAGTCAAGCTGATTTTTAAAAAGATATTGATATGTTTTTCAAAGAAAAGGGTAACTTTAATAGATATAGATTTATAGAAAGGATAAGTGCATAACTATTTGCTCCTATTGGTTATACGCTTATTATACGAGGACGGGCAGCATGAGGGAATTGTCGGCGAGGAACTCTGGTAGAAAGTTCATGCGAAGCGGAAAGCAACAGGAATTAAGCAACCGTCAAAGGTTGGCAAAGATAGGGCACATCTTTTAACAGGTGTTTTGAAATGTTCCATTTGTGGCAGTTCGATGTACATGAATAAACATGCATGGGCAAATAAAGACGGCATATATAAGGAAGTTTACTATTATATATGTGATTCAGGTGTCAAAAGGTTTTCCCGGCAGTGCCGCTTGGCAGATAGCACAAAAAAATTGTACGCGTTCCATTGTACGGAACATTCCGATGAGCCTCTTAAGGCGAAAATCGTGTTCAGCATTGGCTTCCACGATTTTAGAGTCTCCTCTCCATCGTACAAAAGCCACTTGCACAATATTCTTTTGTGCCATCTGCCAAGCGGCACTGCCGGGAAGACCTTTTGACATCCGAATTATATATGTAGAAGAAACAAGCAGGTAAGGAAAGTTTTGTGGGAAAGATGTAATACCGTTGAATTATGTACGTCCTGATATGCCTCAACACCCTGCAAATATGTCAAAATAAAATATAAAAAATTCCGCGTATAATTTATTTCCTCATTGCCATAATAAGATATGAATATGCAAAAGCGGAAGGAGCAGTCGGGAAGATGGCAGGGGAAGTAGTTTATTTGAAGGCGGAGCGGAATGTAGAGGTTATGGAAGACGATGTACTCTTAAAGGATATGGCGAAAATTTATTGTGCCGATAATCATATTGCGGCAAAGATAAAAGCCATCAGGGTACATCGTTTTTCTGCGGAAGAACAAAAACGCCAGGTGTTTAGCATTTTGAAGCTGATTGAAATGATTCAGCAGACATGCCCTAATGTGACAGTAGAAAATCTGGGGGAAACCGATGTGCTTGTGGAGCGGGTGGATGTGGACAGACACAAAGGTATGCTACAGTTGTTGAAAATTATTTTTGTGGCCTGCATCAGTTTTTTTGGAACGGCCTTTACGATTATGGCTTTCCATAATGATGTGGGGATTACCAAAGTATTCGGCAAGGTATATGAATTAGTGATGGGACAGCCTTCTCCGGGATATTCCATATTGGAAGTCACCTATTCTATTGGTCTGGCAGTGGGGATTATTGTATTCTTTAACCATATCGGCGGCAGGCGGATTACGAAAGACCCTACTCCTATTGAGGTAGAAATGCGTGTCTACGAAAAAGATGTGAATGATGCGCTGATTGAGACTGCGGATAGGGAGGGGAAGACAATTGACGTTTCTTAAGCAAATATTTTTAGGGATTGTTGGAACAAGTTTTGGCATCTTTGCAGCAGGGGGCGTTTTCACCGTGCTGATATCCGTAGGACTGATTCCACGTTTTGCAGGAAAAATGCACGTCAGCAAAAAAGTATTCCTGTTTGAAGAAGCGGTGGTACTAGGTACGCTGGCGGGGGATTTCCTTAGCGTGTTTGAAAGGTTTGGATGCATCGGGGATTGGGTGGTAAAAAGCCAAATCTTCGGAAACGGAAAGACGGAAATCATCTGGCATGTGGCTGGAACAGGGATAATTATAGTTTTCGGTTTTTTTGCCGGAATTTTTGTAGGATGTCTGGCTCTTGCCATTGCGGAAATGCTGGATACTATCCCTATTTTTTCCAGAAGGATAGGCTTCCGCCACGGGCTCGGCATCGCTGTGCTGGCGATGGCGCTAGGGAAGGCGGCGGGAAGTATCCTTTATTTTGCGAAAGCGGTTTACCTGCATGGGGGAATATAAGTGCAGACTATGAAGATAGAAGAAGGAATAATGAAGGAAAAGAAGGAATAAAGAAAAAGAAGGAATAAAGAAAAAGAAGGAGTAAAGAAAAACAGGGAATAAAGCATAAGAGGAAAAACGAATAAGAGAGAAAGAAATAAAGGACTGGATATTATGCCTTGTATAAACTTTCCCTTATATTCAAATACTATAAGCAAATACCATAATAAGCAAATATAAAAAAAGAAATAAAAAAAGCAAATAAAACAAGAAATAAGAGATGCAAAGAGAAACAGACCATATAATATGAAAATATGGCACAGCGCTATGAGAAACCAACAGGAGCCGGCCGATGGGTCAATTTTTTTACCATATAGGAAAGTTCTCCGAATTTCCCATATGGTAAAAAGCAATTATTGCACTGCGGCGGAGGGGAACATGTCGCTGTCGCGACCCGCCGCAGGCGGAGAATCCTGCAAGCAGGATTCTTTTTTACCTTATAGGAAAATCCTTCGCCAGAAGGAAATAAATTGAGGAAGAACCGAAGGTTCTTCATGAAGTGTCGAAGACACTTTTTTACAATGAAAATGTTGCATAATAAAAGCGTTTCCGAATGAAGGTATTTTACAATCAAAGCGTTTCAAAATGAAAGTATTTCATGTGAAAAGATTCAACCGGTAAGTTTGTGTCAGTGCGGCATTTGCGAACTTGCCGGCAGGATTTGCTTTGCATAATAAGCCGCGCAGAAATGAGGAAGAATGGACGAACAAGTAAAACAGGAATATCAGGAATATGTAAAGGAAGTTACCCCTACCCATAATCTTTGGATTCAGATGCTGAAGGCATTTCTGGTAGGAGGGATAATCTGTGTTATCGGGCAGTTTATATTGAATTACTGCACAAATACAATGGGATTGGATAAAGAAACGGCAGGAAGCTGGTGTTCCTTGCTGTTGATATTGGCAAGCATATTATTGACCGGTTTTAATATATATCCTTCCATTGTAAAGTTTGGAGGGGCTGGGGCGTTGGTGCCGATTACTGGTTTTGCCAATTCCGTGGCGGCGCCGGCCATCGAATTTAAAAAGGAAGGGCAGGTATTCGGCATTGGCTGCAAGATATTTACAATTGCAGGTCCGGTGATTTTGTACGGGATATTTACAAGCTGGGCGCTGGGACTTGGTTATTGGATAGCGAGGAGCCTTGGCTGGCTGTGAAAATCAACCTTCAAATGCTAAACAGCACAGAAATACCAGACAGAACAAAATACCAGACAGCACAGAAATGCCAAACAGCACAGAAATACCAAACAACACACAAATGTAAAATGGCACAGGGGATGGCAGCCATATGCCCTGCCGGCAAAAAGCCCTGTTTTCAGGCTAAAGTTTTCTACGGATTTCACTAATGAAATGGTTAAATAATAGCGGTTTTATTCTGGATATCAATCATTTCACAAGTGGAATTTCCGATGGAAAAATAGCCTGAAAGCAGGGCTTTTTCTGCAGGCAGGGTATGCGGTTGTCGTTCTTTTGCGTTATTTGGCATTAGAAAGTCGATTTTTACTAATGGTTTCTATGATTTTTAAAAAGAAATACTGGAATTTTCCATATTGATGTGCTATAATCCTAAAATGACTGCAATTATGTGCTTTTTTAGTCAAAAGAACCCGCAGTGATAGGGAACAGCGGATAATGCCTAATATAAGGAGGAAACGAATAGAAATGAGCTTACAGGTAGAAAAATTAGAGAAAAATATGGCAAAGCTGACAATTGAAGTGCCTGCCGAAGAACTGGAAAAAGCGATTGACAATGCTTACCGGAAAAACAGGAAAAAAATCAGTGTTCCCGGTTTCAGGAAAGGGAAAGTTCCGCGTCAGATGATAGAAAAAATGTACGGAAAGGAAATTTTTTACGAAGATGCAATCAATGAGTTGATTCCAGGGGCTTATGAAAAGGCATTGGAGGAATGTGAAGAGGAAATCGTTTCTTCCCCTAAGATTGACGTAGAGCAGATAGAAGCCGGCAAACCATTTATTTTTACGGCGGAAGTGGCATTGAAGCCGGAAGTAAGGATTGGCAAATACAAAGGTGTAAAAGTTGATAAAATAGATGTGGAAGTTACAGAAGAAGAAGTAGCCGCAGAACTTGAGAAGGAACGTGGGAACAATGCAAGGAATATCGCAGTGGAAGACCGTCCGGTGAAAGACGGCGATATGACGATGCTCGATTTTGAAGGGTTCGTGGATGGCGTTGCTTTTGAAGGAGGCAAAGGGGAAAATTATCCTCTTACTATCGGTTCCGGTGCGTTTATCCCTGGTTTTGAAGAGCAGCTTGTAGGTGCGGAAATCGGTAAAGAAGTGGAAGTGAACGTTACTTTCCCGGAGAATTACCAGGCAGAAGAATTGAAAGGGAAAGCAGCTGTCTTTAAATGTACGGTAAAGGAAATCAAGGAAAAGGAACTTCCTGAATTAGACGATGAATTTGCAAGCGAAGTTTCCGAATTTGATACTCTGGCAGAATACAAAGAAGACATAAAGAAGAATCTGGCGGAGAAAAAGGAGAAAGATGCGAAAAACCAGAAGGAGGATGCGGTAATTGATGCGATTATCAATGACTCCGATATGGAAATACCGGATGCGATGATAGAGGCGCAGCAAAAGCAGATGGTGGATGACTTCGCACAGAGGATACAGATGCAGGGCATCAAAATGGAACAGTATTTCCAACTGACAGGAACCAATTACGATGCATTGCTTGAGCAGGTGAAACCGCAGGCGGAGAAACGGATTAAGTCGAGGCTGGTATTGGAAGCTGTAGTGGCAAAGGAAAATATTGAAGCGTCTGAGGAAGAATACGGGAAAGAAACGGAAAGAATGGCAGAAGTTTATCAGATGGAAGTGGAAAAAGTAAGGGAAATGCTGGGCGAAAAAGAAAAAAAGGAAATTATGCAGGATTTGGCAATACAGAAAGCGGTAGAATTTGTAGTAGAAAATGCGGTGGAGAAATAAATACTAATCAAATAATAAAAATTCTCTTAATTCAGAGTCCGTTTTATTGCAAAAGCGATGCTTATGGACTATGATTAAGGCAATTCCGGCAAAGCAAAGCCGGATAGTTCGGCAAGGAGGAATCAGTATGAGTTTAGTGCCTTATGTCATTGAGCAGACGAGCAGGGGCGAAAGGTCTTATGATATTTATTCAAGGCTTTTAAAAGACAGGATTATTTTTCTGGGGGAAGAAGTAAACGATACTTCTGCCAGCATTATAGTTGCGCAGCTTTTGTTTCTGGAATCGGAAGACCCGGAAAAGGATATCCATTTGTACATTAACAGCCCGGGCGGCGTGATTACGGCCGGGATGGCAATTTATGATACGATGAACTTTGTCAAATGTGATGTGTCTACTGTTTGTATCGGTATGGCTGCCAGCATGGGGGCATTCCTTCTTGCCGGCGGGGCAAAGGGCAAACGTTTTGCGCTTCCCAATGCGGAAGTTATGATTCATCAGCCGGCAGGCGGAGCGCAGGGGCAGGCGACGGAAATCGAGATTACGGCGAAACATATTCTTGCGACAAAGGAAAGGATGGCAAGGATTATGGCACAGAACACAGGGCAGGATTTTGAAGTGATTATGGCGGATACGGAAAGGGATAACTGGAAGACCGCCGAAGAGGCACTGAACTATGGCCTTATCGATAAGATTATCGAGAACCATAGCAGCTTTGGAAAAGAGTGAAATAACAGCATGAAAATGCAGTAAAAGCAAGGAGAAGACATGGCGGGGAAAAATTCTGATGATATCAGATGCTCTTTTTGCAATAAGAGACAGGAACAAGTTAAAAAGTTAATTGCAGGTCCGGCTGGCGTATACATCTGTGACGAATGCGTAGAGATATGTTCGGATATTATTGAGGAAGAGTACGAAGAAGAGCCGGTAGAAGAAGAATTTGATATTAATCTTTTAAAACCGGTAGAAATCAAAGAGTTTTTGGATGATTATGTAATCGGGCAGGAGGAAGCCAAGAAAGTGCTTGCCGTATCCGTTTATAATCATTACAAAAGAGTAATGGCACCAAAGGATGACGATGACATTGAGCTTCAGAAGAGCAATATTATTATGGTTGGACCGACCGGTTCCGGCAAGACATTTCTGGCCCAGACTTTGGCTAAGATTATTAATGTGCCGTTCGCCATTGCAGATGCCACGACCTTGACGGAGGCAGGCTATGTAGGCGAGGATGTAGAAAATATTTTGCTGAAATTGATACAGGCGGCGGACTACGACGTGGAACGTGCCCAGTACGGTATTGTTTATATTGATGAAATCGATAAGATTACGAAAAAGAGCGAGAACGTATCCATTACCCGGGATGTTTCCGGGGAGGGCGTACAGCAGGCATTGTTGAAAATCGTAGAAGGCACGGTTGCGAGCGTACCGCCTCAAGGAGGCAGGAAACATCCTCATCAGGAGCTTATCCAGATTGATACGACCAATATCCTGTTTATCTGTGGGGGAGCTTTTGATGGTTTGGAAAAAATCGTCGAGTCGCGTTTGGATAGAAGCAGTATCGGCTTTAATGCGGAGATTGCATCCAAGCAGACGAGGGAAATCGGGGAACTGTTAAAGAAAGTGACGCCTCAGGATTTGGTCAAATTCGGGTTGATTCCGGAGTTTGTAGGGCGTGTGCCGATTAATGTGACCCTTCAGGGGCTGGATAAAGATGCCCTTGTAAAAATACTGAAAGAGCCCAAGAGTGCATTGATTAAGCAGTACAAAAAGCTTTTCGAGTTCGACGGAGTAAGGTTGGACTTTGAAGAAGATGCAATCGAAGCGATTGCAGACAGGGCTTTGGAGCGTAAGACCGGTGCAAGAGGACTTCGTTCGATTATGGAGGACGTTATGATGGATGTAATGTATCGGATACCTTCCGATGAGTCCATTATTAAATGTGTGGTGACAAAAGGGGCGGTAGATGGTACAAGCGAACCTTTGATTATCCATAGGGAAGCGATGCGCCCGGCCAAATAGCGATAGAAAAACGACGGATGCCACGTTTCGTGGGTCATCCTTATGTGAAAGAAAAGAAACGTCGCCCCAAAAGGCGGCGTTTCCTGTATAATAAGGAGTTTGAATGGAGAGGACAGACATGAAGCAGAATATGCCCACAGTGGCATTGCGGGGAATGACGATACTGCCCCATACAATTATTCATTTTGATTTGAGCCGGAAAAAGTCAATTTCGGCTGTAGAACAAGCTATGGTGGAAAGCCAAAAGATTTTTCTTATTACACAGAAAGAAGCGGAAAAAAGCGATCCTGAGTATGAGGATGTTTATCATATAGGTACCATTGCCCTTGTAAAGCAGATTATCAAGATGCCGAACCATATTGTACGTGTTATGGTAGAAGGGCTTTCCAGAGGGGGATTACACTGTTTCACGGAAAAGGAAGAGTATCTGGAAGGGGAGGTAGAAGAAATCGAAGAGCCTTCCAACTTGACCGGAACCGTACAGGAAGAGGCTATGGTAAGGCAGATGAAAGAACTGTTTGCCGGATATGCGGTATTTTATCCGAAAACAGGGGCTGCCTTGGAGCGCCATATTCAGGATATTTCGGAGCTGGGCTGTTTGCTGGATCAGATAACCATCAATATGCCTATCTACTATGAAAGCAAACAAAACGTGCTTTCAGCAGTGGATTTGGAGGAGCGTTATGATGTCCTTGCGGGAATACTGTCCAATGAAACAGAAGTAGCCAAAATTAAGACGGAGCTTTCCGAGAAGATAAGGGGAAGAGTTGAAAAGAACCAGAAAGAGTATCTTTTGAGGGAACAGCTTCAGTTTATCAGGGAAGAATTGGGGGAGGACAATCCTCTTTCCGATGTACAGCAGTTTGAAGAAGAGCTGGGAAAGCTGAAAGCGGATAAAGAAGTAAAGGAGAAAATCAGCAAGGAGATTGCCCGTTACCGAAGGCTTTCACAGAATAGTTCGGAAAGCGCGGTGGAAAGGGGGTATATTGAGACTTTGCTGGAATTGCCGTGGGATAAACGGACGAAGGATAATATGGATATTAGTAAGGCAGAATCCATATTAGAACGGGATCATTACGGATTGAAACAGGTGAAAGAAAGGGTATTGGAAGCTTTGGCTGTACGCTGTTTGACAAAACAGGGGCAGCCTCCGGTTATCTGTCTGGTAGGCCCTCCGGGAACGGGGAAAACATCGATTGCCAAAAGTGTAGCGGAGGCGATGGACAAAAAATATGTTAGAATCAGTTTGGGCGGTGTCCGGGATGAGGCGGAAATCAGAGGGCATAGAAGAACCTATGTAGGCGCTATGCCGGGGCGGATTATTGCCGGCTTGAAACAGGCGGGGGTAAAAAACCCATTGATGCTGTTAGATGAAATCGACAAGGTCAGCAGCGACTATAAAGGGGATACTTCTTCGGCATTATTGGAAGTGTTGGATGTGGAGCAAAACCATAAATTCCGGGATCATTATGTGGAAGTTCCGGTGGATTTGTCGGAAGTGCTTTTTATTGCCACGGCCAACTCCACAAGCGCTATTCCCAGACCTTTGTTAGATCGTATGGAGCTGATTGAAGTTAGCAGCTATACGGCCAATGAGAAGTTCCATATTGCCAAGGAGCATTTGGCAGCAAAACAGTTTGAGAAAAACGGTTTGACAAACGGGCAGCTGTCCATCAGCGACAGTGCGTTGAAAAAGATGATAGAATGTTATACAAGGGAAGCGGGTGTCCGAGATTTGGAACGGAAGATTGGAAGCATTTGCCGGAAAGCGGCGAAGGAAATCCTACAGAAGAAAAAGGCAGGCATCAAGGTAACCGCCTCAAACCTCGGCAAATATCTTGGAAAAGAAAAATACAGTACCAATATGGTCAACGAAAAAGATGAAATTGGGATTGTAAGGGGATTGGCATGGACGAGCGTAGGCGGCGAAACCTTGCAGGTAGAAGTGAATATGATGCCGGGAAAAGGAGAAATTGACTTGACCGGACAGATGGGGGATGTCATGAAGGAATCGGCAATTGCCGGATTGAGCTATGTCCGTTCGGTCAGCGGGCAATATGAAATTCCCAAAGATGTCTTTAAAGAAAATGATTTTCATATACATATCCCGGAAGGCGCCGTGCCGAAAGACGGACCAAGCGCAGGCATTACAATGGCAACCGCGCTTTTGTCGGTGGTGACGCAAATACCAGTCAGGGCAAATTTGGCAATGACTGGGGAAATCACCTTGCGGGGGCGTGTGCTTCCTATCGGGGGGCTGAAAGAAAAAATCCTGGCGGCAAAAACGGCGGGCATCAAAACGGTGCTTGTACCGAAGAAGAATGAAAAAGATATAGAAGAAATAGCAAATGAAATCAAAGCGGGATTGGATATTCATTTCGTGGAAAATATGGACGCAGTATTGAACTATGCTTTGACGGAAAAGCCGCCGGCAAAGGCAAAGCCGTCAAAAGGGAAGAAGGCGAAGAAGACGACGCAGAAATGAGGAGAATATGGTAATTAAGAATGTCAATTTGGAAACGGTCTGTGGTATTACAAGCAAGATACCCCAAAGCCCTTACATGGAATTTGCTTTTGCAGGTAAGAGCAATGTAGGGAAGTCGTCTTTAATTAACGGTTTGATGAACCGGAAGTCGTTGGCAAGGATAAGCGCCCAGCCGGGGAAGACACAGACCATCAATTATTATAATATCAATAACCAGTGCTATTTTGTGGATTTGCCCGGTTATGGCTATACCACGGCGAGCGTAAAGGTGAAGGAGCAGTGGGGGAAGATGGTAGAGCGTTACCTGCATAAAACCAAAATGCTGAAGGCTATCTTCCTTTTAGTGGATATCCGGCATGAACCTTCCGCCAATGATAAGACGATGTATGATTGGATGGTTCATTATGGTTTTCAACCGATTATTATCGCCACAAAGCTGGATAAGATTAAAAAGAGCCAGGTACAGAAGCATATGAAGATGATAAAGACCGGATTGCAGACAAAAGCAGATACGGTAGTAATCCCTTATTCTTCTATGACGAAGGAAGGAAGGGAGGAGATTTATGCGCTTCTGGATAAATATTTAGAGGAAGAAGGAACAGGGATTTTATGAGACCATTGCCTAAAACGTATCTGAAGGCAGTGCTAAATCTGGGGATTGCGGTAATATTGCTATTGCTTCTGGTTTTCCTGCTGCCGAGAGTCATTGTATTTTTTATGCCTTTTGTAATCGGATGGGTGATTGCATTGATTGCCAATCCCCTTGTCCATTTTTTTGAAGATAAATTGAAAGTGCGGAGGAAAGCAGGAACCGCTTTTGTCATTATTTCGGTAATTGCGCTGGTCGTGCTGGCAGGATATTTGATAGGGGCTAAGGTAGTGAATGAAGCCGTAGGCCTGGTAAATGAGCTGCCCCAAATGTGGGATGCCTTAGAGGAAGATTTCCGTACCATCGGCAAAAATCTGGATGTTTTGTATAGCCGTTTCCCGGAGGATGTGCGCAATGCCATTGCAGGCATGGGGGAAAAGATGGAAGGGTTTGTAGGCGAAGTCGTAGGCCGTGTGGGAACGCCGACTATTGAGGCGGTGGGGAATTTTGCCAAGAATCTTCCGACAATTCTCATCGGGATTATTATGTGCCTTTTGTCCGCGTATTTCTTTGTTGCGGAAAGGGAATATCTATCGGTGCATGTAAAGGATTATATGCCGGAGGCGGTGGTCTACCGGTGGAATATGATGACACGCAGTTTTAAGCGGGCCGTGGGGGGATATTTTAAGGCACAGTTTAAAATCGAGATTTGGATGTATTTCCTTCTGGTGGCTGGGCTTTGGTTTTTGAAAGTGAATTATGCTTTTTTAATTGCTTTGGGGATTGCTTTTTTGGATTTTCTGCCGGTATTCGGTACGGGAACGGTACTGATGCCCTGGGCTGTGATTAAAATCCTCAGTGCGGATTATAAGATGGCAATAGGGCTATTGATTATATGGTGCGGGGGGCAGTTGGCGCGCCAGCTCATTCAGCCTAAGATTGTGGGGGATTCTATTGGGGTAGCGCCCATACCTACTTTGTTCTTGTTGTTTATCGGCTATAAGGCGGCAGGGGTTTTCGGCATGATTATCGCCGTGCCTATCGGTATTATTTTTGCAAATATGTATGAAGAAGGTGTATTTGATACGACGAAAAACAGTATACGGATATTGCTGGCCGGTGTGAATAATTTCAGGCGGCTGGAAGAAGAGGATATGGCGGTAGTAAAGGAGTATGAAAAATACCAGAGGGAAAAAATCGGCGCATCGAGGGAGGCCGATAAAAGTGGAAAGAAGGATAGGGAATGAAAGTAACAGTATATAGCTGCAGGGAGTTTGATGAAAAGGAATTGTTTATCCAATATGGGAAAGAGTTGGGTTTAGAGCTTGTTTTGTGCCCGGATGCGCCGAGCTTTCAAAATGTGGCGTTGGCAAAGGGAAGCGATTGTATGGATATCCTAACAACTCCCATGACGGAAGAGCTGCTTGGGGCATTCCGGGAAGCAGGCGTCCGTTATTTGGTGACCCGTACCATAGGCTATGACCATATAGATATAAAAGCGGCAAAAAAACTGGGGATTACAGTAGCAAATGCGCCATATGGGCCCCACGGGGTGGCGGATTATGCAGTGATGCTTATCCTGATGTCCATCCGGAAGATGAAGCGGATTATCGAGCGTACCAATATTCAGGATTATACATTGAAAGGGGCGCAGGGCCGTGAACTGAAAGATATGACGATAGGGGTCATCGGTACGGGAAGGATTGGCAGGACAGTGATAAGCAATTTATCCGGTTTCGGTTCCAAACTTCTGGCTTATGATTTAATGGAAAATGAAGAGGTGAAAAAATACGCGGAATATGTTACACTGGAAGAAATATGGAAACAGGCGGATATTATTACGCTGCATGCGCCCCTTACCGGAGAGAGTTTCCATATGATAGGGGAAGATACGATTGCGAAGATGAAGGATGGCGTAGTCATTATCAATACGGCAAGAGGCGCTTTGATTGATTCCGAAGCATTGATTGCCGGGATAGAATCGGGCAAAGTCGGCGCGGCTGGGCTGGATGTAGTGGAAAATGAATTTGATTTGTATTATTATGACAGGAAATCGGATGTACTGCATAACCGGGAATTGGCAGTTTTAAGAGGGTTCCCAAATGTAACGGTAACGCATCATATGGCATTTTATACGGATGAGTGCGTGAAAACAGTAGTGAGGGACTCTTTGGAAGGCTGTAAGATTTTTATGGAAGGGAATACAAACCCCGATGGCAGTGGAGAGGGAAAACAGAGGAAAAATCCTTGGGAGGTCGTATAATTGAGGAACATAAAAGTAATACTTCAATATGAAGGAACAAAATATCAGGGCTGGCAGAGGCAGGATAAGACAGAAAATACCATTCAGGGGAAGTTGGAGACCTTGCTTACAAAAATGTGCGGCGAAAAAGTGGAAGTGATTGGTTCCGGCAGGACAGATGCCGGGGTACATTCGTATGGGCAGGTAGCTAATTTCCATATTGAATCGGAGATGAGCCTGCAGGAAATCATGGATTATATGAACCGTTATCTGCCGGAAGACATTGCCGTAATTGATATTAAGGAAATGTCAGAACGCTTTCACAGTAGGCTGAATGCAAAAGGGAAAACTTATGTTTACCGGGTGATAAACGGTAAAGTTCCACATATATTTGATAGAAGGTATACTTATGTAGTGGAAGAAAAGCTGGATATGGAGGCAATGGAACAGGCGGCAGGTCTGTTATGCGGTACCCATGATTTCCGGGCATTTACATCTAACAAAAGAAGCCGGAAATCTACAGTCCGTACGGTAGATTCTATTACAATAGAAAAAAAAGGGGATGAAATCCGTTTTACATTTAAGGGAAATGGCTTCTTGTATCATATGGTACGTATTATGATGGGAACTTTGCTGGAAGTAGGGATGCACAAACGAGACACGGCGCAGATAATCGAATTGTTTAAAGAAGGAACAAGGGAAGATGCTGGTTATTTGGCGCCTGCCAAGGGATTAGCTTTGGTGGAGGTTTTTTATTCGTGAATAAGTCAAAACGCATAAAAATTGTGTTTTATATCTATATTGCTATAGTCATTAAAGTAATTATATTTAAATACCCGTGGGAAGATTTGAAAGCAATTATGGATACATGGGAAAAAGGTGTTATTCTGGAAGGATTGGATACCGCCAACTTTACGTTGTTTAAAACGATAAAAATGTATATCAATTATTCGTATAAGCTTAACAGTTTTGAAAATTTGGTAGGGAACGTAGTCGTATTCGTTCCCTTTGGCTTTCTGCTTCCATATATACAGGAAAAAAGCAGGAAATTGCCGGTATTGGTTTTGAATGCCTTTCTTTTTGTCCTTGGGATAGAAGTGTTTCAATTATTTAGTGCGTTCGGAGCATTCGATGTAGACGATATTCTATTGAACTGCTTTGGTGCAGTTTTGGGGTGGATTTTGTATCGTTTCTGGGAAAGGCGGAAATAGGTGTGGAAATTTTGGCAGGGATAGGTTATGATGATTTATATATTGTTTTTACGGGGTAGGATATGAAAGAAAAAAGAGACAGGGAATTTGACGAAAGACGGCTATACAGAAGAAGAAGAAGGATACGGAACCAGATTATTGCGTACATAACAGTAGGGATTTTTTTTGTAGCAATTGTAGTGGGCGCTGTGATAGGCGTCCGGAAACTGATGGAGATAATTGCAGAGCGCAGGCAAGCAGCGGAAATGGAACGGCAGTTGGAAGAGATGCAACAGCCGGACAGTGAAAATGCCGTAGTGGAACCGCCGGAGCCGATAGAGGAAGCGGCGGTGGAAGAGGTGGACTGGCTGGAGGAAATCGTGGAGTCTGCAATTGCAGCGATGCCCTTAGAGGATAAGGTGGCCGGGCTGTTTGTGGTGAAACCGGAGAGTATTACAGGAGTGGGCAAGGTGATTACAGCCGGGGATGCAACGCAGGAAGCTTTGGGGAAATATGCAGTAGGCGGGCTGGTTTATTTTGCCCAGAATATCGTGGATAAGGAACAGGTCAAAGAAATGTTGTCCAAAACCGCCAGTATGAGCAGATATCCGATTTTCCTTGCGGTAGATGAGGAAGGCGGCTCGGTTAGGCGTGTGGGAAGCAGCATAGAAGTAGCGCAAGTGGGAGACATGGCGGATATAGGTGCTGGTGGAGATGCGATGGCAGCTTATAATGCAGGGGCTGAAATCGCGTCTTATCTTTATGAGCTTGGTTTTAATTTGGACTTTGCACCGGTGGCGGATATTGTAGCGGATGCTTCATCTTCGGCCATAGGAAAGCGGTCGTTCGGGGGCGACCCTGCAGCAGTAGGAGGCATGGTTTCCGCGGCGGTAGGCGGGCTTCAGGACACAGGGGTTAGTTCTTGCCTGAAACATTTCCCGGGGATAGGGGCAGCCACGGAAGATACCCATGAAGGGATGGCAACGCTGGAAAAGACAGCCGATGATTTAAGGGCGTCGGAATTTGTGCCTTTTAAGGCAGGGATGGATGCCGGAGCGCATCTGGTTATGGTGGGGCATGTGTCAGCACCTAATTTGACAGGGGATAATACGCCTTGCTCTTTATCGGCGGAAGTGATTACGAACCTTCTACGGGGAGAGCTGGGGTATAACGGGATAGTCATTACGGATGCAATGGATATGTCGGCAATTACCGAATATTATGATTCGGGCGAAGCTGCCGTGATGGCATTGAAAGCCGGTGCAGATATGGTTTTGATGCCGGAAGACTTTGAGGCTGCGTATGAAAGTGTTTTGACTGCGGTAAGGGATGGGGTGATTACCGAGGAACAAATCAATGAGTCGTTGCGGAGGATTTACCGTGTGAAATATAGGGACCGTATTGACCAGGACGGGAATGTAGTGGACAATATATCAGGACAGCAAGCGCCTGTGGAAGGGGAAGGACAAGAGGGCGTAGCCGCAGAAGGTCAGGAAGGTACAGCTGGAGAAGGTCAGGAGGGCGAAGCCGGAGAAGGTCAAGAAGGTACAGTTGCAGAAGGATAGGAAGGTGTAGCCGGAGCCGTAGAAGGACAGGAAGGTATAACTGCAGAAGGCAAGAAGGTACAGTTGCAGAAGGATAGGAAGGTGCAGCCGCAAACGTAGAAAGTCAGGATGGTACAGCCACAGAAGGACAGGAAGGCACAGTTACAGAAGGTGGGTAGGAACAGGCGGCAGAGTAGATGGATAGAAAAAGGATTGTCATAAAGGATAAGAAAGAGATTCCGCCAACCAATATTTTCCAGTGGAATTAAAAATAATAGTTGACAATCAGAAAATAATAGTATAGAATAACTAATGTTGATGCGTTAGGTATTCGTTAGGCGCGATTAACAAGATATACAAGTATACAGGAAATCAAAATAAGTAGTTAATAAGCGCGAGTGGCTCAGTTGGTGGAGCGCGACCTTGCCAAGGTCGAGGCCGCGGGTTCGAGTCCCGTCTCGCGCTCTTTTTATTTTATAGAAAAGTCCTTTGCCAGAATGACGTAGATTGAAGTGTCGAAGACACTTTTCTATGCACAGTCCTGTGCAGAGGAAATATGCTGCTATGGGGCGTATGGGCGCGCAGCAAGTAGGGGAAGATGGATTTTCTTTCTTTGATTATAATTTTATTTTTTGAGGAATCCGGCATTTATGTAGGGTTCTTTTTTAGTTGTTTTATTATTTTATTTGCAGCATCTAATTTGCTTATTTTATACCATTCCTGTATTTCTTTTTCAGTTGTATCTATCAGCTTTCCACCATTCTTTTAGAATGAGAAACAGATATATTCATGCTATAATAGGGAGGCATAATTGAAAAGAAGGAAGGATGCGATTTCTAGATGCCCTCTAGTCTTACGAAA
>Ga0137307_101367_pt1 | contig 22145 bp, 20 predicted proteins | sample NAcewD2O_March_2_FD_97180 | JGI IMG/M metagenome (GOLD analysis project Ga0137307, IMG submission 97180) | Mouse cecal microbial communities from Vienna, Austria - N-Acetylglucosamine amended D2O_March | ecosystem: Host-associated > Mammals > Digestive system > Large intestine > Cecum | place... | reverse complement strand
GTTATTGTATGAAAAAAAATTTGCCATTGTGCCACCATTCGACAAAAACTTTTTATATTATTAAACAAAAAAACGGTATCTAAAACTGCGAACTAAATACCGAAACAAATTGCGGCAAATCGCTAAAAAACAATAGCATTTAAAAGAAACTAACCTATAAAACAAAACTCATTCCATTTTACATTTAAAGTTTAATATAAAAGTCAAAAAAACTACCCTGTTTTGACCGTTTTTGATACAAAACAGGGTATTATGTCTGTAATAGTGTTCTGCAAACACGACTATTTGCTTAGTTGAAGCACCATTGTGTAAGCGTCGCGCGTACTGTAACGGGTTCGGCGGTAAAAGTTAGGTCGCGTGCCTGCAATATCGTATCCGCATTTTTTGTACAGTTCTACTGCCGGAGTATTGGCTACGTTTACCTCGAGTTCGCACCGCTCGCAACCGTTTTCCGCGGCGAATACCGCAACCTGTTCTAACAGTTTGCTTGCATAGCCTTGACGGCGGTATTTGTTTGCAACGCATATATTGCATATCTGGGCTTCTTCGTACATTAAACGCACGCATACATACCCTACTATTTTCCCGTTGAAAGTTGCGGCAAAAAAATGCGAAAACTCGTTGCAGAACTCGGCGCGCAAATTGTTTATCGTCCAAGCGTCCTTGCCGAAACATTCTTTTTCAATATCCGCAAGTTGAAAAATATTCTGCATACTGAAAGTGATTTTTTCTATCATACACAATATCCTTTTGAATGTTATATATTGCTCTGGCGTTATTCTGTTAATTGTATTAACTATTTTGAACAACAAAGAGCGTTTAGTTCTAATTTTACCAGTAAAATTACCAAACGGTAATATATTACATTATTTCAATTTTGATACTATACCCGATTTATTTTAAATAGAATTTTTTGTTATTACTCTTTCAATTCTCAACAATATCAACAACAATCAATATAGACGAACTAAATAACAAGCATCTCAATACGGCAAAATTAAACATACGCAAAACCGTTTCCGCACAGTACTGCTACTAAAACTCCAACTCGGTAACGACCCTTTGTACACTAATATCCGTAAAAAGATTAAAGAGCAAAGGCGGTTCTATCGTTTTAGCGTGCAAATGTTTTTTACAATCAAACGATTTGTTTTACTTGTTTTTAAGCAAATTTTCACGGGTGATTTCTGCCTGTGATTTACGGATATATATCGGCGAAAGAGTTTTGCTAAAATCGTTATCAGCGTATTTTTGACATATTATTTCGACTGCGCCGTCAAGATAGTCGCACGCGCCCGAAGCGCTTCCGGCATTTACTGCCGTAACGTCGTCATACGGTATCACGTAAGGCAAAGTAACGTTGCCGTCAAAGTAGTAATAGCCGTTGCCTGCGTCTATTACCGCGCGCCCGATTTTACCGCAAAAAGCAGACCTTGCTATCGCTTCGAGAGAATTTACTTCGATATAGGGGCGTTCTATTGCCGTACAGTAGCCTTTTATGGTAGAAATGCCTATCCGTATACCCGTAAAACTTCCCGGTCCTACGGCGCAAGCATAGGCGTCAAAACAATCGAACCCGACGCCTGCTTCTGCAAGCGCTTCCGCCACTTTGTTACACAAAGTTTCGCTGTGTTTTACGCCCATAGCGCGTTGACTTACGTCTGTTATTTTATTCTGTTCTATTACTGCTACTACCAAATCGGCAGTTGTGGTATCTATATAAAGAACTTTCATAGTCTATCCGTTTAATGTTATTTTACGCTGTGAGTCTGAGAGTTTTTCGATTGTTACTACTATGTGATTTGCGGGTATCAACGGTTTTATGTTCTCACTCCACTCTATCACCGACACACCGCGCTTATCGTAAAAAAATTCGTCCAGCCCCAGCATTTCCGCTTCGGAGAAATCTTCTACCCTGTAAAAATCGAAATGATTTAAAGTCAGTCTGCCGTAATAAATATTGTGCAACGTAAACGTAGGACTTGTTATAACGTCGGCAATATCCAGTCCTTTGGCAATACCCTTGGTAAAATGAGTTTTGCCAGCGCCCATTTCGCCGTTTAACACTACCGTTTCTCCGCCCGTAAGTCCGCGCGCAAATTCTTCGGCTATTTGCTCCGTTTCTAAAACGGAAGTGCTTACAAAAGTTTTTAACATAACAATTATTATACCCCAAAATACGCCGCATTGCAAGTGATATAAAAGCACTCTTTATTAGGTTTAAACTGTACTGTTTTATGCTTGCTGTCATAAAAGCAACTGTATTTTTTAGTACTCTTGTAAATTACAAGTAACAACACTGTCAAGTTTTACTACTAACGATTGCGGATTGCGCTATCTTGTAGTACCGTCTTACTTGCCAGAGTTACACCTGTTGTTATGTTTTACTTATTGCACCGGTTACACCGCAACCGCTTTATAACGTTGGTCTTTGATTTACGTCAATTCTGTTTTGCAATTCTCTTTTTTTAATAGGCTTTTTTACTTCGCTCGAATATAAAACACCGTTATTATAAACCTTTTTAAGCGGTCGGCACTATTTGACTTATTTTTATACGGCAAAAACACAAACGCCGATACAGTAAAGCACCGACGTTTGTGTTTGAAGAGAAATAAAGACAATGAGTCTTTTTGTTCAGATAAATAACCAACAATTATTTTAATTTTCGGTCATCGCGTTATTCGACGGTTTCGGATATATTTTGTCCGTCCGTTTCTTCGTCTGCAACGGTATTGCCGACCGTGTCGGCGGCTGTCGCTTCTTGCGTATTAACGGCAGTATCGGAAGTTGCTTTACTGCTGTCGGACTTGGGTTTACGTTTGATTTCCCAATGCAATGCCTTAGATAGCGGCTTATAAGTAAAGTAAGTTATCAATGCGCACACAATACAGCGCAATGCGTTAAAAGGCGCAACCGCTAAAGGCAAATAATAAGCGTAAAAATTGTCCGCGGTAACTTTGCTGTATAATGACGACACCATATTTACAATCTTTGCAAGACCCGCGGCATAATCGCCGCCGCCGAACATTACTGACGCATAAAACGGAATAAGTATAAGCCAGTTTGCAAGTACGGAACATACAATTGCGCTTGCCGAACCGATGCATAGCCCTATTAACGCGCTTTTACGCGTTTTGTATTTTCTGTAAAATAAGGACGCCGGCAGAACAAAAGCAATACCTACGATAATATCAGCCAACTCGCCTACGCACATAGTACCCGAAAACGGCATTTTTAAACAGCATTTTATAATAATTATTATACACCCTGCAACAGGTCCTAAAGCAAAACCGCCCAACAGCGCAGGAAGATCGGATATTTGCATATCGAGCCAACCCGGAAACATAAACGGCAGCGGAAATTTTACAAACATATACAATATAAACGAAATTGCAGTCAGTATTGCCATAACCGCTATATTGCCTGCGGAAAAAAACTTGATTTTAGGTCTTTTCTTTACCTGTTCGGCAGAAGTCGCGCTTGCACCGTATGCTTGAGTAATTTCACTGTCGGACAATGTTCCTGCTTTTAGTTCTGCGTCTTTTTCTGTTACGGAAGCGTCAACGCTTACAGTTTGGTCTTGTTTTGTTGCATCTTTTTTCATACTTTTCTCCTTCTCTTTGAAAAGGCAATACGTCAACCGTAATTTAACGTTTAAACAAAATTATACAAGTTTTTTAACGTTCGCCGTTGCTCGGTTATACAAATACCGCTCTGATTTGACAGCATTCGATACCGTAATCCGTTTTGGCGTTCCAAAATAACTTTGTAAATTTTGCCGTTTTGCGCTATACGCTGTAAAAATTGCAATAAAAAATCTCAGAGAAAATCCTCTGAGAGCGCGCAAAACTACATTACAAATATAGTTGACAATTCTTTTCTCATCCGGACTGTTACCGTCGGCTCGGGAATTTCACCCGCTCGGCGTAGCAAATGCTACGTTCATAGGCTTTAACTATCGGTGTGGATTTGCACCACGCCCCAAAGAATATGTATTTTTTTATAAATCTATTTTAACACACTACCGCAATATAGGCAATTAAATTTTACGGTTTGTGATTATATTTTATTTTTATCGACACATAAAGTTTTATAATAAATTTAGCAACTGCCGAGCGTTCAACAATAAATTTTCAAAATACACCCGACATTTTTGTAAATTTTCCCCAAAAATTTATTTTTATATTTCTATTATACAAATAACTGCAATTTGACACATTTATTGCCGTGTTCACCGTATTTTGCCAATATGTCTAACACAATTATCTCCTATCGAATAAGAATAAAAATTTTGACACATCAATCTATTTGTTTTTAAATGAAACTACAAAACCGGAGTTTAACGACGCTATTTACCGTTTTAAGTAAAATTTAACTATTTGATTTGTATTGTACTCTCTATTTGTTTTATTGAAAAACGCTTGAACAAAATAATTTTACTTAAATTTTATTGACGGCACTTTTGTTGTCAAAAATTTATAAAAAACTATTGACAAGGCAACAAGAGGGCGTTATACTGTGTATATTAAAAATACACAGTTGGCATAAGGAGCAACAATGTTAAAAGTAGAAAATCTATGCAAAACTTTTTCGGGATTTAAACTGGACAATGTTTCGTTTGAAATACCCGCAGGAGCGATAGTCGGCTTCATTGGACAAAACGGCGCAGGAAAAACAACTACCTTAAAATGTATAATGGGCAGCGTCTTGCCCGATTCTGGCAAAATAACCGTTATGGGCAGGGAAATTGCCGAAAACGAAACGGAGTGCAAAAAGTTGATAAGTTTCAGCAGCGGCACCTTCGAGTACTACCGCAACAAAAAACTTACCGATATTATAGCGGTTTACAAAACGTTTTTCGACGAATGGTCAAACGAGGACTTTGCGCGTTACCTTGAAGAATTTCATCTTGACGTGAACAAACGCGTAAAAGAACTTTCTGCCGGAATGAAAGTAAAGTTTGCTTTGTCGCTTGCAATGAGCCACAATGCCAAACTGTTTATATTTGACGAACCGACAAGCGGACTGGACCCTATTGCCCGCGACGAACTGTTGGACGTGTTCCGCGATATTGTTCAGCAAGGAGACAAAAGTATCTTATTTTCTACCCACATAACAAACGACTTAGAAAAATGCGCCGACTATGTACTGTTTATAAAAAACGGCAAAATATTGCTTGAAGAAGGCAAAGACGAACTGCTGGAAAGTCATTGCCTTATTAAAGGCGAAGAATTAACCGACGAACTCAGAAACCGCGTGATAGCCTTTAAAGAACACGCTTTCGGTTACACCGCTTTGATAAAGAGAGATAAAATACAATCGTCAGACAAATTTTTGACAGAAAAACCGACGATCGACGACATTATGATTTATTACAACAAGGAGGTAAATGCAAAATGCTAAAACTGTTTAAAAAAGAACTGCGGCTGAATATGCCGCGCGCGCTTTACCTTTTTGCGCTGCTGGGCGCTATGATAATTATACCGAACTACCCGTATATTGTCGGCACCGGTTACAGCATAATGCACATTATGCTATATTTTCAGTTTGTAAACGAAAACCGTTCGCAAGAGTTTTCCGCAATACTGCCCGTCAAACGCTCGGATATAGTATCCTCCACTACTCTTGTTATCGTGCTCTGTCAAATGCTTAATTTGGCGGTATCCGCAATATTTGCTTACCCGTCAAAACTTATTAACCCTAACGGCGCTAATTTTGTAGGATTAGACGCAAACTTGACTTTTTTCGGAGTTGCGCTGATTGCCCTAGCAATGTTCAATTTAGTTGTAATTCCGCGCTATTTTAAAACAGGATATAAATACGGCGTAACGCTTATACTCGGCTTGATTACATTTGTGCTGATATACGTCATATTTGAATTGCTTGTACAACTTATCCCTGCTTTAACAAAGTCGCTCGACGGTTACGACATTAACTACCTGTGGGCAAGATTGACAGTTTTACTTGCAGGCGTTATAATATATACGCTGTCAACGCTGTTAGCAAATAAAACCGCAATTAAAAAATTTAAAAAAGTAAATTTGTAATACGATGAAACTGATAATACAACAACGGAGCGAAACGCCGATATACGAACAACTGTATTCCGAAATAGTTTCGCAAATACTCAAAGGCAAACTTGCCGCAAACGAATGTCTGCCCTCTATCAGGGTTATAGCGCGCGAACTCGAAATAAGCGTTATTCCCGTTAAAACCGCTTACGAAATGCTTGAAAAAGACGGTTACATATATACGGTACAAGGCAAAGGATGTTTTGTGCGCGATTTAGGAAGCGACCTATACCGCAAAAAGCAGCAACTTGTAGAACAGCGTGTTGTAGAACTTGCCGAATTTGCCAGACAAATCGATTTGCCTGACAACGAAACGCTTTTAATGGTAGAAAAACATTTGGGTCATTCGTAATACAAAAGTGTATCCGTTTTTTACAATACAATTAAGACATATTAGTTAACAAACTGCAAAAAAAACGCTTCCCTGTCTATTTCCAGAAAAGCGTTTTTTTATTAAAACTAGAAAAATAAAATCTTAATACTCGACAAGTTTATTTGCAAGGTCGTAAACGCTTTTGTCTATTTGCTTGACCTTAGCAAGCGCCTCGACTATATCTTCGTCGATAATAGCGTTATTACGGATACCGATTACACGGTCCGTCTTGCCCTGAACAAGCAATTCGACAGCACGCGCACCCATACGGACGCCCAACAATCTGTCTTGGAAAGTTGCGTTTCCGCCGCGTTGGATATGTCCGAGAGCAACCGAACGGATGTTGATATCCATACGCTCTTTAATATCTGCGGCAACCTGTTCGGCAGAACAAACGCCTTCCGCCACCAAAATAATATTATCCATTTTGCCTGCTTTGGCATTTGCAGTCAGCCTTGCTACAATACTGTCTAAATCGTATCCGATTTCGGGAACAATTACAATTTCCGCACCGCTTGTCAATGCCGCATACATTGCAATATCTCCGCAATTACGTCCCATTACTTCAACAACGCAGGTACGTCCGTTGCACGCCATTGTGTCCCTAAGCATTTGCACCGAATTGATTACTACGCTTGTTGCGCTGTCAAAGCCCAAAGTAAAATCGGTATATGCCAAGTCGTTGTCAATCGTCCCCGGAATGCCGATTGTCTTGATGCCGTATTTGGTAGACAGTACCTTTGCGCCGTTAAAACTTCCGTCTCCTCCGATAACTACAAGACCTTCTATTCCGTGGCGTTTTAGGGTATTTACGGCTTTTTTCTGTCCGTCTTCCGTCTTCATAGCAGGACAACGCGCAGTCTGCAAAACCGTGCCGCCGCGATGAATGATATTCTCTACGCTCGATGCGGTCATTTTTTCTACCTTGCCGTCGATAAGCCCCTGATAGCCGCTTTGTATTCCGTAAACTTCCAGCCCGTGTTCAAGACCGTACCTTACTACAGCGTATATTGCCGCGTTCATTCCCTGAGAATCTCCGCCGCTTGTAAGTACTCCTATTTTTTTCATAAAGTTTTCTCCTTACCTTTACCGAGATATCTTTCCAATTCTATATTAGCATTTTTCTTAAAAAACTTGTTTATCAACCTGATATTACGCTTGGAGCGCAAACCCGACTTGTTGCAGACAACGTTCATTTTGTCGTATATTTCAAAGCGCGATTGAATACGCTTTTTTATACTCTTGCCGCGGTATCCCCAAGCGCATTCGGACAAAACGTCAACGCGCGGCAGTAAATTGAAAAAGAGTTTATCAACGCTGTCGACATATTCCGTCCAAAGGCACCCCTCAACGCCTAACACGTTGGCTCTATTTACCTTTTTAACGCCTTTATCCGGTTTAAAACGCAATGTTTTACTTAGCGGAGTCATTGCATAAGGATAATCGAAATAGGTTTTAAAAAACGGAGACATAATAACTTTACGTCCGTTATTTGCGTCTTTTATGCCGTCCTTATTAGTAAAAGGTTTCCACACTTGACTGATAATTTCTTTATCGGTTGTATCGGTAATACCGTCGTTCCAACATATTACCGTTTTGCCCTTTTCTTCCAGGTGCTTACGGAATACCTCTACCATATACGTTTGCAATTCGTCAAAGTCTTTAAGATGCAATTCCGCAAGTTTTTCGCGGCACAGTTTACAGTTGCACCATCTGTCCTTAGGTACTTCGTCGCCGCCTAGGTGAATATACTTTGACGGAAACAATTCGCAAACTTCGTCCAAAATACCGCATACGAAAGCGTAAACACCGTCGTTGCCCGCGCACAGAATATCTTTAGAAATACCCCATTGCTTGCGTACTTCCGCAATCTGCCCCGCACAACTATACTCGGGATATGCCGCAAGCGCCGCGACGCTATGCCCCGGTATATCTATTTCGGGAATGACGTCTATCGCGCGTTCGGCGGCGTACTTTACGATTTCGCGGATTTCGTCTTTTGTCAAGTAACCGCCGTGCGGTTCTTCTTCGACATATTTTTTGCCGTTCTTTACAACTTCAGAACCGTCCCGCATACTTGACACGGTATTTAAAAGCGGGTATTTGTCTATTTGCACACGGAAACCTTGATCGTCCGACAAGTGCAAATGCAATTTGTTAAGTTTTACCTGCGACATAATGTCTATGATTTGCTTTAAGACGTCCGTGCCGTAAAAATGACGGCAAATATCTATTAGCAAACCGCGATGAACATACTTGGGTCTGTCTTCGATATAACAGTTTACGCAAGAGATTTCCTGCTGTTCCGAATCGAGTTTAAATAACTGCCGTAAAGTTTCTACAGCATAAAAACAGCCGGAAAAAGTATTTGCTTTGACAGTAAGAATATCCTGCGACAGCATAACGATATACGCTTCGTCTCCGCAGTCTTCGTACTTACTGAAAATTATTTTAGCATTATCTATCTCATCGGTAAAAGTAACATTGATACCCGTGCTTGTCAAAACCATACCGACAAGCCGCTCGGCTTGCGACTTAAATTCCTTGTCGCAATAAATATAGCAATCTTGATTTATAGTAAAACTTCCGCAAATCTTTTCAAATTTTTTAGGTTGTGGAATAATCTTCATAATTTCCTTTTTGTTTGTATCGGTTTATAAAATAGTATATTTACTCAGGATATTTTAACACAAATCAAATGCAATTACAACTTTATTGCCCTAGTTGGGTACAAAAAGTAAAAAATCGACATTAAAAACGCCGTAAGAACAGGTTTTCTTACAGCGTTTGCATTTAGTTTATATTTTTACGGTTCAGTCCTTTGGCGATGCACTGCCGTCTGTTTCCGACTTGGGTATTTTTACCACCGTCTTTTTGAGATATTTAAGATATTCGCACAGCACGATAATGCCGACAACTACCGCAACCGCTAATACCGTATAACCCAGCAGAGGTAAAGCGTTTACTCCGGTTGAGCGCGCTTTATTCCACATCGTTACAACCGCCTTGTTATTTTCGCCGAAATCGCGCATAACTCCCAACGTATTCAACGCGCGGTCGTAAACGCCGTTGCCGTTTACGTCAATTAAAAACGGATAGCGCCAATTGCTGTTGTCCATCTCGTTGCGGTAATCGAAGAAAAATTCTTCAAATTCCTGCCAACTGTTAAATTTGAACTTTTCTATTTGTTTACCGTCCTCGTCGACTTTTTCCCAGTAGTCTGAGTTGACCAGATACGCTTCGGACAATTCGCCCTTTAATTCGTCGTCATCTTCGATAACCTGACGTATCGCTTCGGGACTGACAGCCGCCGAATAGCCTATTTCCAAAATGTTTTGAATTGCCACTTCGGGATTGTTCAAAAAGTTAATAAACAGTTTTATTGCCGTTAAATGCGACGGATCGTAAGTATCGGGGATAACCCAACCGTCAAACCAAATATTACCTGCCGAGTGCGGTACATAGTAACTCAATTCATAGTCTCCGCACACTGCTCCGCATTCGGAACATATTATGTCCGTACCCTGTTTTTCTCCCGTTTGCGAAACGCATTTCGGGCAAAGATAATCGTCCCAACTTTCGTCAACGGCGTACATAGCGTCTCCGCTCCAAGCAAGGTCGACAATGGCGTTACCCATAAGCAAATCGTCTTTGCCGAAGTCGACTTCGTAGCCGAACAACTGTTTTTTCTGCTCTGTAAGCACTTCGCGGCAAATATCCAAAACCTGACTGTCGGCAACGTTAATCAACTCGCTTACAGGCATATCGGTATAAGTTTTACCGTCAGGCGAAGTAAGTCCGTCCAGTTTGCCGCTTTCTTTAAGATAAAACAACGTTATCGCGTAACTGTCGCGGATACTGTCTTTCATCAGTATATTGCCCGTAAGTCCTTCGGACAAAATATTGCCGCTGCCGTCGTCGTTGAACAAAATGCCCCAATTAGCCTTGTTAATTACGTCTTTGTCGTAAATACCCAGACGTTTAAATTCCTGCTTGTTGTACAGTATTCCGAGCGTACCGTACATATACGGAACAAAGTAATCGGTTATTTTGTCTTCCGTCAAATTACCCTGCTCATCTTTAATTTGCAAATTACCAAACGCGGCTTCTACCATATCTATAATGTTAGTATCGATTTGACCGCTAAAATGCTCGTAACCGGCAAAATTAAAACCGTCGGTATAAAGATCTTCGTCAAAATAATTCAGTTTAACAAGGTGTCCGCCTTCCAATAATTTTTGAATTGCGTATTCGCTCGGGCACACTACGTCCACAACGCTGTCGCCCTTTTCAATCTTTGTAAGCATTGTTTCGTTGGTATCGTAAGTAACGTAAGTGATTTTGATATTCTTGCCCGTTACCGCCCTGTAGTATTCTTTAAAATCGGTCAACTCGGTGTCGTAAATGTAGTCGGCAGAATTGTACACTACCAGTTCATCCGTAGTAACGCCTTTATCGTCGCACGCCGAAACCGCTAATACAACGGACAATAACAGCAAAACGCACAAAAAAGTTGCAAACAATTTTTTCATTATTTTGCCGCCTCCTTTTTGTTTTTGCGGATATTGATGAGCAAAAGCAACGTCAGTATTACCACAAAAAATATTGAAAATACAGCAAACCAAAACGGTTCGAGACTTTTAACTCTGGCGTCTTCGTAAATATACGTCGACAGTGTTTCTATTCCCGTATCGCCCTTGTTAAATTGCGTTATAATAAAGTCGTCCAACGAAAGGGTAAACGCCATTGCAAATCCCGACACGATACCCGGAGTAAGAAAAGGTATCACGACTTTGAATATCGCAGCCAAAGGACTCGAGCCCAAATCCAGAGCCGCTTCGTACATATTGGGGTCCATTTGCTGTAAACGCGGCAATATAGACAGCACGACATAAGGCGTACAAAACGCAACGTGGCTTATAATCAGTCTCGTCATACCTTGCGGAAAGATAAAACTGAACGCCGCAAAAAATACCATAAGAGAAACTGCCATTACCACTTCGCTGTTAATCATAGGAAGTTGGTTGACTGTAAGAGTAATCTTTTTTACCTTTCTTCCCAAATAATAAATTCCTATTGTGGAGAATGTACCCAAAACCGTAGAAATTACGCTTGCCGAAACTGCAAGAATAAGGGTATATTTTAACGCAGACAGCAAATTGGCAGACTGCGCGCCGCTGGTAAAAATAGCCTTGTAACTGTTGAACGTAAATCCGTCGGCAAAACTGAACCTGCTTGAACCCGAGAAACTGAAAACGATTATCAAAAATATCGGCAGATACATTAACGCCAAAATCAATCCTAAATAACCGTCGGCAAAAATACGCCCGATTTTGTTTTTCATAACGCGCTTTTTACCTCCTCTTTCTTTTCCGTCAAGCTCATAAGCACATTGGCAATTATAACGATTATCAGCATTACAAAACTCATTACGCTGCCTACGCCCAGACTGTTTGTTGCCTTAGAAAAATACATATTGATAGAATCGCCGAACAAGAAAATTTTACTGCTTGACAAAATCTCCGATATTGCAAAGGTCGATATTGCGGGAATAAATGTCATCGTTACTCCGCTGACGATGCCCGACAGAGATAACGGCAGTACCGTTTTCCACAATACGGTAAACCTGTCCGCCCCTAAGTCCTCTGCCGCTTCGATATAACTGTGGTCGATGGATACCAGCGTCGTATGTAACGGCAATATCATATACGGCAGATAATTGTACACCATTCCGAACATAATCGTGCCCATACCGAGTTTTATGTCCAACGCCATAAAAATCGCCTTGGTCGAAAGCGTGCGGATAAGAAAGTTGACCCACATAGGCAAAATAAACAACAGTACGAAAATTTTACTGCTTGCGTGATACTTTGCCAAAAAATATGCTACGGGATAGCCTATTACAAGACAGATAAGAGTCGTAACAAGCCCTATAATCAACGAATTCCCCAGAACCGTCAAACCGCCGCTGGCGTCCGAAAAGAATTCGATAAAGTTGTCGAACGTCAACTTGCCGTCATCGCCCAAAAACGCGTTAATCAAAACGATAACAAGCGGTACTACCACAAACAACAGTAAAAAAATCATATACGGATAAGCAAAAGCCTTGCGCGAAAAGCGGAATTTTACCTTACGCATCTTGATTCTCCTTATTTTCTTCTTCCGTTTTTACAATCGGTTCTAAAACGATTTTGTCGGGAGCAATTTTAATTCCCACGCGGTCATTCAAGGTCCATTCGTAATCGTTATCGACAAAAAAGTCGTAATAGTCGTCGGTACGCACTATATACTGCCAGTAACTGCCCTTGTAAATTGCCGATATAATCGTTGCGCCGATTGTGCCGTCCTCTTCGTCGTCCATAAGTTCTACGTCGTCAAAATCTACCGTTATTTTAACGTGAGTATCTGCCGGCAAACTCGTAACGCAGTCAAACCGTCCGCCGCAGAATTCTACAATGTTTTCATCGTACACTTTGCCTTCCAAAGTGTTGATAATGCGTGATTTGTGCATTATATGGAAATCGAACGGCTTGATATAAATGCCGATTACGTCGCCGCAGTTTACCTGAACGTTGTCGTGAATGATAATTTCGTTGCGTTCGTCGCCGTAGGTCAACGCCGTAACCTGATAATGGTCGCCCTTAAATACACAGGTTAGTACTTCCGCTTCTACAAGACATTGCTTGTCGTTTTTGTCTACAATCCTGATATCTTCCGGACGTATAATGACGTCGATAGGTTCGTTGCGCTTAAAGCCCTTGTCCACGCACTCGAATTTGTGTCCAGAAATATCAACGCAAAAATCCTTTACCATAACGCCCGACAAAATGTTCGATTCTCCTATAAAGTCGGCAACAAAAGCGTTTGCAGGCTCGTCGTATATCTTGGTAGGAGTGCCGATTTGCTGTATAACGCCGTCTTTCATTACGACTATTTTATCGGACATAGTAAGCGCTTCTTCCTGATCGTGCGTAACGTAAACAAAAGTTATCCCCAGTTTTTCGTGCATTTGCATAAGTTCTATTTGCATATCCTTGCGCATTTTAAGGTCTAATGCGCCCAAAGGTTCGTCAAGCAGCAATACCTGCGGTTCGTTTACAAGCGCGCGCGCTATTGCTACACGCTGCTGCTGTCCGCCCGAAAGCGAATTGACGGCACGGTGTCCGTAGTCCTCTAGGTCTACCATTTTAAGCGCGGCGTTTACTTTATCCGTAATCTCAGCCTTGGTAAGTTTGCGCATTTTTTGTACGGTGTTGCCTTTTTTGTCGGTATACGGTTCTCCGTTAGGAACAAATTTCAGTTTGAGTCCGTAAGCGATATTTCCGAAAACATTGAGATGAGGAAAAAGCGCGTAACGCTGAAACACGGTATTGAGCGCGCGTTTGTGCGGCGGAAGTTCGGTAATGTCCTCTCCGTTAAAATACACTTTGCCGCTTGTAGGCTGTTCAAAACCTGCAATCATACGGAGAGTCGTAGTCTTGCCGCAGCCGGAAGGACCTAAAAGAGTAACGAATTCGCCGCGCTTTATCGTAAGCGACAAATTTTTTACAACGGGTTTGTCGCTGTACGATTTGTTTATATTTCTCAATTCTATTATGTTTTCGTTCATAGAAGTTTTCTCCTGCACTGTTTTGTAAATTAAATATGCCGCTGTCTTACACGACGTTTAAACAAACGTATATGCTGTAAACCGCGTTGCAATAAAACAACTTAAAAATATTCTGCTTTATTAAATTTAACGGCAAGCAAACGCGTTATCCGTTAAAAATTGGACGGGGTTGTAACCCAAAGTATCCTGCTTACGCCCTTATTTGCGTTTACTACCGTATGCTGTTTTTTGCCGTCGATAGAAAACGAATCGCCCTTTTTAAGTTTGTACTTTTCTTTTAAGGTAACGATTTCTATCTTGCCCTCAAGAACATAACCGAATTCTTCTCCTTCAAAGGGCAGACGTTCCTCGCAACGTCCGTTTTCGGGAAGGGTCAAAATGATAGGCTCCATTTCCTTACGCTGTGAATTGGGAATAAGCCAAGTATTGTTGCCGTCGCCGTTTTTAGATGTAAAATAATCGGCAGAAGTATACACTACTTTTTCGTTTTTCGGTTCGGTAAAAAACTCCTGCAACGAAACGCCCAAAATATTTAAAATATCCTGCAATGTTGCAATGGACGGCGAACACAAGTCGTTTTCCAACTGCGAGATATAGCCCTTGGTAAGTTCCGTCCTGTCGGCAAGTTCTTCTTGAGTTAAGCCGAGTTGCAAGCGGTATTGCTTTATTTTCCGTCCGATTTCTACCATAAAATTCTCCTTTGCGACATTTTTCGCAAATTTAATTAGAAGCGAATAAACAAGTTTTTTAAAACGGTTGAAAGAGCACCACAAGATAGAATCCGATAGTCTGATAGCGACATATTGCCAAATAACGCCTGTTACTGACAATTTTGTAATTACGCATATATTAGCGCAAAGGTAGTTACGCCAAAATGTGCAAGAAACCCGTACACCGTTAAACACCGCACCGTTTTGTTTGCAATAAAAAATGCCCTTCAAGCAAAACAAAATATTCACCATATATTTAGCCGTTTGCACGACACTGCCGCATTTCACGACGTTGGCGCGTAGTCCAACATATACAATAAATCTTGTTTGCCTTGGGCAACATTGTGATTATATACCCGATATTAAGTATTGTCAAACGATTTTATTACTTTTACTAAACTTATTTTAAAATTTCTAAACTTTTTGTTTAATATTATGCAATTGTATTTTTTTAGTTAAAAAGCACTCTTCTATAGTAAGATAATTGCAGTTAATATGAATTCTCCTTTGGTAAAAATTTGTCGTGGTAAAATAATTATACTTGAGATTTATATGAACTTCTTTTTTATTTACCTGTTGCACCTGAAAGTATAATTCACCATATATAAAAAGCCTCCGCTTAGCGGAGGCTATATTACAGTCTTTTTAAGTATTGCTCTTAGTTTGACAATTTACCGAAAAACTATTTGACATTTACAATATTTTTACGCCTACGGGGCGAATTCTCATAGGCAAAATTTTACTTTCGCCGTATTTTGCGCACAATGCCGCAAATACTTCGGCAAAAATACCGCTCGGGATAACGCACAAAACGGTACCTGCAAAGCCGCCGCCGTGCACCCTTGCTCCTACGTTGCCCAAACTTCTGGCAAAAGTTACGGCATCGGATATTGCCGTGTCGTTTTCGTCTACGGCGCAGTTACGGAGCAGGTTTATGCTGCTGTCGCCCGATTGGTTTACTATGCGTATAATTTCTTCGACATTCCCCTGTTCAAGCGCAACCGACAGTCTGTCTACACGCGCATTTTCTTCAAAAAAGTGCTTTGCGCGGTTGGCTTTACCTAGCCCTACGGCTTTAACCGTCTTATCGAAATTATTGTAAAAATCGTCTTCCTTTACGTCTATCAGTCTATCTGCGCCAAAGCACTTTGCAACATCGTACATATCGGAAGGAATTGCCGCATACAAGTGAGACAAATTTGCGTGGCTCTTACCCGTATCTATCAAGACGAGTTTTATACCGTCGGTTCGGGCGTTAAGCCGCTTGCACGCAAAGCCGTCTTTAAAGTCGAACTCTGTCATACCTCCGCTTAGAACCGCACCTTGGTCTAACAGTCCGCAAGGCTTGTTCAAACTTACCTGCTCGGCATATTGACCCGCTTTTGCCAAAACGTCGTCTTGGATTACTCCGCCGTTAAACAGTTCGTTTACGATATTGGCAATAAGCATCTCGTAAGCGGCGGAAGAGGATATTCCTGCGCCGTTCAACACGAGCGAATCGGTATACAAATCGAAACCGCCGGCATTGTAGCCGTTTTCCAGCAAGTAATTTATTACGTTTTGGGCGATGGCGGCGCCGCCTTGTAAAGCACTTTCGCCCACGGTAAATTCTATTGCAGAATGCTTTGCACTTTGTATACGGACGACTCCGCCGTTGTTGGCTTTAAATGCGCCTACGATATCCAGATTTACCGAACAACCTATAACCCTGCCGCCGTTGTGGTCGGTGTGGTTACCGCAAAACTCTACCCTGCCAGATGACGACAAAAGATAACAATCGGAGTGATTGTACTGCTTTTTAAAATTGTATACCAGTTTTTGATAGCGGATAAACTGCGCATAAGTGCTTTTGCCGTATAATTCCGCAAAATGCCTGCGCGCATTACCGCCGTGCGTGTAAATATCCATAAAACACCTTAGTTGATTTTATGATAACACACTAATGTTTAAAAGGCAACTTCTGTTGACTATTCTACCGTAACGGATTTTGCAAGATTGCGAGGTTTGTCTACGTCGCGCCCCAGACGTTTTGCAACGTAATACGCCAAAAGCTGAAGCGGCACAACGGACAGTATGCCGTAAAGCAATTTGTTGACAACGGGAACTTTGACAAGCGCGGCGTTATCGAAATTATAAGGCGATACCGCTATAACGCGTGCGCCGCGTGCGGCGACTTCGGCAATGGACAGCGACATTTTGTCTATTTGCGCGCTGTCGCAGGCAATTGCGACTACGGTTACGCCCTTTTCCATTAAAGCAAGCGTGCCGTGTTTAAGTTCGCCTGCAGGATACGCTTCGGAATGGATATAACTGATTTCCTTTAACTTTAAGGAGCCCTCTGCGGCGGTAGGATAGTCTGCCGTTCTGCCTATAAAGAACACAGCGGAACTGTCTTTTACTTCTTCGGCAATACGCGAAATTTGATAACTGTCCTCTAAAACTTTGTCAACGGCAGACGGCAAAACGTCTATCGAATCAAAAATTTTGTTGCGGGTCTGTTCGTCAATAGAGCCCTTTAAATACGCCAAATCGGCAAAAAGCAACGTAAGAGTTACAAGTTGGCAGTTGTACGCCTTGGTACTTGCTACGGCATATTCGGCGTCGGCATAGATATTTTTGGTAACGTTGGAAGTAAAACTCAGAGACGAGTTTGCAGTATTAGTTACCGCGTAGGTAAAGCCTCCTAGCGAATTTACTCTTTCCGCCGCGCGGATTGTATCTGCCGTTTCGCCGCTTTGGCTTATCAAAAACGCCAGTGTGTAACTGTCTACTGGATAACTGTCGTAAATAAACTCGCTTGCAATAACGGGGATAACGTCTATTCCTAACAGTTTACGGGCTACGGCGGCAACTTCTAAACCGCTGTTGTATGCCGTACCGCAACCTATCAAATAAATACGTTTTAGCCTGTGAACGGTTTTTGACGGCAGATTGAGTCCGCCGCTCTTGATATATCCCTGCTTGGCTTGACGTATTTTGTCGGGAATTTCCAAAATCTCCTTTAGCATATAGTCGCCGTCGACCGTTTCCGTTTCCTGAGCGGTATCGGCAGTAAAAAACTTGACGGAGACAGGATTGCCGTCAAAACCGTAAAACATAACGCTGTTGCGCGTTGCTACCGCTATGGTTTTGTCGGGAACAACGGCAACTTTATTTGCAAAATGGGAAATACAGCGTATATCCGAGCAAAAGTAAACGCCCGTATCTGCAATGCCTACCACAAGCGGACTTTTGTTTTTTAGCGCGTACAAACTGTCGTCGTAGGTATTTGCCGCAACGACGGCAAAAGCCCCCTCAAGTTCGTTTGCGGTTAAAAGAACCGAGTCTAACACACTGCCCGAGTAGTTTTTCTCCAACAAATGCGCCACCGCTTCGCTATCCGTTTCCGACAAAAACTTTACGCCGATTGAATTGAGTTTATACTTTAAATTGACGTGGTTTTCAATAATTCCGTTATGTACTATTGCAAACTTTTTTCCGTAAGAATAAAACGGATGGGCGTTTTCCTGACATACTTTGCCGTGCGTAGCCCAGCGCGTATGCCCGATCGACAAATTGCAGCCGTTAGTTTCGGGCATAATTTCCGTAAGTTTTTCTACCCTGCCGACGGTCTTTACAATGTTTAAACTGTCGTCCGTTTTGTATGCAGTTCCTGCCGAATCGTACCCGCGGTATTCCAGATACTTTAATGCTTTGCAAGTGTTTTCAACGGCGTTTTGCCCTATCATTCCGAATATTCCGCACATAAACTTCTCCTTGTATAGAGTAGTATATGAGCAATACTTTTAAAAGGTGTTTGTAAAAATTTTGCAAGCGCGCAATAATTATTATATATTTATTACTATATATTTGACGGCGGCAAGCGTTTAGTTGTATAATTTTTAAGTTGTGCAAAAATTCAAACATAATTGTAAGTAATTTTCGACAGGCAACTTTGTTGCCCGTCAAGGAGATAAATAAATGCAAAGAACAGACGTAAGAAATATAGCGATAATCGCACACGTTGACCACGGCAAGACAACGCTTGTCGACCAACTGTTAAAACAAAACGGAGTATTCCGCGCTAACGAAGTAGTTGCAGAGCGCGTTATGGACAACAACGACATAGAGCGCGAACGCGGAATAACGATACTTGCCAAAAACACCGCCGTACACTACAAAGGTACTAAAATTAACATTATCGACACCCCCGGACACGCCGATTTCGGCGGCGAGGTAGAACGCATACTTTCGATGGTTGACGGCGTATTACTGCTTGTAGACGCAATCGAGGGCTGTATGCCGCAAACGAGATACGTTTTAAAAAAGGCTCTCGGGCTCGGCAAAAAAGTGCTTGTGGTAATAAACAAGGTTGACAAAGGCGAATTTGACGAACACGAACTTCAGGAACAGATAATGGAACTGTTTATGGAACTTAACGCCAATGACGACCAATTCGATTTTAAAATAATTTACGCTTCGGCAAAGCAAGGCTGGGCTTCGGCAAGCCTCAATACCCCGTCAGACAATATGGCGCCGCTGCTCGACGCTATCCTCAGCGAAATCCCTGCCCCTAGCGGAGAAATCGACAACGGTTTGCAACTGCTGATCTGCAATATCGACTACGACGAGTATGTAGGCCGCATAGGTATAGGAAAGGTAAACCGCGGCAAAATCACAAGCGGACAGCAGGTAATGATTTGCCACAAAGACAACGTGTACAACTCTGCCAAAGTTACACGTCTTTACCAGTTTGAAGGACTGAAACGGGTAGAATGCGCCGAGGGCAGTATGGGCGACATAGTTGCAATAAACGGCATAACAGATATGAATATAGGCGACACCGTCTGCTCGGTGGACTGCGTAGAACCCCTGCCCTTTGTAAACATTGACGAACCGACGGTAAGTATGCTGTTTATGGTAAACAACAGCCCGTTTGCAGGTAAAGAGGGCAAGTACGTTACAAGCCGTCATATAAGAGCGCGCCTGTTTAAGGAAGTGGAAACAAACGTATCTATGCGCGTAGAAGAAACCGATTCTGCCGACTGCTTTAAAGTGTACGGCAGAGGCGAACTGCACCTGTCGATATTAATAGAAGAAATGCGCAGAGAAGGTTACGAATTTCAAGTATCCCGCCCAAAAGTTATCTTTAAAGAAATTAACGGCGTCAAATGCGAACCGATTGAGTATTTAGTGGTTGAAGTACCCGATAACTATGTCGGAAGCGTAATGAACAAACTGGGCGCAAGAAAAGCCGAACTCATTAATATGTCTCCCGACAGCCAAGGAGGCACAAAGTTGGAATTTAAAATACCCAGCCGCGCTCTGTTCGGATACCGAAGCGAACTGTTGACGGACACAAAAGGCTTTGGAGTTATGAGCAGTGTTTTGGACAGTTACGAGCCGTACAAAGGCGAAGTTGCCGAACGCACCCGCGGAAGTCTGGTTGCTTTTGAAGACGGCGTTACCACTGCTTACGGACTGTTTAACGCGCAGGAACGTTGCCGTCTGTTTGTGGGCGTGGGTTTGCCTGTGTATTCCGGTATGGTTGTTGGCGAAAACAGCCGCGAAGACGACATAACGGTAAACGTGTGCAAAACAAAGCACTTGACAAACAACCGCGCAAGCGGAAGCGACGAAGCGTTGAAACTTACGCCGCCGACGATACTGAGTCTTGAACAGTGCTTGGAATTTATTTCCGACGATGAACTTGTGGAAGTTACGCCCGCTTCAATAAGACTGCGCAAAGCGATACTGGACCACAGTGAAAGAATGAGAATTTGGGCAAGAAACAACAAAAAACAAGGTTAAATTTAAAACCGCAATTTGATTGAATTTCAAATTGCGGTTTAATTATTTTTGTTTAAAATAAAAAAACTAAACTTTGTATTTTCCTATAATTTCGATTACTCTATCAATATAAAGATATGCACTATAACTTAAGTTATTATTAACTATATCTTTTTTCAACTTTTTAAAATATTTAATAGCATCAACAATTATATCATTAGACAATGTTTCGCGTGATAATATAAATCCCCATTCGGAGATACAGGAACGTCTTCTGACCGAATCGAACGCATAAGAAGCCGCTATAAGGTTGCCAATTACTATTTTCTTATCATTCTTCTCTAACATTATATTAACCATATACACTACCATATATGTTGATATTGACAATATATTACAAGAAGTTTTCTTCTTTGTCAAGTATTCAAAGAAGAATTCTTCTACAATATTACTATGATAAGTTTAGGCGAAAGAATAAGAGAATTGCGGCAGGAAAAGGAAATATCTCAAGCGCAATTAGCGGATATAATAGGAGTAAGTCAAAAAGCCGTCGACTATTGGGAACGAAACGTCAATGAACCGAAAGCAAGTTATATAATTGCATTGGTAAGATATTTCGGAATTTCCTACGACGAATTTTTTGCAGATATTAAGTAAGATTTATTTTAAAGTAACCGTCGCATTAAATATTTTTGAAATTACACTAAAAGGGGCGTTGAAAACATTGTTTCTACGCCCCTTTAAATATTGTTCTTTTTAAACCCGAATATTGTGCGATTGGTATAACGCTCAACTATTTTTGCCGTTTTGTAAAGTATACTTATTGAACCATTACGGTAAATAAACATACAGACGGATACTGAGAAATTTTTTATTATGTTATTATTGAGATAAGAATTCTTATTTTAGAGATATCCGATTTTTGAACGCAGTTGTTTTAAACTTCTATACGGTTTTTAAATTTAAAATTCAAACACCTATTTTTATAAAAAACCAAAGAAGCGCATCAACGCTTCCTTTTGAAAATATATTAACGTTATTAAATTCATTCAAAAAGCAATACGTTTATAATTTCACCGTCAAGACGTTTCAATGTTATGCCTTGTTCGTCAACAATCAAATAACTTGGCATACCGTCGCGCGGACAGGACACCGAACCGACGTTGGCAATATACAAACCGTTAAATTTCTGCAACAACGCGCAATGAGTATGCCCGTAAATCAGAATGTCTCCATCTTTCAATATAGGCGGAATACGGTACTTGTTGTAAACGTGTCCGTGGGTAAAAAACAGCGTCCTAGAAAAGTGATACATAACGGCATAGTCGTCCATTCCAGCCGGCAAAAGCGCCGCCTCGCACTCTCGGTCGTTATTGCCGCGCAAGATATAGGTAACCGCGTCGATTTTTGACGTTAAAGCGGCAATTTCCGAACGGCTGTTTGCGCTGAACAAATCGCCGCAGATAACTACTTTGTCGGGTTGTTCATTGCGAACTATGCCGAGAACAGCGTTCATTCCGTCAATACTGCCGTGAATATCGGCAAACACCGCTATTTTCATTCTGCCTCCGAAAAATACTTAAAACTCGATATGAGTAATATTTTCCTTGTC
>Ga0137307_101366_pt1 | contig 22164 bp, 21 predicted proteins | sample NAcewD2O_March_2_FD_97180 | JGI IMG/M metagenome (GOLD analysis project Ga0137307, IMG submission 97180) | Mouse cecal microbial communities from Vienna, Austria - N-Acetylglucosamine amended D2O_March | ecosystem: Host-associated > Mammals > Digestive system > Large intestine > Cecum | place... | reverse complement strand
AAATTAAAGCTCGAAAACGGAAAAATAGTATACGGTACCGATAATTGCGGCGGTATTGTGGCAGGTATAACAAACGGGCGCGATATTTTGTGTCATTTAACAGTCAAACCCGTACCTACGGTCAAAGGAGTAGAAACGGTAGACAATGTAACAAAACGGACTGTTATACAGCATTACGAACGCGCCGATACTTGCGTAGTTCCTAATGTCGGCGTGATTGCCGATAATATTTTGGCTTACGTTTTGCTTAATCAGTTATTAAAGCAAGGTAAATTTTAAATGGTAAATTTCAAAAAATTCAATTTAAACGATTACAAAGATTATTTGATTGTTACCGATGAAAAGTTGAGCGGTCTTTACGGAATAGCAAGCGACAACGTTTACTTATTGCCGCAGGGAGAACAAGCAAAGAGTTTTTGTTATGTCGAAAAACTTTGCGAGTGGTTTTTGAGTAAAAACCTTGAGCGACAAGGACGCATTGTTGCGGTAGGCGGCGGCAGCGTAAGCGACGTTGTAGGTTTTGCGGCAAGCGTATATAAGCGCGGCGTAAATTTGACGGTTGTGCCGACCACTCTTGTTGCGCAAATAGACGCCGCTATCGGCGGCAAAACTGCAATAAACTTGGGAACGGTAAAAAACGCCGTAGGCTCGTTTTACAATGCCGATGTCAATATAGATACTGATTTTTTAAAAACGCTTAGTAAAAGGCAATTAACGGACGGACAGGGCGAACTTTTAAAATACCGTATGTTAAGCGCAGGAATCGATAATGCGTGCGGAAAGGATATGCTTGATTTAATCAAAGCGTGCGTAAGTTACAAAACGGAATTGTGCAATGCCGATATGTACGATTTGGGCATTAGGCGCAAACTTAACTTCGGACATACAGTAGGGCACGCTATGGAATTGTCTTTAAATCTCACGCACGGCGAGGCGGTTGCAAACGGCTTGTATTACGAAACGTTGCTTGCATACAAACTGAAATTATGTACCAAAAATTATTTAGACAAATGGCAGCGGGAAATACTAACACGTTTTACGGTGTATCCTTTGACAGACGAAATTTTGAATTTGACGTCAAACGACAAGAAAAACACCGACGGCAATATTTCATTTGTTTTACCCGATAAATTTGAAACCGTTTGTTTGCCGTTAGATACCGTCAAATCGTTATTATAATTACTAAGGAAAGGAACAATGCTTAACTTAAACGGACAATTTAAATTTTGCCCAGACTATATAGGCGGAGACAAATCAATCTCTCACCGCGCGCTCATATTGGCGTCTGTTGCCGATAGAGAGAGCGTCATTCGCAATTTGTCAATTTGCTCAGACGTTTTGACTACCGTCATATGCCTCCGTAAGTTGGGCGCGACAATAAATCTAAACGGTACGACGGCAACCGTTACCCCGATAAAAAAGCCAAACGGCAACGTGGTATTAGATTGCGAAAACAGCGGAACGACGGCTCGGCTGCTTGCGGGGCTTGTGGCAGGACTTGGCGTAAAAGCAAAATTTACGGGGGATAATTCCCTTGTCAGACGCCCTATGGACAGAGTGGTAACTCCTTTAAAAACTATGGGTGCGGATATTTCTGTAATCGAAGACGGCTTGTTTGAATGCCTCGGCGGAAAACTCAGAGGCAATACGTTTTATGCCCAAGTCAATTCAGCGCAGGTTAAGTCTGCGGTTTTGATTGCAGGACTGTTTGCCGACGGCACAACGCAGTATGTCGAAAGTATACCTACGCGCAACCATACGGAATTGTTACTTGATTATTGCGGCGCAGATATCAAAACGGACGGCGTAACGGCGGCGGTAACTAAAAGTACTGTAAAAGCGTTTGATATTACCGTGCCGAACGATGTTTCGTCTGCCGCGTATTTGGTGGCGTTGGCATTGCTTACAAACAGCGAAGTAACGGTAGATAACGTTTTGTTAAACGACAGTCGTATAGGCTTTTTAAACGTTTTGACAAAGAGCGAAGCGAATATCAAGATAAAAAACGTCCGCTTGCAATTCGGCGAAGAAGTCGGCAGTATCGTTGTCGAAAATAGCATTTTAAATCCGCTGTATGCCGATGAGCAGGACGTAGCCGACGGCATAGACGAAATTCCTGCGCTTGCAAGTATGGCGATGTTAATAAAGGGAACGCACGTTTTCCGTAACGTTGCCGAATTGCAAAATAAGGAATGTAACCGTATCCGCGCCATAGAGCATATTGCGGCGGTATGCGGACAAAAAGCGGTTTTTGACGGTAAAGACCTGACAATTATATCCAACGGTCAACGCCCCGTTTTGCCGGAATTTACAAGTTTCGGCGATCACCGCATTGCAATGTGTCAAGCGGTTTTGTCAATCGCTTGCGGCGGCGGAAGTATAGATGACGCTCCGTTTGACGTTTCATTCCCTGCGTTTTATCAGTCGCTGGGTTTAAATGTATTAAAGTTCGGTTTAATTGGCAGCGATGTCGGTACGAGTTTGTCTCCCGTGCTTATGCGTTACTTGTCGCGAGGTTCAAATATTGCCTGTGAATACAAAACTGTAACGCTGTCAGACGGTATTTCCGACGGTGAATTACTGGAAATTATAGGCAGATTCGACGGGTTGAATATCACAATGCCTTTTAAGCGCAGGGTTTCAAAATTGTTAGAATCCAATTGTGTTTCCGTCAATACCGTGGGTAAAAATATTCTTCCGCAATCAACTGACGGTTACGGCATAACAAAATCGTTGTTCAACAGAAAAATAGATATACGTAACAAACAATTACTGATAGTGGGCGCAGGAGGCGCCGCCGAAAGGTGCATAATCGAATTGCAGTTGTATAACGCACAGATGCAAGTGCTGAACCGAACGGCGTCGCACGCAGAAGAACTGACAGAAAAGTACAATTTGGAAAGTCAACTCGAAAAGCCGTACGGAGTGTTAAGTTTTATTCCAGAGTGCGAATTTGAACAGGGTATGGGACTGCCTGAAAGCGCAGAGTTTGTTTTTGTTGCAGACTATAAGGGTTATAGCGGACTTGCCGAAAAAGCCCGCCGCCGTCATATCCCTGTTGTAAGCGGATTGGAAATGCTGTATCATCAGGGAGCGAAAAGTTTTGCGCTTTGGACAGATACCCGTACTCAGGACGATTTTGACGGATTTTTAAAATATGTTGAAAGTAAGCGTTTGGGAGAAAAGAATAAATGAAAATATTACTGCTTAACGGCGTAAATATGAATATGTTAGGCAAGCGTAAAGCGGAGTTTTACGGAACGGATACACTAGACTCTTTGCAAAAAAAAGTATCCGAATATGCCAAGCGTTTAGGTGCGGAAGTCGTTTGCGCGCAGAATAACGAAGAGGGCAAGCTCGTCAATATTTTACAGCAAGCAAACTGTGCCGGTATAATTTTTAACGCGGGCGCATACAGCCATTACAGTTATGCCTTGCGCGATTGTATCGAATGTATCGATATCCCCGTTGTCGAAGTGCATATGTCGGATATTTACGCGCGTGAAACTTTCCGTCATACGGACGTGTTGCGCGACGTTTGCTCGGCTTGTTTTTACGGCAAGGGTATACAGAGTTATTATGATGCCGTAGATTATTTGGTGAGTAGGTTGAGTGTTGCGCAATGAAAATCGTTTTAATAGGCTTTGCTTGTTCATACAAGACGTCCGTAGGAAAAATTTTGGCGCAAAAACTGGGATATAATTTTATAGATATAGACGGTGAAATAACGCGGTTGGCAGGTCGTTCGATAAAGGATATTTTTACTGAATGCGGCGAAAAGGAATTCCGCAATTTTGAAAGTCGTGCGCTTGATTCGTGTTACGGTATCGAAAATACAGTAATCGCTTGCGGCGGCGGTAGCGCAACGCTTAAAGAATTTGAAGCGTTGGCAAAAGAATCTACCATTGTTTGGCTTAAAGTAAACGCTAAAACCGTTTTTGACCGCCTTGACGGGACTTCACGGCCGTTATTCGATAATTTGAGTATAAGTGAGCTGGACAAAATTTTAGCGCAAAGAAATGCTGTTTACGCCCTTTGTGCGCAGGATATTGCAATAGAAACAGACGGTCTTACGTCGCTTCAAGTTTCGGAATTAGTCTATGCTGCATTGATAAATCAGAGCTAAAAATTATATGCCGACGAATTTATAACAACAAATATTACGGTAATAACTGCATTTTTTAGGCATATTGCAGTAAAGAGTTAACGCGGCGCGCTGTATGTTTAAAACAAGACAGCGTGCTTGTTTTCTGTATACAATAAAAAAGTTGCATTCTAGATTGAATGCAACTTTTTACTTATTGGTTATTGATTATTGTTGTTTTCTTTTTTTGAAGATTCTTACAACGACTACAACTGCTAACGCGGCAACCAAGATTACGCTGGAGAGTATCGAGAACAGTAGTGCATAGTCAACTTCTCTCTTTTTGATAGGACTGTTTGTATCGTCGCTCTTGTCGTCTTCGTCTTCGGGAATGGTCTTCATTTCTTTCCATTCTTCATCTGTCGGTTCAACAAGCGTTACTCCCAAGTCTTCAAATCTGTCCGTTTCTTCGTTGATTTTTTCAAACAAGTCGCCATAGCCGTCATTTTCTTTCCACGTTACTGCATATTCGGTAGCGTCTTTATTTTCCGTATCTTCGCCGACAGAATACGTTCCGAGCGCCGTTAGTTTAACATCGTCGTAATATACTGTTGAATTTGTCGTGTCGCCTTCGATTGAACCGTTGAACAGTGCAATGCGAACGTGTTCAAGAGCAGTAGTTCCTGTAACTACAATTATATAGTAGCGTACCCAACCGTTACCCATTTGTTCGTTGGTAGGATCTCCGAATAGTGTATTGTCAATATTCGCGTCCGAAGCGTACTGCTCGGTTACACTTGCCATAATCGCGCCGTCATCTCTTGCTTTATCGTTATTGATAAGATAAATATAAGGTTTTTGTCCGTTTTCGACTTTTGCTATTACGGAAATTGCGTAAACGGTATTTTTTGAAAGCGTGATATTATTGGATATATATCCGAAACTTGTGCCATTAGTAACAATCTTTAATACGTTTTTGGCATTGTCGTCTATAAGAGAAGCAATCGGGCTGTTAAATTCAATACCGCTTCCCTGAACGGCGTTAACGTCTGTTTTTACGTTGGAGGGGATACGGTCGCCTTGTCCGTCTTTATAAATTGCGTTTTCTCCTGCGAAAACCGGTGTCCAACTGGAAGGTTGGTTTTCGGTTGACGATGTGTGAGTCGAGAAAGAACCGTTTGCCGTTATTGTACTAGCAACAGAACCTATCAAACTGTATGTCTTAACGTAAGTACCGTTGCTTGCGCTTTCGTATGTGTCGGAAGAAATTGCTTCGTGTTCGGGCGTTGTAACGTACATCGTTCCTTTGGGAACATACTTTGCAGTTTCCTCGGGATAACCGTCAATATCTCCGAAAGCGAACAAAATACGGATTTCGTTACCTGTATATGCGGGTTTAAGGTAAATATCGTACTTCGTCCAGCCGTTGTTTGTATCGGTAACTATTTCTTGACTTGTTTCAATAATTATAGTCCCGTTAGATAACGTGGTGTATTCCGTTTCGGAATCGGCTTTACTTTGAACATAAACTTTTGCTTTTGCAAGAGCGTTTTTGTCAGAATCGGTTCTTACCCAAAAACTTATATGATGGTAGTCTTGTGTGTTAGGCGTTATCTGCAAATGAATGGAACTATCGAGTCCTAAAACTTGCGGGGTGCGTACAGTACCGTCGTTAGTAAGTTTGTAAATTCCAAAGCCGCTCGGTTGACCGTCTCTGTTGTAATCTTCGCGTACGGTAAACGGAGAATATTTTTTGCCGTCTACGATAGATTCGTTAAGATACTTATCTGCCGTATCTAAAAATTCCACCTGCGTAGAGCCTTGCGCTACAAGAGTAAGATATTCGGACTTTTTGTTATCTTTCTTATCTTCTTTGGTAATAGCGTAATACGACTTGTCTTCGGGATCGATTCCGTCTGCATCAACATATTCGCGGTAATCGTTAGCGGTTATTGCTTCGTATTCGATATCGTCAATGAACAAAATGCCTTCGGACTCTTTGTCTGCTTCGTAAACGTTACCGATACCGACACTGCATCTAACCGATTGAGAACTCGTTTGACGGTTGAATACGTGGAATTCGTATGCAATCCATTCGTCGTTTTCCGATTTGGGAATGTCAAATTTGTACGCATAGCGGTTTTCTTCAAGCGCGTTAGGCGTAGTGGTGTATTTTTGAATCATTATTGTGGCTGTCGAACCTTCTTTAAGTTGATAGGTGTTAAGCCATACTGTAATTTTAGAAGATGTTGTGGCAGGTATAGAGAAACTGTCCGAAATAATGCTTGCGGAAGAAGGTTCTTTTGTTGCAATCATATAAACGTTGTCATTTTGAGTACTGCTGCTAGGAGTACCGGGATTTGATACGTTTGTTATACTTTCGATAGCAATATCTTCTACTACTTTAGACCAATTCTCTTCGGAGGTATCTACCGTACCCATAACAACTTTTTCGGTAGTTCCAATTGTTTCAAAGTTGTGAGAACTTCCTTCGGGAGATTTGTAACCGTATTTCGTCCAGTTAAGAGCGCTCATAGGGTAAGTTGTGTCTTCAGATCTTACAATAGCAAAGTCGCCGTTTTTGATAGTCAGATTTGACGACGGCGTATTGTCGGGATTGTTAGTGTCAGGGTCGATTATCGTCGGTTTTAACATAACTGCAAGAACAATAGATATAACGATTACAGCCACTAAACATATAGCCGTAATTATTACCGTTCTTTTTGTGCTTTCCGACATAACGAATTTTGTTGCATTTTTCTTGTTCATAACTTATAAGTACCTCATTGTAAAATTAGCATACTTTTACATATATAAAGACATTTTAATACAAACTAAATTAAAGGTCAATCAAATTAAGACAAACAAAGCGTAATTTGGAGAATAAAATGAATTTATCTGCCAAAAACAAATGGATTTTAGTGATATTTTCGGCTGTTGCAGGTTTTGTAAACGGCTTTTTAGGCGGCGGAGGAGGCGTTATAGTCGTCGCATTACTGCTGTCGGCTATTAAACTCAATCAAAAAAACGCTCAGGCTACGGCATTGCTTGTAATTCTGCCTCTTACACTCGTAAGCGCGGCGGTATATATTTTTAAGGGTCTTGTCGATTGGACTCCTACTCTGTGGGTAACGCTTGGCGTTGTTACGGGCGGCATCGTAGGCGCATTATTGCTTTCAAAACTTAAAAGCAACGTAATCAAGATTATATTTGCAATAGTTTTAATTGCCGGCGGAATAAAGATGTTTTTTTGAAAACGCCACCCTGCGTTTGCTGTTTTGTTTAATTAAATATGAGTAATGAATTTTTCGCCGTTACGCATAAGTGTTTAAAATTTTAACCGCTTAAAAAACTGTTTAGTTTCTCTTTAAATATGTTTGATGACGGTTGTTACTAAAAAAATCAAGTCGAAATCAAATGCTTTCGGCTGCGGAGTTCGCGTAACTGATAAGGAGAATAATATGCAAATATTTTTACTGATTTTGTTCGGCTTTCTTTCGGGAATAATAGGCGGAATGGGAATGGGCGGCGGCACATTGCTTACGCCGCTGTTGTCTTTTTTAGATTTGGAGCAAAAGACTATACAAGCAATAAATTTAATAAGTTTTTTACCTATGTGCTGTGTCGCTCTGGGTTTTCACGCTAAAAACAAACTAATCAAAACAGGGCATATTTGGTGGATAATTATCCCTGCCGTCGCTATGGCAGTGGCGGGCGCGCTGTGTGCGGATATGGCGACGAACAAGATTTTGCGAATGTGTTTTGCTGCGTTTTTAATTTCTGTAGGTATTTGGCAGTTAGTGGTTGCAATCAAGTTTATAGTCAAAAATAAAAAACAATCCAATTTGCCTGTTATAGCGCAACCTATGTTGCCGTCCGTTATTTTAGATGCCGAAAGTAATACTCACGATCAAAAACGCAAAAAGTAAAACTGTTGTTTGATTGTTTATATGCCGATATCCGCATTTGTTAATGTATTAAACTGCAAATTAAAAATAAACTAGTCTTGCTGTAATTTTTGCGGCAGGACTTTTTTAACAGTAGTCGGTTCTACCTTTTTGCAGAGTTTTTACCCAAATGCAATTCGTAACTGTTGGGCGGCGTTGTCTTTGATTTTCCGTTTTGGACGAAAGATTATTCTGAAATTATTAACTTCGTAATGCGTAAAGCCGAAAATAAAAAACCGGGCAAATATTTTAAGTGCGCCTTGTTCAATATGTAATTAATTGTTGCTATTTTTCCGTTAATTTGGTAAAGTATTAACCAGGTAAAAATTATGAAATATTTGGCTTTTGACATAGAGGCGGCAAACGGTTATCAACCGTCAAGTATATGCAGTATAGGTATAGTAATTGCCGACGGACAGTTTAATATTGTGAGCCGAGAGAATGTTTGGATAAATCCCAAAACGCGGTATAACCTAAACGGCACGCGTAAAAACGTGGGCATAGACTTGCACTTAGATAAAAAACTGTTGGATTCTTCTCCCGATTTTTCACAAGTTTACGGCAAAATCAAGGCACTGCTAGAAAACTCCGAATATACGGTTTTAGGACACGCAGTGGATGCCGACGTAAGGATGCTGAACGAGGCTTGCAAAAGATACAAGTTGCCGTCTATTAACTTTGAATTTATTTGCTCTCAACTTTTGTACAGGTTATACAAGGGCGAAAAGAATGTAAGAGGACTAGATAAAATTGCGGCGGAAATAGGGGTTGAATTTACTCAGCATAATTCGGAAGAAGACGCCTATGCTACTATGATGACGTTAAAGTATCTGGTGCAGGAAAGCAATTTGACTGTTGACGGCTTGCTTGAAAAGTACAACATCCGCAAGGGAGTAAACAACAATTTTAAAATGGAACGCCCCGTGTCGTTGGACGGACAGGTGTCAAAAAAACGCGTAACGCAGATAGCGTGGGCTAAGATAAAAGAATACGCTTCCGATATTGCTAAAAAATCCGATAAATACAACAATACGGCATTTTGTCTTGCAAGGTCGCTTGAGTTGTCCGATTCGGAACAGTTGTACAAGGTTATAAAACTAATAAAAGAAAACGGCGGCAGATACGTTTCTAAATTGACTAAGGCGAATGTATATATCTACTGTGATGACAGAACTGAGCAGGATATTTTGCGCGAGAAAAAAGTCGACGAACTGGTAGAGCAGGGATTGATTTCTAAGGTTAGCGTCAATAAATTTTTGGAAGGTAAACTATGACGGCAAAGGAATTTTTAAAGAAACATAACCAAAGCGCGGAAAGTATAGAAGTAAAGAGTCGTATCGACGATTTTATTTATAAAATGGGTTTGGGACTCAAAGGCGCAGGCGGTATGCCGATGATTCCCACATATCTGATGGACGTTAACCGTTCGTTGATTAAATATAACGACAGGCGCGTATTGATAGATGCCGGCGGAACTAATTTCCGCGTTGCTACAGGCTATTTTGACGGTAACGGCAAAGTCGTTATCGAAAATTTGGAAAAGAGCAAAATGCCCGCTTCGGACGGAACGTATATTGGCAAGGAAGAATTTTACGACACAATTGCGGAAAGAATAAAGGGACATTTAAGCGGTGCAACTAATATAGGCTTTTGTTTTTCCTATCAGGTAAATATGGGCGCTGACGTTGACGGCGAAGTCGTAATGTTCAGTAAAGAAGTTAACGCTCCCGAAGTAATCGGTACAAAGGTGGGGTATGAGACGCTGTCCGCTTGCAAAAAGTTCGACAACGCAGAGCGTAAAATCGTTATTCTGAATGACACCGTAGCCACGCTTCTCGGCGGAATGGCAAATTCAGACAAACAGTATTCCGCGTATCTGGGTTATATATACGGCACTGGAACAAACGTCTGCTACATAGAAAATACGGCAAATATTGTAAAAGTTAAAAACTTGCCTGACGGCAATATGCTCATCAATACCGAATGCGGCAATTACGACGGTTTTAGTGAAGGCGACTTTGACAAAACTTGTATAGGGCGCACGGCTGTTCCCGACAAGCAGTTGTTTGAAAAAATGACCAGCGGTAAATATCTTGCTGATATAATTTACGAAGCGCTAAAAACGGCTGTAAAGGAAAATTGTTTTACGGACGAAGTAATACTTGCTCCGTTTGAACTCAAAGACGTTTCGGAATTTTTGAATAACGGCGGATTTTGCTGCAAATTCAATAACAATGCGGATGAAAATTTTGCCAAAGACGTTTGCCGCGAACTTATCGACCGCGCGGCAAAAATGGGCGCCATTGTCAACTCCGCTTTAGCGGTAGCATCTTGTAGTAATAAGTCTCTGCCCGTAGCGATAGTGGCGGAAGGCACAACTTTTAACCGTTTGACAGGCTACCGTAATCGGTTTGAACATTACCTTACGGAAATACTATCCGAGTACGGTATTGATTATGAAATAGTTCAGGGAGAAGATTTGAACCTCGTTGGTACTTTAATGGCAACAATGGTTTTGTAATAAACTGTAAACTTGCAGTAAATCCAACTGTACTGCAAGTTTGCGAAGCGTATTGTAACACGCCCTTGTCGTATTTTTATACTCGAACGTGCAGTAAGTACTAATAGGATATCAATTCGTAGTCTGGGTAAATGAAAATGTGCTAAACGGCGACAGGGTAACTCGGATTATACTCAAATACGACATAATTATAAAATAAAAAAAAATCAACATTAGGCAAAAGCGTATATAAAATGTGAATATGCGTTTGAAGCGCAAATAGAGGACAAACTATGAAAAATTACGAGACGGAACTTCCGCACAATTACAAACTAATCAAAACTATCGACGCGCAAAAGTCAAGTGTCGGATTAGTGCTTAATCTCATTGCTTTGGCTGTCATTGCCGCTGTCGTTGTCGGAGCGTATTTTATAATAGGCGTTCCGTTTAAAGAATTGTTTAATTTAAGCGACAAATACAATTTAATACGGTTGCTTGTGGCATTGGTAATAATGGTAATTTATGTCATCTTGCACGAACTGGTGCACGGCGCGGCGTACAAGGCAATGACAAAACAAAAATTGACATTCGGCATCACTTTGACGGTGGCTTTTTGCGGAGTGCCGAAAATATACGTTTACCGTAAAACTGCGTTAATAGCGGTTTTTGCGCCGTTTGTTGTATTTTTGCCCGTTTTTCTTGTATTGTGCTTTCTTTTACCTTCAGCGTTCAGCAAGTTTTTAGCGGCGTTTATGTTAGGTATGCATATCGGAGGCTGTTGCGGCGACTTGTGGGTAGCGGGATTACTTTTGTTTAAGTATCGCGATAAAACCGTTTTAATGAACGATACGGGTCCCAAACAAACGTTTTATGTATTGAAAGAAAAAACGGACGAGCAGACAGCGGACGGTAGTGTATCGGAGTAATAAAAATTGTCTTCGCCTACCGGTAGCTTGACAATTTTTGTTGCACAGAACGACAATAAAAATTATCTTCGCTTACCATCGGAGCAGAGTTGAGTGAATTTTAAAATAAAGACTTAACACTAAAAAAGAGGTTGCAGGGGAGTTACCCTTGCGACCTCATATTTATTTGTAAGAGTTCAGTCTGTAAGCCGAGTTCTGTATTGGACGGTTATCTTTCTAGACCGCTCGTTACCGAACGGTTCAAGCGAATATGTCGAGATGTCGAGCAAACATTTAGTCTCATTTCTTGCACCGAATGGGGTTTACATGAACGCGTTGTCGCCAAAACGTTTGTAGGCTCTTACCCTGCATTTCCACCCTTACAACGGCAAACCGTTGCGGTATATTTCTGTTGCACTTTCCTTTAAGTCGCCTTAACAGGCCGTTAGCCTGCATTCTTGCTCTGTGGTGCTCGGACTTTCCTCGTGTGTAACCACACGCAACCGTCTGGCTGTCTCTTACATTGGTATTATAAGGACGGTCAACTTCTTTGTCAAGCAATAAAAGCAGTTTAGACGGTGGTGTAATGTCGTATTCTAAATAGTTTTGAATATTTGTCCTTTCTTTGCCAGAACAAAATGCGCCTTAATATGTGTATGACTTTTAAAGCGCATTTCAAAAATACCGTACGTTTTATAAATAGTTATTTCTGTCATCCATTAAATAAATAACGGATTTTCCGTAAGTAATAAGCGGTTTGATAAAATGCTTAAAATTCTATTTATGTTAGTTCTCGTCTTTTATTTCTTTTTCTTGTTTAATTGGCCTTTCTTTTTTAAAATGTACAAGCCACAGCGGCAGTGCAACAAATACCATTCCGCCGATTATGTTACCCAAAGTCGTGGGTAGTAAACAGTATAATAAAGACTTGCCCACTGTCAAACCCGCAGCCGCAACACCTGTTTTTGCAGAAGCAAGCAGTCCCGCCGTTAAGTAGTACATATTTGCGACGCTGTGTTCAAAACCGCATACAACAAATGCAAATATGGGCATATATACAGCCAGTATTTTGCCGGACGCGCTCTTGCTTGACATAGACGTCCACACAGCAAGACATACAAGTATATTGCACGGTATTGCGCGTAAAAACGCCTCTAAAAAATTCGCATTGCATTTTGTAGATGCGCATTGTATCGTTGCGTTTGCAATACTCGCGTTCATTGCGCCGCAATAAACTGCCAGTAGTGCGATTATAACAGAGCCTAGTAAATTGCCGAGATAGACTATGCCCAGATTTTTAAGCATAGAGGTTATCTTGACGTCTTTGCTTAGAACGGGGGCTAATAATATGCAGTTTCCGGTAAACAACTCGCTTGCTGTCAGCGTTACGAGAATAAGCCCTACGGGGAAAACAGCCGCTTTAATAAGTACTGATTGTATTCCGTCATAGGCTGATCCTGCGACTGTTGCTGTAAACCCTGCAAGCGCGATAAACGCTCCCGCAAATACTGCGAGTACAAGCATTTTGTACCATTTTTGAGATGTTTTTGCTTGTGCAATATTGACGTAATTTTGTGCTACTTCTTTTTGCGTGTACATTATAGGCTCCTTAGTATACCGAACAGTATACCACATAAAAGGCAGTTTGTGCTAAAGATTTACAAATATATTTCAGTTGCCAAAATTGCGTATGTTTGGTACAATATCTATGGTAATTATACTTAGCGTAACGTAAATGTTTGACAACGTTTAAATTGTGTACGGCTAAATATACGTTTACAATATCCGTTTGATAAAAACGTTGTTGCTTTGTACCGTTTGGGCAATACTTTTTATTAGGGAAGGGGAATAATACAAAATGTACTATAAGCAAGGCGACTACGGCGTCAAATATCCGACTTTAATAAATATAGACAATCTGCGTGATTTGGGAGGCATCAGGCTTGTCGACGGACGAGTTATACGCGACGGTATGATATTCCGTTCAGGCGCGTTATACGGTTTAAGCGACTACGACAAGACGGAATTGGACAAATTGCAACTTGACGATATTTTTGATTTGCGCAGTTACGACGAAGTAGAGTATAAGCCAGATTATGTTCCGCAAGGCGCGGTTTACTATAATATCCCTGCTGCAAGAACGCGCGGAAGTATGGTTGTCAAACAAGACAAAGTTGTAAAGATGATTCCGAAGTGGTTGCCTTCGGGCGTATCGAAGTGGGCGTTCAGATTGCGTTTCAAACACTTGTACCGCAAGTTTCCTTTTAAAAACAAAGCATATGCAAAAATGTTTGAAGTGATGGATAACGGCGATAAGTTTTTGTTCCATTGTACGGCAGGTAAAGACAGAACGGGCGTTGCCAGTATGCTTATTCTGCTTGCTTTGGGTGCAGATATCGAAACGGTTAAAAACGACTATATGCTGTCGAATTTTTACCGTATCGAGAGCAACGAAAAATTCAATAAACAGTTTGAACATTACAAGCATTACAACAAATACCGTAAGATTTTTAAAGTTGCAAACAATGTTGAAATGAGATTTTTCAATTCGGCGTATAACCGAATTCTAAGAAAGTACAAAACCGTTAAAGAGTTTTTGTTTCAAGAATACAATATAGACGATAACCGCATAGCTAAATGGTTGCAAATGTACACGTTGTAAGCGTAGCATATTGCCGTGTTTTGGCTTGCGGAGAATTTTAAAACTACAAGGTAGAGTAATATCGACATACAGACCGTCAAACAAACGGCTTACGAGATATACCTAAAAGGACAAATCAGTTATGGATATCATCACACTTGATAACGTCAGTTACTACTACAAAACTTACGATGAAAACAACGACGTTTCCTACGCCGTAGGCGTCGAGGGAGTAAGCCTTTCTATAGAAGAAGGGGCTTTTGTCGCGCTTGTAGGACATAACGGCTCTGGAAAATCGACTCTTGCCAAATTATTGAACGGATTGATTTTGCCTAAATCGGGTACGGTTACCGTTGCTGGGCTAAGCACTGCGGACAAGAAAAATTTGTTTGAAATACGCAAAAACGTAGGAATGGTTTTCCAAAATCCCGATAACCAAATGGTAGCAAGCATTGTCGAAGAAGACGTTGCTTTCGGACCGGAGAATCTGGGAATTCCGCAGCCCGAAATTGTCGAAAGGGTATCACAAGCGCTCGAACAGGTCGGAATGACCGAATACGCAAAGCGTTCGCCTCACAAACTTTCGGGCGGACAAAAACAGCGTATAGCAATAGCGGGCGCGTTGGCAATACGCCCCAAAGTAATCGTATTTGACGAGTCAACCGCAATGCTTGATCCGTTAGGAAGACGGGAAGTATTAAACGTTGCAAAACAATTGAATAAGCAGGGAATGACGGTGGTGCTTATTACTCACTTTATGGAGGAAGTACTCGATTGCGGTAAGGTCGTTGTTATGAGCGGAGGGCACGTTGTAAAAATCGGCAGTCCTATGGAGATTTTTGACGATGACCGACTGCTTAGTTCGGTGGGATTGGACGCGCCGCGTTCGATTGCATTGTCCCGTAAACTCAAAAGCGCAGGTTTTAACGTTACCGAAAACTGTATCGACGCTAAAGTGTTAGGAGGTGAAGTATGTCAAAACCTAACAAACAAGTAGTAACGCCGCAGTTGGTTACGGACAGTCAAACCGCAATTGTGGCACAAAATCTTTGCTTTACCTACAACGCTAAGTCGCCTTTTAGCAAACAGGCTTTAAATAACATTACTTTAAATATTAAAAAGGGAGAATTTGTCGCCGTGGTAGGACATACCGGTAGCGGCAAAACAACTTTTGTTCAACATTTAAATGCGCTCATCCGTGTGCAAAGCGGAGAATTGCGCGTTTTGGAGCATAATCTTTCTCAAAAGAAAGTGGACTTAAAACTGTTGCGCAAGCAGGTGGGAATGGTATTTCAGTATCCCGAATACCAACTGTTTGCAGACAGCGTACTTGACGACGTATGTTTCGGTCTCAAAAACTTCGGTTTAAAGGATAAGGCAGAGCGCGAAGCCCTTGCCGAAGAAGCGATTGGTCTTGTAGGATTGGATTTCAAAGAAGTAAAAAACAAGTCTCCCTTTGACCTTTCCGGCGGCGAAAAACGCCGCGTCGCTTTGGCAGGCGTATTGGCAATGAAACCGCAGATTCTCGTAATGGACGAGCCTACCGCAGGACTGGACCCTAGGGGCAAGCGCGAGATTCTGTCGTTGGTGTCTTCTCTTAATAAAGAGCAGGGTATTACAGTCGTTATGGTATCGCACGATATGAACGAAGTATACGAAAACGCCGACAGAATAATCGTATTCCGCGACGGACAGATTGCTTACGATACTACTCCGAGAGACTTATTCAGAAACGAAGAAGACATTGTTTCTATGAATCTCGAAATCCCTCATATGGCAAAGTTTGCAAACGAGTTAGAGCGTAACGGATATATTATTCCCGACAATTGCAAAACCGTCGAACAGACATTTGAAGCGGTTATGCGTTTGAAAGGAGGCGAGTAGTATGCTTAAAGACGTAACGTTCGGACAGTACTATCCGTCAAATTCTTTCGTTCACAAAATGGACGCCCGCATAAAACTTTTGCTGTGTCTTGTGTTTATGGTGGGAATCTTCTTTGTGCAAAGTTTTGTCGTTTTCGGCTTTATAACGGTGTTCTTAATAATTCTTATCGCCTCGTCGCGCGTTCCGCTTAAATCGATTCTTAAATCGATTAAGGGCATAATAGTATTGTTACTGCTTACGGTAGTGCTCAATATTTTCTTTACAAAGGGCGACCCCGAAAAAGACAAATTGCTTGTAAGTTGGTGGATATTCGAGATTTGGGACGCGGGTTTGTATTTTGCGGCAAAAATGTTTTTAAGACTGGTATATTTGGTTATGGGTTCGAGTGTGTTGACGTTGACTACAACTCCCGTAGACTTAACCCACGCAATAGAAAGTCTGTTGAAGCCGTTAAAAGTCATACGCGTTCCCGTTCACGAATTGGCTTTGATAATGAGCCTTACTCTTTCGTTTATTCCGAGTTTGATGGAAGAAACAGACCGTATAATAAACGCGCAAAAAGCAAGAGGCGCCGATTTCGATACGGGAGGACTTGTAAAGCGCGCAAAAGCGTTTATACCCATTCTCATTCCCTTGCTTGTCGGCGGTTTCAGACGTGCGGAAGAACTTGCAAACGCTATGAACAGCCGCTGTTACGAGGGGGCTACAAAACGTACTCAAATGCGCGTTATGAAACTTACTTGGCGCGACCTTGTAGGTACGCTTGTAGTTCTGCTGTTCTTCGTAACGGTCTTTGTTATTTTCGGAATGAAATCGCAGTGGATAAACGCTAATGTGGATTGGCTGTACATTAACGACGTAAACTGGCTGTATTTTTAAATGCGCACACAGTTTGCAATTTATGAGCCCGATATTGCCGTCTGACAGTGTACGGGCATTGTAAAAGAATTTTAAAAACCGAACACATAAAAGAAAATATCAAAGCGTTTAAAGCGCAAAACAATATAAAATAGTTTAAGTCAACTGTATTGCCTTAACCGCAAGTATGCGTAAAAAATATGACTAAAATAAAACTTACAATAGAATATGTCGGTACGGACTTTTGCGGATGGCAGTCGCAAACAAACGGCAATTCGGTTCAGGACGCGGTAGAGCGCGCTCTGAGTAAATATTTCGGCGGAGAATTTATCCGTTTGTATGCCGCAGGGAGAACGGACGTTGGAGTACACGCGAGAGGACAGGTTGCACATTTTACGACGGACAAAAAAGTAAATCCGTATAAATTGTGTTTGGGAGTAAATTTGTCGTTGCCCGTTAGCGTTGCGGTTACAAATGCGGAGATGGTGTCCGACGACTTTGACGCGCGGTTTTCGGCAGTATCTAAAACTTACCGTTACCGCATTTACGTTTCGCCCGTCAGAAAACCGACATTGGACGTAAACCATACTCAGGTCTACAAACCTCTGGATATCATTGCTATGCAATCGGCGGCAGAATTGCTTGTGGGCACTCACGACTTTAAGACTTTTCAAAATACGGGAAGCAATCTTAAGGGAACGGTGCGTACGGTCAACGGTTTTAGCGTTACGGATAACGCTGACGGCACAATTTGTTTTACCGTCAACGGCAACGCTTTTCTTTACAATCAGGTACGCAATATGTGCGGTTTGCTTGTAGACGTAGGTAAGCACAAATATGATATCGATGACGTAAAAAAATCGCTTGAAGGAATAAGATTAAAATATAAGACAATGCCTGCAAAAGGCTTGACGTTGGAAAAAGTTTATTACGAATAAGGAAATGGCTTTATGAATGCAAACAAATCTAAACAACATATATTTTATTGCGTGCTTATATTTGTAATGTTGGCGTGTTTCGTTGCGGGAATGTCTACATACAGTTTTGTTTACGAAGACGGTTTTTATTACAACAAAAACGACGTTTCGGCTTACATATACAAATTTAAACGCTTGCCCGATAATTTTGTGGTAAAAGACGACCGCGGCGAAGTGCCGAGTGAAGACGCAAATAAATATATGGTGGGCGGAGACGAATTTTTGAACCGCGAACAGTTGATAGACAATCCCAATAACTACAAAATGGTGGAGTGCGACGTATATAGCGACGGTTACACTTTGTTAAACCGCGGAAGCGAGCGACTGGTATTTTTTGCAAATGCCGAGAGAGTTTTTTATACGGCGGACCATTACGGAAGTTTTGTGCTTATGACGGAATTTAATATCAACTTGGTAAGTTATATTTTGTTCAGTGTAATGGGTCTGATATTCGTTGTTATGCTGATATGCACAATTGCGGCGGCGTGCATAAAAAAGCGTAACCGTATTCCTTTGGAAGAAATTGTTTTGTCTATCGAAATATCCGCCGTTATAATTGTTGTATTTGCGCTTTGCGTTCCTATTGCGCTTGTTAAAATAGTTGAGGTTATTCACGACGGTATATCTGACAGACGGCGCGAAGCAATTTAAATGGAGTAAAATCAATAAATATTGAAGGTGTCGGACTTAGTAAGCAGTTACTTCGTCGGGTACCTTTTTTCTATATCCGTTTCTCCTAAAATATAGTCAATGCTGGTATCGTAATAACGCGCAAGTTTTATAAGTATTTGTGTAGGTACGTCGTTTTCTCCCGTTTCGTACTTAGAGTATCCCGTTTGCGACATTCCCAGCATTTTGGCAATCTCCGTTTGGTTTTTATCTCTGTCTTCTCTCAAATCTCTTATTCTCTTATACATTCTCCTTCTCCTCATAATATTATCCTTTATTAAAAACCGATAAATTATAACTTAATCTGTTTTAGGTTATTGACTTTTAATCTGAAACAGGTTAAAATTTAAATCGGCCGAACTGAAAAACAGTTAAAAAGAAATGTTTGTGTAAATAAGTTCGGTCAATATACGGGAGATAAGGAGAATTGAAATGAAGAAAAAAACTTTGTTGTTTTTATTGACTTTGCTAGTGTTCAGTACGGCGTTGCTGTGCGTATCGTGTAAAAAACATACTCAGCATACTTACGGCGAATGGACAACCGTAAAGCAAGCAACCTGTACCGAAAAAGGAGAGCGCGAGCGTGTATGCACGGAGTGTAAAGACAAGCAAACGGAAGAAATAGAAAAGTTGGAGCACGATATCGCTGATTTTGAAATTACAAAGCAGCCCGATTGTTTGACGAACGGAGAAAAAAGCGGAGTGTGTCAACTGTGTAAGCAAAGCGTCAGAGTACCTATTGAAGCGTTAGGACACGACAGTTCAACCGAATGGAAATTCGGAGATAATACGCACTGGCATCAATGCAGTCGCTGTAATGAAAAGACAGACGAAAGCTACCACTCAGTTAAAGACGGTGTTTGTCAAGTTTGCGGCTGGCAAGAAAAAATAACGGCAGAATTAACTTTTGAGTTGCTGTCTGACGGAACTTATGCGGTAACGGGTTTTACCAACGAAGAAGCAACGGCGGTAGTAATTCCCGCTACTTATCAGGGTATCGCGATAACCACAATAGGCGCAAATGCCTTTAAGTCTAAAAAGAACATAACGAGCGTAACGATTCCGGAGGGAATTACAACGCTAAAATCGCAGTGTTTTTACGGATCGGGTATAACCTCGATAGTTCTTCCAGATACTTTAACTATTTGCGAGGAGGGTGTTTTTCAGCAGTCTAAACTCGAAAGCGTTACTTTCGGTGCAGGACTTTCGGAACTGCCTAAAAATATGTTTTGGTTCTGCTCAAAATTGACTTCCGTCTCGCTGCCTGCCTCTGTTACGTCAATAGGGGAATCCGCTTTTTATTCGTCGGGCTTGACAGAGTTGACCGTATCGGGACAAACTGTAAATTTCGGTAAAAATTCTTTTCGAAGTTCAAAGTTGGAAAAAATCGTTTTTGCGGAGGGCGTAGAAAAAATTACGGAGACGACTTCCTATATGGACACGTCTAAACCTTTCTATAGCTGTGCTAAGTTGACGGAAATTGAACTGCCGTCAACCGTTTCAAGTATATATTCGTATTTCTTTACAATACCGTCTTTAAAAAGTATAAAGGTTGACGAAAAGAACGCCGTATACAGTTCGTTGGACGGAATTTTGTACGATAAAGCGATGACTACAATCAAAAAGGCTCCAGAAGGCATAGAAGGCACTGTCAATATACCCGCAAGTATGACGGCAATCCCTAAGAATGCTTTTAATCAATGCTTGAAGTTAACGGCGGTTAACCTGCATTCAGCCGTCAAGACAATAGGCGAAAATGCGTTTTCCGGTACGAAAATCAGTTCAATGAGTTTTCCCGACAGTGTAGAAAAAATAACGGGTAATATATTCCGCAGTTGTACGGAATTGAAATCGGTGCATATCGGCAGCGGCTTAACAAATATAGGCGAAATGTTCAACGGCTGCAAGTCAGTAATAGACACCATAACGGTAAGCGAAGAAAATACTAAATACAAATCGGTTAATAACGCGGTTTTATCTAAGGACGGCACAATTTTATACCGTGCCAATAAGAACGGAGATATTCCCGAAGGCGTAGTCAAAATAGCCGAGTACGCTTTTGAAAACAACGAGCTTGTAACAAATATTATAATCCCCGAGGGTGTAGAAAGAATCTTGCGCGGCGCTTTTTCAAACTGTACAAATCTTGTTACGGTCAAACTGCCGTCGTCTTTAAGACTGATTGAATCGTATGCGTTCCAAAATACTGCAATAAGCGAAATTACAATTACCGAGCAGGTAGTCAATATCGAATGTTGGGCTTTCGACCAATGTACAAAACTTGCAAAAGTAACCTTTGCAAATACAGAAAACTGGAAAGTAACCAAAAACGGCTCGTCATCTTCATCGGCGGTAGCGGTGGACGTAACGAATGCAGAGACTAACGCAGAAAACTTTTTGGGACAGTACTATGCTTATAGATGGTCTACGCTGTGATAAATAATAATTAAATATACAATCCGATTGGTAAATATTGCTTGACAAGGAACACTCCATTTTGTATAATTGTAAGGCTGTGAATAATTCGGTACGGTATTTTAAGCTCTGCCGTATCTAAACCGCGTCCACTGGCGGTAATTGTTCAACCGTGAACAGCAATCAAACTTAAATATTCCGTTGTTTAACGGAGAAACAGGAGAAATTAAAAATGGTTAAGACTTTTATGGCTAAGAAAGAAGCCGTTGAAAGGAAATGGTATGTTGTAGACGCCGCAGGCAAACCTCTCGGTCGCGTTGCCAGTCAGGTTGCGTCTATCCTTCGTGGAAAGAATAAGCCCACTTTTACGCCGCACGTTGATACGGGAGATTTCGTAATTGTACTCAACTGCGACAAAGTAGTTTTAACGGGCAAAAAATTAGATCAAAAAATGTATGTTCGCCGTTCGCCCAGACCCGGACACTTGAAGCAAACTAAGTATAGTAAGCTTATGGCGGAAAGAAGCGACTTTGCTATGATGAAGGCAGTTAAGGGAATGCTTCCCCACAACAGTCTCGGTAGAAAGATGCTCACAAAACTTCGCGTTTACAAAGGCGCAGAACACAAGCACGAGGCTCAAAAGCCCGAAGTGTTGGCGTTGGACTAAGGAGGGAATGAACAATGGCAAAAGTTAGCGCAAAGAAAAAAGTTCAATTTTGGGGAACGGGCAGAAGAAAGAAGTCTATCGCCCGCGTAAGAATTATCCCCGGCGGCAACGGAACAATTACGATTAACGGCAGAGATATCGACCAATACTTTGGTCTCGATACTATGAAGTATATAGTACGTCAACCGTTAAACGCTACCGATACAATCTCTAAGTACGACGTAGTAGTAAATGTAAGCGGCGGCGGTTATACAGGACAAGCAGGTGCTATCCGCCACGGTCTTTCCCGTGCGTTGGTATTGGCAGGCGAAGATAAAGCGATTTTGAAGAAGAGCGGTTTCTTAACGCGTGATCCGCGTATGAAGGAAAGAAAGAAGTACGGTTTGAAGAAAGCCCGTAAAGCTCCGCAATTCTCTAAGAGATAATCTTTCTGTTGTTACATCGAAGCACTTCCGAACTCAGCAAAATTCGGAAGTGCTTTTTTGTACGGTAGAATTATTCTTGACAATATTGTAACCGAAACTATATAATGTTACAGACAATTGCAAAAAACAACAAGGCAAAATTAGCGTTTAAATAACTGTTTATAATTATAGCAATAAAAACATAGAAAACG
>Ga0137307_101362_pt1 | contig 22220 bp, 22 predicted proteins | sample NAcewD2O_March_2_FD_97180 | JGI IMG/M metagenome (GOLD analysis project Ga0137307, IMG submission 97180) | Mouse cecal microbial communities from Vienna, Austria - N-Acetylglucosamine amended D2O_March | ecosystem: Host-associated > Mammals > Digestive system > Large intestine > Cecum | place... | reverse complement strand
TATGAGCTGCATGAAGGGGACACTTTCTTAATCTATCCCCAAACAGAAATCACTTACTATGCCGATGCAGACAATCCCTGGGAATATACATGGGTAGGTTTTAACGGAAGCGACGCCGCCATTATTTTAAAAGCAACTGACTTTTCCCAGACTTCCCCCGTTCTCCCCACCAGTGAATTAAAGGAATCCATCCGCAAGCATCTTCTGGGCATTTATGACGCCCGTGGAAACAGCTTTGCGGATTCTGTCGAAATGACAGGAAGGCTTTACCGCACACTGGCGCTTTTTATGAAACACTCAAGCGTGAAGGAACATACAAATACGGCGGGCGGCTATGTACAGACCGCCATTGCCTATATCTCTGCAAATTATTCCTATCCCATTACCGTAGAAGATATCGCAGGTTATGTAGGCGTAAGCAGAAGTCATTTGTTCCGTTCCTTTGAAACGGTGCTGCAGAAATCTCCCAAAGAATATCTGACGGAATTCCGCATCAAACAAGCCAGCTATCTGTTAACGCATTCCTCTCTGTCCGTCACCGCCATTGCAAATTCAGTCGGATTCGACAATGGACTGTACTTTTCCAAGACCTTTCACAAAGCGGTTGGAATATCCCCAAGAGAATACCGGCAAAAAAGGACGCCCACAATGTGAGCGCCCTTTATCATCTTATATGCTTGTCCAAATTAAGCAACTTTAGACTTCGCTAGCTCTGCCAAAGTTGCAAATCCCTCTGCATCATTAACAGCCATCTCAGCTAACATCTTACGGTTCATCTCAACGCCGGCTAATTTCAAGCCGTACATGAACTTGCTGTAAGATAATCCGTTCATTCTTGCTGCAGCGTTGATACGCGCAATCCATAACTGTCTGAACTGTCTCTTTCTCTGCTTTCTGCCCGCATAAGAAGTTGCTAAGGCCCTCATCACAGACTGTTTTGCTACTCTATACTGTTTGGATCTTGCGCCTCTATAGCCCTTTGCTAATTTTAATACTCTATTATGTCTTTTTTTTGCGCCTAATCCGCCTTTTACTCTTGCCATGACTTATTTCCTCCTTAACTCTTTCTTATAAATACGGTAAAACCTTTTTCATATTCTTAACATTAGATGCGTCTACCATAGCAGGCTTTCTCAAATTTCTTTTCAGTTTAGCAGTTTTCTTTGTTAAGATATGTCTTTTGTAAGCTTTATTTCTTTTTAATTTTCCTGTTCCTGTTACTTTGAAACGCTTTGCAGCGGCTCTGTTTGTTTTCTGTTTCGGCATGATAAATTCCTCCTTAAACTAAATTATTTTTTCTCTGCCAACACCATACTGACGCTTCTTCCCTCCAGCTTTGGCGCTTTTTCCACTACTGCAATCTCAGCAAGCTGCTCCGCAAAATCATCCAGAATATGCTTACTGGTCTGCATATGTGCCATCTCTCTTCCGCGGAAGCGTAAGGATTTCTTTGACTTCTACGATTTTCTGTTTCTTCTTCGCTTCTTTTTCTTTTCTCGCCAGTTCATAACGGTATTTACCGTAATCAATAATCTTACATACCGGCGGCTTTGCTGTCGGAGCAATCTTGACTAAATCAAGGTCTGCTTCCTGCGCAAGTTTCAGCGCTTCTCTTGATGACATTACACCAAGCTGTTCTCCGTCTTCACCGATCAGGCGGACTTCCTTATCTCTGATTTGTTCGTTGATCATTAAATCGCTAATGGTCGTGCACCTCCAAAATAATAAATAATCGGGTAGGGAAAATATATCCCTCTACTCGCCGCGCAGGGCATATGCAGCCTCTGCCGCTAATTTCCTTATACGCCTCTGTGCATAAAAAAAGTGGATAGACAGACTATCCACCCATAATTCCACTGAAATTGAAATTCTGAAAAAACCCGAGTCACTGATAGTGCTAAGGTGAGAGTGGATACTCTACTTTGCCTTGTTTTTCAACTCTGATAGAATAACACAGAAATCAGGTATGTGTCAACTATATTTTTATTTTTCCAAACACTTTTTATAAAAGTTCAGTCTTCGCTCTCACTGCCGCCGCTTTTTATCATCTTACTTCTTAAAGCAGCGTCTTGTCAATCCCGTTTGCAATTCCTTCTACAATCTTGTTCTTGTATTCATCCGTTGCCATTTTTGCGTCCTCGCTCGGATTTGACATATACCCCATTTCCACAATCGTGACCGGAACGCTGCACCAGTTGATTCCGCTCATCGTGTCTGTTTCCCAGACATACTGCTTCCGACAGCCGGTTGCCGCTACAAGCGCATCCAGGATATTTGCCGAAAGCGTATAGCTTTGTGAGTAATACTGTGCATTATACGGATTGCTGCTTGTCTGGCAGATTGTCATTGCTCCATTGTCAGAGGCGTTTGCGGAACTATTTGCATGAATCTGTACAAACGCATCGGCATTCGCACTGTTTGCCACTGCTGCACGCTCACTATTGCTTATGTCAACATCGTTTGCCGTCCTCGTATACATCACTTTGTAGCCGCGCTGCTCCAACTCTGCTCCCAGCTTTAACGACACAGTAAGGGTCAGCTGGTATTCCGCCAGCCCCGAAACCACCCTGCGGTTCCGCTTGACACCTTCGCCTTCTTGACCGATGCGCCCGGACCAATTGGTTCCCGTTTATTATTTCCTTTCGCCTGATGCCCCGGATCAATGACAACCAGCGGAACGTCCTCCTTGATGCGGATTTTTGCCAGCTTACTTTTTGCGCTATAGTATGTCTTCCCACCGGATTCCTTATATGCCCAGACGCAGACATAATACTTTTGCCCCTCTTCAAAGCCGCGCTTTGTAAAGGTACACTCGTTCGTATCAATCCACTGATACGTTGTGCCGGACTTAAAATCCCTGCTCGTAGAAAAGCATACTTTATATCCTGTTACGGACGGATCGTTCTTCCAGCCTGCCCGAACCGTGGTTTTCGTCTGCGTGACCCGCAGTTCAGTCACTTTCTTCGGAACGACAGTCAGCTTGATTTTCTTCTTCGCCGCCTTGTACGCCAAGGTAGAGGAGGCCTTAATTGTAATCGTTGTCACTCCGCACCCTTTGACCTTTACCACGCCCTTCTTGCTGACACTTGCCACCTTTTTATTGCTGCCGGAAAAGGTAAGCTTTCCGTCTCCGTTCGTACTCGCTTTCAAGGTAAATTTCTTGCTTCCCATTGTTTTCTTAAGGGAAGAGGCTTTTATTGTCTGCTTCTTTTCGGAATCTTCTTCCAATGCGCATAATACGTCACGCTTTCTGTAATCAGCGTTGACTCCGTAACCTTTATACCGCCCACAGGCTTTGTATACCAGCCCCTAAACATATAGCCGTCTCTTTCAGGAACCGGCAGAATGCCAAGAGACGCCGGTTCGCCGCCCGCTTCTGCCGCAGCAGTTCTGTCTACGGAATTCCCCATCAGCATTACCGCCATAAGCGGCACAAGGAATAATTTTATCACACCCTCTTTCATCCTGTTCCTCTCCTTTTGAAATCTGCATAGCACATATGGGTTTAATCCCCACATGTACGCCGCAGTCCGTTTTACTTTACCTGAAATGATTTCATCTCAAGCGCAGTCTCTTTCCCCTTGATGCAGTCCGCCGAAACCTCGTCTCCTGCATTTAGATAAATCAATCCCTCGTTATCCGCAAATTTCGCCTTATAGAGCGCCCCGTCTTCTGCCAAAAGATACACCCACGTATTCCCGTCAATCTCCACATAGCGGATTTCCGCAATGACGAACGTATAATTTTCCGTCACAAGATTTTCTTCTTCCTGCTCCTTAACAGAACTCTCCTGCTCATCCTCTTCCACTGTATCTGTATCTTCTGCCGTTCCGATAAGCTTCCGGTACTTACGAAAGCAATCATCTAAGGAAGCTGCCGTTGTCACTTTGTTGTACGACTCCACATTTACCATCGCATATAATTTCACAATTCCATGTGCATCCTTCAATACCATAACATACGTAGGCTGTCCGTCCACATTGATGAGGGATGGGAAGGAAGCCTGATAGCCCTTCTCCTGAACCTCTCCTTCCGCAGCAGACATTGCAGAGCTTTCGTCTGCTCCCGCAATCGTATAGGAATGCGCTTCTGCGGTGCGCTCATTTACTAAGATAAATCCAATGTTGGAAGCGTCATCATTTACAGAGGTGACGCCGGTATAAATCCAGATGTCCCCATCCTTTGCCACATAGCCGTAATCCGGTGCGTAAGAACCATCTTCGTCATCGCCCTGTACGGTTTCCGTTGTCTTCTTGCAGCCCTTTTTGCCAAATACACTGTTCCAGAAACCATTCGAGAGCTTTCCGTTCCAATTATACTGCTCGACCAGAAGGTCTCCGTCAAAGACAATATCCACCCACTGCGGAATTTCCGCTACCGGATAATATTCTGCCGCACCGTCTACCGGATTACAGATGATTGCTCCCTCAATCGTCTCTCCGCCGAATATACCAATTGTATATTTGTAAACACTTGCCACATAATACGGATTTCCCTCTTCATCCACTTCAAAATGCAGATTCCCGAATATCTTCGTCGGATATTTCGCTCTTAAATGTCTCCGCAGATCTTTTGAAAAATAAGCGGATGGCACATAATGCATCCCCTCTTCCAATGCCACATAATCTGCATTCTGTCCCACCGGGTCTACCTTGACGTAGCCGGGGATTCCATTCTCCTTATTTCCCATGTATTTGAAGAATCCCGCATAGTCGAGTGCGGACACCTTCACGGGTGACCCCTGATAATCTATCTGTGAATAATTTTCCGAGACATTATACTGGCTTACCACTTCGGATAATCCTCCGATTTCACGGTTTCCAAGAAGAATGGCACTGTCCGTATCCATCAGCGCTATTTGAGACAACGCCCGTGCCTGGTCAATATCCTCCGTAAAATCATATTCCTCCGCGCTCAAAATAGAGGCATAAGCAGAGGCATGGAACATCTTTGCCCCCTGAATCATCATAATAAAGAATACCAGAAACAATATGCCGGAAATTGAAAAAGCTATATTTGCGGGCAAAGCATAGCGCCCATAATCCTTAACGTCTGCACTCGTCGCACAGATTCCCATCTGTACCAATCCCAAAAGCCCTGCCGGAAGCCCGCAGACAAGGATAAGAAACAGCCATAATCCTGAGGAATGGATATTCCATGCCGGAAGCAGCAGATAATACATCAATGCCACCCAGAGTATCCAGAGAACCACAAGCACTGCTGCGCTTATTACAACTCCTTTTGATTTTCTTTTCTTGTTTTTTCCCATAAGCAATCCTCTTCACTTTCCTGATATTTATAAAACATTCTGCCATATATTTGTTTGTATTATTACAATAATACAATATAATATTTTCCAAAAGTTTGCAAGTGTTTTTTCTCTTTTTATAAACTTTGTGCTATACTATCCATTAGACGAAACAAAAACACTCAATTTTTATATAAAACAGCGAGGTTAACCTATGTACACAAAACCGATTGATTTACACGTTCATTCCACTTGTTCCGATGGAACCTATACTCCTACTGAATTGATTTCTCTTGCAAGCGATGCCGGTTTAAGCGCAATTGCCCTTACCGACCATGACAGCATTGCAGGAATTCAAGAGGCAGTTCAAGCTGCATCACACACCGATATTGAAATTATACCGGGCGTAGAGCTTTCCTGCGATTATGACGGGCAGGAAGTTCATATGCTTGGTCTCTATATCCGTCCGGACGATGAGGAATTTTCCGCAAAGCTGGAAGAATTCGGACGCGTCCGGGAATCCAGAAATAAACATATGGTAGAACTTTTAGCCGAAGAAGGGCTTGACATTACCTACGAAAAACTCATAGCTGCCAACCCGGACAGCGTCATCACCCGCGGAAATATCGCAAGATATCTGGTCGAGAACGGCTGTGTAAAAGACCGCTCCACTGTCTTTTCCAAATATTTGGGAGATGACTGCTGCTGTTTCGTTCCCAGACCAAAGATTTCTCCCACAGAGGCGATCACGTTGATTCATCAGGCGGGCGGGCTTGCGTTTCTGGCTCATCCCCTGCTCTACCATATGAATCTCGAATCCTTGACAGAACTGCTTACCAAGCTGAAAACTAACGGACTGGACGGCTTAGAGGCTGTCTATTCCACCTATCAGCCCGGAGATGAGCGCAACATGAAAAAGCTTGCCGAAGAGCTGGACTTACTGATTTCCGGCGGCTCCGACTTCCACGGAAGCAATAAACCGCATATCCGGCTCGGCGTCGGAATGGGGTGGCTGTATGTCCCCTACGAAATCCTCACTAGGATTCAGGATGCCAAGACCCAAGCCAAACGTTGACAGCAAAGAAAATGCCATGTGCCGTTCTTCCTGCCCGGAAGTACAGTCATGGCATTTTCTTATGCATATTCCCGTTTCCTTACGGTATAATCGTAACCTACCGCATCTTTGGTATAACCTGTTGCCTGATACATAATTTCGCCTTTCACCTGTACATCCTTACGGGTTTCCCGCAGAATCTCTTCAAATGAACTGCTCTTCTTATGTTTTCTTGGCTCTTCTTTTTTCTGTCTCGCTTTACAGTCAACCATTGCTGTTACAAGTATAACCGATGGAACTCTAAACAATTCTTCATGTCCGTATGCGGCTTATCCCTCCCTGGATGCATATTTTAACGGTTCCCAAGAATCCTTTCTTGTATTATATATATCGGCATATTTCGTAAAAACTTTATAATTGGTTATTCCATAATCATTCCTTTAACGCTTAATTAGAACAGAATATCATCCAATCTTTTATTTTATTTAGCTTCTGGTCAAAAGTTACAATCTTTACACCTTTTGCAAGTTTATAGCCATATAAAAGACAATCCACAAAATCAAGCTTTGGCATTTTATCAAAGATATCTAATCCACGAAACAACACATCTGCATTCAAAATAATCATGTCATTATTTAATTTACGAAAATTATATATGATGTCTTCCCTTGTAACCTGATAAAGTCCTTCTAATACATAGCAAACCTCTGCCAATACCTCCAATGTTACATAACAATTTTTCCTTTGAATAATAGCCTTTACCTGTTGGAATTGTTCTTCGTTATCTTGCAATAAAAATCTCAATACTGCGTTAGCATCCAATATGCAATCATTTTTCTGCATGTTTTTTTATCGCCGCCTTTCTCCATGCGTCCTTTTCCTGTTCAGCCAGAGATGAATTTGCATATTTGTGAAGTCCTCCTGCAGCTGACTCTCCTAAATCTGTTTCACTTTCTATCGGAATAACAATAACTTTTTGATTCATTTGTAAAGGCTCATCCACACGAACTACTGTTCCATCATAATATCCAATCATAGACATATTTCCACCGCCTTTCTTATTTTCAATCATAACATTAGATACCATACCCCGCAACAGATATTTTTATCAGACAATATCTCTTTTTTACGGTATTGCAAAAGAGCTATCCATTATAAGATAGCCCTTTCACAAACATTCATAAATCTATATCTGACATTCTAAAATAACTTTAACATTACTTTAAGCATCAGGTAAGCGGCTCCGCCGGTTTGAACACCCGGTCTTTAAAGACATCTGCCTTTTTGGGTGCGGCATCTCTTGCTTCCTGACAGAACTGCTCTTGGGAATTAACCAGCACCTTTCCGCGCTTGTCAATCTTCTCATACGTGCCGTCGGAATTTAACACATGCGCCTTGGTATTATCCGCAAGTTCTACATCTAAAATGTGTTTCACGCTCTTTTTCAGCCGCTCATCCTCCACCGGGAAGATGATTTCTACGCGCCGGTCTAAGTTTCTTGGCATCCAATCCGCACTTCCCATATAGATTTCTTCCATGCCATCGTTGTAGAAATAGAAAATCCTGCTGTGCTCCAGGAAATTACCTACAATAGAACGAACATGAATATTTTCACTGATTCCCGGAATTCCAACTTTCAGGCAGCAGATGCCGCGGATCACCAGTTCGATCTTCACTCCCGCCGCAGACGCCTCATATAATGCCGCAATAATTCCTGCATCACATAAGGAATTCATTTTCGCAACAATCTTTGCATGTTTTCCCTCAAGCGCATTCTTTGTTTCCCTGCCAATCAGGCGCAGGAATTTATTCCGCAGCCAGATAGGCGCAACCACCAGACGGTTCCATGACAAGGGCTCCGAATAACCGGACAGCATGTTAAAGACAGCCGTTGCATCCTCTCCAATCACTTCCGAGCAGGTAAACATTCCGCAGTCAGTATAGAGCTTCGCCGTAGAATCGTTGTAATTACCGGTTCCAAGATGAACGTATCGGCAGATTCCGCCTTCCTCTCTCCGAACCACAAGTGCAATCTTGCTGTGCGTCTTTAACCCCACCAGACCATAGATAACGTGACAGCCCGCCTTTTCTAATTTCTTTGCCCATACAATATTATTCTCTTCATCAAACCTTGCCTTTAGCTCTACCAGTACCGACACCTGCTTGCCATTTTCCGCCGCCTGCGCCAAAGAGGCAATAATCGGAGAATTGCCGCTGACACGGTAAAGTGTCTGCTTGATTGCAAGGACATCCGGATCCTTCGCAGCCTGACGGATGAAATCAACCACCGGATCGAAAGTCTGATACGGATGATGCAGCAATATATCTCCCTTTTTGATTTCATCAAAGATATTTTCTCCCGGTACGATTTCTTTTACCTTCTGCGGCGTATATGGTGCATAGCGAAGATGGTCGCAGCCCTCCAAGCCATACATCTTCATCAGATAAGTCAGATCAATCGGTCCGTTTATCTTATAAATATCTTCTTCCGTTGCAATATGAAATTCCTCAACCAAAAAATTCAGCAGCCGCTTATCAATCCGGTCCTCGACCTCTAGCCGGATGACCTCTCCCCACTGACGTCTCTTCAACTGCTTTTCGATTTCCTTCAGCAGATCCTCCGCCTCATCCTCGTCAATGCTTAAGTCCGCATTCCGCATAATCCGGTATGGATATGCGCAAATCACATCATAATTCAAATAGAGCTTGGAAATATTCCGCTCAATCATCTGCTCTAACAGAATAAACGTGTGCTCTCCCTCTTCTTTGGATGGAATTGCAATCAGTCTCGGCAATACGGAAGGTACCTGTACAGTTGCAAATTCAACGGCGGATTTTTCCTTTTTCCCTTTCTTTTCCTTCTTCTCTTTCTTCTCTTGCGGTTCATTCTCGGATAATCCGTCTATTTCTTTGGAATGCGCGTCCTTCTTTTTCGACAGCAGAGCCAAAATATTCAATGTCTTATTTCGTATCAGTGGAAACGGACGGGAGGCGTCCACCGCCATCGGCGTAAGTACCGGATACACATTTTCCTCAAAATAGGTATCTACAAACTTCGCCTGCTCCTCAGTCAATTCCTCGTAAGCATCGATAATATAGATTCCCTGTGCATGCAGCAGCGGAAGCAGAGAACGGTTATAGGTAGAATACTGTAATTCCACCAGTTCTCTGGTCGCCACATTGATTTTCGTCAACTGCTCTGCGGCAGTCATGCCTGCAATATCCCTCTTTTTATATTCTGCGTGTACCATGTCCTTTAGGGACGCCACTCTTACCATAAAAAATTCATCCAGATTTGATGATGTAATACTAACGAACTTCAAGCGCTCTAACAGCGGAATAGATTTATCCCTTGCCTCACTCAATACACGGTTATTAAATTTCAGCCAGCTCAATTCACGGTTCTCATAATGCTGGGGATTCGTAAAATCTTTTGCTTTCTCCATATGTTCTTCTCCTCCACTTAATATACACGTTTTTCTTTGATGACTGGTTTAATACTGAATACTTCCTCAAAGAACTCTGATCTCGATGCAAAGAGTCCCTTTTCTAAAATCATTTCATCTGCGGATTCTATCGTAATTACCAGCTTTTTGCCGGTAAGATTAATCTTTACATTTTTAAACTTCTGCTTATGGCTTCGATCCATCGCATTGCTGACTCTCAAAATTGCCGCCAGCTTCGCAACGATCATATATTCCTCTTTATCCAGAGTATCCGCCACCTCTTCATAAGTATCTAACGGCATGGAATTGTACAAAACAATTCGGGCAACAATCTCGCGTTCCAGATGAGTCAGCCCGATAATCTCGGACGCCATAATAATATTATAAGAGCTTTTTGCGCCGTTCACCATACTGACATATTTCCCGCAGTCGTGCAAAATAGCAGCAGTCTTTAACAAAAGCCGCTCTCTCTTTCCCAGACCATGCACCTTTTTCATCGCATCGAAAAGCAGGGCTGCCATATCCGTCAATGCGTTTATATGAGGTTCATAGCCCCAGTAACGCTTCGCCATATTTCTTGCTGCTGAAAGCACATCCTCCTCAAAATCGCGTGTCGCCTTTACAATATTATTCTTCTGTGCATAATCATAGGCAATTCCATCGTTAATACTGATTCCCGGCACGTATATTTCAGATGCGCCCAGCTCCTCCACCGCACGCTTATAAAGGACAATTGCAGGAACCAGAAGAGGATCGTGGTCATTCGAGAGATTCAGCTTGTCTGCAATATCCTCTACATTTTTGCGGTTCATCTTCTCCATAAAACTTATAAATCGCTCTGTTTTCACGGTCAATGCGCGGTTCTTTTCCAACTGCTTCATCACCTCAACGATATAATCCCCCATCAGAATCACATATTCAATTTTCTTATCTTGTAAATGCAGCGCCTTAAAAACTTCCAGCTCCTTATCCACCAGCTCCTGTATCTGTTTCTCCACATGGACAACCGACTGCTCAATGGCGGATAACTTCTCATGGACACGCATTGTTCCCAGCATCAGATGCTGGGTGGTCACTACATTTCCCTTCACAAACAATGTAATCTGAATGCTTCCGCCGCCTACATCTACGACTGCTGCGCCCTTTTTCGTCATTTCATCAAATTCTTTGTGGGAAGCGACTACCTTATAACTGATAAACCGCTGTTCGGAATTGCTTAACACTTCTACCTTTAGTCCGGTGCGCAGCTCTATCTGGTTGAGTAAGAACATCTCGTTCCCTGCATCCCGAAGCGCCTGTCCGCCGTAGACACGGTAATCGTCCACCTTATATCCCCGCATGATCTCGGTAAATTCTTTCAAAACGTCGCACATCTCGTCTGCCAGTTTATAACCGATATGTCCTTTGCCGTAGACATCCTTCCCCAGTTCAATCCTGTGGCGGATAAAGTCAATTTCCCGGATATCCTTTCTGGCCGCCAGTTCAAAAATTTTTAGGCTGAGTTCATAAGTGCCAATGTAAATTGCCGCAAAAATCTTCATACGCTTTTTTCCTTTCTGTTATTATCTATTCAGAACCCTATACCACAGATGTGCCGGAAGAGCAGTCGCACGCCCCTAAAAAGTTTCGTCAGTCCTGCTTCCCGAGCAGATAATTGATAAACTGCTGTGCCGTTCTTCCCGACAGTCCTCCGTGGCTCAATTCCCACTTATTCGCTTCTGCAAGCAGCACATCTTCCGCAAGAGCTACATTCTGCCGTTTTGCCAAAGTTTTCACAATCTCTTGGAATTCCTTTTTATTCGGCGCTCCGAAATAGATGCTTACGCCGAATCTTGCCACCAATGACAGCTTCTCCTGTACCGTATCTGACGTGTGCATATCCTCCCGGATTTCTTCCTTATCGGAGAAATTTTCACGAATCAGATGGCGGCGGTTGGAAGTCGCATAAATCAGTACATTTTCCGGCTTCTTTTCCAATCCGCCTTCAATCACTGCCTTTAAATACTTATACTCTATCTCAAATTCCTCAAAGGATAAATCGTCCATGTAAATAATAAACTTATAGTTGCGGTTCTTAATCAGTGAAATAATCGCATGTAAATCTTGAAACTGATGCTTATAAACTTCAATCAGCCGAAGCCCATCCTCATAATACGTATTTGCAATTGCCTTGATGCTGGTAGATTTCCCGGTTCCGGCGTCTCCAAACAAGAGACAGTTATTCGCCTCCCTGCCTCCGACGAAGGCCTCTGTATTATCCACCAGCTTCTTCTTGGCTATCTCATAGCCGACAAGATCGTCCAGCTTTACATGTGCGATTCTTGTGACCGGTTCTAAATCCGCTGCTCCGTCCGTATTGTGAACAATCCGAAACGCTTTGTGCAGTCCTAATTTCCCGACCCCGAAATCCCGGTAAAATTCTGTTACTACCGATTTAAATTCCTCCACGCTTTCCGTCTCTTTTAGATGAACGGCAAGCGCGCAGATACGGTCCCTGATTCGCTGGTTAAAGACCTTGCTTCCTCCGTTGATACTGGTAAAATCCTCAATAAAACAAGTATCTTCTACATGAAGTTCCGTAAACAACCCTTTAAAATTAAAATCAAACAGCTCCTTTAGCACTGTGAAATCGTGGAGCGCCACCTGATTGATGCTTCCTTCCACCTCACCCTTCATCTCACATGCCGTACTATACGCATTCTCATGATTCACCATGAGAAATGCCAGATAGCAATGCCAAAGATTGCCTTCAAAGCCATGACTGACAGACAATTCCATCAATTGATTCATGCATTCAAAATACAAAGCCCGGATATCATCCCGGTTATAAAAATCATTCTCATAGTTCTCCATCAGCCATGTAAAGTCCTGGAACAGCTTCCCGTTTTCAAAACCCTTATAAAGTATCAATTCTTTTGTGCTCTTCATGATGTCACCTTCTATTTTTAATAATTTCCCAGTATTCTGAGCTTAATTGTCTCTTCCTCTAAGCCCCTCAGCGCATTCTGCACTGCGCTGTCATTTAAGTTTCCTTCAAAATCAACAAAGAAACGATATTCCCAGTTTCGCTTCTGAATCGGTCTGGATTCAATCTTATTCATATTCAGGTTATTGTAAATGAAATGGGAAAGCGTATGATACAACGAACCGCTTTCATGCGGAATCTCAAAACAAATGCTGATTTTCTTCGCATCCTTGGCAAACAGCTTCTTTCCTGCCACGATTACAAACCTCGTGCTGTTGTTCACATTATTTTGAAATTCTTCCTTTAAAATCTTCAGCCCGTAAATATCTGCATTGTTCCGGCTGGCAATCGCCGCCTGATTCCTCCTGCCATCCTGCATAATCTTCTTTGCCGCTACTGCCGTATTCTTTACGCTGTGCTTCTCCCATTCCCGATGTTCCTCCAGATAATGGCTGCACTGCATCAACGCCTGAGGATGAGAATATATCCGTTCAATATCGGAAAGTTCCGCTTCCGGAAGCCCCAAAAGACAGTGGTCTATCTTAATTATCTGCTCTCCCACGATGACATTGTCATATTCCACCAGCAAATCATAATTCTCTGTCACAATTCCGGCAGATGAGTTCTCGATTGGCAGAACCGCATAATCTGCCTCATGTGCTGCAATTATTTCCATCGCATCCCGCCAGGTCTCAACTGGAACGCCTTTTGCTTCCTCTCCAAAATATGCCTTCATGGCACTTTGGCTGTTTGCACCCTCTTCGCCTTGATAGACAATCCTCACATCTTGTTCCGGCAGCTTGTCCACCTGTGCAAAATCCAGCTTCACGCCCAGTCCATGCTCGGCAAGGATTTGATACTGGCGTTTCCGGCTCATACTCATAATCTGTTCAAATAGTTCCTTCACTCCGCTCTTTAAAGATGACGCCTCCACCAGCTCTGCTACCTTCTCTAACTTTGCAATTTCCCGCTCTTTATCAAATACCTGTTTCCCGTTAGAAATCTTATACTCTGCGACCTGCTCTGCCAATCCCATACGTTTGACGTACAGTGCGACAAGCTCTGCATCTACGCTGTCAATTTCCTCTCTTATCTCTAATAAATCCCTCATACGTGCCACCTTTTCGCTTTTTTGTTACTATTCACGGTCCGGAAAGCCACTCATAGTAACCTTTTTTCTATCATATACCATTCCCTTTTGGGTTGCAAGTTTTTGACAATGAAGTTATAATTTTTATTAGGAAGAATTCACGTCAGGAAATGGAATATTTCCGAAAAACTGATGCGGATGTGAATCATAACGAAGAAATCACACCAATCATAGACTGAAACTGAATCGAGGGAATTCAAATGGTAAAAAAAACATCACGGAAAAAAGCAATTATTATTCTTATTGTGCTCGTTATTGTTGCGGCGCTGCTCTCTATCGTCCGGCACCAATTGACAAAGACAAAGTTCAACAAGGATTACGTCAACGGCAATTCAGGCGGCAATCTCTACAATGCCGGATTATTTTGTGAAAACGGAGGACGTATTTTCTTTAGCAACCCATCAGATAATCACAAACTTTATTCAATGACTACAGAAGGAACAGATTTAAAGAAATTGTGCAATGATACGGCTTCATACATCAATGCTGACGAACACTATGTCTACTATGTCCGCAATAACAGCAGTGACGATTCCGCCTTTTCCTTTTTAAAATGGAATAACAACAGCCTCTGCCGCATCAAACGCAACGGTGGGGATGTTCTGATCCTTGACAACGACCCAAGCCTCTATGCCTCCCTGATCGGGAATTCGGTTTATTACATTCATTATGATAAATCGGACGCCTCCACGCTTTATCAGGTCGGCATTGACGGAAAAGACAAAAAACAGGTAGCGTCTGCTCCGGTTCTGCCTTGCTGCACAAGCGGTCCTTATCTCTATTACAGCGGGGTGGAAAACGATCATTCCATCTATCGGATGGACGCCCGTAATAACTCCACATCCTTATTCCTTGACGCAAACTGCCAGTCACCGGTTGTAACAGGCGATACTGCTTATTATCTGGACTGCGACAATAATTATGCGCTGACAAAAGCAGATCTTACTACCGGTGAGGCTGTTACGCTCACGGCGGAGCGTATCGACCGGTTTAACATTTCCGGCAGTTACATCTATTACCAGCGCAATGATACCGACAATCCTGCACTCTGCCGTATCAGCACCGCAGGCGGGGAGCCGGAGGAATTACTCTCCGGCAACTATACAGATATTAACGTAACATCGAATTATATTTATTTCTATCCTTTCAATGATGACACTACCTGCTATCGCATACCCGCCAATGGCGCTGCGAACGTTACTACATTCAAGCCATAACAGAATCAGATACAATACGAAAGGAATCTGAACTGTTGCAATCAGATTATGATACAGACCAGTCCGCCGTTGTTGTCGTTGACAATCTTTTGCATGGTATCCTGAAGCTTTAACTGACTTTCATCATCCATCATGGAAATCTTGCTTCGGATACCGTCTTCCATCAGTTCTCCGACAGACTTACCAAAGATATTCGTACTCCAGACGCCCTCCGGGGTGCTCTGGCTTTCTTTGATATAGGATATCAGGTCGTTCGCCTGCTGTTCACTTCCCACAATCGGCGCAATTTCCGTCTCAATATTTGCCCGGATCATATGAATGGACGGAGATACCGCCTTCATCTTTACACCAAATTTGTTTCCATGCTTAATCAGCACCGGATCATCCATATGGATATCGGAAAGCTCCGGCGTCACGACGCCGTATCCTTTCATCTTTACCGCCTGCATGGCATCCGCTACCTGAGCATACTCTTTCCGCTTCTCTGCCAGTTCTTTGATCATGGAAATCAACTGGTACTCTCCCTTTACTTCAACACCGGTCAGTTCACTCATATTTTCGTAGTAATATTTCTCGTCAATGTCCATATGTATTGCTGCCGAGCCGTTTTCTAAGCTCATATTCTCCAGCTTCATGCGGGTAATATAATCGCCCTCTGCCGTAAAGGGATACTCCATCAAATCCTTTGTGTAAGTGATGTCCTGCAGCACCCGTTTTGCATTAGAGATAATATTCTCCTTAATCGGATTGCTTCCCTCTAACATTTCCACCCATTTGGGAAGGAAAAAGTCCATACGGACAATCGGGAACTCATAGAGTATTCCCTTTAAAATCGTATTGACGTCTTCTTTCCGAAGCTGTTCACAGTTCACCGGAAATACGCTGACTCCATATTTTTCCTTCAGCTCATCTGCCAGCTTCACCGTCTCGTCACTGTATGGCTTGACAGAATTTAAAAGCATAACAAAAGGCTTGCCGATTTTCCGCAGCTCCTTTACGGTTTCTTCTTCTCCTTTTACATAGTTTTCTCTTGGAATATCCGTAAAGGAACCGTCCGCAGTGACCACGATGCCAATCGTCGCATGATCCTTAATGACCTTTCTGGTTCCAATCTCTGCCGCCTGGGTAAAGGGAATCTCGTGGTCGAACCAAGGAGTTTTTACCATACGTTCCACTCCGTTCTCCAGATGTCCCGTCGCACCTTCTACCATATAGCCTACGCAGTCAATCAGCCTTACCTTTACCTGCGTATCATCTCCTAATCGTATATTCGCCGCATCTTTCGGGATGAACTTGGGTTCCGTCGTCATAATCGTCTTGCCCTGCGCCGACTGCGGCATTTCATCCACCGCTCTCGCCTTGCTGTTCTCATCTTCCATAAACGGCAGTACCATCAATTCCATAAACCGTTTGATGAAAGAAGACTTACCGGTCCGCACCGCTCCGATAATACCGATATAAATTTCTCCGTTGGTTCGGGCACTGATATCCTTATACATATCATAAGTGCCTGTATGAAAACCTTCCATAAATAATACCCCTTCCACACAAATCTTTTGATCCTGCAAAATACATGACCATTTTGATATATTGTATGAAAGGGGTGTTGAATTTAGACCAATCCTATTTTATTCCCATGGGCAGCGAGCCAAGGAGCCACGCCAGCGCGGATATTTGGCGACTGCCGTCAGGGTCGAACACCCGCAGCTGCTATGGGGTATTTGACTTCTCCAGCTCTCTGCGCAGTCTTCCATATGCCTCCATCTTATTATGAAGTTTTTTTGCAAGTTTACCTGTGGCCTGCCCCGGCAGCATGCGCCACTTCCAGTTATTTCCGAGCGTAGACGGAATATTCATCCGCCCTTCGCTGCCGATGCCCAAAATATCCTGCATTGTTACGATTGCCATATCACCCACACTCGACCATGCTCCGCGCATCATTCCCCAGTGATAGCCCTCCTTCTTTTTCAGGGCAAGGTATTCTTTGGCATATTTTGCGCTCTCCTTCGGCACTGTCTCAAACCAGCCTAGAATCGTATCATTGTCATGGGTCCCTGTATAAACTACACAATGCTTCTCATAGTTATGCGGCAGATAATCGCCGTCCTCCCTTACATCAAATGCAAACTGAAGCACTTTCATTCCCGGAAAACCACAGTCCTGCACCAATTGAATCACAGAAGGCGTCAAAAATCCCAGATCTTCTACGATAATATTTAATTTACCAAGCTTCTCTTCTAGCTTGTGGAACAAATCCATTCCGGGACCTTTTCTCCACTCCCCGTTTCTTGCGGTCTTATCCTTTGCCGGAATCGCATAATAGGAATCAAATCCCCTGAAATGGTCAATCCGCACCACGTCATAAAGCTCAGACATGAATTTCACACGTCTCGTCCACCATTTATAGTTGTCCTTTTTCATCTCGTCCCAACGGAACAGCGGGTTCCCCCAGAGCTGCCCATCTGCGGAAAATGCATCAGGCGGACATCCGGATACATCAATCGGGTCTAAGTTCTCGTCCAGATAGAACTGTGTCGGATTCGCCCATACATCCGCACTGTCAAGCGCCACATAAATCGGCACATCACCGATAATCTCAATTCCCTTCTTATTGGTATATGCTTTCAGCTTCCTCCACTGTTTAAAGAAAAGATATTGCAGCATCTTCCAGAACCGAATCTCCTCGGCATAATCCTTCTTCGCCTTGGTAAGCGCCTTTTTATCTCTACATTTTAAAGGCTTTTCCCACTCCATCCATGCTGCCCCGCCATTGGCATCCTTCAATGCCATAAACAATGCATAATCCCCCAGCCAGGTTTTATTCTCTTTACAAAAGCCCTCAAAATCTTCCGGAATCTCCTTGCAGAAACGCTTATATGCCTTCTTCAGCAGTGAAAAACGGTTTTCATACAAAACGCCATAATCTACATATTCCGGATTATCCCCCCAGAAATAACTCTCACACTCCGAACGTTCCAACAAACCATCCTTACAGAGATAATCCAAGTCAATAAAATACGGATTCCCTGCAAAGCTTGAAAAAGACTGATAAGGCGAATCCCCATAACTGGTTGGATTCACCGGCAGAATCTGCCAGTAGGTCTGGGATGATTTCTCCAGAAAATCTACGAACTTCTTTGCCTCTTTTCCCATAGTGCCGATTCCGTACGGTGACGGAAGTGATGATATATGCATCAATATTCCGCTGGTTCTCATTTCATGAATTCCTCCTGCTTCATTCTTTCTATTTACTTCCCTGTGCAGTACCTCTCCGCAGAGTGCCGCTCGATTCCGCTCTGCGTCGCTCGACTCCGCAGTGCGCCACTTGACTCCGCAGTGCGCCACTTGACTCCGCAGTGCGCGCTCGATTCCGCTCTGCTCCATCTCGCTCACGGGCATTCGCCCTATCAAAACAGTCAGAGACAAATCCGTCTGTAAACAGCCGATTTGTCTCTGACTGTTTTGGCACTGCTCATTGCTTTCGTGTACATTATACCATGTACTCATTCTTCGCACATGGTGCTGCGCATGGCAGCCGATGCCCATTCGGGCAGTATAATGTCTAAAGACATTATACCACATTCTACCGCTCGTTGGAATCTTTTCCTTCTTCATTTATTGTCATTTTTTTCTAAAAATGATAAAATCGAAACAAAACAGGAAACAATATCTCTATTTTGGAAGCTGCATAGCATCGGAGGACATTATGAACGCATATATCAAACATAAAATCGACCACAATCTGCACCGATTAGGAACCTCTGTAAAATGGGTGATTTTTTCAATCTTTTCCGGACTTCTGGTCGGTCTGGTTGGAACAGCCTTTTTCTTTTGCATGGAATTTGTGACAAAGACAAGGCTAATGTACCCTTGGATGATTTTCTTTTTACCGGTCGGCGGCGTTGTCATTGTCGGGCTTTACCGGCTGCTCCATGACGAACACGATACAGGAACAAATCTGGTGCTCTCCGCGATTCATTCCAATGACAAGATTCCTCTTCGGATGGCGCCTTTGATTTTCATTTCCACACTGATTACACATCTGTGCGGAGGTTCTGCCGGAAGAGAAGGTGCGGCTCTGCAATTAGGCGGAAGCATCGGCAATTCCCTCGGCAAGCTGTTTCGGTTTGACGAAAAGGATCAGCACATCATGATTATGTCCGGAATGAGCGCCGCATTTTCCGCACTCTTCGGAACTCCGATGGCAGCGGCTATCTTTTCTATGGAGGTGGTCAGCGTCGGAATCATGCATTATTCCGCTTTGGTTCCATGCGTCATTTCCTCCCTGGTCGCACATGGGATAGCTTTGTATTTTGGTGTAACACAGGAAATGTTTCCGATTACAGACATACCGGATTTCAATGTTTTATCCGCTGTAAAGCTCTCTGCCCTCGCCATCCTGTGTGCCTTAGTCAGCATCTTATTTTGCGTTATGCTGCATCAAACCGGGCATCTTTATCAGAAATATATCAAGAATCCTTACCTTCGTGCGGCAGCAGGCGGCTGTATCATCCTTGCACTGACACTTTTGATCGGGAACCAGAGTTATAACGGCACCGGAGTTTCCACTATCGCCCAATGTGTAGACGGCACGGTCCGTCCGGAAGCATTTTTACTTAAAATGCTCTTTACCGCACTGACATTGGGAGCCGGATTTAAGGGCGGCGAAATCGTCCCCACCTTTTTTATTGGCGCATCCTTCGGCTGTCTCTTCGGCAACCTGATTGGTTTTGCCCCTTCCATGTGCACCGCCATCGGCATGACGGCTGTTTTCTGCGGCGTCACCAACTGCCCGATTACCTCTCTGCTGATCAGTTTTGAGCTCTTCGGTTACGATGGCATGCCTTTCTTTTTGCTCGCGATTGCATTCAGCTATATGCTTTCCGGTTACTTCGGTCTATACAGCAGCCAGAAAATCATGTATTCCAAATATAAGACCAACTATATAAATAAGCAGACGCACTGACACGTCTGCTTATTTATTATCTGTTACTTAACGGTTCACCTAGGGAAACGCTGATTTAATCAGCGATTCCTTAGAAAAATAAACCTGCCTTAATTAATTGTTTCCGAATCTGCGGTCCAATCAGCATGGAAATAACGATTTTAGCTAAATCTCCCGGAATAAACGGAATCACCCCGGCTGCAAGCGCCGCTTTTAAATTCATCTCACCCACATAGGCAAGCCAGAGCGTTCCAAGCAGATAACTGACCAATGTCCCAATCACCATGCCAAGAAAACAAAGATACATCTTATCGGTAAATCTGTCGATAAAGATCCCTGCAATCACTGCCATGAAAATAAATCCGACCAGATATCCTCCGGTTGGCCCAAACAATTTGCCTGGTCCGCTCGTAAAGCCGGAAAACACCGGAACTCCTATGAATCCAATGCAAAGATATACCAGATAACTGATTGTTCCCTTCTTCACGCCAAGTACATAGAGCGCAATGTAGACCGCAAGGTTAGTAAAGGAAATTGGTACAACTCCAATCGGTATAGAAAGCGGCGCCAAAATACAGATGACGGCCGTCATCACACCGATTACGGAAAGCTGTTGAATTGATAATGTTCGTTCTTTCATTTGTGATATCCCCCTTTTTTCTAAGGGATATTATATATACTGCGCCCTGAATTGTCAACCCATTTTATCTAAAAGTTAACATTTCGATTAACAATGCGGTCTAAAGCCAAGCTGTCAGCAGTATGATTCATTCGAAACTCTTACAAGATTTTCCAGCGTGTGTAATGCCTTGCCGCTGTCAATCGTCTCTGCTGCAAGAGCAATTCCTTCTGCAACAGACTCTGCCAAATCCCCAACATATAAGGTTGCTCCTGCATTCAACAATACGATATCACGCTTTGCTCCAGTCTCTTTGCCGGATAGAATATCCTTCGTGATTACTGCGTTTGACGCTCCGTCGCCGCCTCTTATATCTTCCAACGAGGCTCTCTTCATTCCAAATTCTTCCGGCGTCAGCGTAAAGGTCGCTACTGCTCCATCACGGATTTCGGAAACTACGGTATCCGCAGTTATCGCAATCTCATCCATATTGTCTTTCCCGCTTACTACAAAGGCCCGCTCCACTCCAAGTCTGCTCATACATTTTGCAATTTTTTCCGTCAATGCACAGTCATAAACCCCGACTACCATATTTTTCGCACGGGATGGGTTTGCAAGCGGTCCTAAAATGTTAAACACGGTACGGATTCCCATTTCATTTCTCGCCTGACCGACAAACCGCATGGATTTATTGAACAATTGTGCAAACATAAAGCCGATTCCCACTTCTTCCACACACTTTTCCACCAAAGCCGGCTCCGCCATAATGTTAACGCCGAGGGATTCCAGTACATCTCCGGCTCCGCTTTTTGAAGAAATCGAACGGTTTCCATGCTTTGCCACCGGAAGCCCGGCGGCAGCCACTACAAATGCCGCAGTTGTGGAAATGTTGAAGGTAAAAGTCCGGTCTCCGCCGGTTCCCACCAAATCCACATAATTATCAACCTTTGGCGATATCGTATCCGCCTTCTCCCGAAGTACCGATGCAAATCCGATCAATTCCTCCAGCGTCTCTCCCTTCGTTCTAAGTGCAGTCAAAGCTGCGCCTAACTGCGCTTGAGTTGCCTCTCCGCTTAGCATAATTCCCATGACTTCTTTTGCTTCTTCTTCTGTCAGATTCTTTCCGTCCGCTATTTTTGCAATCGCATCTTTCATTCCAAATTCCATGTTTCTGCACTCCTTTTACGATTAACGAGTTTTCACTCCTGACTAATTTCACATCCGTTTACATATTCAACTCTTTTTTAAAGGTTCTTACATATTCTTCTGCCGCTGTGGGACTATAATTATTCTCTTCCAGCAAATTGATGAAATGAGAACCGACAATCGCTCCGTCAATGATATCCTTCATTGGCTTTACATCTGCTGCGGTGCGGATACCAAATCCCATCATCACAGGAATCGGCGAAACTTCTTTTACCTTTGTAAGATAGTTTACAATCTCCTTATGGAAATCCGCTGCCTGACCGGTCACGCCCATAGAGGAAACGCAGTAAACAAAACCTCTCGCATCCTTTAAAATCATTGGTATGCGCCCTGCGGACACCGGGGATACAAGCTGAATCAGAATCGGGGT
>Ga0137307_101359_pt1 | contig 22266 bp, 17 predicted proteins | sample NAcewD2O_March_2_FD_97180 | JGI IMG/M metagenome (GOLD analysis project Ga0137307, IMG submission 97180) | Mouse cecal microbial communities from Vienna, Austria - N-Acetylglucosamine amended D2O_March | ecosystem: Host-associated > Mammals > Digestive system > Large intestine > Cecum | place... | reverse complement strand
AAGGAAAAAAAGCGGTATCTTTCTCTCACGGCCTCCTGATAGGCTGCCAGCACCTGCTCTCTTCCTGCCAGTGCGGACACCAGCATAATCAGTGTGGATTCCGGCAGATGGAAGTTTGTAATCAGGCTGTCCATCACCTTGAACCTGTAGCCTGGGTAAATAAAGATCTCTGTAAAGCCGCTGCCTGCTTTTAGGTATCCGTTCTCATCTGCTGCTGACTCGACCGTCCTGCAGCTGGTTGTCCCTACGCAGATTACCCTGTGCCCTTCCTTTTTTGCCCTGTTTATCTTCTGTGCTGCCTCTTCGTCTATCTGGTAAAATTCCGAGTGCATATGATGCTCCGTAATCTCTTCTGCCTTTACAGGACGGAATGTTCCAAGGCCTACATGTAGTGTTACCCTCGCAATGTTAACTCCTTTTTCCTGGATTTCCCTAAGAAGCTCCTCCGTAAAATGAAGCCCTGCTGTAGGCGCAGCGGCAGATCCGCTATGCTTTGCATAGACTGTCTGATAGCGGTTTTTATCCTGGAGCCTGTGGGTAATGTATGGAGGCAGCGGCATTTGTCCCAGCTGGTCTAAGATTTCCTCAAAGATACCTTCATAGGTAAATCTGACCAGCCGGTTTCCTTCCTCTGCGATCTCCAGGATCTCCCCTGTAAGAAGCCCGCCGCCGAAGCTGATTCTGGCTCCGGGCCTTGCTTTCTTTCCCGGCTTTACCAGGGTTTCCCATATGTTGTTTTCTCTGCGCTTAAGAAGCAATAGCTCAATCCTGGCTCCGGTCCCTTCTTTTTCGCCGATCAGCCTTGCCGGAATCACCTTCGTGTCATTAATAACAAGACAATCCCCCGGGCCAAGATACTCTGTAATCTCCCGGAATGTATGGTGTGAAACAGCTCCGGACTCCCTGTCAAGGACAAGAAGCCTGGAGCTCTGACGATCCTCTAACGGATCCTGCGCAATTAATTCCTCCGGCAATTCATAATAAAAATCCTGTCGTTTCATCACTATGAATCCCTTTCCTTATTCTGTTCCTCAGGCCGCACCATCCTGTAAGATCCTCTTGGCTCCCTTGGAGGCATGTTCTCATGCGCCCGCAGATCTCCTAGTCCCGGTTCCGGCTTTCTGCCTGGCGTCTGATACGGCGTTTCCGCTCCGGACTGCAGAACCTCTGCGCCTGGCGGCTTCTGCCCAGGCTGTGAATTCTCCATATCCGGAACATAAGGCATTTGGTACGGCATCTCTGCTTCGGATTGCAGAACCCCCGCACCCGGCTTCTGCCCAGGCTGCGGATTCTCCGTACCCGGCATGGGCGGCATCTGGTATGGCATCTGCGCTTCAGGCTGCGGATTCTTTGTATCCGGCGCCGGGGACACCTGACAGGGCACGTAGGGGGGAGCCTGGGGCGAGCCCCGGAACACCGGATACACCTTCACACGTTTTGCGTAAATCACACGGGTGTCACAAAGCATGTCATGAAGACCTCTCTTCTGTCCATCCACGCCGGCAAAAATATAGCCGATACACATGGTCAGCCCGCACAAAAATCTTCCGACAGTTTCCCGGTACACCACATCCATTAGCATAAGTTTTTCCCCGTCTGCACTAATCACACGCAGATTCAGAAGCCTTTTTCCCGGCGTAGTTCCGGTACAATACAGAAACAGGATAAAATACAGCACCTGGAAGCCATACAGCACAATATCCTTCAGAGTATAATGAAACAATATATTTCCGCCAAAAACTGTCCCCTCTGCCAGGGAAAGGATCCCTGACAGAAGCACTCTTACCAGCAGAAGCCCCAAAAACACAATCAGGCTGTCTATTGCATATGCTGCCAGCCGAGCCCAGAACCCTGCATAGGTTATTTCTTCTTTACCGCAATTGCTCTGCATAATACATCGGCACCCCGCTTTCCAGCTGATCTGCAGCCTCAGTCAGAATCTGCGCCTCGCTTCTCGGCACCAGCTCCCTGATCTGGGCAAACAAAGAGCTTAATATATCTGACGGAGATTCCAGCTGATAGACAGTTTCTGTCCCCAACGCGCTGCACATCATGCGGCGCATATCATCATACGACAGGATCTGATCAATCAGACCTTTCTCCAGCGCCTGGTATGCTGTGTAGGTACGTCCGTCCGCAAGCGCCTTAACGGCGTCCTCAGACATATTTCTTCCTTTGGCTACGATATTGACAAATTTCGTATAATATTCATTCACCTGATCCTGATAAATTGCAATTTGCTCATCAGTCATCTGTGTGCTGTCCTTAAACTCGCCGCTTGTTATGCTGAAATATTTGATTCCCAGTTTTTCATAAAGTCCTGTCAGGTCGAAGCCGGACATAATGACCCCGATGGAGCCTGTCGTTGTATTTGCATTTGCAAAGACCTTGTCACATGCCATGGAGATCATGTAGCCGCCGGAAGCCGCATAATGTGCCATATATCCCCACACAGGGCGGCTAGTCTGCTCTTTGTAGGCAAGAAGCTTCATATACAGTTCCTCGGATTCATACACAGTCCCTCCCGGGGAATCTACATAGAGAAGGATACCCTGATTGTTTCCATCCTTCATTAGCTTGTCAATATATTCCAGCGTCGTCGTATGCTGATAGCCCTCTGCCATGTCAAAGGCTCCCGAAGCCGTCTGCTCCTGTATGGTTCCCGTTACTTCCACAACTGCGATATAAGGTCCCGTTGGGGCACTGAACATAAAATCACCAGCAAGCTTTGTTCCGATCTCCCTTGGCAGTATATTTTTTGAAACCGTATTTGTCAGAACACTGGCAGCACCCGTAACAATAAACAATACTACCGCAATAACCAGCCCGACTGTCTGTTTTTTCTTCATGCTATCTACCATCCTTTATTTCCGAAGTTCAATTCCCATTTCCTCAAGAGCCTTCAGAATCTTTTCCATTGTCTTTGTAACTTCTGCATCCTCCAGTGTCTTATCTTTTGCACGGAATACAATGGAATATGCCACTGACTTATGTCCCTGCCTGATCTGTGCACCCTCATACAGATCAAACAGCCGGTAGCTTTCCAAATGTACGCCTCCATTTTTCTCAATTACCTCTTCAATCTGACCCGCAAGAATCTCCTTTGGCATTACCATACTGATATCCCTCGTAACTGCAGGGTATTTTGCAATGCCCATGTATTTTCTGTCAAATGAAGCACGCAGGACAATTTCCGGCATATCAATGACTGCCACATAGGTTCGCCCACCTATACCGTAGGTGTCCGCCACATCCGGGTGAAGCTCGCCAAGATAACCAACAACTGCTCCGTCATAAACTATATTTGCCTGGCGTCCCGGGTGGAGGTAAGGCTTTTCAGATGTGGGATCATAAACCTCCTTCTTATGAAGCCCCACCTTCTCAAAAAACTCCTCAATCACACCTTTCATGCTATAGAAGTCTCCCCCTCCATACATACCAAGTGTAAACTGCATCCTTTCTTCAGGAAGCTCTTTAAGGGGAAGCTCCCCTGGAATATAGATATTTCCAAGCTCATACAGCCTTACATTCTTATTTCTTCTGTTATAGTTTGTTGCAAGAGAAGTCAGCATTCCATTCAAAGAGGTGGTACGCATGATGCTGTAGTCCTCTCCCAAAGGGTTCATGATCTCCACTGCACGCCGAAGCGGGGAATCCTCTGCAAGCATCAGCTTATCGAATACCTTCGGGCTCTCGAAGGAATAGGTCATGCCCTGGCTGAAGCCGCAGAATTCTGCAATATCCCTTGCGATTTCCTCAATTCTAAGCTTAAAGGAGAGCTTGCCTGTAGTTGCTTCGCCCTTCGGAAGCGTAGTCGGAATGTTATCATATCCATAGAATCTCGCCACTTCCTCCGCAAGATCAGCCAGACGGAACAGATCATGACGGAAAGTGGGGGCAATCACCTCATCTGCCGCCTCATCATAGTCAAGATCCAGCATTTTAAAATAAGAGAGCATCTCTTCCTTCGGAATATCTGTTCCAAGAAGCGCATTGATCTCATCCGCATCAAATGGTACTCTCACAGGCTCCTTTTTCTTTCCGTACACGTCAGCCATACCGCCGACTACCTCGCCGGCGCCCATCTCCTCAACAAGCTGGCATGCCCGGTTTATGGCTGCTTCTGCATTATTGGGATCCAGGCCTTTTTCGAATTTTCCCGAAGCATCTGTCCGAAGCCCCACCTTTTTGCTGGATTTGCGGATATTCGTTCCGTCAAAGCAGGCTGCCTCAAACAGCATCGTATGGACGTCATCCGTGATCATAGAATTCTCACCGCCCATAATTCCTGCGATTCCCACAGATTTCTCACCGTCACAGATCATCAGCACGGAGTCGTCCATCTGACGCTCCTGACCGTCAAGAGTGACAAAGGTCTCATCCTTTCCGGCTCTGCGGACAATAATCTCCCTCCCCGCAATGGTATCCAGGTCATATGCATGCATAGGCTGCCCGTATTCCTCCATTACGTAGTTCGTAATATCAACCAGATTATTGATCGGGCGGATTCCCACAGATGCAAGGCGTCTCTGCATCCACTTCGGGGAAGGCCCAATCTTAATATTCTTAACCACTCTTGCACAGTATCTCGGGCAGAGCTCTGTATCCTTCACCGTAACCTTAATATAATCATTCACATTCTCATCATTTCCCGTTGCGGATACCACCGGCGGATGGAACTCCTTGCGGAAGGTTGCTGCCGCCTCCCTCGCAATCCCAGTCACACTGAAGCAGTCCACCCTGTTCGATGTAATCTCATATTCGAATACGACATCATCAAGCCCCAGTGCTGCGACTGCACTTGAACCCACTTCTGCATCCTCATCAAAAATATAGATCCCATACTCCGGCGACTCTGGATACATATCCCGGTTCGAGCCAAGTTCCTCAATGGAACACATCATGCCAAAGCTTTCCACTCCGCGGAGCTTTCCCTTCTTAATCTTCACGCCGCCTGCCACACGGCTTCCTGCCTCATGGCCTCCTGCTACACGTCCGCCGTCCAGAACAACCGGAACCTTATCGCCCTCCTTCACATTCGGGGCACCTGTTACAATCTGAACCGTCTCTGTCCCTACATTCACCTGGCAGACAATCAGCTTATCCGCATCCGGATGCTTCTCAATCCTCTCAATCTGTCCCACAACAATCTTGTCCAGATCCGCGTCCAGCCTCTCATATCCCTCAACCTTTGTCCCTGATAATGTCATCGCATCAGCATATTCCTGCGCAGTCACATCAAGCCCCGGAACATATGCCTTTATCCATGATAATGATGTATTCATCTTCTTCTCCTTTCTTTTTGGGGACGGGGCATTTTTCAAAATGCCCCGTCCCAGATTAAAAATGACCTGTCCCTTTTTGGGCATTTTTAAAATTGTTTTAAGAAACGTATATCGTTTTCGTACAGAAGCCTCATGTCGTCAATCTCGTATTTTAATAATGCGATACGTTCTAAGCCTACTCCGAATGCAAAACCGCTGTATTCTTCTGGATTGATTCCGCACATTTCCAGTACGTGGGGGTGAACCATGCCGCAGCCCAGAATCTCAATCCATCCAGAGCCTTTGCAGAACCGGCAGCCCTTGCCTTTGCACTTGAAGCAGGATACATCTACCTCTGCACTTGGCTCTGTAAATGGGAAGTGGTGTGGGCGGAATTTGGTCTTTGTATCCGGACCAAATAATTCTTTGGCAAATACCTCCAGTGTTCCCTTCAGGTCTGCGAAGGATATGTTCTTGTCAATTACCAGTCCCTCGATCTGATGGAAGGACGGGGAGTGTGTGGCATCCACCTCGTCGGAGCGGAAGACTCTTCCAGGTGCAATCATACGGATTGGGAGCTTTCCCTGCTCCATCACGCGTGCCTGCACTGGTGACGTCTGGGTCCGCAGTACAATATCCTTATTTATATAAAAGGTATCCTGCTCATCCTTTGCAGGATGGTCTGCAGGAATATTCAGCTTTTCGAAGTTATACAGATCGTATTCCACCTCTGGTCCTTCTACTACCTCATAGCCCATACCCACGAAGATCCGTTCCACCTCTTCCAGGGCAATGGTGTTCGGATGACGGTGTCCGACCATGTTTTTTTTCGATGGAAGTGTTACGTCTATCACCTCCTGCTTGAGGCGTTCCTCCCGGATCGCGCGTTCCATCTTCTGCTTTGTCTCCTCCAGAATGGCTTCAATAGATGCTCTTGTCTCATTGACAAGCTGCCCCACCTTCGGACGCTCCTCAGGCGCTACATCCTTCATTCCTTTTAAAACTGCGGTGAGCTCTCCCTTTTTTCCAAGGAACTTTACACGTACATCATTTAATTTGTCAGGCATATCCGCTGCCTGGATTGCTTTTAGTGCTTCGTCTTTAATAAGCTGAAGTTTTTCATTCATTGCTGTGCTCCTTTCTTATAAACAAACAAGTTTTCTAACAGTTTGTGATATAGGAAATAAAGTTTCCTATATCACAAAAAAACCCGTCCCTGACAAGAGGGACGGGAATAACCCGTGATACCACCCTGATTCCTGCATGATCATCTGGAAAAATGCAGGCACTCATTACTGCGTAACGTGCATGTACGTCATCTCCTACTCTGCCTCTTGTAAGGAATTTCAGAAATGCAGCTGGCGCGGGAAATTCGATTGCCATCTGAACCCGAGGAAACTTTCAGCCGGAGATTCCCTCTCTCTGATGGAAAATGGTTCTCTACTTACGCGGTCATTGCCTTTGTTTTTTATTCTTAACTATTGTAACACAACAGAATCAGTTGTCAAGTACCAATTAGTGTTTGTTTTTATGCATTACTATGAGCGGCCTCCCGGGCCGTGAATAGTAGCTTTTGTATTTTTAAATATTTTGTCATAGAACATAACGTTGATGACACCGCCTATGAGTATACTGTACATGCAGAAATACAGCCACAGCATAATCAGCACAATGGTCGTAAGGCTTCCATACATGCTGGAAAATCCTTCAAAGATATCTACATACACAGAAAACACCCAGGAAACTACCATCCAGCCGATCGCTGCAAACACTGCTCCCGGAAAATGCTTCATCCACCTGTCCCTCCTGTTTGGCAAAAATTCATAAGTCAGAAGGCAGAAGAGAATAAGTGTAACCGGTGCAATAAATACCCGTGCCTGAATAAGCTGGTCCGCAGCCTTCGCCAGAATCGGCACATGCTCCCCGATGAACAGGTTCAGGCTGTTTCCGAATACAGACAGCACAAGAAGAAGGATAATCACCAGGATAAACATCACGGTATACAATGTAGCACGGAGCCTTAAAAGAACATAATTACGCGTCTCCCGGCACTGATAGACGCAGTTTAATCCTGTACTCATTGCCAGAACACCCTTGCCTGCAGACCAGAGCGCCACAAGAACCGTAACCGGGATAATGCCCATGGACTGGTTATACACCTGGTTTACGATTGAGGTCATCATGGAATCAACCGATGACGGAAACACCTGGATCACCGCTGTCATCACATCCGCCTTCGTAACTGGCGTATACTGGACAAGAGTTAACAGAAGCAGGATAATCGGTATCATGCAGATCATGAAAAAATATGCGGTCTGTGCCGCATATGCTCCCACATGATTTCCGGCAATTGCTTCTCCAATCTTCTGTATTTTTTTGTATATTTTCAAAATTCGTTCCATATTGTCACCCGCTGTAACTGCTCAGTATTATAATTCACGGACTAAGAAACCGAACCAGTTACTCTACCGTCACTCCCTGGTAAAACAGTGTGAGTATCTCTCTATAGTTCTTCCCGCATTTTGCCATCTCATTTGCCCCATTCTGGCTCATGCCGATTCCATGGCCGAAGCCTCCTCCTTTTATAACAAAGGCATCCCCTGACTTCTTAATCGTAATAAATGCACTGGGAAGCAGTTCACTACTGTCCACCTCTACACCGTCCTGTCTCTTTATCACATATCCGGCTCCTCCCAAAGCTCTGCGAATCTTGTTCTCTGTCTTAACCGTGACTGTCCCTTTATCTCCGCTAGCCTTTATCTTCAGCGCAATCCCGCCGGATCCGGTCCCTGTAATCTTCAGCGACTTCAGTGTCCCCACATCCTTCCCTGTGTTCAGCCCAATCAGATCTGACATCGTCTGAACCGGTACTCTCGCCTTCCATCTGTACCAGGGAAGCTCTCTTTCGTAATCTCCCTCCTCTCCCTTCACCTCCACAGACTTCAGATAACCGTTGGCCCCGCCGGGCTTTGTTCCCCAGCATTCCACATCCGTTGTCTTTCCACAGGAGGTTGAATAGTAAAAGGTAGTTACAATCTTTCCTTGATACCAGACAGCCTCCCCTTCGGTCTCCTTCACAGCCTTTTTCGTACTGTCCGCAGGAGCCGAGTTTCCATATACCTGATAAGCAGTGCTGTCATCTACATGTACCTTATATTCTGGATACCCATATTCTTCCATCTGCCGGTATGCATAACTCCTGGCACAGACTGCCTGTGCCTTCAGAGCCTCCGGCTCATAGGAATCCGGCATCTCACTTGGCACTACCCCGCACAGATACTTTTCCACAGGAAGCTCATTGATCACCACAATCCCTTCAGCCGTTGTGCGAAGCTCAATCACACCTTCATAGGATGGAGTACCATAACCCCTGTTCAGGCTATCCACTGTAATTCTTCCTTTCTTCGCCCGGATCCGAAGCTTTCCCTTTTTAAAGCGTCTGTCATCCGGTTCAATCACAAGCGGACTATCCTTCGCCCATTCTTTCTTTTTCTTCCCATAAGATACCACAAGCCCTGAAGCCGAGCTAAGCGACACAGATGGATGCGCCGTACCCTGATAGCCGTCTGTCTTAAGCAGCACCCGGATCTTTGAATTCTTCTGTACTTTTTTTGTCTTCTGCTCCTTTTTTGCTGTTTCCTGATTCTCTTTTTCTGTTTTCTCCGGCTCTTTCTTTTCCGGCGTCTCATTCCCTGCCTTCTTCTCTTTGGAAAAATCCGCTTCCCATCTGCCCGCTTTAGACATCCTGTCTGTATTATAACCCTTTAATGCCGCTGTTAGTCCGGTAATGATAAATAATACAGCAAGAACCGACATACCGTAGCGCAGATGCATCCCAATCCAACTTTTTTGCACGAATATGTACTCCTGTATTGTTCGTATTCATGATGGCGTACACTTTACTGCACGTCTTCTGGGCCGGCAAAGCCGCTGCCCTTTATGTTCCCTATATGCTGAAAAAGACAGCCGGTATACGACTGTCTTTTATCTTTGGTGAAATCCCCAAAATGCCGGTTCCTGTATTTTGACTCCTAGCCGAAGCCAGGTGGGTGTCCGCATCCGCTTTTTTGTCTTCCTCTGCCAAACGTGGAAGGCCTGACATATTACGGAGATATAAGAGTCCCGTTTAAAGTTTTGTAGGTTCAAAATTACAGGAGTATCGTACATCCCAGGTTTTTTCTGAAATCTATTATAACCTATTTCCAGAGATTTTACAACTTATTTTTCACAATAAGTATTATAACTTTAATATTTTTTTTACAGCATCTTCCATCCTGTCTGCGTCACATTCTGTAGTGTGAAGCACTCTGGCGTGAAGAATCTCCCTTACTGCCCCAGGCATGGATACACTGGATATATTTTCAAGCTTTGGCAGAAGCTCAAGCTCATCCGTCTCCTCTTCCCCTTTACCAAGGGCATCCATAACACTTTTTACGAATTTAAAAGGGCTTGCGGTGGACGCTATGACACATTTCCTGCTGCTGCCGCTTTCTTCCTTCAGGCTTCTGCACACATGGGAAGCCACCGCCGTGTGGGGATCCATCACATAACCTGTCTTCTCATAGACTGCACGTATTGCCGCCGCCGTATCCTCCTCACTGGCATAGCCTGCTCTGAAATCTGCCAGCTTTTCCTTCATCTCTGCCGTAATCTCATAACTCCCGCCGGTCTTAAGCTGCTCCATGAATGCTCTGGTCTTCTTCGCATCCTCATCTGCAATCAGATGGATCAGCCGTTCCAGATTACTGGAGATCAGAATGTCCATGGACGGTGAGCTGGTAAGTACAAACTCCCGGTTTTTATCATATACACCTGTCCGGAAGAAGTCAAAGAGCACCTTGTTCTGATTGGACGCACAGATCAGATGGTGAACGGGCACCCCCATCCTTTTTGCATAATATGCTGCAAGGATATTGCCGAAATTACCTGTGGGAACCACGATATCAATCTGCCCGCCTTCCTGAATCTCCCCGTATTTTAAAAGCTTTGCATAGGCATAGACATAGTACACAACCTGGGGAACAAGCCTTCCGATATTGATGGAATTCGCTGAAGAAAACTGATATCCCGCCTCCTCAAGCTCCCTGGCAAGCTCTTTGTCCTCAAACATAGCCTTCACACCGCTCTGGGCATGATCAAAGTTTCCATGAATCGCCACTACATCTACATTGCTTCCCTTCTGCGTCACCATCTGAAGCTCCTGCACTCTGCTGACGCCATCCTTCGGGTAGAATACAATAATCCTTGTTCCTTTCACATCCGCGAAACCGGCCATTGCCGCTTTACCGGTATCCCCGGAAGTTGCCGTCAGTATCACGATCTCCTTATCCACCTTGTTCTTCCCTGCCGACACAGTAAGAAGATGAGGGAGGATGGAAAGTGCCATATCCTTGAACGCAATGGTAGCGCCATGGAACAACTCCAGATAATAGGTATCATCAATCTTCGCAAGAGGAGCAATCTCCTCTGTGTCAAACTTACTGTCATAAGCTTTTGCGATACATGATTTCAGTTCTTCCTCCGTAAAATCCGTAAGAAACTGCTTCATCACCGCATATGCTGTCTCCTGGTAGCTCATCTCCTTAAGCTGCTCAAAAGATACATCCAGGGAAGGCAGGCTCTCCGGTACAAATAGTCCTCCGTCCGGGGCCAGACCTGAGAGAATGGCCTGGGATGCAGTTACCCTTACATCCGAATTTCTTGTGCTTGTATAATATAGATTCATTCTTAATCACCTGTCCTTATTCGCAAGCGTGTATTTTACCAGTCCGCCTGCAGCGATCAGCTTCTGCATAAATTCCGGGAACGGCTGTCCTTTAAATTCAGTTCCCTTCGTTCTGTTAAAAATCTTTCCGCTGTCAAAATCCACTTCTACTTCATCCCCGGCTTCAATTCCCCTTGCCGCCTCCGGGCATTCAATAATCGGAAGTCCGATATTGATTGCATTTCTATAAAAAATTCTCGCAAATGTCTCAGCAATCACACAGCTAACTCCTGCCGTCTTCAGACAAAGGGGCGCATGCTCCCTTGACGACCCGCAGCCAAAGTTCTTATTTGCCACGATCAGATCTCCTGGCCTTACCTTGTTCACAAACTCCGGATCTATATCCGCCATCGCATGGCTTGCAAGCTCCTCTGCGTCAAAGGAATTCAGATATCTTGCCGGAATGATTACATCTGTATCCACATTATCTCCATACTTAAAAACATGTCCCAAAGCCTTCATTATCTGTCACCTACTTTCTCAGGATTTGCAATACAGCCTGCAATGGCACTCGCCGCTGCTACCTCCGGGGAGGCAAGATAGATCAGGGAATCCACATGTCCCATTCTTCCCACAAAATTCCGGTTGGTAGTAGAGACACACCTCTCGCCTGCTGCCATAACACCCATATGGCCTCCCATACATGGTCCGCAGCTCGGCGTATTCACTGCACAGCCTGCATCCACAAAGATATCAAGAAGCCCTTCCTTAATACACTGCTTATAGATCTTCTGTGTTGCCGGAATTACCATGACGCGCACATCCGGGTGAACGGTATGTCCTTTCAGAATTGCCGCCGCTTTTCTCATATCTTCCATACGTCCATTAGTGCAGGAGCCGATCACCACCTGCTGAATCCGGACAGGCTCCATGGCCTCGATCTCGTCAATTGTCTTTGCATTACCCGGAAGATGCGGGAACGCAACCGTAGGGCGCACCTCTGACAGATCAATCTCTATTACTTCATCATACACGGCATCCTCATCCGCCTCATATACCTGGTAAGCTTTCCTTGCATGCTCTTCCAGATACTTTCTGGCGCTGTCATCCACCGGGAAGATTCCGTTCTTTGCGCCTGCCTCAATGGCCATATTCGCCATCGTAAACCGGTCATCCATAGAAAGCGCTGCAATCCCGTCCCCGGTAAATTCCATGGACTTATACAATGCGCCGTCCACCCCGATCCTGCCGATAATATGGATGATAATATCCTTTCCGCTTACATATGGTCCCGGCTTTCCTCTAAGCACAAACTTCATCGCGCCCGGAACCTTAAACCACAGCTGTCCGGTTGCCATGCCGGTGGCAATATCTGTTGTCCCGACGCCTGTAGAAAACGCACCCAGCGCACCATATGTACAAGTATGGGAATCTGCACCGATAATACACTCTCCTGCTGCAACCACTCCCGCTTCCGGAAGAATTGCATGCTCTACTCCTGACTTACCCTGCTCAAAATACCAGGTAAGCCCCTGCTCCCTTGCAAATTCGCGAATAGCCTTTGAATTCTCCGCAGACTTAATATCCTTATTCGGCGTAAAATGATCCGGCACCAGCACAACCTTGTCCTGGTCAAACACCCGGTCTGCCATCTCCCGGAAAATAGGCAGCGCCATAGGCCCGGTAATATCATTTGCCATAACCACATCTAATTTTGCTTCTATCAGCTGACCTGCTGTTACAGTGTCAAGACCTGCATGCGCCGCCAGGATTTTCTGCGTCATTGTCATTCCCATTACGACAACCTCCTGTTCTTTTTGTTCTATTTCCGCATTATTGTAACACATCTGATAATAGCTATGCAAGAAAGAACAGCCAACAGGATAAAAACAAATAAGAATACGGGACTTGTATCTCCGGTTTTTGGGGCTCTGGGCACCGGGACCGTCTTTTTCTCTGTCACCTTTTTTGTTGTTTTCTTTTCCGCCTTTTTCTTTATTTCCTTCTGTACCGGCTTTTTTATAGATACGGTCTGACTGCGGTTCTCAATGTCCTTATGTTCCGCCACAAGCTCTGGATGCTCCGGTTCTGTCATGTCATACAACTCTTCAAAAACCACAACATCAGACCCGGCCAGGTGAGTGGCAGGAAAGGTAAACTCAATCACCGCCTTTTTCGTCTTATCATCTGCAGTAAACCGAAGCTCATTCTCCACTGGCTTCTCGTCAACCACCAGCTTCGCGGTCATTTCCTTATTCTTTACCATCTCCCAGCCATACAGTCTGTAGCTTTTTCCAGGCTCCAGCCCGTCAATAGTCACCACATCTGTAATCGTTACCTGTCCGTTTGCAACCACTGCCTTAGAGCCGTCCGCCTTGTTCGCTGCCGTGGTATGGATGGTTATTTCCGGCTTTTCCGGCTTCTCCGGCTCCTCTGGAATATCCGGTATGTCATCGTCTACAAGCGTTCCAAGATTAATCTTCCTCTTATTCTGTTTTACCGTAATCTCAAAGGAAGGGATCAGTTCATACTCCTTGTTCGCTTCGCATGAAAGCTCTGTAATCTCATAAGTATCATAAAGGAGTGCCCCCTTCGTATCATCCGGCTCTCCTTCGCCGAACCAGATTCCGTCCTCGTGGGTGCTTCCCTGATTCGTATTCTGAGTATGGGGCGTCCAGTCAGCCGAGGTATTAAACTGTCCGTTTTCATCTGTCACTATCGTATGTGTCTCCCCGGTAGTTGTACTTTTAATCTCAAAGGGAACGCCTGCAAGTCTTTTATATTTTTTCCCGCCTGCCTTCACGCCTTCAAAATCTCCCCTCTTAATCTGGTTCTGAATCGCCTGTTCCTCACCGGTCATATCCACAACCACGCCGTTTTCTGCAATATCAAAATTCCTGGAGATGACCCCCTCGCCCAGATAACCTGCCGGCGGGTTCTTTTCCCGGATCTCATAGCTTCCATAAGGAAGAAACAGGCTTTCTGTCTGGGCCGCCGCCTCTTCATCTGTCTCAAGCTCTATGATGACCTCGCCCTTTTTATAAGTATTTCCTCCTACAGAAACAGGAGAATCTGACAGCGTAACAATCTCAAAGACGGCCCCCTGAAGTGCGGCATTTCCCTGGGGATTATCCTTCTTTGTCTCAAAATCCAGCTTCTTCACTTTCACCCCTCCTCTGATAATCTTGTCAGAAGCCGAATACACATTCCCGCCTTCTAAGGAAACCTTTCCTCCGCTTTCCTTTACAACAGCCGTACACTTTGCTGACTTCTGTCCGGTACTGCCAGACGGTGCAAGAACCGCTCCCTCCAGCAGATATCCCTCAGGTGCCTTTGTTTCCTCAATGGAATATGTCCCAAGAGGAAGAATCGCTGCACCATCCTCCATGTAAAAATCATCCCCTCCGGCCTTACAAGACTGTTCCAGCCTCGCACAGTATTTGCCGTTCTCCTCCTTTGTCTGGATTACCCATGTTTTTTTCGGGCTTCCGTCCGTCTTTCCAGACAGATTGTCGTAATATTTTACCGTAAATTCTGCTCCTGCAAGGGATGCCTTCCCCTGGGGCGTCCCGCCGGTTTCCCGATCCATCTTCTCTACCGAGAGCTCTGCCTTACTATACTTTGGCTTGTCCGTTACTTTTACCTCCGCAGTTTCATTTGCCGCAACCTCCACACTGTGTACCTTCTCATCAAGCACGAAGCCTTCCGGGGCTTTCAGCTCCTTTACGTAATAGGTACCTGCCTTTAACTCCAGTGTCCCTGTATTTCCCTTGGCATCTGTGGTAAGCGTCCCTTCTTTTTTCTTGCACTTACTGTCAGAATAAACTCCGTATTCTGCACCTTTCAGGGAGTAGCAGCTATTGCTTCCTGTAACTGCTTCATTGGCAGATTTTTTGATCAGCCGTGCCGCACCCTTATCCTCTATTCCACGGAATACAATATAGGCATCATAGGACTTTTCGTGTCCTCCCTCTACCTCCCACATCTTATCAAACCGGCAGTGAACGGTCCCCTTCCCTTCACACCAGCTGGAGTAGGCAGGCTTAAACCAGTATGCGCTGGCTCCTTCTCCCCATGCATGATACAGACTGTAATCGCCGCCTACAATTCCGGTATGGACATCCTTACCGGAATCATTCATGAACACAATTACATCTCCTTCCTTAATAATTCCTGCTCCGTAATCCTTGTTAAAATCAGCTGAATTCTCACCGACTGCAACCTGGGCATCCTGCCCGCGCCCATAGCTTAAGATATCACTGGTAGTCCTGCCCATATCCACTCCGAGCTGCTTTCCCACCCATGTCACATAGCCTGAGCAGTCCCATCCTGATTTTGTCGTTCCGCCCCACACATAGGGAACATTAAGACCCGATCTTGCAGCCTTGATAACTTCCTCTGTCGTCTTTCCTTTAAATAATGCAGCCGCCTCCGAAGCTTTTGTCTGCCTTATGCCTCCCTGATACAGGATAATACATGCCGACACGAAAGCCATTAAAAATAACATAACTTTTTTTGCCATATTCAGTTCACTTCTCCTTTTTCAAAACTTCTGTCACCAATAGTTACTGATAAAACGTATACGATAAAACTTCCGTCCTCCTTCCTGTCCTCTATATCTCGCTTTGGAAAATCCGGGAAGATGTATTCCCTGTACGGGGGAAACCCCATGAACTTTTGTTCAGAAATAAGAATTTCTTAGACGAGTGTTATAATCATAAATATTTTTTTTCAATTTGTCAATCTTTTCCACTCCTAAATATTGCACAAAAAAACAAAAAAAATGACCGATTCTATAATCGGCCACCTTTTTACATCCTGTTTTTCATTCTCTTTTTCAATTCTTCCAACAGCATCTTATGCCTTCTAGATTCCATACGCGGAAATGCATTCATAAGACGTCCGGCAACCCTGGATCGTTCTCTCGAAACAGCCTCATAGCGTTCGTGAAGTTCCAGAAGCCTCGCCCTGGTTCTCTGTCTCTGCTCTGAGGTAATCTCCTCAAACCGTTCCTTTCGCCCGGCCGCCGCATCGCTGATTCTCTTAAGTCCCTCTTCCCTGATCTCCATCGTCTCCATGACATTCTCATAGATTGTCTCTCCGAGCTTATCCGAAAGCTCCTTAAGCTCTCCCGCGATCCTTTCCATTGTTTCAAGCTGCCGGTTCAGCTTCAGAATACCGGACGCTGTCACATACAGATCCGCGAAAAGAACAACCATTAACCCGGCACAAAGAACAACGCCTGCCGCAAACGGAATCAGCGCAAGCAATTTATGTATCAGAGGATGGAATACCCTCACAATAAAAACACACGCCACTCCCCACACAAGGGAAAAGATCAGGCACACATATCCTCCTATATTCAGAGGCTGGTCGGAATAGTCCCACCACTTATGATGGAAGAGCCGCTCCATAAGATATCCTGTAATCCCCTCTAATACTGTCACAAGAACGGCAGAAGCAGCATAGAGAAGCGCCAGGCTTCCCGAAAGCGGCATGAGAAAACAAATCACAACGCTGACCCCTACCCCGTAAATGGGACAAATAGGGCCATTTAAAAAACCTCTGTTCACAAACTTTCCCTGCCTGACCGCCGCATACGCCACCTCCGTGCACCAGCCAAGCAGCCCATACGTAAAAAAATACAAGATCAAGTAATAAATCTGCATATTATCTGCCGCTCACCTTCTTAAGATAAGGGATCTCAATCGGGTCAATAGGATCCGCCGGGTTCTCAATCTCTCCATTTAGCCGTCTCTTTCTCCATCTTAAGAGCGCCCCTCCCTTATTGTAAAACCAGAAGGAATAGACTAAGAGTTTATTCGCCTTGCCCATCTTATCCTTTGTCGTCTTGTCATACAGAATGCCGCCTGTCTCAATCTGCGCCTTGCCCCGGATCAGGGCAATCAGCTCTGTCTCACAGGTCACCCGCTCAGGCAGGACAGTATAACCTCTTCCCACACAATCCGGCCTGTGTGCATCACTTCCTCCGATTCCCGGCTTCTTATATTTTACCGCAAGCTTTGCCGCACCTTCATTAGACGATGCCGGTTCACAGGCATTAAACACCTCAAAAAAGTCAAACCGCTTTATAATCTCCGGCGACTTAAAATACCTTTTTGTATGCGTAAAGCTCAGATATTTTTCCCCGCATGGGTGAGCCGGGCCAAGAATTCCCCCATGGCGGTGCACAAAGTCAATCAGGACGGCAGCCGGCAACCCTCTGAGCTCCAGCAGCCGCATCTTTACCCCTTCCGGCATGATGCAGATAATATGCCCTGCATCGCACGTATCATATTCAATCCCTTTTAGCACAACAAAGTCTTCATGAACCTTTCCCTTCATCCTGTACTTCCAGTGGCGGTATCCCTTATAGGTATCGTGGTCTGTAACCAGCATCCCGTCAAACCCCTGGGATTTCAGACAGGAAATGTATTCTTCCAGACTTACTTTGCTGTCAAGCGAACCCTCCTTTACATGGCAATGCATATCAAGCTTCATAAGCAAGTTCTCCTTCCAAACTTTTGTTTATAAATGTTCCGTCTCCTCGCAGCTTCTACTCTTCCTCCTCATCCTCTTTCAGAATGTTTCTTGCCTTCTCTACCTCTGACTCCACAGAATCCTTCTCCCTCTTTTCATCTGCGTAGCTCTTTTCCTTCCTGCCGATTTTTCGTGACTGCATCAGAAACTGCACTCCCATACCCAGCACAAAAAGCAGTCCGCCGGCAGCATAACTCATCCAGGGCTTCCCGCTTAATCCTGCCGCCAGGAGAATCACCGGTCCCGCTGTCATTCCTCCTGTAACAGAAGTGGCTACTATGATGACCGGCTCAGAAAAGATAACCGCAAGTACGGCCAGAACAAGAGAAACCGCAAGTACAATTCCTCCCATAACCAGGCTGTCTCTCCCAAGACTTACGGAAAACGGAAATCCTGAAGCTACACCCAGAATCGATACTGCCGATGACATCACCAGAGAAAATACCAAAAGAAATGCCCCCGGCTTATACAGGAACAGTGACAAAAGAGCTGCTATGATCCCGCATGCCAGTATAATAACAAGAGAAACCGTTCCCTTCGTCCCTGCTGCCAAAGTTATAACAAATCCTGCCGCGCCCCCTGCCCCAAGCCCGGCAAGCGCTGCCAGAATCCTCGTAAGCTTCAGCCCGAAAAAGCAAAGCAGAAGCCCGATTGCAATAGCTGCCGCCTTCACTCCCATTCCCAGTCTTCCGGCCAGGAAAACTGAAGTTGGTCCGTCTGCACCTCCTATGATAGTCTTTCCAAAGTCCAATACTTCATTCATGTATCCTTCTCCTTTTATCCCTTATTTATACTCACGGAAACCGCAGACGCAAAACGGCGTAATTCCGCATACGGCTGTGCGCATCCTGTCATACCGGACGTCAGATTGATCTGACGCTCAGTATATCCCTCTTAACAGCTGTCCTTAGGTCAGGAACTTCTGCTTTTTCTATTATAACAAAAAAAGAAGCAAAAAAAAAGTCTTTATAGATGAATCTACAAAGACCTTTTGTTACGATAAATGCCGTCCTCTCCACGGCCACTGGTGAAGAATACGCCAGATAGCGTATTCCATGAGAATATGACAGGGATGAATTAAAACGCAACATCTCCTGTATCTGTACCGTTAATAACATAGTATACTTTATCTTCTTCCGGCTTTATGTAAAGATCTATGGACTTGATATCTCTCACCTTCCCGCCTGTCTTTGTCCATGCCTTTTTCACATTGCCGATGATCTCTTTTTCTTCTACTTGTTTTCCCTGGTACTGAACTACTGCCTTTACCTTTATCTCTTTTTTCACTGCAGTCTTTTTTGCTGCCTGCTTATCTTCAGCCTTTTTTGAAGCTGCCGCTCTGGAAGACGGCTTTTTCTCCTTCGGCGCTCTTTCTGTTTTTTCCTGTGTGGAAGTTTCTGTCGGCTCTTCTTTTGCTGTCTCTACTTCTGCTGTCTCTACTTCTGCCGCCTTGCTCCCAGAGTCCTTTACAGCCTCCTGAACCACTGATAGCGCTTTTTCAGCTCCGGGTTGCTCTGTTGTTACCTTTTTTCTTCTTGCCATGATATTTCCTCCTCAATATTTAGAAACCGCAAAACACAAATTTATGAGTCATTTATTTTTCACAATTCCCAATCTGACAGCTAACAGATTTTATTATAACACATTATTTTAAAAATGCAATTTTTATTTTGTGAATGATCTGTCGATATTTCTTAATAAAATTTGAAATCCCTTGTGAAAACTGCTATGATAGACCTACAGAGAGAATTAATAAGGAGGTACATAACATGGCAACCGAAGAAAAAACAGAGGAGCAAAAGGCGTCCCTGCCAGATACCTGGCCTGAAAATACGGACATCGCAAAGGAATCCGCCGAAAGAGAAATCACAGAGGCAGAATCTGCCGGAAGGAAAATCCCGGCAGGAAAAAGCACAGAAGATGTACTTGCAGAAAAGGCAATCAAAGAAAATAAGATCGCAGAAAAAGAGAGCACGGAAAAAGAGAGCATAAGAAAAGAGAGCATAGAAAAAGAATCCGGAAAGGACAGTTCAAATACTGAACCAGAAGTACCCGCCAGGGGCTATAGCCAGCAGGCATATGAGGATGCATATGAAGATCTGTATGCTGAAATACTGGAACATTTTCGTTCTTTTTCTCCTTCCGAGCAGGTTGCCGGAAGAATTACCAGGGAGCACATTACCGAATATCTTGAAGGTTCACGCGAAGATCGTCTCCTTGCATTTAAGGAACGGCGGGAAAAACGCTTTCTTACTGCCCTTGAGATCCTGGCAGCACTGACGGCAATTGTACTGATCGTATGGTTCTTGAAGGAGAATCCGGCAATACTTGTCAACATTCTCTATCTCATAGGCGGGCTTGGCATCTTCTTTCTCTGGAGGCAGCCCCGCAAAAAAGACGGTGAAAAAGAAAAGTAAAGGCAGCCGGCAGTCACTTTCTTACGGTCTGTGCAGTAAATGCACAGACCTGCCCAACAGCTACAGGTACGGAACAATTACAGGAGATTAATCAGTACTCCCGCAAGAACTCCGATTCCATACAGGCTTGCCAGAATCTTCAGATTCTCACGCCGGCTCCGGTTCATTTTAAATAGCACAATCAGGCCGGCTCCTGCTCCAGTGCAGAGACCGGCCGTCACTGACCCAAAGGACAGCGCTCCATTCAGATACAGTTCTGTCAGCATGACAGAAGCTGCACAGTTGGGGAGCAGTCCGATGAGAGCCGCAGCCGCCGGCTGAAGCCATGTATCCCCCAAAAGATATGCCGAAAGCCGTTCTACCCCTGCCGTTTCAATGACAAAGTCAAGTATCACTGTAAAAAAGAACAGATACAGAAAAATCTTCGCCGTATGCTTAAGTGCCGGTTTCAGAATTCCTGCATTATGCTCATGGCATCCACAGTGCTCACACAGATTTCCGCTTTCCTTATGCTCAGAAATACAGGTACTGAAAAAGAAATCCGCCCCATAGCCCGCTGACACTGCAATAAGTACCTTTGTCCCAAGAAGTGTGAGGATCTCTTTTCCCTGTCCCGGATGTCCCAGCATAATCAGAACCGCCTCATCTGATGTGGCGATAAAAACAGACAGAAGTGTTCCCACGGAGATCACTCCTCCTGCGTATAGATTTGCAGCCATAACTGAAAATCCGCACTGGGGCACACATCCCGCCGCCGCTCCTGCAAGAGGCCCGGCACTTCCCATCTTTTTTAATAATTTTTCTGTAAATCCTGTCGAGTAGTGTTCCAGCGCCTCAATCATAAGATACGCCGCAAACAGGAACGGGAGCATCCTTAAGACATCCGCTCCCGCGTCCATAAAAATATCCTTCATAGAGTCTGATCACCTGCTAGCCGTCAATCATAATCTTAATAATCTCTTCGTTCGTCTCTTTCATTCCTTCTTTTCCAAGTCTTCCCACATTGCGGATTGTTGCCTCTACCCCGCGGGTCACAATCCCATCACCGCCGCGGAATTCCTGTCCCCTGATATACATATTATACCCAAGAATACCTGCATCAACCGACGAAGCAATCTTTGCCGCACACGATGCCTTTGCTCCGTCACACACAATTCCGGAGACAATGGCCAGTGCATTTACAACCGTATGGATAATCTCCTCGTATCCGCCGCCGCACAGATACGCAATCCCCGCGCCTGCAGCCGCTCCTGCACTCACTGCACCGCAGTAAGCAGACAGTCTTCCAATCCCTGTCTTCTGATGGATCGCCACCAGATTCGAGAGCGCAAGCGCACGGTACATCTTCTCCTCCGGAACCTGATATTCCTTTGCATATTCCAACACTGGCACGGAGCAGGTAATTCCCTGATTGCCGCTGCCAGAATTAATAATCACCGGAAGCTCACAGCCATTCATCCTGGCATCTGACCCTGCGGCCGCCTTCGCCTTTGCCCTGGTTCTTACATCCTCCCCGTATGTATCAAGAAGAACACTCCCGATATTAGCTCCGTAATTCCCCTTTAAGCCTTCCTCGGAAATAGCAGTATTATATGCAATCTGACGGTCAAGAACCTCTTTTACATCTGCCACGTCCACAATCTGTGAAAATTCCCAGATATCCTTCATATTCAGGATGCTCCGGTCCGTAAGCCCTTCCTCGCTCTCGCCCTGGACCAGAGTTTCATGGAGAATCTCTCCGTTCTTCTCTGCCAGAACAATGTTCGTGTGATAATTCGCAATCCGGACCTTTGCATAGTCCTCTCCCCTGTAAACGGTAATAATGATATCAAATGTAATCCCATTGTCAATATGCTCTACAGCAATCTCTGTATGATCCAGAAACTCCCTCATACGGTGTATCTCATCCTCCGATACCTCTGCGATCACCTCCAGCTCCTTCTCCGCTTTTCCTGCCACAATCCCTGCGGCTGCAGCTGCGGGAATCCCTTTCAGAAAATCCGTGTTTGGTACAATCACACTCTTTACATTCTTAATAATGCTTCCGCTTGCCTCCACATATACCCGGTCCGGCATACAGCCCAGTACCTCCCTTGCCTTCGCCGCCGCATATGCAAGGGCAATCGGCTCCGTGCACCCCATGGCCGGAACCAGCTCCTCCTCAAGGATCTTTACATACTTCTGATAGTTTTCCTCATGACTCTTCATCTGCAGTTCTCCTCCCAGCCAATACCGTTCATACTTACATGATGTAAGCGTCAAAAAGTATTTTGACGCTTGTATCATTTCATCCTGTAGATTGCTTCTAATATGTCAACTGTACGCTCCACCCCAAGGCGGC
>Ga0137307_101358_pt1 | contig 22266 bp, 18 predicted proteins | sample NAcewD2O_March_2_FD_97180 | JGI IMG/M metagenome (GOLD analysis project Ga0137307, IMG submission 97180) | Mouse cecal microbial communities from Vienna, Austria - N-Acetylglucosamine amended D2O_March | ecosystem: Host-associated > Mammals > Digestive system > Large intestine > Cecum | place... | reverse complement strand
TTGCAATGTTTTTTTCGGTTTGTGCCCTTTAGACCGGTCCGATTTCCGAGAGGCGGCTTTGTCAGCAGCTTCCATTTGGGCCCCATGCAGGAAAAGCAAATGCGGTGCTGCACGGCAGGGGCCTTACGCGCTTTTGCCGGCAAAGCGGCCGGCAACTGCGGTGCTGCGCGTCGGGGGCCTTACGCGCCTTCCGTCAGCAAAGCGGCCAGCGCCTGCCCGGCCATGCGCCCGGCATATTTTGCCTCCTCCAGCGTGTTGGCGTGCCCGCCCACTTCAATGAGCAGGCTGCCCGTTGTGAGATCCTGGTTGTAGTACCGGTAATCAAACAGCACCGGGCGCGTCAGGCCCGGAAACATGCTTTCCATCTTGTCCTGCCACCGGCTGGCAAAGCGCAGGTTCTGCCGAAAATTCGGCAGGTTGCCGTTTTGGTCCGCGCCGCAGATGATCATCACCTGCGCGCTTTTCATGCCGCCGATCATCGCGACGGGCTTAATGCGCGTGCCGTCGTCGCGCTGAATGGCGTCGCGATGCACGTCGATGACGACGCGGATGGTGGGATAGCGCTCCAGATAGCTGCGCACCGTGGCGTTGCTCCTTGCATAGCTGCCGTTGTAGCTGGGATAATCGTGCAGTGTGGTATCGTGCAGCGTGCAGATGCCCGCGGCGTTCAGCTGCGCGGCCATCTCGGCCCCTACGGCGGCCATATTGAGCGTAAGATCGGTGCTCCGGGCCGAAAACGCCGGGTCGCACCAGGTGCGCTCGGCCAGCTCGTACGTTTCGGTGGTGTGCGTGTGCATGATCAGCACCTGCGGCGCATCGACGCCCACCTCTACCGAAAACGGCAGCGCCTGCATCATCTCGGCGGCGATGTCGGCGCCGGAAAGCGCGGTGCAGTTGCGCACGGTGGCCGCGCCGCTTTGCACATAGCCGGCTCCGCTGCCCTGCGCATAATGCGTTTCCAGCAGCGCGGCCATGCCCTCCGGAATTTCCTCCGGCTCCTGCGGGGCGTCGCCGCCTTTCTCCGGCACGGGGGTATCCGTCTGCGCCGGTGCGGCCTGTCCGCTGTCTGCGGCGGGGGCGCCGGCCTCCTGCTGCTGCGTCTTTGGCTGCGGCACTGCGGGGACGGGGAGCGAAGCCTCGGCCTTGTCTGCCGGCGCAGACGCCGCGCCCGGTGCGGCCTCCAGCTGCGGCTGCGCCTGGGCGGCCAGAGCGTCGTCCACGGTCCGGCGCGCGGCCGCCGCGGCCGCAGCCGGCGCGCTTAAAAAGCTGCTGACATAGACGGCCGCGCGCGGCAAAGAAACAGGCGGCAGCGCCAGCGCGGCGCCGGCCAGCGTAGCCAGTGTCAGCAGTGCCGCCAGCAGCGGTGCCGCCGCTCGCCTTCTTCTGCGCCGCCTGTACATTCTGCCATCACCTCACATCATATATATGCGCGGGCGGCCGGGGATCATTCGCGTTGAAAGCGCTGTATGCACAGGCGGCCGGGGATTGTTCGCGTTTGACGTTTCGCTGCACGAATGCCGCTCCGGCGGGCGGGGCAGAGCCAAGGGTGCCGCGGCGTCTGTGCATGGGCGCCGTTTTTTATGGAAGATCGGAACAGCGGGGTCCGCAGCCCGGCCACTACAACGTTAAAGCTGCCCGGGACGGGAGCTTCTGGCCCCCAAAAAGGGGAGCCGTTTTCGGCTTCGGCTTCTCAGCACTGCCAGCACCGGCAGGCAGAGCAAAAACCAGAAAAAGCTGAACAGCGGACAGATCTGCCCCAGCACGTTGGCAAATTCATGGCTGTAATCCCAAACCTCCCAGCCAAGCCACAGGTTGACAAGCACGCCCACGGCAAATTCCGCTGCCGTGATGAACCCGGCGCTCAGGGCCGCTTGGCCCACAAGAGACATTGCGGGAAACCGGCGCGCGATCCATACCAGTGCCAGCACGCAGACGCCGCCGAGCAGCGCCATGCTCCAATGCGTGCGGCCGCGCGCAGCAAGCTCGATGCACGGATATCCCACGGCCCCTACGGCAAACGCCGCCGCTTTTTTCTTCATCAGCGATCCCACCCTTTGCATGATACGGATAGGATGCGCCTTTTTCCGGGAAATATATCGATAGACCGAGAGAAATATTATATTGATAAGCCAAGAGAAGGCATTGCTATTTTTTATAAGAATGTGCTACAATAAAGAAAACTTTTAAAACGGAACAGAGGGATGGCGTTGCAGCAAACAAGGGCCAGCGCGTGCATTGTGGTTTATAACGGCGGCGAGGAGGCGGCTGCGGCCGCACACTCGCTGTTAGAACATACCAAGGGTGTGGCGCTGTCACTTACGCTCGTGGACAACGCCTCGCCGGACGGCGCGGGCGCATGGCTGCAGGAACAGGATTTTGGCCCGCAGGTACGGGTGCTGCGCCTTGCGCAGAATGCCGGCTTCGGGCGGGGGCACAACGCCGTACTGCCGGCGCTTGCAAGCGAGCCAAGCGATTATCACTTTGTCGTCAACCCCGATATCACGTTGGGCGACGATGCAATCTCGCAGCTGTGCGCATGGATGGACGCAAACCCGGACGTTGTGATGGCGACGCCGCGCCTGCTGTTTCCGGACGGCACGGAGCAGTATACGGCCAAGCGGCGCCCCACCTTTTTGGCGCTGCTGGCGCGCCAGCTGCCGCTGCCCTTTTTGAAAGGCGTTGAAGCGCATTACCTGATGCGCGATGCCGATTTGACGAAGCCGCAGGAGATCGATTTTTGCACCGGATGCTTTTTTGTAATGCGCACCAAAGCATTCTGCGAAATGGGCGGTTTTGACGAGAATTATTTTATGTACGTGGAGGATGCCGACATCACGCGCAGGGCGCAGGAATACGGCAAGGTGATGTATGTGCCGGACGCGTATGTTTATCATGCGTGGCACCGCGACACCCGCAGGAAATGGAAAAATTTCTGGATGCAGGTGCGCTCGATGCTGCGCTACTGGCACAAATGGGGTTTTCGGCTGATATAGCGTAAGAGGGACGGAACGCGGTGCAGGCGCGGCGCTTTCCGGCCTTGGAAAAACAGGAGAAAGAGCGTAAAACAGAGGAGGGCAAAACCATGAAGGGGATCATTCTGGCCGGCGGAGCCGGCACGCGGCTGTACCCGCTGACGATGGTGACATCCAAACAGCTGCTGCCCGTATATGATAAGCCGATGGTGTATTATCCGCTTTCGACGCTGATGCTCGCGGGCATTCAGGAGATCCTGATCATCTCTACCCCCGAGGATACACCGCGCTTTGAGGCGCTTTTGGGCGACGGCGCTCAGTTTGGTGTGCGCCTTTCCTATAAGGTGCAGCCTTCGCCGGACGGGCTTGCGCAGGCGTTTTTGCTGGGAGAGGAATTCATCGCGGGCGAGCCGTGCGCGATGGTGCTGGGCGATAATATCTTCTACGGCAACGGCTTTTCCAAGCTGCTGCGCGCGGCGGCGGAAAGCGCCCAAAACGGCCGCGCCACCGTGTTCGGCTATTACGTCAACGATCCCGAGCGCTTCGGCATTGTGGAATTCGACGAGGCGGGCAAGGTGATCTCGGTGGAAGAAAAACCCGTGCAGCCAAAATCGAATTACGCGATCACCGGCCTGTATTTCTACGACCGGCGCGTGGTGGAGCTGGCAAAGCAGGTAAAGCCCTCGGCGCGCGGTGAGCTGGAGATCACCACGCTGAACGATCTGTACCTGCAAAAGGGCGATTTGAACGTGCAGCTTTTGGGCCGGGGCTTCGCGTGGCTGGACACCGGCACGATGGACAGTCTGGTGGACGCGGCCGATTTTGTGCGCATGGTGGAAAAACGGCAGGGCGTAAAGATCTCGGCGCCCGAGGAGATCGCCTACAAAAACGGCTGGATCGGAAAAGCGACGCTGCTGGAAAGCGCCGAGCGCTACGGCAAGAGCCCCTATGGGCAGCACCTGCGCCAGGTGGCGGAGAATAAGCTGCAATATTAAAAAGATCCGCCGCAAGCTGTAAAAGGTGCCGCGCCGCCGCAAAAAACGGGCGGGCTTGTACGGCAGAAAAACCCAAAAGCGCCGCGCCCGGCCGAAGCGATAAAGCCGGAACGGGCGGCAGGAAAGACGCAAAGCGAAAGGAGCCATGTATGAAAATACTCATCACCGGCGCGAACGGGCAGCTGGGCAGCGAGCTGCGGCGCTGCCTTGCCGCGGGCCAAAGCGAGCTGGGGCCGCTGCCTGCAAAGCTGCGGCACGCCACGGTGCTGGCAACGGATGTGGATACGCTGGATATTACGAATCGCCACGAGGTGGCGGCGTATGTGCGCCATCACGCGCCGGACGCCATTCTCTCCTGCGCGGCGTATACCAATGTAGACGGCTGCGAAACCAACCCGGAAGCGGCCTTTGCGGTAAACGCCATCGGCGCGCGCAATCTGGCGATGGCCGCCGAGGAAATCGGAGCAAAGCTGATGCACATTTCCACCGATTATGTGTTCCCCGGCGACGCGAAAGCGCCTGTATGGGAATACGAAACGCCCGCGCCGCGCTCGGTGTACGGAAAGACAAAGCTGCTGGGCGAGGCGTATGTGCAGCAGTTCTGCTCGCATTATTTTATTGTGCGCACGGCGTGGCTGTACGGCTACACGGGCGGCAATTTTGTCAAAACCATGCTGCGGCTGGCAAAGGCGAACGGCAGCGTCGCCGTGGTAAACGATCAGCTGGGCAGCCCCACCAATGCGGCAGATCTTGCGCACGAGCTGCTGCAGCTGCTGGTGACGAAGGAATACGGCGTCTATCACTGCACGGGCGGGGGCGTGTGCTCGTGGTATGATTTTACATGCGAAATCGTGCGGCTTTCGGGCATTCCCGCCACGGTAACACCCTGCTCGACGCAGGAATATATCGCAAACGCCAAAAAGACGGTGGCGGCGCGCCCGGCCTATTCGGCGCTGGAAAACGCGATGCTGAAGGCGACCGTAGGCAACGAGATGCGCAGCTGGAAGGAAGCGCTCGCCTGCTTTTTTGAACATTACCAACCGGAGGAATAAACGATGAAAACCTATCTTGTTACCGGCGGCGCCGGATTTATCGGTTCAAACTTTGTGTTGTATATGCTGAACAAATATCAGGAGATCCGCATAGTGAACGTGGACAAGCTCACTTACGCGGGCAATCTGGAAAATCTGAAAAGCATCGAGGGCGACAGCCGGCACGTTTTTGTGCAGGCCGATATCTGCGACCGCGCGGCCATGGAGGCGCTGTTCGGGCGGTATGATTTCGATTACGTGATCAACTTCGCGGCAGAGACGCATGTCGATCGCAGCATCACGGGCCCCGAGGTGTTTGTGGCAACCAATATCGGCGGCACAATGAACCTTCTGCAATGCGCTAAAAACGCCTGGTGCCGGGACGGCGCGTGGGCGCCGGGCAAAAAGTATCTGCAGGTTTCAACGGACGAGGTGTACGGCAGCCTCGGCGAGACGGGCTATTTTACCGAGACAACGCCGCTGGACCCGCACAGCCCTTATTCCGCCAGCAAAACGGGCGCCGATCTGCTGGTGAAGGCGTTTCACGATACGTACGGCATGCCCGTGAACATCACGCGCTGCTCCAACAACTACGGGCCGTACCAGTTCCCGGAAAAGCTGATCCCGCTGATGATCAACAATGCGAGAGGGAAAAAGCACCTGCCTGTATACGGCGACGGCATGAACGTGCGCGATTGGCTGTATGTGGAGGATCACTGCAAGGCCATCGACATGGTGGCGGAAAACGGCCGAGACGGCGAGGTGTATAACGTGGGCGGCCACAACGAGCGCCCGAACATCTTTATCGTGAAAAAGATCATTGAGATTCTGCACGATGCCGTTGATCCCGCCATCGACGAGACGCTGATCCGCTATGTGGAGGACCGCAAGGGCCACGACCGCCGCTACGGCATTGATCCGGAGAAGATCAAAAACGAGCTGGGCTGGTACCCCGAGACTGCGTTTGAGGTGGGCATCGAAAAGACCATCCGCTGGTACCTCGCCAACGAGGCGTGGATGAACGGCGTTACAAGCGGGGCGTATCAGAAGTATTACGAGGAGATGTACAAAAACCGGTAAGACGGCAGACGGGGGATCGGGGGAGATCCTGCAATGCGGCAAAACGGTTTTCGCCGCAAAATTGCCGCAAAACAAAAAGCGCATCGGATCCGGCGCCTCCTGCGCCGCTTTGCCGGATGCCGCACCGCTTTGCGCAAAGAGCTCCGCTGAAAAACACAAGACCGGCGCCCTTTTCGGCCTGAAACGGCCAAAAAGGGCGCCGGCTTTGTTTTTTAGGCAGTTTGCTGCGCAAAAAGGCGCAAAGCGGGAAACGCCGAACAGGGCGGTTTCGCCTTCCGATGAGGCCTCCCGCAATGGGGCTATGCCCAAAATGTTTGCTTACCCTCTTGCGTACAGCTTCGTGAGCGCGGCGATTTTTCGGGCGTTGGCCGCGCTCAGCGCATCGGGCAGGGCGCGCCATGTCCAGTTGACGCCGTTTACGGTGGACGGCGTATTGATGCGCGCCGCGGCACCGAGGCCGAGATGATCGGCCAGCGGAATGATGCACAGCTCGCCGGGGCTTGCCAGCGCGCCGCGCACAAGGCCTGCGGCATAGCCCTCCTTTGCGTTCAGGCCCAAATAGCCCGCCGCCTTTTTGCGCTCGGCGGGCGAGGCGGTTTTGAACCACGCCGCCGCCGTGGTGTTGTCGTGCGTGCCCGTATACACCACGCAGTGCACGGGATGATTGTGCGGCAGGTATTCGCTGTCGCCCGGGCCAAACGCGAACTGCAGCACCTTCATGCCGGGGAAGCCGCTGTCCTTGAGCAGCCGATAGACGCTGGGGAACAGCTCGCCCAGGTCCTCGGCGATGATGGGCACATCGCCCAGCGCCTGTTTTACAGCGCAAAACAGCTTCATGCCGGGGCCCGTGCGCCATTCGCCCTCCCGCGCGGTTTTGGCCCCGTAGGGGATGGCATAGTATGTATCAAAGCCTCGAAAATGATCGATGCGCAGCCGATCGTAAAACTCCAGCGCATAGCGGATGCGCCGCACCCACCACGCGTAGCCGGTTTTTTCGTGATAATCCCAGCTGTACAGCGGGTTGCCCCACAGCTGGCCATCCTCAGAAAACGCGTCGGGCGGGCAGCCTGCCACCTCGGCGGGCGCGCCGTCCTTTCCCAGCAAAAACAGCTCCGGCGAGGCCCACGCGTCTGCGCTGTCCGCCGCCACATAAATGGGAATGTCCCCCATCAGCTCGACGCCGTTTTCGGCGGCATGATCCTTCAGCGCCATCCACTGACGGCGGAATTCGTATTGGCAGAACTTCCAGAAATGCACCTCGTTTTCATGCTCGGCATACAGGCGCTCGATGGCCTCCTTTTGGTGCAGGCGCATATCCTCGGGCCATTCCAGATAGTGCTTTCCGCCGTTCAGGCCCTTGGCTGTCATATACAGCGCATAATCCTCCAGCCACCAGCCCTGCTCGTAGCAAAACCGGTAGTAGTCGTCCGGGTACCAGGCCGAAAACCGCGCAAATGCCTTGCGCAGTACGGAAAAGCGCACCTGATACAGCTTTCCGTAATCCACGGCCGCCTCGCGTTTGCCGTAATCGAGCGATTCATATTCCCCTTTTTTCAAAAGGCCCTCTTTGCGCAGCAAATCGAGATCGATAAAATAGGGGCTGCCGGCAAACGCCGAACAGCTCTGATAGGGGCTGTCGCCGTAGCCCGTGGGCGACAGCGGCAGCAGCTGCCACACAGACTGCCCCGCCTTTTTTAAAAAATCAACAAACGCAAACGCCGGCTTGCCCAGCGTTCCGATCCCGTAGGCGCCGGGCAGGCTGGCCATGGGCATTAAAATTCCACTTTTTCGCATAAATTCCTCCTTCGCCCCATCTGGTTTGGAAAGCCCGGCGAGGAAAGCCAAAGCCCCCCAAAAAGGGCTGATGATGCTATACTTGCATTATAGTACAAATTGCGCTGTTTTTGTCGCCGAAAAATCGGCGCTTTTTTTAGTGCTTTTGCCAAAAAAATATGATATGATAAACTTGATAAAATACATCTTGCAAAGTATGACTGCTGAGCGGCAAAAATTTGCCCGGAAAGGAAGGAAGGTTCGATGCCAAACACACGAAAACTTTACTACGAAGATGTTTTTTGCACGCAGTTTTGTGCTGCGGTATTGAGCTGTACGCCGCAGAACGGAGATTTCGCCGTAACGCTGGACGCCACTGCCTTTTATCCCGAGGGCGGCGGGCAGCCGGCCGACCGGGGCGCGCTGGGCGGCGCCCGTGTACTGGATGTGCACGAAAAAGACGGCGAGATCATCCATACGGTTACCGCGCCGCTGCGCGTGGGCGAGGTAGTACAGGGCGATGTAGACCGTCTGCGCCGGTTCGACCATATGCAGCAGCATACCGGCGAGCATCTTCTCAGCGGCATTGTCCGCGAGCAATTCAGCTACGAGAATGTGGGGTTCCGTATCGGCGAGCGCGAGGTAACGGTGGATTTTTCCGGCCCGCTTACCGCTGCCGAGGTGGAGGAGCTGGAGCGCGCGGCCAACTGGGCGGTGTGGCAGGATCTTCCCGTCACGGTTTCCTGGCCCGACGCCGAGGCGCTGGCGCAGCTTTCGTATCGCAGCAAAAAGGAACTTTCCGGTGCGGTGCGCATTGTAACGATTGAAAACACGGACGTGTGCGCCTGCTGCGGCACACATGTGCCGCGCACGGGGCAGGTTGGCTCGGTGAAGATCATTTCGGCGCAAAGCTACAAGGGCGGCACACGGCTTTCTCTTTTGTGCGGCAGGCGCGCATTTGCCGATTACTGCGCAAAATTTGAGAAGAACCGCGCCGTTTCCGCCATGCTGAGCGCAAAGCCGGACGAGACCGCGCAGGCTGTGGAACGGCTTTTGCGCGAAAACGAGGCGCTGCGCGCGGAAAAGGCCGCGCGGGAAAACCGTTTGTTTGCGCTGCGCGCGCAGTCTTTGGCGGGCGCGCGGAATGCGTTGGTATTTGAAGATGCGCTTTCTCCGGACGGCCTGCGCCGCCTGTGCATAGCGCTGTGCGCGGCGTGCCCGGGCGCTGCGGCGGCGTTTTCCGGCTCGGATGCGGAGGGCTGGCGCTATGCTGTCGGCGGCACGGGCGATGTGCACGCGCTCTGCAAAAAGATGAACGAGGCGCTGAATGGCCGCGGCGGCGGCAAAGAGATCCAGCAGGGCACGGCCGCCTGCACCCGCGCGCAGATCGAGGCGTTTTTTGCGGCGGCCTTCGCGCCGAACGGCTAAACGGGCCGGCAGACGCATCGACGCAGAAGAAGGCCCCGGCCCGGATACGCGGGCACCGAACCCGGCCCGGCAAGGGGCGCGCGGATCCTTCGCGGCCCTGACAGCCGGCCCCGGATCGCGCGGATTTTCCGGCCTGCGGCCGGGAAGATCTGCGAATCGGCCGGTCCGCTTTGCAGAAAACAGAAAGGGATTCTACAGATGATACATCAGCAAACCTCTTCGTTTTGCAAAAGGGCGCTGTTCATCGGCGGCACGGGCGTGATCAGCACGGCGGTTTGCCGGCGCGCGCTGGCCTGCGGCTGGCAGGCAACCGTGCTGAACCGCGGCACAAACAGCGCGCAGCTGCCCGCCCGCGCGCGCAGCATTACGGCCGATATCCACGACGAAGCCGCCTTAGCCGCGGCGCTGGAGGGCGAGCGCTTTGATGTGGCGGTGGATTTTATCGCGTTCACCGAGGCGGACGTGCAGCGCGACCTGCGCTTGTTTGCCGGCAGGGTGGAGCAATATATCTTCATCAGCAGCGCCTCGGCCTATCAAAAGCCGCTGGCGGCACTTCCTATTACGGAAAGTACATCTTTAACAAATCCATACTGGCAGTATTCGCGCGACAAAATTGCCTGCGAGGAGGTGCTGATGGCGCGGTATCGCGCGGACGGCTTCCCCGTGACGATCGTGCGGCCGAGCCACACCTACTGCATCGGCAAACCCGTGGTGGCGCTGCACGGCGTGCATGGCAGCTGGCAGCCGCTGGCGCGTATTCTGGCAGAAAAGCCCACGATCATTCCCGGCGACGGCACGGCGCTTTGGACGGCAACGCACGCGGACGATTTTGCCGTGGGCTTTGTCGGGCTGATGGGCAACCCGCATGCGCTGGGCACGGCGGTGCACATTACAACGGATGAGACAATGACATGGGATCAGATCTATACGGTGCTCGCCAACGCGCTGGGCAAGCCGCTGCACGCGGTGCATATCGCGAGCGAATTTCTCGCCGTCTGCGGCAAGGCGGCGGGGTACGATTTTGAAGGCGCGCTGTTGGGCGACAAAGCCGCGAACGTGTGCTTTGACAACACCAAGATCCGGCGGCTGGTTCCGGAGTTTGCGCCGAAAATCACGATGGCGCAGGGCCTGCGCGATACGGTGTACTGGCTGCTGGAGCACCCCGAGGCGCAAACGCCCGACCCTGCGTTTGACGCATGGTGCGACCGCGTTCTGGCCGCCCGGCAGGCTGCCTGCGCGGCGTTTGCAGGCGGGATGGAGTAACGAAAGCGCAAGCGAGAAACGGAAAAGAAAGATAACCCCCGCAGAATTTTGTCTGATAGGGACAAAATTCTGCGGGGGTTATTTGTATGGGGCTGCCGCCTACAGCGAAGACAGCGCCGGCCCTTTTAAACCATCCCGCCGTGCCTGCCGCGGAATTGCCGATATTCTGCGCGGTATTACGCAGAGAAACGATCATCAGCGATAGGACGGAAAAAGGTTTTGACGGCAGGATGCTTTTACGCAAAGAAAAGGAAAAGCCCGCGTTTCCCACTACACCTCATAATCGCAGCTCGCGCGCTCGCAGATTACGCTGTGTACAAATTTTTTCACTTCCATGTGCGCGGGGTGCGTAGCGTAAACGTCCAACGCGGCGCGGCTTTCCAACTCGGAATACAGCGCAACATCCCAGCCCGCGAAGCCCGCGCCCACCTCGGCGCGCAGCAGGCCGGGCACAACGCCCACAAGGCCCTCCAAAAGGCGCTTCATTTCGGCGGCGTTTTCGGCCGCCTGCTCACAGCTGGAGAGCTTCCACAAAACAATGTGCTTTACCATACGGCAGATCCCTTCCTTTCTGTTTTACACGATGATCGGGCGGTTTCTTCTCGAGCCCTTCGCCCTTCCCTCTCCGGCAGGCCGCCGGAGAGGGAAGGAAAAAGGGGAAAAGGCCTGTTCTTTTTTGCGTGCTGTGCGCGCGTAATACCGCGCGGCGGGGCCGGCGCCATGCAAGCCGGAGAGGCGGGGCCAAGGCAATGCAAAGCGGCAGAAGGCAGCGCCGGATGAGCCGATACCCTCTTTCTTTTTACGCACCCGGCACGCCGCGCGTGGATTTGCCTTTACGCGCCCAGCGCGCCGCGCGTGGCCTCGGCGCGGTACTGGTGCGTGTACAGGCTGTGATAATACCCGCCCAGCGCCAGTAGTTCCTCATGCGTGCCGGATTCGGTGATGCGGCCGTCGCGAATGACGAGGATCCTGTCCGCATTGCGGATGGTAGAGAGACGGTGCGCCACAATAAAGCTGGTGCGCCCTTCCAGCACGGTTTGGATCGCGCTTTGGATCAGCTGCTCGGCCTCGGTGTCGATGCTGCTGGTGGCCTCGTCCAGCACAAAAACGCGCGGATCGGCCAGAATCACGCGCGCAAAGCACACCAGCTGCTTTTGCCCGGTGGAAAGGCGCCCGCCGCCCTCGCCCACCTCGGTGCCGTAGCCGTCGGGCATCGCCTCGATGAACGTATCGGCATGCACCATTGCGGCGGCGCGCTTTACCTCCTCCAGCGTCGCTTCCCTGCGCCCGTAGCGGATGTTGTCAGCGATGGTGCCGCTGAAAAGATGCGGCGTCTGCAGCACGTAGCCCAGCGCCGAATGCAGCCACAGCTGGCTGCGGGTGCGGTAATCGGCGCCGTCGATCAGCACCTGTCCGGCTGTCGGCTCGTAAAAGCGGCACACCAGATTCACGATCGTGCTCTTGCCCGCGCCCGTTTCGCCCACCAGGGCGATGGTCTGGCCGGGCTCCACCGTCAGGCTGAAATCGCGCAAAACCGTTTCGCCCGTTTTGTACGAAAACGTCACGTTGCAAAACTCCACGCGGCCCACAATGGGCGGCCAGTTTTCGCACCGGGGCGCAAGGGCCGTGCCATATTCGGCCTCCACCTCGGGCGTATCCACCACGTCCGGCTCGGTGTCCAGCAGATCGATCACGCGCTCGGCGCTGGCCTGTGCGGATTGCATTTCAGCCAGAATGCGCGCAAGGCTCTGGATGGGGTCAAACAGCTGTGTGGTGTACGAGACGAATGCCGAGAGCGTGCCGAAGCCCATTACGCCCGTCAGCACCAGGCTGCCGCCGCGCGCCAGTGCGATGGCAGTGGAGACGCTGCCCAGCGTGAGCACGATGGGCATGAACAGCGCGCTGAGCAGCGCCGCGCGGATGCTTGCGGTGCGCATGGCGCCGGTGAGCTCTTGGAATTCGGCGGCGCTCGCCTCCTCGCGCACCAGCGTTTTGGTGGTCATCGCGCCCATAATGCCCTCGTTGAACGCGCCTGTGATGCGGCTGTTCGTCTTGCGCACAACGCGCTGGTATTTTAAAATGCGCTTTTGAAAAAACGCGCACAGCACAGCCAGCGCGGGCGTGATGCACAGCACCAGAAGCCCCAGCTGCCAGTGCATGGAGAGCAGCACCGCAGCAATGCCCACAACGAATACGCCCGACCACACCAATTCTACAACGCTCCAGGCGATCAGATCCGAAAGGCGGGCAATGTCGCTTACCATGCGCGCCATCAGCCAGCCCACCGAGGTGGTATCGTAAAAGCTGAACGAGAGCTGCTGCAGCCGGGCAAAGGCGTCCTGCCGGATGTCGTAGCTCATATCCATTTCCAGCCGTCCCGAGCCGCGCACATACAGGAATACGCCCACGCCCTGCAGAACCACGCATGCCGCGTACAGCAGGCCGTAGCGCAAAAGCCCCTCGGTGGTGCTGCCGCCGATAAAATGATCGATGGCGTAGCGCGTGAGCTGCGGATAGAGAAGGTCAATGCCGGCCACCACCAGAAGCACGGGGAGCATGCCCAGCACGGTGCGCCGATGGCGCAGCGCATAGGCGACCAGGCGCTTCCACAGGCGCGGGTCGATTTTTTGATTGGCCTCGTCGCGGCGGTTTTCCAGAGGATGTGCTGCCATTACGCCACACCCCCCTTCGGGGCGGATGCGGCGTGGGCCGCGGCGTCCAAGGCTTCCGGCACGCCCGCGTGCGGAACGTCTACGGGAGCATCCAGCTCGTTCTGAATCGTACAGACGCGGCGATACAGGCCGTCCTCGGCGCACAGCGCGGCGTGCGTGCCCATCTGCACCACACGGCCCTTGTCCAGCACCAGAATGCAGTCTGCCCGGCGCAGGGTGGCGATGCGGTGGCTGATGAGGAACATCGTGCCGTGCCGGCGCCGGTGCAGCGCGTCGCGGATGGCGGCGTCCGTTTCGGCGTCTACGGCGGAGAGCGAATCGTCAAAGATGAGCACCGGCGTGTTTTGCAGCAGCATCCGCGCAATGGCCACGCGCTGCTTTTGCCCGCCCGAAAGCGTTACGCCCCGCTCGCCCACAACCGTTTCGTAGCCGTCGGCAAAGCTTTCGATCACATCGTGCACACTGGCCGTGCGCGCGGCGGCCACCACCTCCTCGCGCGAGGCGTCCGGCCGCGCAATGGCAATATTCTCGCCGATGGTGCGGCTGTAGAGGAACGGCTCCTGCAGCACGATACCTACATTGCGCCGCAGATGGTGGCGCTCAATGTCGCGCAGATCCACACCCGAAAGCAGGATCCTTCCGCTTGTAACGGGATACAGCCGCTGCAGCAGCTGCACCATGCTCGATTTGCCGGAGCCGGTGCTGCCGAGAATGCCGATGGTCTGGCCAGGCGCGGCAGTAAACGATACGTGCGAAAGCACGGGAACGCCGTCGCCGTAATCGAAGCATACGTCATCGAATACAATGCTGCCGTCAAGCTCTGGCGTCAGCGCCTGGCCCGGCTCCTGCTCTGCGGGAACGCAGAGGATTTCCTCCAGGCGCTTCAGCGAGATATCGGCCTTGCCCAGATCGGCCAGAATACGGCCCAGCTGACGCATGGGGAACGTGAGCATCGAGGTATAGGTGGTGAACAGCAGCATGCTGCCCAGGCTGAGCGTTCCCTGTACTGTAAACCACACGCCGCACACGCCCGAAAGCGCGATCTGCAAATAGCCGATCGTATCCGAAAGGCCCCAGTAAGCGCCCATCAGGGTGGATAGGTGCAGCGTGATATCGTGATAGCCTTTGTTCAAACGCGTGAATTTATCCAGCTCGGCACGCTCCTGCGCGAAGGCGCGCACCACGCGCACGCCCGTAAGATTTTCCTGAATGGCCGTAGAGAGCGCGCCCTCGGCCTCGTCCGAACGGGTGAACTGCCGCTGCACGCTGCGGAAGTAAAAAAAGCTGAAAATGATTAAAACCGGCAAAAGGCACGTGGAAACGGCCGTCATCACGCCGCTGATGGGCAGCATGATGGAAAAGGCCGTGCAGGCCATGGCGGCGGTGCGTACCAGCTCCATCGCCTGCATCTGCAGAAAACGGCGCACGGTCTCCACATCGCTGGTGCAGCGCTGCACCAGATCCCCCGTCTGTGCACCGATATGGTAGCTGTAGGGCACTGCCTCCAGATGGGTATACAGCTTATCGCGCAGGCGCTTGGCCAGCCCCTCGCCTGTATAGGCGATGCAGCGCGCGCGCAGATAGGCGGCCGCGCCGTTTAAAAGGGTGACCAGCACCACCAGCGACGCCACCAGCGGAAGGTGACCGGCAAAAAATGCGCGTCCGCCCATTTGCCCGAACCAGGCGGAAAGCGGGGCGGGCAGCGCGGGCGCTTTTTCGCCGATGACGCTGTCCACGGTGAAGGAAACGATCAGCGGTGCAACATACGCCAGCGCCGTGGCGCACAGCGTTGCCAGAATGCCCAGCGCAAAATACCGTTTTACGCCGCGCAAAATCTCCCCCAGCAGCCTTCGCCGAAAGCCGCGGGGGGGATTGTATGAAATTTGGGAAGACATAATTTCTCCTTGAAAACAGTTTCGTTTAATAATTAAGATGTATGTTGCGGAAGACATTTCCGCGCGGCAGTTTGAAAAAGCCTTTCCGCGGTTCACGGCGGGGGCGGCGCCGCGCAAAACACGGCGCGGGCCCGGCGGGACGGCGGGCGAAAAACGAAATGCCTGAAAGGCCGCGCAATGGGGCCGTCGGTTCGTGTTTCGGCAAAACCGCCCGCAACAACGGAGGTTCTTTTCCGGGCGCCCGCGGCGGGTCAAAACGCGGGCGTCTGAAGGAAGCGCTGCAGCAATCGGGCAGGGCGGAAAAACACCGCCACAGCGCCCGAAAACATGGGCAAGGCTTCCCGCAAGGGGCGCAGCCGCACGCCCGGTGGATGGTCGGACTATATCGCCCTCCGGCACGGCGCAGAAAACGCGCGCACGGCAGACAGCCGGGCAGCATTGTCTTGCGGCAAAATGCACGGAAAGCGCCCACGCGCGGCGGGGTAACGGCACCGCCGCGCGCTGAGGCAAAAAGGGGTTGTTTTTCAGAGCTTGTTCACGCCGAGGCGTTCCGGAAGGGCGCAACAAAAAGATAAACCATCACGGCAATATAAATCCGATAGAAATTGACCGTAATGCGGCTGTCCCAGGGGAACGACGCCTCCGGATGGCCCACGGCATACGCCAAAAAGGCGATTGCCGCCAGCAGCATCCCGGCCGCGATGATCCACGATCTTTTTTTCGTCATAAAAAACGCTCCTGTTTTGAGAGGGATATCCTGTTCCGGTCTGTCAGGGATTTTGCCGCAGGTGGGATTCCACGCGCTGCACGATCATATCCAGCGCCACAAGATTTTTGCCGCCCTCGGGCACGATGATGTGCGCGAAGCGCTTGCTGGGTTCGACAAACTGCTCATGCATGGGCTTTACGGTGGTTAAGTACTGCTGCACCACGCTCTCCAGCGTGCGGCCGCGCTTGTTTACATCCCGCACCACACGGCGCAAAATGCGCACGTCGGCGTCGGTATCCACAAAAATGCGCACATCCATCAATGCGCGCAGGCGCGCGTCGGCAAAAAGCAAAATGCCCTCCAAAATGATCACGCTTGTGGGTGCGATCAGCAGCGTATCGTCCGAGCGGTTGTGCACGGTGAAGTCGTATACCGGGCAGGCGACCGTCTCGCCCCGGCGCAGCGCCTCGATCTGCTCTACCATCAATTCGGTGTCGAACGCATCGGGATGATCGTAATTCAGCCGGCAGCGCTCTTCATAGGGCAGCTCGTCGCGGCGCTTATAATAGTTATCGTGGCTCACCACCGAAACGTCTTCGCCAAAGCGCTCCTTCAAACGGCGCGTCAACGTTGTTTTGCCGCTGCCCGTACCGCCCGCAATGCCAATGATAAACGGTTCCATTGCATTCCGCTCCTTTCCGTGTGCGCTGCCGGTGCGGCCGGCAGGGAAGATGCGCCTCGCCGGGGCGGGCTGCTTTTTTGTCCGCCTTGCCGGTGCGGCCGGCAGGGATCCTGTCAATAAGCGATTTTGAATACGGCCTTTTTAACGGTATCAAAGCCCTGCGCTTTGATGAGGGGCTTGTGCGCCTCCTCCACCATAAACACCGCAAAGCGGCCCTCGCCCAGCACCAGTGCGGCGCTGGTGTCGCCCTGCCACAGCGCGGCGTCGGTTTGCTCCTGATAAGGGGCTTCCTCCCGCAGATCACCCAGCGCCACCTCGCACAGCTCCGCGCCCGCAAGATCAATGTGCAGATCCATATAGCGCGAGTGTGTTTCAAACGGACGGCCTTCGCCGGGCGACGGCTCTGCCTGCGATACAAGAACATATACCGCGTCGCCGTCAATCTCCGTGCGGCCCTCGGGCAGCGCGTTCAAACCGCCGCCCTCGATAAACGCAATGGCGGTATCCAGATGCGCAAACAGCCCCAGATATTGGTTTAGATTTTCAAGCGTATCATACAGCGTAGCGCATCCCTCCGCAACAGATATTCGGCAGCCTTTGGCGGGGCGGCAAAGCCCCGCCAAAGGCGAACGATTTTGGCGATAGACTTTGAGGTTATTATACCATGATGCCGCGGCAGCGGCCACAACAGCACAAGCTAGCAGGGCGAGCGGTGTTGCATGGAACAATGTTCACAGGCCATGCGCGATGAGCGCATCAGCGTTCGCATTTTGCGGACGCGTGGCAGCGGCAGCGGCGGCCCGAGGTTATTATACCACACCCACGCGCCCAGCGATAGGGGAAAAGCCGGATTTTTTGCAATTTATGAGGGGCGCCCGGAAAAATAAATCTTGTTTTTCCGGGCGGAATATGCTATACTATACAAGCTGTCCGCAACGTGGCGGCGCTTACCCGGGCCCGGCGCACGGCGTATCCCTCTGTCAGGAATACCGGCGCGGCGTCCGTGGCATATTTTATTAAAGAAAGAGGAGTTATTACCATGCAAAGCAAACAGGAGATTATTGCGTCCTGCCGCCTGAGCGAGAACGACACCGGTTCCCCCGAGGTTCAGGTCGCGCTGCTCACCGCGCGCATCAATCATCTGAACGAGCACCTGAAGGCCAACAAGAACGATAAGCACAGCTATCGCGGGCTGCTGAAGATGGTCGGCCGCCGCCGCAATCTGCTGGCTTACCTGCAGAAAAAGGATATCGAGCGTTATCGTGCGCTGATCGCCAAGTTGGGCCTGCGCAAGTAAAAAATTCCGGAAAGGCAGGCGGCGCTTTGGGCCGTCTGCCTTTCCGTGCATTTTGCAAAAGCCGTTTTGAGAAAGAAATTCCGGCAAAGCGTGCCGCCGCTTTTTGGAGGGCACACGCGTGAGGGCATTTGCGCCTTGCACTGTCTTTGTGCCGGCTGTTTTTCTCAAAGCGGCGAAACCTTGTCCGCCGCGTCCGCATTGCGGGCGCATTCATTCAACACAGGGCGGCGTCCGTGTGTTGTTAGCAATGAATCGAGCGCTTTCGCTTTGCACCCGAAAGCCGAAAGAGGGCAGCAAAGAGGGGCCGGTTCAAAATCGCGTCCTGCCCGCCGCGCCGCTTTTGCCGGCAGGGCGGCGCCGATAAGCCGTGAGAAGCGCTGGATTTATTGCTAAAACACCGGCCGTTCTGCCAAAAGACAGGAGGATATCCGTATGGCATTGGAATTTGCATCCAAGCGGGAAACGTTCCCGAAATACCGTGTGTTTGAAACCGAGCTGGCCGGCCGCCCGTTCAAGGTGGAAACCGGCAAGATGAGCGGCCTTTCCAACGGCAGCTGCTTGGTGCGCTACGGCGATACCGTCGTTTTGTGCAACGTCACCATGAGCGAAAAGCCCCGCGAGGGCATTGATTTCTTCCCGCTCTCGGTCGATTTTGAGGAAAAGCTGTACGCCGTGGGCCGCATCCCCGGCAGCTTCATGCGCCGCGAGGGCCGTCCCGGCGAAAAGGCCATCCTTACCAGCCGCGTCATCGACCGTCCCATCCGCCCGCTGTTCCCGAAGGATATGCGCAATGACGTCGCCGTTGTGATGACCGTTATGAGCGTCGATCAGGACTGCAGCCCCGAGATCGCGGGGATGATCGGCACGTCCATCGCGCTTTCCATCTCGAATATTCCGTGGAAAGGCCCCATCGCGGGCGTGTATGTCGGCCTTGTGGACGGCGAGATCGTTGTAAACCCCACCGAGAAGCAGCGCGAGACGAGCGACCTGCAGCTGACTGTCGCGGCCAGCGCCGAAAAAATCGTTATGATCGAGGCGGGCGCAAACGAGGTGGACGAGGCCACGATGCTGAAGGCCATCCACACCGGCGACGATGAAATTCAGAAAATGATCACGTTCATCAACGGCATTGTGGCCGAGATCGGCAAGCCGAAGATCGAGTTCCAGTCGATGGAGCTGGATCACGACCTGCTGGAAGAAGTGAAGCGCGACTATCTGGACGCGTTCAAGGCCGCGATGGACACCGACGACAAGACGGTGCGCGACGCCCGTCTGCTGCCCATCCGCGGTGAGCTCGAGGACAAGTATGCCGAGCAGTGGGGCGCGGGCGTGATCGAAGAGCTGATGTACAAAATGCAGAAATTCGTCGTGCGCCGCTGGCTGCTCGACGAGGGCAAGCGTGTGGACGGCCGCGGCATCAACGAGATCCGCCCGCTGGCCGCCGAAGTCGGCGTACTGCCGCGCGTGCACGGCTCCGGCATGTTCACCCGCGGGCAGACGCAGGTGCTCACGGCCGTAACGCTTTCCGGCCTGCGCGATGCGCAGATTATGGACGACCTCTCCACCGAGGCCACCAAGCGCTATATGCATCATTACAACTTCCCGCCGTACTCCGTGGGCGAGGCGCGTGCGCCGCGCAGCCCCGGCCGCCGCGAGATCGGCCATGGCGCGCTGGCCGAGCGCGCGCTGCTGCCCGTGCTGCCCAGCGTGGAGGAATTCCCCTATGCCATTCGCGGCGTTTCCGAGGTGCTCAGCTCCAACGGTTCTACCAGCCAGGCCTCTATCTGCGGCTCCACGCTGGCGCTGATGGATGCGGGCGTGCCCATCAAAAAGCCGGTTGCGGGCATTTCCTGCGGCCTCATCACCGAGGGCGATCGCTGGATGACGATGCTCGACATTCAGGGCGTGGAGGATTTCCACGGCGATATGGACTTCAAGGTGGGCGGCACGCGCGACGGCATTACGGCCATTCAGATGGATATGAAGGTGGACGGCCTGACATACGCCATCATCGAGGAAGCGTTTGAAAAATGCCGCAAGGCGCGCCTGTATATTCTGGACGAGATCATGGCCCCGGCAATCGCCGAGCCGCGCGCCGAGCTTTCCAAGTACGCGCCGAAGATGCTTTCGATGAAGATTGATGTGGACAAGATCCGCGACGTCATCGGCAAGGGCGGCAAGGTGATCCAGGAGATCTGCGCGAACTGCAACGCGAAGATCGATATTGAAGAGGACGGCAGCGTTTTCATCTCCGCAATCGACATTGAGGACGCGAACCGCGCGATGCACACGATCAAAACCATTGTGGAGGATCCCGAGATCGGAGCCATCTACAAGGGCCGCGTCACCCGTTTGATGACGTTCGGCGCGTTCGTCGAGATCGCTCCGGGCAAGGAGGGCCTTGTGCATATCTCCAAGCTCGATACCCACCGCGTGGAGAAGGTGGAGGACGTTGTCGCCGTGGGCGACGAGCTGCTGGTAAAGGTGACCGAGATCGACCAGCAGGGCCGCATCAACCTTTCGCGCAAGGACGCCTTGGCGGATCTGGCAGCGAAGCAGCAGAAGCAGTAAAACATATTTTCGGCGGCACGGCGCGTTTGCCGTGCCGCCGTTTTTCGCAGGCTATAAAGGGGGAGAAATACAAAATGCCGATCGAAGCGGTACGCAGCTATTTTGAAACGCTCGGTATTGCCGGGCGCATTCTGGAATTTGAGGAATCCAGCGCCACGGTGGAGCTGGCCGCGCACGCCGTGGGCTGCGAGCCCGCGCGCATTGCCAAAACGCTTTCGTTTTGCGTGGGGGAGAATGCCGTGCTCATTGTGGCGGCCGGCGATGCGAAAGTAGACAACACGCGGTTCAAGGCGCAGTTTCATACAAAGGCGAAAATGCTTACGCCGGACGAGGCGGTCTCCCGCATTGGCCATGCCGTGGGCGGGGTGTGCCCGTTTGCCGTAAAGGAAGGTGTACAGGTGTATCTGGATCGATCGCTCCAACGCTTTGAAACGGTTTACCCCGCCTGCGGCAGCGCCAACAGCGCCATCGAGCTGACGCTGCAGGAGCTGGAGCGCTTTTCGCGCTTTACCGCATGGGTGGATGTGTGCAAGGCGTGGCGGCCGGAGGAGCAAGCCCGATAGGGCGGCAGCCCGGGCCCGGCTGCTGGGGCGCCGAAACGTTAAAACACCGGGAAGCATTTTGGGCGGTGTCTGCTGCGCGGGCCGCCGGCCGTTCGCGCCGGTTCGGCAAATTGCAAAGCAGAAAAACCCGCCCGGAGGAGAGAGAAAGCGGCCGGGCGCGGAGGAGAATTGTAAAAATCCCCATGGCGCAGCAAATATGCAGCGAAAATTTTTAAAAATTGCAAAAACCCTCTTGATTTTTTTGCGCGGATGGTGTATATTAAATAAGCAGTTTTCGCAGATGTGAAAACGGAGAAATATTCCTCCTTAGCTCAGTCGGTAGAGCATGCGGCTGTTAACCGCAGGGTCGTTGGTTCGAGCCCAACAGGGGGAGCCAGAAATTGTCCGGTCAATGAAATTTGGCCGGACAATTTATTTTTACACGAAAATCAACACCATATATGGGTTCACATAGCTGCGGCAAACTCTGGTGAGCCTCATTGCTGGCCGGAGTTGTTTCTTAAAGCCCCAAAATCCAAGGGACAAGTGCGCCCATTCGAGCAGACGCTTTGCGCCATCCTGCGCTCGGACACAGCGGAGCGCATCGTCATCAATCATTGTCGGCACGACAGACCGCTGGAACGGCGCGAAAAAAGCCGAGCTCCGCGACCGCGTGAAGCATACAGCGAAAAACCAAAGCACGACATGCACAGCGCCCGCCGGAAAGAAAACTTCCCGGCGGGCGCTGCTTTTTCCGAATTGAATTTTACACACCGTTCAGCAGCGCTTCAAAAGCGTTGGGATCAAGGACGACAGCATGAAACGCGAGCGCAAAATCCCGCAGAGTCAACGCCAATATGAAATTGTAAGAAAACGCCGAAGAAATTTTGTAGTTTTTCGGCGGGGGTGGTAACAAAACTAAGCGTTTCCTTGCTCAAAAAGAGTGTTCACGATTTGCTGTTTCTGGCGCATAAATTCTTTGCGTTCTTTCAGCCGGTAAGACTCACCCTTGATGTTGATCACGGTGCAGTGATGCAGTACACGATCCAGAATAGCGGAGGCGATGGTGACGTTGGCAAAGACCTCGTTCCACTGGGAGAAAGTCTTGTTGGAGGTAAAAACGGTGGACGTTTTCTCATACCGTCTGGCAATGAGCTGGAAAAAGAGATTTGCGCCCTGGATATCCATAGGGAGATAGCCGATTTCGTCAATGATGAGCATCCTGTACTTGGCCAGAACTTTGAGCTTGTCCGGCAGGCGGTTCTCAAAGTGGGCCTTTTTGAGCTGCTCAATAAGCTGGTGGCAATTCACGTAATAAGTGGAGAACCGATGCTGGGCGGCTACAAGGCCCAGGGC
>Ga0137307_101356_pt1 | contig 22279 bp, 17 predicted proteins | sample NAcewD2O_March_2_FD_97180 | JGI IMG/M metagenome (GOLD analysis project Ga0137307, IMG submission 97180) | Mouse cecal microbial communities from Vienna, Austria - N-Acetylglucosamine amended D2O_March | ecosystem: Host-associated > Mammals > Digestive system > Large intestine > Cecum | place... | reverse complement strand
CCACCATTTCGTTCATGGTGCATCTTTATAGCAACGGCTATATGCGCGACCATCACGGGGTGTGGGAGAAAGGCTTCCAGCGTTTCTATGCGTTCCTGTCGCTTTTCAGCTTCTCGATGCTGGGTCTGGTGGTGGCCACCAACATTTTCCAGATGTATATTTTCTGGGAGCTTGTGGGTGCTTCGTCCTACCTGCTCATCGGTTTCTACTATACCAAGCCTTCGGCTGTGTCGGCTTCGAAAAAGGCGTTTATCGTAACCCGTTTCGCCGACCTCGGCTTCCTGCTCGGTATCCTTGTACTTAGCTTTTACACCGGTACGTTTAATTTCACCGACCTTACTTCGACAGAGGTTGCCGACGGTGTTTACCGCATCAGCGAAGGCACTGCCGAGGGAATCAAGAACATATTCGCCACCAGCGCCGCTCCCGTGTTTATGGGCGGTTCGGTGCTGACCTGGGCGCTTGTGCTGATTTTCATGGGTGGTATGGGTAAGTCGGCGATGATGCCGTTGCACATCTGGCTGCCCGATGCAATGGAAGGCCCCACCCCTGTGTCGGCACTTATCCATGCCGCTACGATGGTTGTGGCCGGTGTCTACCTGGTAGCCCGCCTGTTCCCGCTTTATCTGATGGAGACTGCGGCAATGGATATTATCGTGGTAGTGGGTGCCCTGACGGCATTGTATGCCGCGATGGTGGCTTGTACGCAGATTGACATCAAACGTGTGCTGGCATTCTCCACCATTTCGCAGATTGCGTTTATGATGGTGTCGCTGGGTGTGGCACGTCCTGAATTCCATCATGGGCTGGGTTATATGGCCGGTATGTTCCACCTGTTCACCCACGCCATGTTCAAGGCGTTGCTTTTCCTTTGCGCCGGTGCATTGATTCATGCTATCGGTTCGAACGACTACACAGCCATGCACGGTTTGCGCAAGCATATGCCTGTGACCCACATCACATTCCTGATCGGCTGTCTTGCCATCGCAGGTATCATACCGTTTGCCGGTTTCTTCTCGAAAGATGAAATCCTCACGGCCACGCTCGGTCATTCCACTTTGTGGTATGTATGGATGTCGGCTGTAGCCGGTTTGACCGCATTCTATATGTTCCGCCTTTACTATCTGATTTTCTGGTGGAAGGAACATAAGGTGCCTCAGGGGCATCATGCCCCCCACGACCAGCCTTGGACTATGACCCTCCCGCTGGTGATTTTGGCCGTGGTTTCATGTTTTGCAGGATTTGTGCCTATGGGCAACCTTGTTACATGGAACGGTCATGAAATGTTCGACAATGTTTCATTCTTCACCAATCTCGGTGCGCTTGACTGGTCGGTTGCTTCAATCAGCCTTTTGGTGGCAATCGCAGCCATCGCTTTGGCAACGGTGATGTACAAGAAGGAGAACCCGCTTCCTTCGAAAATGAAGAATGCGCTACCCAACCTTTGGCGTTGGTGCCACCATCGCTTCTATTGGGACGAGCTTTATATGTTCATCACGCATAAGATTATTTTCGGCTGCATCAGCAAACCCATCGCCTGGTTCGACCGCCATATCGTTGACGGCACGATGGATGCATTCGCAACTATGACCCAGAAGGCGTCGTATACCATCCGCAGCCTCCAGTCGGGCAACATACAGATGTATGTATGGTTCTATCTCATCGGCGCCCTGTTGCTCGGTGCTATCACAGCCATATGCCTGATGTAATCTATCCCGGTTTGAAACACAGATAAAATATAGTAACAGAGATGTTTTCCAATATACTTATTTATTTCGTGATAATCCCGTTGCTGATGCTCGGCGGATTTTTCCTCTGCCGCGACATCAAGCAGATACGTGCGGTTGCCGTGACAGGCTCCACGTTGCTCGTAGCCCTGTCGGTGTGGTTGCTGGTGGATTATCTGGCGCTCCGTGCTGCCGGTGAACAGGCGGAGATGCTTTTCACAGACTCCTGGACATGGTTCGGCCCGTTGAATATCAATCTCGCGGTCGGTGTCGACGGTGTGTCAATCGCCATGCTTATCCTTTCGTCGATAATCGTGTTTGCCGGTTCGTTCGCATCGTGGAAGATTGACGATGCACGCCACTTCTTCATGTGGCTGCTGCTGCTCTCCACCGGTGTGTTCGGATTCTTTATCACTGTGGACCTTTTCACGATGTTCATGTTCTATGAGGTGGCCCTTATCCCGATGTATCTTCTCATCGGTGTGTGGGGTACCGGGCGCAAGGAATATTCGGCCATGAAGCTTACCCTTATGCTTATGGGTGGCTCGGCCTTCTTGATGCTCAGCCTCATCGGCATATATTATCATTCGGCACCTGAAGGTGGCGAGCTTACATGGAATATTCTTGAAATCTCCAAGAATGCCTCGATTTCGACAGGGTGGCAGTATTTCCTCTTCCCCATGTGTTTCGTGGGTTTCGGTGTGCTCGGTGCCATGTTCCCCTTCCACACCTGGAGCCCCGACGGTCATGCCTGCGCCCCGACTGCGGTGTCGATGCTTCATGCCGGTGTGCTTATGAAGCTGGGTGGTTACGGTTGCTTCCGTGTGGCCATGTACCTTATGCCTGAGGCTGCCAACGACCTTGCTTGGATATTCCTTATCCTTACAGGTATCTCGGTGGTTTACGGCGCGTTTTCGGCCTGTGTGCAGACCGACCTCAAATACATCAACGCATACTCGTCGGTGTCGCACTGCGGCATGGTGCTTTTTGCAATCCTGATGATTAACACAACGGCGCTGACCGGAGCAATCATGCAGATGCTTTCGCATGGTTTGATGACGGCCCTGTTCTTTGCGTTAATCGGTATGATTTACGGACGTACACACACACGCGACATCCGCCTGATGGGTGGCCTTATGAAGATAATGCCGTTCCTGGGTGTGGGATACGTGATTGCCGGTATGGCATCGCTCGGTCTGCCGGGTCTTAGCGGTTTCGTTGCCGAGATGACAATTTTCGTCGGCTCGTTCGAACATACCGACATGTTCCACCGTGTGTTCACCATCGTGGCTTGTTCGTCGATTGTGATTACGGCGGTGTACATCCTCCGCGTTGTCGGCAAGCTGCTTTTCGGCCCTGTCCAGGACGAACATCACCTGCAGCTGACCGATGCCACATGGTGGGAACGCCTGTCGACCATCACCCTTATCGTGAGTGTGGCTGCAATAGGTTGCTTCCCCAACTTCTTTGAGTCGTTAATCAAGTTCACCTTCAGCCCGGAAATTTTCCGCGCAATCGGACTGAACTAATCTGAATCTCCTTAGATAGAAAGAAACAATGGATTATTCACAATTTCTTGCAATGCGACAGGAGATCGGCCTGCTGATTGTTTTCCTGTTGGTGTTTCTTTATGACACGTTCATGCCTAAAAAGGCTCTTAACGCCACAGCCGGGTTCACCACGGTGTTGTTCCTGCTGTTTACAGTGGCAAGCTTCATCTGGGGCAACAGCGGCGAAATAGACGCCTTTGCGGGGATGTATAACACATCGCCTGTATGCTCGATGATTAAGAACATATTGAATGTGGGCGTGCTGATCGTGCTCATCCAGTCGTGCCGCTGGGCAAACGGCGAGCTGATGATTATGCGCCGCGGCGAGTTCTACGAATTGTTGCTTGTAACGCTGTTCGGTATGTATCTCATGATTTCGTCGCGTCACTTCCTGCTGTTTGTCATCGGCCTTGAAAGCGCCTCGCTTCCGTTGGCTGCTATGGTGGCTATGGATAAGAACCGTTATGAAAGCCATGAGGCTGCCATCAAGTACATGCTTACAGCTGTGTTCTCGTCGGCAGTGTTTATGATGGGTCTCTCGTTTGTCTATGGTTTGGCAGGTTCGCTTTATTTCAACGATATCGCCCTGCAGCTCGGCACCCAGACCGATACGTTGCTCGTTGTAGCGCTCGCATTCGTGATTTCGGGTGTAGGTTTCAAGCTGTCGCTTGTGCCTTTCCACCTTTGGACTGCCGATGTTTACCAGGGTGCGCCCACTTCCGTCACCTCCTATCTGTCAGTAATCTCAAAGGGGGCAGCCGCATTTGCCTTTATGGTGATATTGGTGCAGGTGTTCGGCCAGTTCTATTCCGGCGCATGGGAATGGATGCTTTATGCTCTGATTATCCTTACCATCACTATCGGTAACCTTTTTGCAGTGCGTCAGAAGAATATGAAGCGCTTCCTTGCGTTCTCGTCGATTTCACAGGCCGGTTATATTATGCTCGGCATAGTGGGTTGTAACGAGATGGGTATGGCCGCTATGATGTACTACATCCTTGTTTACATATTCTCCAACCTCGCTGCATTCGGCGTTATCGGGGCGATAGAGAACCAGACTGGCAAGGTTTCGATGACTGACTATAACGGGCTGTCGAAAACCAATCCCTGGCTGGCTTGCGCCATGATGCTTGCCATGTTCTCACTGGCAGGTATCCCCCCGTTTGCAGGATTCTTCAGCAAGTTCTTCATTTTTACCTCGGCTATCAACCAAGGTTCTGTAGCAATCTATATCCTGGTACTCATCGCATTGATTAACACCATTATATCGCTCTACTACTATCTGTTGGTTGTAAAGGCCATGTATATCTCACCCGAAGAACCGCAGATTCCCGCATTCCGTTCGGCTTGCACCGAACGCCTGGGGTTGTGGATATGCGTAGGCGGCATTGTGGCCCTCGGTATCGTAAGCTTCTTCTACGACACAATCCTTGAAGCTTCCGCCTCTACCGGCATCTTCGCCTTCATAGGATAAGTTGCGCTGAGGTTTTTTAATGTAGCTACTACAAAACACTGCGGTGAGCCGATTTCGGCTCACCGCAGTGTTTTGTAGTATTATGATGAGATTGTATGCAAGAATAGGTGTTTGTGCAAGGCTGTATGTATTCCTCGTGATGCCTCTGCTGTGAATTATGATGAGGGAACATTGGCATGAGGATATAATAAGTAAGTCATGAAAATTATTACGCATGAAAGGTATAATCCGGCTTTATATTGTCTGCGGCATCCTTTCGCCGCTTTTTGTCCTCATCTTCAGTCGTGTAGCTCGCTACGCTCCTTCATCTTCAGACAAAAATCGACTGAAAGTATGCTCTCAGACAATATAAAATAATTTCCACGACTTACTTAGAGTATTGATTGTTGTGAATCTATTTTGTATGAGGTATCATATGAAGAATGTGGGGATGTGGTGTTTGGGGGAATGGTATAAAGGGAAGTGGTTTCCTGCCGGAGCATTATTACATACAGGCGACGCATAGGAAGGATGCATGCCTTTGGAGGCTTTCCATCTCGGCTTGTTGCATCATGTTGTATATTATATGCTTGAAAATTTGCAGATTAAGCGCCTTTGTTATTATATTTGCGGTGGAAGTTGTTATCGTGCGTTAAAATATCGAGTACATCATTAAAAACATTTTATCATGGAAACGCAGATTTTTATTAAATATATTATGCTATGAAACAGATTTTTGGATTTGTGCCTGCTGCAGCTGTGTGCTGTTTGCTGGTTACGGGTTGTTCGAATGAGAACGATGTGAACGAACCTGGGGTCGAGCAGGTGATTGACCCTGTTGAACAGGTGGAATATACGGTGGCTGAGAAAAACGCGGTGGCCGCCACCCAGGGGGTTGATTATGATTTTTTGAAAGCGGTCTGTGCGTCGGAAAGCTATGATGAGAATGTTGTCGTGTCGCCGTTGAGTGCGCAGATGCTTCTTTCCATGATGGCCAATGTTACTGATGCGTCGAGCACGGCGGAGATTACCCGGGCGTTGGGGTGTGACGATGTTTCGTCGTTGAACAGTTTTAACGGCAAATGCCTGAGGGTGCTGCCTCATGTTGATGCTTCAACTAAAATAGCATTGGCAAATTCCGTATGGTTTCATAATGCCTACACTATGAATCAAGCTTTCGTGGCAACGGCAAATGACTTTTATGATATGGAAGTGTTCGGGCGTGATTTTGATGTGGCCGGGCCGGTTGTGGATGAGGTAAATGGTTGGTGCAATAAAAAGACATCCGGCCTGATTCCGAATATCATTAATGGGCTTGACGGTGTGTCGATAATGATTAATGCCCTTTATTTCAAAGGTGAATGGGCCAACCCGTTTGATGAGGCCGAAACTGAGATGAAGGATTTCAACGGGCAGGCCGGTGTTGCCAAGGTGAAAATGATGCATAAAAAGGGGATGCAGCATTATGCCGTGAATAATGATTATGAAGCAGTGAAGCTCGAATTTGGAAACGGGGCTGTTTCAATTGCCTTTGTCCTTCCTGAAGAAGGGAAAGATATGGATGTGTTTATGAAGGGATTCGATTACGTGGCGTTTAAGAACGAGCGTTACAGCGACAGGGTGATTGACCTTTCATTGGTGAAATGCAACCTGGCGCCCGGAAAATTCGACCTGCAGACTGCGTTGATGTCGCTCGGCGTAAATGGTGTGTTTGCTCCCGGTCAAATCTCGTTGTTTGAGGAGGCATTGGATGGTCAGTTCAGAATTTATCAAAAATCGGCTGTGGAATTTAGCGAAAAAGGTGCCGAGGGTGCTTCCGTTACATGGAACACCGAGGTGATTGCACCCGGTGCCGGGGATGTTGCAGAGGTTCCAGTAGTGACTTTCGACCGCCCGTATCTTTTCTTTATTACAGAGGCTCAGACCGGCGTATGCCTTATGGCCGGTCGCGTGATGAACTTCTGAGGATAAAATCAATGGTTGTCTGTCATGGTGACAGATGACGTTGAATAGAGGTTGTGAGGATTGTGTGTAGTCTAGGTCTCAGGATGGCGTTTATAATCTGGAATGTTCTGATTGATAGGCTCTTCTTCATTATTAAAATATGCATGGTGTGGAAATTTTCAGATTTTCTACACTATGCATACTTTTAATAATGATGAACTGTAAGTTATTTGTTTGCGCCTGGTAATAATATTAAAGAATTATAATGTCTTTTGAAATTGTTGGGAGAATTATCTGTCTTAAAATTTGGAAATCATGAATTCGTTCACTATATTTACGGCAATGACTGGTAATTGAATATTAGACTATATCATATCATCAAAAAACATGATACCATGAAAACAAAAACATTATTAACATTAACGGCCTTGACATCCGTCTTGATGGCTGGTTGTACTAATGACGAACCGTTAGTGACTCTTCAAAAAGACAATCATGGCCCTATTGGAAGTTCTGTTGCAAAGAGCCGAACTGTTGAGGATGTTTTAGATATTGCGAATAATTTGGCTGCAATCGGTGGGCAGCCGACATCAAGGGGGAATCGTCGTGTATCTTATGGCCGTGATGCAGTGTGCGCTATAGGTACTCCGTCAAGCCGTGGAGGCGGACGTTTGGCGGATACGTTGTTATATGCGGTGAACTATGATAATGGTCAAGGATACGCGCTTATTGCCGCACCAGAGAATGTTGACCCGATAATCGGTATTGTTGAAAGTGGCGAATTTGCAACTTTTGAAACAGTTTCGAACGGAGGCTTCCAGTTTTATCTTGATGCTGCTAAAAACTATATAAGGACGATGAGTGTAACGAGAGCCACAGATCCGCCTATCATTATCAAGCCAATGTTCCATGATGTGACACACATATATAATGACACAATCGCACCTCGTATCAAAGTCAAGTGGAGGCAGCATTATCCAGAAGGATATTTGTGTCCAAATAAGGTTGCAGGCTGTGTAATGACCGCGATGGTGCAGATGCTGTCGTATATCGAGGCTCCTTCGAAAATTACATTAACCTATCCTGAACGCGACCGATCTGAGCAAGTTTTGAACTGGGCTGAGATAAAAAAACATCGAGAATCGATTGATAGGAATGATGGTGTATCAGTTAACCAACACCTTGCAAGGTGTGGTGCCTCGCAAGAAAGTCATATGGCGTTGGCACGAGTGGTACGGGAATTAGGGCATAGAAATAATGCTAGATACAGCAATAGCCCACTTGAAACCGGCTCAGATATCAGTGTGGCTCGCCGAACACTAATATCATTATTGCCGAATCATCAGATTTCTGATGTGATGAACTATGGGCAAAATTATTCTGATTTATCCTTATTTGGCAATTTGACAAGTGAGGACAGGGTAATATTTATGCAGGGACGACAGGTAGGTGAGAGTTATGGGCATGCATGGATATTGGACGGAGGGTTACAAGTTGGGAATGTAACGTATAGGACATATTCTGTATCTCCAGTAATTGGGTCCGACCAAAAAACATTTGTTACAGAACGTAATCTATTGTTACTATTTCATTTTAATTGGGGATGGAATGGATTTTGTGATGGGTACTTTTTACCTGATGTTTTTGAACCAGGTGATTCTGTAAAATATGATAAATATGGTGGAGGTTCGATGAGTAATTATAGCGAAAATGTAAGATATTTTATGTTACATTAAAAATAAATTAATTATGAAATATTCTAATTATTTACAGAAAAGTCGGTATATTACGGCATTGGTGTGCTGTGCGATTGCGTTTTTAATGGTGTCGTGCGATAATGATGGAGAGGGTTTGCTATCAGAATTCGAATCTCCGGGCAAACTTGCGCATGAGATTGACGGTGAGATTGACTTCGATTATATCGCAGGCTTGGCCAGCGGTGATGTGCTGCATGGATATTCTTATTCGCATGGGGAACATTACGCGAGGTATGCTTCGTCAGATTGGAAATGGAAGGAAAACACGAACTTGACAGGATATATGCCAATGACGCCTCATGATTTCATTATAGGTCGTGGGAAATTCTATATGCCCTTTGACATGTGGAGTCCACCTTTTCCAATGCATCCACTCTCTATGCCTTGGTCGGCTTATCAAAGGGCGACTGGGAAAATATTGAAGTTATATCTTGAAACGCCGTTTGTTGTATCTGCGGAGGGCAGGACTATTGAAATCGATGAGATGACATTTAAAATCGAGCGGTTTACACAGCGAGGTGTCATATTATCTGCTGTAGGGGAGTTTATTGAGCCTGTAGGAGAACATTTGGATATTACGAGTTACACTGTTTCGGATGTAACGTTTGATTTTGATGAAATATGTCTTTCCTTTACTTCGGAGACTGATATGTTCAGAACTGTTATTGCGATGTTGCGTGAGCAGTTTGGCGAAACCATAAATTTTGATGATTGGTTTGATCGGGATTATGGACAACCGATTGTGAATATATCAGATTTAGAGAGCCAGCTGGGGTTGAAATAATCCAGATTGGTGTGCGATATAATATCAGTCAGGTTTTAATTTGTTTTTGGTAGACGACTTAGTAGTAAATTCCTGATTAATAGTCAATTTCTGACATCTCGAAATCAGGGGTTAATGTCAGTATGGGTTGTCCCGCCAATTAGATATGCAGGGAAAAATGAAAGCGTTGTGTCAGGATGGGAATCTTGACACAACGCTTTTGAATGGGGGAGGGGATGTTATCAGGGGTTTACGAGGTTGTGGCCGGTCATTTCGGCAGGCTGGGGTATGCCCATGATGTGGAGGATGGTCGGGGCTACGTCGGCGAGGATGCCGTTTTCAACTGTGGCGGCCTTGTTGTCGGTTATGTAGACGCATGGCACGGGGTTGAGCGAATGGGCGGTGTTGGGTGTGCCGTCGGGATTGATGGCGTTGTCGGCGTTGCCATGGTCGGCGATTATGATTGCCTCATAGCCGGAGGCCTTGGCAGCCTCGATGGTGTCGCGCACGCAGTCGTCAACAGCCTTGACAGCCTTTTCGATTGCCTCGTAGATGCCGGTATGGCCTACCATGTCGCCGTTGGCGAAGTTCACCACGATGAAGTCATATTTCTCGCTGCGGATGGCTTCGACGAGTTTGTCTTTGACTTCATAGGCGCTCATTTCAGGCTTAAGGTCGTAGGTGGCCACTTTGGGGGAGGGGACGAGGATGCGGTCCTCCCCTTCGAATTCGGCTTCGCGTCCGCCGTTGAAGAAGAATGTCACATGGGCGTATTTCTCTGTTTCGGCAATGTGGAGCTGGTGCTTGCTTTCCTTTGCGAGATATTCGCCGAGGGTGTTCTGCACGTTCTCTTTGGGGAATAGGATATGTACGCCGGTGAACGATGCGTCGTAAGGGGTCATGCAGTAGTATTGCAGGCCGGGGATGGTGGCCATGCCTTCCTCGGGCATGTCGTGCTGGGTGAGCACCACTGTTAGTTCCTTTGCGCGGTCGTTGCGGTAGTTGAAGAATATCACTGCATCGCCGGGTTTGATTGTGCCGTCGACGGTGGAGTTGTTGACGGGCTTTACGAATTCGTCGGTAACGTCGGCATCGTAGCTTTCCTGCATGGCCTGCACCATGTCGGCAGCCTGTTTCCCTTCACCTTTCACAAGGAGGTCGTAGGCCACTTTCACACGGTCCCAGCGTTTGTCGCGGTCCATGGCATAGTAGCGGCCGACTACGGAAGCGATTACGCCTGCGCTGTTCTTGCAGTGTTCGGTGAGTTGCTCGATGAAGCCTTTGCCTGAACGGGGGTCGGTGTCGCGTCCGTCCATGAAGCAGTGGAGGTAGACTTTTTCAAGGCCGTATTCCTTGGCGATGTCGCAAAGTGCGAAGATGTGTTCGAACGATGAGTGAACGCCTCCGGTGGATGTCAGACCCATGAAATGTATGGCCTTATCGTTGTTTTTTGCATAGGAAAAGGCGTTTTTGATTTCGGGGTTGTCAAGAATCGAGCGGTCGGCGATGGCTTTGTTTATTTTCACGAGGTCCTGGTAGACCACGCGGCCTGCGCCGATGTTGAGGTGGCCTACTTCGGAGTTGCCCATCTGCCCGTCGGGGAGGCCGACGTTTTCGCCTGATGCCTGTAGCTGGGAATGGGGGTATGTTTCAATCAGATGATTCCAATATGCGGGATGTGCCGAGTAGATGGCGTTGCTTTTGGTGTCGGCGCCGATGCCCCACCCGTCGAGAATCATTAGTAATGCTTTATGTGCCATTAGTTTTTTTGAGTTATAGGTTTGAAGTTGATAAGTTGTAGGCGTGCTTGAATTTTTGCTTAATATCCCCCTTTAAGGGGTAGCCTGCAACTCATTTGAAATGTAATGGGATGCAACAGCAACCGGCGGATTGCTGCCGGTTGCTGTTGCAAGTTGTTATTTTGATGCTTCGGGCATTTTCATTTCGTGACGTTTACTTCTGAACGGGGCATCCGGCACATTTCTGCTGGATTTCCTTGAAGAAGTCGTTGCCTTTGTTATCAACAAGAATGAAGGCCGGGAAGTTTTCCACTTCGATTTTCCAGATGGCTTCCATGCCGAGTTCGGGATATTCGAGGAGTTCTACTTTTTTGATAGAATCCTGTGCCAGGATTGCAGCCGGGCCTCCGATTGAGCCGAGGTAGAAGCCGCCGTTGTTTTTGCAGGCATCTGTGACCTGCTGGCTGCGGTTGCCTTTGGCAATCATAATCATCGAGCCTCCTGCTTTTTGGAACTGGTCGACGTAGGAGTCCATGCGTCCGGCGGTGGTTGGGCCGAAGGAGCCTGATGCCATACCTTCGGGGGTTTTGGCCGGGCCGGCGTAGTAGATGGGGTGATGCTTGAGATATTCCGGCATCGGTTCGCCGTTGTCGAGGCGTTCTTTGATTTTGGCGTGGGCGATGTCGCGACCAACGATTATGGTGCCGTTGAGCGACAGGCGTGTTGCCACGGGGAACTTGTCGAGTTCGGCGAGGACTTCGCTCATGGGGCGGTCGAGGTCGATTTTCACAGCATCGCCTTCGCCTGCGTTGCGCAGCTCTTCGGGAATCAGTTCGCCGGGGTTGGCGTCGAGTTTCTCAATCCAAAGACCCTCTTTGTTGATTTTCGCTTTCACGTTGCGGTCGGCCGAGCAGCTTACGCCCATGCCGATGGGGCAGGATGCGCCGTGGCGCGGCAGGCGGATTACGCGTATGTCGTGTGCGAAATATTTGCCTCCGAACTGTGCACCGAGACCGATTTGCTCCGATGCTTTTTTAAGCTCGTTTTCCAGCTCGATGTCGCGGAAGGCGCGGCCATATTCGTTGCCTGTGGTAGGCAGGTTGTCGTAATATTTGATTGAAGCCTTCTTGACTGTCTCGAGGTTCTTTTCGGCAGAGGTGCCGCCGATTACGAACGCGATATGGTAGGGTGGGCAGGCGGCTGTGCCGAGTGTTTTCATTTTCTCGACCAGGAATGGCACAAGGGTCTTGGGGTTGATGATGGCCTTTGTTTCCTGATATAGGTAGGTCTTGTTGGCGGAGCCGCCACCTTTTGCAACGAATACGAAGTGGTATTCGTTTCCTTCTTCGGCATGGATGTCGATTTGTGCCGGGAGGTTGCAGCCGGTGTTCACCTCGTCATACATGTTGAGGGGGGCGTTCTGCGAGTAGCGGAGGTTATCGGTGGTGTAGGTGTCGTAAACCCCTTTCGAGAGTTTTTCGGCATCGTCACAGCCGGTGTAGACGCACTGGCCTTTTGCGCCGTGAACTATGGCTGTGCCTGTATCCTGGCAGAACGGGAGCTGCCCTTTGGCTGCCACTTCGGCGTTGCGGAGCATGGTCAGGGCAACATATTTGTCGTTTGACGATGCTTCGGGGTCGGAGAGGATTTTGGCCACCATCTTGTTGTGTTCGCGGCGGAGCATAAAGGCGTTGTCGTGAGTGGCCTGTCGCGCAAGCACGGTGAGTGCTTCGGGGTCAACTACGAGGAATTCATGCCCACCCCAGTTCTCGGTCTTTACATATTCCGACGTAAGGTGGTAATACTCAGTTGTATCAGGCCCTAACGGGAACATTTCCTGATAGTGAAACGGTTTTGTTGCCATATATCGTTAAAAGGTTGATTTCTTTGTTGCAAAGATACGGATTCGGCCTTGGATTGGCAAATTGCAGTGAACGGAATTAACGATATTCCGGATGAAAAATTGCTATAAAAAAGCCAGAGAGGGTGTGTCATAATGGCTCATCCGGGTCGTCGCTTGTGGGATTCGGCTTCGGTCATTGACCTCGGTCAACTCCCTTCAGCCTCACCCGCAAGCTCCTACCATCTGAACCATTCTGACAGCACCCTCGCCATCCGGGCGAAAACCACGGCGGTGTGCCAAAATATTGAATTTTGACACACCGCCGGTCGGCAGGATGTGTTGTGGGGTTATTTGGTGGATTTGGTGAAGGTGAGGTCGGTGTGGTTGATTTCGCAACGCATTATGGAACCTTCGATTTTTATGTCGTCGATTTCGGTGATGTTTGAGAATGCATTCTGCGCGGCGCGGTTAATCTGCTGGGTGGCGAGGATGGCTGCTCCCGGTTTTAATTTTTCAACCAGGGGTGCGGAGGTCGCGGTCGCGATGTTGTAGTTCAGCTTTACGGCATCGGGGTCGACATTGACGTTCATCGAGGTGGCATCGAGGCTGATTGTCAGTTCGTCGTCATCTTTTGCCTGGTAAACGCCGGTTATGGTTGCTACCCCGCTTGCTGTAATCTGGAGGGGTGTCACAATTGAGTCGTTCGACTGCATGGTGTTTTCCACCGTAATCATGGCGGTCATGGTGACTGAGCCTTCGGTGTCGGCGGCGCCTTTGGTGAATTCAAGCGTCCTTACCATGGATGCGGATGCGGCACCGGTATCGAGCATTTTTTCAGGATTCCCGGTCCATTTCCCTTGCACCGATTCGGCAAGTTTCGCCTTGGTGTCGCATGCGGTCATGAGGGTGAGCATACCGGCCACTGCGGCGGTTGCGCAAATCACGGAGGTAAATTTTTTCATAATGAATTATTTAGGTGTTTGAATTATTTTTAATACGTTATAACATGATAACATTCCGGGTGTGTAATCGTTCACGGATATTTTTCAAACGTCGTAAAAAGTATTAAAACATGTTTTCCCGGTGGTGTTATCGGTCGTATTTGTTGGCAGGGTGTCCCCGATTGCCTAACTTTGCCATGACGGCATGTTGACTGCCCGCGTTTATAATAGACTTTTACAAAATCCTTATGTCTGACCTTGGAAAAACTCCCTTAATGATTGTGGCTGCGATAATGCGGATGGCGAAAAGCCGGTTCGCCGCCACCGCCCCGGCCTTTTGCCTAAGATTATCATCGCAATAGCACTCGGCATCGGGGCCGGATATGTCTGCCCGCTGTGGTGCGCGCGCCTTATGGCCACGTTCAATGCCGTTTTCAGCCAGTTTCTCGGCTTCTGCATCCCGTTGATTATACTTGGTTTCGTGGCACCTGCCATTGCCGATATCGGGGCGCGTGCGGGGAAGATGCTTGTGGCCACGGCATTGCTGGCCTATGTGTTCACATTGTTTGCCGGATTCCTGTCGTATGCCACCGGGGTGATGTTCTTCCCTTCGATGATTTCGGCTGAGGAATATGTGGCGGAAACATCGCATGCGGTGTCAATAGCGCCATATTTCACTATCGAGATGCCACCGCTGATGTGCGTCATGTCGGCACTTGTGGCAGCCTTTATCCTGGGGCTTGGAGGGGCGTTCCTGCAAACCGATGCGCTGAAAAACCTTTTAGGGGAATTCCGGGAGATTATAACCAAGGTTATAGCCAAGGTCATTATCCCGTTGCTCCCGGTTTATATATTCGGCATTTTCCTGAATATGACGGTGACGGGTGAGGTGGGGTCGATACTCTCGACGTTCATCAAGATTATCGCTGTGATTTTCGGGTTGCATGTTTTTGTGCTGGTATTCCAATATTGCGTCGCAGCACCGTTTTCACGCGGCAGCCGCAATCCTTTCAAGCTGTTGTGGTCGATGATGCCGGCCTATTTCACAGCCCTTGGCACTCAATCGTCGGCAGCCACGATTCCCGTAACCCTTGAGCGCACCATCGCTATGGGGGTGGACAAGGATGTGGCTGGCTTTACGGTGCCGTTATGTGCTACCATCCATATGTCGGGCAGCACCCTCAAGCTGGTGGCGTGTGCTTTGGCCTTGATGATTGCCAACGGGCTGCATTTTGATTTCGGTATGTTCGCGGGGTTCATAGCCATGCTCGGCATCACTATTATAGCCGCGCCAGGTGTGCCTGGCGGTGCCGTTATGGCCGCCCTCGGCCTGTTCACTTCCATGCTTGGGTTTTCGGAATCGGATTGCGCCCTGATGATAGCCCTCTATATCGCCATGGATAGTTTCGGCACTGCCTGTAACGTGACCGGCGACGGCGCCATATCCGTTATAATAGGGCGTCTGTTCGGTGGGAAGGGATGTTGCTGATTATGAGGGTGCGTCATAATGGTTCACCTTCAAGCTCCTACCATCTGAACCATCCTGACATCACCCTCGCCATCCTGGCAAAAAGCAAGGCGATGTGCCAAAATTCAATATTTTGACACATCGCCTGTTTTGTAGGGGAATGCGATGTTTTCTTGCCGTTATCCCGATGGTCACGGCATGTTATTCTTCGCCGAGCATGGCCAGGAATCCGGCTTCGTCAATGATGGGGATTCCCAGGGCGGTGGCTTTTTCGAGTTTGGAAGGCCCCATGTTTTCTCCAGCGAACACATAGTCGGTTTTTTTAGAGATTGAGCCGACATTTTTGCCGCCATTGCGTTCAATCATGGCTTTGTATTCGTCGCGTGAATGGTGTGAGAATGTGCCGCTGATTACGAATGATTTTCCGCCTAGAATGTTGGTCTGTCCCTCGTCGCTTACTTCAGGCATCGACATCTGTAGCCCGGCAGCCCGAAGCCGTTCTATGATTGCGCGGTTAAGCGGGTTGGCGAAATATTCCACGATGCTGTCGGCTATTCGGGGCCCTATATCCTTGGTGGCTGCAAGCTCTTCGCGCGATGCCGCCATGAGCCTGTCGATATCGGGGAATGCCCGTGCAACTTTTTTCGCCACGGTGTCGCCGACGAACGGTATGGAAAGGGCGTAGATAACGCGGTCGTAGGGTACGCTTTTCGATGCCTCCAGTCCCTCCATCACTCGTTCGGCACTTCGCGGCCCGAAACCTTCGAGGTTGAGAAGTTGCGCGGGACGAAGGTCGTAGAGGTCGGCAATGTTTTTCACCAGCCCGTTGTCGAACAGCTGTTGGGCGGTTTCCTCACCGATGCCGTCGATGTTCATCATTTTGCGGCCTACGAAATGCTCCACACGTCCGGCAATCTGGGGCGGGCATCCGAATTTGTTAGGACATTGCCATGACGCCTCCCCCTCGATTCGTATCAGCGGGGTGCCGCATGCGGGGCAGTGGCTTATGAATTTGACCGGCAAGGCGTCCTTTTCGCGGTCGGCCTCGCTGACGCCGGTGATTTTAGGTATTATCTCGCCCCCTTTTTCCACATAAAGCATATCATGTTCGTGGATGTCGAGGTTCTTGATTATATCTTCGTTATGGAGCGATGCGCGTTTCACTATAGTGCCCGACAGCAACACCGGCTCAAGATTCGCCACAGGGGTGACAATGCCCATTCGCCCCACTTCGAACGATACGAAGCGCAGGCGCGTCAATGTTCGCTCGGCGGGGAATTTATATGCTATAGCCCAACGTGGTGACTTTGCCGTGAAACCCAGGTTGAGCTGCTGGCGGAGCGAGTTTACCTTCAGCACCAGGCCGTCGGTGGCAACAGGGAGTTCGTGGCGTGCCTCGTCCCAGTGGCGGATGAATCCGTCGACTGATTCGAGCGAGTCAAGCAACGTCATTATTCCCGATACTTTGAAGCCCCACGAACGTGCCGCCATCATGTTTTCATAATGGTTGTCGGAGGGGAGGTCCGGTCCAAGCAGGTAATAGAAATAGGCATCCAGCCCGCGTCGGGCCACTTCGCGCGAATTGAGGGTTTTGAGAGTCCCGGCAGCGGCATTGCGCGGGTTTGCGAACAGGGGTTCTTCGTTGAATGCCCTGTCCTGGTTCAGGCGGTCGAACGCACTCCACGGCATCAGTATCTCGCCTCGGATTTCAAAGAAATCAGGCCATCCCGACCCTTGCAGTTGCAGGGGGATGCTGCGTATGGTCTTTATGTTTTCTGTAACGATGTCGCCACGCTCTCCGTCGCCGCGTGTCACGGCACGCACCAGGCGTCCGTGTTCGTAGATCAGCGAGATTGATGTACCGTCGAATTTCATTTCCCCGACCACGCTGAAAGCCTCACCTTCGAGGGCTGTGCGCACGCGGTGAAACCACTCGTCGACTTCGTTGATTGAATATGTGTTGCCGAGCGACAGCATCGGATGGATATGCTCTGCCTGTTCGAAACTATCAGAAATGTCGCTGCCGACACGTTGGGTTGGCGACAGAGGGTCGGCCATATCGGGGTATGCCTCTTCAAGTTTTTCCAGCTCTTTCAGGAGCATATCGAAATCCCTGTCGGAGATTTCGGGCGCGTTAAGCACGTAATAGTTGTGGTTATGCCTGTTTATTTCGTCGCGCAGGGCGAGGATGCGTTGCCTGTCGGGTGTCATTTGCGGGGTCAGTCGTTCATTTTTAAGTGGTTGAGGGCGCGGAGCACGTTGCAGAGGGTGGCGCTCCAATAGGCACGGAAATCATCTCTGATTCCGAGCAATGCCACCTGCATGGTTTCGTCGGTGGCGTCGCGGATGGTGTTTATGAAGTTGTAGAGTGCCTGGAAAATATCGGCCAGCCCTTCTGATATGCTTGCTGCGACAGGGGTGTCGGAATATTTCATGTCTTCCTCGAAGACTTCGAGATAAACATCGTCAGCCCCCATCAGCTCCTCCATGTTGCGCCGGAGGGCTTCATAATAGTCTTCTTCAAGAATGTTTTCGATATATGGCTCCTCATATCCGCTGCTCTCGGCCTTAAGGTCGGATGCGGCTATATAGATGCGTGGCAACAGGCGCAGGATATGGTCGATGAATTCGCCGCGTTCGCTTTCGCGGGCGTTTTCCACCTCGACGCAATATTCGTTGCACAGGCCGATGAATGCTATGGCGTTTGTGTTCAGGTTGCTTTCCATAAATTTGTTTCATTTTTTACCGATATAACCCGTGGCGGCTGATATAGTTTATCACTTGCGGGGGGAGCATGCCGTCGACACTTTCACCCTTGCAAAGCCTTTCGCGTATAATGGTACTCGAAATGTCGTATTGCGGCAGGTCGATTGTGCCTGGACACGGGTAGCCCGGGCGGGGATAGACAATGGGGGGGTAGTCGCGCATTATTTCTTCATGGCATTTCCATCGGTCGAAAATCAGCATGTTGTCGGAGCCGATTACAAGGCGGAAGTCGGTCGATGGATATGCCGCCGAAAGCGCACGCAGGGTGTTGATGGTGTATGACGGACGCGGGAGCGACAGCTCGATGTCGCAAACCCGCAACCCAGGCACCCCGTGGGCCGCAAGGTGCAGCATGTCAAGGCGCATGATGTCGGAAACCAGCTCTGACGGATTGGCTTTCAGGGGGTTCAAGGGTGACAGGGTAAGCCACACCTCGTCGACCAAGCCGTTGCCTACCAAGGCTTTTGCCAATATGATATGCCCGTTGTGGACGGGGTTGAACGAGCCTCCGAAAATACCTGCGGTCATGAAATCTCCCAGCTTTGTGTTGTCACAGCCGTTGCGTTGCCCGGTCAGGCTTCGATGAAGCCTTTCATCAGGGTCTCTATTTCGGCTATCGCTTCGGGGAGGGTGTCGTTTACCACCACATGGTCGTAGTCGTTACGGAAATTGAGTTCGAATTCCGCGCGTCCCACACGTTCCTCTATATCCTCGTCGCTTTCGCTTCCACGCTTTTTCAGGCGCCAGCGCAGTTCGCTGATGCTTGGGGGCGCGATGAAGATGCTTATGGCGTCATCGCCAAACAGTTTCTTCACATTGACGCCACCCTTCACGTCGATGTCGAGAATCACGTTGTGCCCTTCCTTCACGCGGTTTTGGATTTCGCTGCGCAGGGTGCCGTAGAATCGTCCGGGATAAACCTGTTCGTATTCTACAAAAGCCCCTTCGGCAATGAGGTCTTTGAATTGTTCGTCGGTCAGGAAGTGGTAGTTGACCCCGTCAACTTCCCCTTCGCGAGGTTTGCGGTTGGTGGCGGATACGGAGAACTGGAGGTCGAGTTCGCCGCGATCCATGATGTCGCCGATTATGGTCGATTTGCCGCATCCCGAAGGCGCGGATATTATGATGAGTTTTCCTTTCTGTTCCATATTCAAGATGTAGGGTAAATAGTTAGGTTTGCCAGACGGTCTCAACAGGATTGAATCGTTTTACATCACGTTGAGAACCTGTTCCTTTATCTGTTCAAGTTCGTCTTTCATCTTTACTACGAGAATCTGCATTTCGGCATGGTTGCTTTTCGACCCCATGGTGTTGATTTCGCGTCCCATCTCCTGGGATATGAACCCGAGTTTTTTGCCCTGCCCTTTAGGGCCGTGCAGGGTTTCCATAAAGTAGTCGAGGTGTTGGCTAAGGCGTTGTTTTTCCTCGTTTATGTCGAGTTTTTCGATGTAGAAAATCATTTCCTGTTCCAGGCGGCCTTTGTCGTAATCCACTTTGGGGAGTGAGGCAAGCCCGTCCTCGATGCGGTTGCGTATTTTCAACAGGCGCTCGGCTTCGAATCGCGGCACTTCGGCCAGCAGTTCGCTGATGTTGTTGATACGCTGGGTGAAGAACTCTTCGAGTTTACGCCCTTCGGTGGCACGGTAATCCATCAGGACTTGTGCTGCACGGCGCAGGCCGTCGAGCACAGCGGAGCGTTCGTCGTCGCTTACCTCGGTTATAACCTCGCTTTTCACGGAGTCGGGAAAGCGCAGAAGCACGCTGTACCAGTCGTCGGGTGTGGGTATGCCGAGGCGTGCCGAGGCTTCCTCGACCTGCCGTTTATATCCTTCCAGTGCGGGGAGGTTGAGCTGGACTGCGGATTCGGAACCCGTGGTTTCCACATACATGTTGAGTTCCACTTTGCCCCGTTCGAGCAATCCGGCTATTATGTTGCGCATATCAGGCTCAAGTGCGCGGTATCCTGCGGGGATACGCGTCGAAAGGTCGAGCTGCTTGCTGTTGAGTGATTTCAGCTCGAACGTGAACTTTTTGTTCTGACATTCGACAACGGCACTGCCGAATCCTGTCATTGATAACGTCATGATGTTTCTTTGCTTTTTGTATGTTGCAAATTTACAGAAATTCGGCTGAAAGCCGTAAATTTGCATGGAAAAAATCACATTAAGTTTGCCAGCCTGAATTATGCCGACAATACTCAACATAGAAACCTCTACGGAGGTATGCTCTGTGGCACTCACCTCGGAAGGTGCGGTGCTGGAGCATTTCGAGGAATTCGAGGGGCGTAACCACGCCACTCTTCTCAGCGGTTTTATCAAAGGGTGCCTCGACCATCTGCGCCGCCATGACATGGAGCTTGACGCTGTAGCGGTGTCGCTCGGCCCGGGCAGCTATACCGGGCTTAGGATCGGACTGTCGGAAGCCAAAGGGCTTGCATATGCCCTCGATGTGCCGCTGATAGGGGTCGACACGCTGAAGCTGATGTCGGTGAACGTTATGTTCGGCAACGACGTATCCCCCGAGGCCATGTTTGCCCCTATGATTGATGCGCGCCGAATGGAGGTCTATACGGCAGTTTATGACCTGTCGCTGAACGCGCTTGCCGACCCTGCGCCCCTTATCCTTGATGCCACATCTTATCAGGAATGGCTTGAACGCGGGGAAGTGCTGTTTTTCGGAAACGGCAGTGATAAGGCCGGGGAGGTTATAACGCATCCCAACGCGCGTTTCATCCCCGATGTGAAGCCGTTGGCGCTCGATATGCTGCCGCTGGCCGACCAGGCATTCCGCGCGGGTCGTTTCCTCGACCTTGCTTATTCGGTGCCGACTTATCTTAAGGATTTCCAGGCTACCAAGCCTAAGAGCCTTTTCTAGCAAAGCCCAGGCTTATAGCCCTTATTATCGCAAACCATTAAAACACAATGAAAATATGGCTACTACAATAGTTCCCGAACTGAAATATATAGGGGTCGGCGATTACGACCTTGGTCTTTTCGAGAGCCAGTATCCTGCGCCGAAAGGCATCACCTATAATTCCTACCTTATCCTTGATGAAAAGGTGGCGTTGATGGATACTGTTGACGCACGGATGACCGAACAGTGGCGTCAGAACCTCATCGATGGGTTGGGGTGTAGGAATGTGGACTATCTCGTGGTGCATCATCTTGAGCCTGACCATTCCGCAAATATCCGCCTGGTTATGGAAATGTTCCCGGATGCCGAAATCGTGACTTCGGCTGTTGCCGCGAAAATGTTGCCGCTATATACCGACGGGCTGTCGCTTGAAGGGCGGGTGAAAGTGGTTTGTGAGGGTGATGAGCTTCTGCTTGGCACCCGCCGGTTGCGTTTCATCTCGGCGCCGATGGTGCATTGGCCGGAAGTGATGATGATATACGATGCACATGCCCGCACATTATTCTCGGCCGATGGTTTCGGTCGCTTCGGAAATCCTGATCCATCATTGTCATGGGCATGTGAGGCGCGTAGATATTATTTCAATATCGTCGGTAAGTATGGCCGGTCAGTCCAGGCCGTAATGAAAAAACTCGACGGGAAAAAGATAGACACAATCGCGCCTCTCCACGGCCCTGTGCTTGAAGGTGATATCTCTGAATATATGTCACTTTACCGCACATGGGCAGCCTATGAAGTAGAAACGCCCGGTGTACTGGTGGCATACGCCTCCATACACGGTTTTACCGCACAGGCGGCTCACCGTCTTGCCGACATATTGCGCGGTCAGGGCGCCCCCAAGGTATCGGTAACCGATCTGAGCCGCGACGACATGGCAGAAGCTGTCGAAGACGCTTTCCGCATGAGTCATCTTGTCGTGCTATCACCCACCTACGATGCCGACATATTCCCTCCGATGCATGATTTTATCCACCACCTCTCACTTAAGGGATTCTGCAACCGTAGAGTGGCCATAGTCGAGAATGGGCTTTGGGCTCCGGCTGCCGGAAAAAAAATGCGCCATATGTTTGAGAACATGAAAGAGCTGACTATCGTCGAGCCAATCGTGACCCTGCGCGGCCGCCTTACAGAAAATGCTGAAAAAGAACTTGAAGCACTCGCATCAAATCTACTTTCGGAATAATCAGGCCGATCAAAAAACAACAATCATATCATAGTTTCCCATACAAATCGAGGGCGCTCCAACAGGGCGCCCTCGACACATCTAAACGATTGTTCTTGCAGTTATTTGATTACTTCAGGAGTAAAGCGAAGAGTATAGGAGAGTGTTTCCGCCCCCTGATAGTTTCCCGGATAAGGTGTCTCATACTTGGGGAGACAGCAGTCGGCGCCGCAACTGTTGTTGCCAATGCCTC
>Ga0137307_101351_pt1 | contig 22378 bp, 13 predicted proteins | sample NAcewD2O_March_2_FD_97180 | JGI IMG/M metagenome (GOLD analysis project Ga0137307, IMG submission 97180) | Mouse cecal microbial communities from Vienna, Austria - N-Acetylglucosamine amended D2O_March | ecosystem: Host-associated > Mammals > Digestive system > Large intestine > Cecum | place... | reverse complement strand
GGCTATTCTCCAATTCAACCCTCGTCATAGGCGTAAAATGAGTGATAGCATCCACGGCAGGGCTTCCGGCATTGAATACCCTCTCCGGTTCTTCCCCCATCTGAATCACCCTCCGGCGATACTCCTCAGTGGAAGTAAAATGAAATGTCGAAAGTTTTGTTATGGCATGCCTGATTGAATCGTCATAAGCGCCTTCCGTGATTTCCCCTCCGTGAAGGTGAGCCACAGGTATGCCGAATATCATAGCGGCGGAAGCCGCCGCCAATATCTCGTAACGGTCCCCAAGTATCAACACAAGATCGGGAGCCAAACGGAAGAAGGCATCTGCGAATCCAGACATGGCAACACTCATTGCCTTGACAGTGCCGCAATGGGAATCATCATCAAGCGGCAATGGAATCCTGACATCAACATCAAAACCGTCTTCTATAATTTCATTCACAGTCATGCCATAGGCAGCAGACAGATGCATGTTGGTGGCAACAATCTGAAGGCACACGCCATCTGTATCCTTAAGCCTTTTCATTAATCCGCTGAGGATTCCATATTCGGCACGGGTTCCGGTAACGACACAAATCTTACGCAATTTCAATAAGGTGTTTATATATTAGAGAATATCATCGATTTCAATCATTTCGTCGGGATTGAAATCACGGATTGCACGGGTGCCTTCGACCTCCCGCCATCTCATCGGTGAAATGCCATGTCCGGGGCGCTTTGCCGTCATATTGTTTTCTGTCAGCACCTCTCCTCTCTTTATATTGCAGGAAGCGACAATGCTTTTACGAGCCACTGCAACATTCGCAGACTCCGAAGGAGACACTCGCTTACGTCCGTCACCGAGAGCTGTCTCTACATTCCTTATCGCCGCGACCATTGCCTTAAGTTCCATAGGTTCAAGCGATGCCAGGTGATCGGGTCCCGGAAGGTCGCGGGAAAGTGTGAAATGCTTCTCAATCACCGTTGCGCCAAGAGCGGCAGCCGCAACCGGAATTTCTATTCCGACAGTATGATCGGAGAAACCAACTTTCTCCGAGAAGTCACGCAAGGAGAGCATCGCCCGCAGATTCACGTCTGCCATAGGTGTGGGATACTGGGTGTTGCAGTGAAGGAGCGTCACCTTGGCAAGATCCTGACCATTCTCAGCCAGAGCATTCATTGCCGCTGCGACGTCAGAAACTTCACACATTCCGGTAGACATCACGACCTCCTCATTATATCCCGCTATCTTACGCAGATAAGGATAGTTGGTTATCTCGCCTGAGGGAATTTTCCAGATTTTCAGACCGAGCGAATGCAGAAAATCAACGCTGTCAAGATCAAAAGGTGTCGACAGGAATCTGATTCCTTTCCTCTCGCAATAATCCATAAGTTCCCGATGATCTTCCTCGCTAAGCTCAAGATTTTTCAGCATCTGAAATTGCGAGGAATCGGAGCCGTTCATATTCTTTTTCTGGTATTCCGCCTTCCCGGCATCTGCGGTCACGAGCTTTTCAGCCTTGAATGTCTGAAATTTGACAAAATCCGCACCGGCATCCGCAGCGGCATCTACAAGAGATTTCGCCATTTCAAGCGAACCGTTGTGATTCACTCCCGCTTCTGCTATAATACGTATCATAATCACTTGAGTTTTCTTGCCGGAAATCCGACATATGTTCCAGAGAGAACCGCGTCTTTGGCAAGCAGAGAACCGGCTCCGAGAAAGACGTCATCGCATATGGAAGTCCCCTGCACCATTACGGCGCCGCTTCCTACAAAACAACGTGCTCCCACGCTGCATGCCCCGTTGACTTTCGCACCTGTCGAGACATGCGTCAGATCTCCTACCGATGCATCGTGCTCGATTATGGCTCCGGTATTGACGATAACGCTCTCACCTACCTTCGCCGCCGAGTTTACCACTGACTGATGCAACAATACGGTTCCCGCTCCAATGCTTGCACGAGGTGACAGAAAAGCGGTAGACGCCACAACAGTGGCAAGTGTTCCACCGGCATCCTTTACACGGCGATGCAGTTTCTGGCGTGGAACGGAATTTTCTATTGATCCGATAGTGACAATAAATTCACAATCATCCACAAACCCGGATATATCATCGTCAGAGCCTATGACAGGATAACCTGACACTTCGGTTCCTATAAGTTCCGGCAAATCCAATATTCCTCGAATCTTTCTGCCACTGCTTTCCACAGCCTCTATCACAGAGCGGCAATGTCCTCCGCCGCCTATCAGTATCAGCTCTTTCTCCATCTGCAATCCGGCTTTTATGATTCAAGCTTGACCGATGACGGCAGATTCACTATTGTGTCTGCAAGCAAGACGGTATTGGTCTGCGAATCGCGCTCACAGTGCTCAAACATCGGCAGACGCCACATCAGCTCCCATATCGGGCGAGTCATCACACCGTGGTCGTTACTGTATTGCAGGAAACGGTCGCGTTCCTCGCGGGTGGGAAACGCAATCGCGTTGAGCCAATAATTTGACACCGACTCTGTCGGTTCCGCCATAAACTTTATTCCTCCGGGTTCCGATGCGAAAAATTCCCTGTATATTTCGGCAGTCTTTCTTTTCGAGGCAAGAAAACCTGAAATTTCCTCCAGCTGTGCACACCCGAGAGCGGCATTGATGTTGGGCATACGGTAGTTATAACCTATATGGTCATGTATGAATTCCCACCGCGACGGAACTTTCGCCTGAGTGGTCAGATGTTTGGCGAGGTCGGCGAGTTTCTCGTCATTGAAAAGAAGCATTCCGCCACCTCCGGTAGTTATTGTCTTATTTCCGTTGAAACTGATCGCACCTATTCTTCCGAAAGTGCCCGTATGCTTCCCTTTATAAAAGGAACCAATGCTTTCTGCAGCATCCTCCACAAGTTCAAGGCAATACTCATCGCATATCGATGCTATCTCGTCAATCCGGCATGGATGCCCGAATGTATGCATAGGCACGACACTCTTCACCCTACGTCCTGTAGACTTGTTCCTCAAAACATTACCGGCATCTTTAACCGTATGTTTTTCAAGCCATTCCCTGAGAGCAGCCGGAGAAAGCCCCATAGTGTCATAATCCACATCTATGAAGACAGGATGCGCCCCTATGTAGGATATGGCATTGCACGTGGCTATAAACGACAGAGATTGAGTGAGCACCTCGTCATCTCTTTCGACACTGGCAAGCATCAGTGCCATGTGAAGGGCGTTGGTTCCGCTGACACATACCACCGCCCTGCGTGCACCAGTATATTCGGCAATGTCCCTCTCAAAACGGTCAACGAACGCACCGACACTCGACACAAATGTCGAGTCGATGCATTCGTCAAGGTATTTCTTTTCATTTCCCGAGAACGTCGGTGCATGTAGAGGCACAAAATCCCCCTCTCCGGCACCGAACCTGTCTCTTATCATACGGAGAATCAATTCATATTCCATAGGTAATCGTCAAGTACTTGATTTAAAAGCTGCTGTTCATGTTTACAAGAAACGCATACAATATCATCCCGAGAAAGAATGTTATTCCAACCCACATTTTGGCATTTCGCGCACAATCGTGAGCCGCACGGCGGTACCCCATTTTTTCATCAGCCGTATATAAATCCTTTCCCTGCCTGGATTCACCGCGCAGATACTGATCCCATGCCTTACGCGACATTACAGAATAATATATCGCGACAAATCCGGTCGGAGGGAAACACAGCAATGTCAATAGTATCGACACAGTCAGCAGAGACACCGGCGCATGATCAATCTCCTCCGGGTCATCCTGAGGCATCGGGAAAGGATAGCCTCCGTCTCCGGCTTCCCGAGTCTCCTCAGCCTCAGGCACAGCCGGTTGCTCTGCCACTATCGGCACAGGATGCAGCTTATCGAAGATTCTCTGCCTGTAATACCTGCAGATATCCGCCACATCGGCTGCCTGTTCCCAGTCAGACATTCCTTTGGACCACACATACGTGTCGGGTGTGACTCCCGCCTCATGGAGGGCATCAAGTGTGAACGGTCCCCGGCGCTCGCCGTCGATCATTGCGAAATAAAGAGCCATCCTGTCTGCTGTCAATTACCCAAACCGGCAATCTGGTTTATAAGCATACTGGTCGTACCGGTGACAGTAAGGAGAAAACCGATGCCGCCGAGCACAAGAGCGATGATAGTCATTGTGCGTGCCGAGGAATTGCTCATGTCGCCGTTCTCCCCGAATCCTTCGTTATAGAACTTGTTGGCGGCATTAGCTTTCGTTATGCCTATTATACCGAAAATCATTCCTATACAAGAGAAAAGAGCACCGAAGATTGTGCCTACAATTGCCCAGGGCAGCCAGTTGGTGTGAGGTATCGGTTCGTTGGCACGACCATACACGGTGTAGGGATCCGGAGGTGTGTTGCCATAACCATTACCGCCATAAGGGGGCTGCGGCATACGGTGAGCCCGGCTTGCATATGGATCAAGCGACTCCTCGGGACGCGCATATCCGCCAAAAGCGGAATCCCCCATAAATATGTCGGCAAGTTCGGGAAGAGTATCAGCCTTCACCCAGTCGGCAAGTCCCTGACGCCACACATAGGAATCAGGCTGTATGCCGGCAGTCATCAGCCGGTCCTTTGAAAGCGGACCGGACTGAACACCATTTATTATTACAAAATATTCCATATTCTACATGTTTTTACCGTGACAGTTCTTGTATTTTTTGCCAGAGCCGCAAGGACAGGGATCATTACGGCCGATTTTGGGACCTGCCTTGACCGGTTGCTGCGCGGGAGCGGGACGGTTCACGCTTGCTGCAGCCTGACGCTGTGCGCTCTCCCCGGGGTATGCATCGCGTGTGGTGCTGTAGTTTGCATACGGATTGTATGAAGAACGCGCCTGAGCCTGCGTCGCCTGCTCCTGCATCGCACGCGCTTCGGCAGCTTTTGCCTCGGCTTCTTTTGCTTCTTCGTAATCCACTACCGCAAGCCTGCCCCTCATAAGAGTGGCAACTGACTTGGAGTTCATATCATAAAGCATCTTCTTCCAAAGTTCGAACGCCTCGATCTTGTAGATCACAAGCGGGTCTTTCTGCTCATAAGAGGCATTCTGAACTGATTTGCGAAGCTCATCCATTTCGCGGAGCTGCTCCTGCCATGCCTTGTCTATCGAAGACAACAGAACTGTCTTTTCCCACGCTTTGGTAAGAGATTTGCACCCGTCGGCATAGCAATCTCCTATATCCGCACGGATATTGAACATGCGACGACCATCGGTCACAGGCACGCCTATCATACCCTGCGCGCCACGTTCCTCTACAAACTCCTTGATATACGGAGCAGCGGTATTAGCCATCTTCTCCTTGTTGCGTGCGAATGTATTCATCGCCTCTTCGGCAAGGCGGTCAGTCAGATCACGCGAGTCGATTTTGCTGAATTCCGTCTCGCTGACCGGAGCCTCGATTGCAAGAGACTTGTTCACATCCTCTGTGAATTCATCGTAGCTTGAATACTTGCGGTTTGCGAGTTCACCGGCAAGTTCATAGACCATATTAGCGATGTCCGTACCTATACGTTCACCTTTGAGCGCGTTCTGACGGCGACCGTACACTCCCTTTCTCTGGGCATTCATGATGTCGTCATATTCCACAAGACGTTTACGGATGCCGAAGTTGTTTTCCTCGACACGTTTCTGAGCGTTCTCTATGGATTTGGTGACCATGCTGTTTTCAATCATCTCTCCCTCCTTGAAGCCAAGACGGTCAAGCATCTTGACAACGCGGTCATTGGCGAAAAGACGCATGACTGTGTCTTCAAACGACACGAAGAACACAGAACTGCCCGGGTCTCCCTGACGACCGGCTCGACCTCTGAGCTGACGGTCCACACGACGAGACTCATGACGTTCCGTGCCGATGATGGCAAGACCGCCTGCTGCTTTGACCTCGTCGGAGAGTTTGATGTCCGTGCCACGACCCGCCATATTGGTCGCGATAGTGACAGTACCTTTCTGACCAGCCTGTGCGACGATATCAGCCTCTTTCTGGTGCAGCTTGGCATTCAGCACCTGGTGAGGGATCTTACGCAGTTTCAGCATCTTTGAAAGAAGTTCGGAAATTTCTACAGAGGTGGTTCCGACAAGCACCGGACGACCTGCGTTTACCATGTCTTCCACTTCCTGAATGACAGCCGCGTACTTCTCCTTCTTCGTGCGGTATACACGGTCGTTCATATCATCGCGGATGACAGGACGGTTGGTAGGAATCTCAATCACATCGAGCTTGTAGATGTCATAGAATTCTCCAGCCTCGGTCATCGCGGTACCTGTCATACCGGCAAGTTTACGATACATACGGAAATAGTTCTGCAATGTGATTGTAGCGTAAGTCTGAGTTGCTGCCTCAACCTTCACACCCTCCTTAGCCTCGATTGCCTGATGAAGTCCGTCGGAATAACGGCGTCCCTCCATGATACGTCCGGTCTGCTCGTCAACGATCTTGATCTTATTGTCATCGATCACATATTCCACATCCTTGTCAAAGAGAGTGTATGCCTTGAGAAGCTGGTTGACGGTATGCACACGCTCCGCCTTGATTGCATAATTCTGAAGAAGCTGATCTTTTTTCTCACGCTTTTCATCGGCGGTCAGGTCTTCGTTCTCAACCGCCGACAACTGGGCGGCAATATCGGGAAGAATGAAGAACTCCGGATCCTGGGTCGTGCCTGTAAGCACTTCTATACCCTTGTCGGTAAGCTCAATGGAATGGTTTTTCTCATCTATCACAAAGAAGAGCGGTTCAACCGCCTTCGGCATCTCGCGGTTGTTGTCCTGCATATATTTAGCCTCGACCTTGAGCATAAGCTGCTTGATTCCATCCTCACTCAGGAAGCGGATCAACGGGCCATGTTTCGGGAGAGCCTTGTAAACACGGAAGAGCGCGAGTCCGCCTTCTTCCGTCTCACCTTTGGCAATCTTGTCCTTGGCATCGAGAAGGAGATTCTGGGCAAGTTTGCGCTGGGCGTTCACGACCTTCTCCACGTTGGGCTTGAAGTCGTTGAACATCTGGTCGTCACCTTTGGGCACAGGACCGGAGATGATAAGCGGAGTTCTCGCGTCGTCTATAAGAACCGAGTCAACCTCATCGACAATCGCGTAATAATGTTCGTCACGCTGAACGAGGTCTTCAGTCTGCACAGCCATATTGTCGCGGAGATAGTCGAAACCGAATTCGTTGTTGGTTCCGAACGTTATGTCGCAACGATATGCGTTACGGCGCTCTTCGGAGTTGGGCTGCGTTTTGTCGATGCAGTCCACAGTCAGTCCATGGAACTGATACAACGGTCCCATCCATTCCGAGTCTCGTTTCGCAAGGTAATCGTTAACGGTAACCACGTGCACACCCTCTCCCGTAAGTGCATTCAGGAACACCGGCAAGGTAGCCACAAGGGTCTTTCCCTCACCTGTAGCCATCTCCGCGATATTGTTGGTTACCTTTCCATTGTTCATCAAACCGTGGAGCACCATACCTCCGATAAGCTGCACATCATAATGCATCATATCCCACTTCATGAGATTACCGCCAGCCATCCATTCGTTCTTATAGATAGCCTTGTCTCCGTCTATTGTCACGAAGTCCTTGCCGGCTGCGGCAAGCTCCCGGTCTGCCTGAGAGGCTGTAACCTCGATGGTGTCATTCTCCTTGAAACGGCGTGCCGTCTCCTTGACAACCGCGAAAACCTCCGGCAATGCCGCGTCAAGTTCTTTCGCATAATTGTCGAACATCCCTTCGCGGAGATCATCTATTTTCTTCCACAGCGGCTCGCGCTTGTCGTAATCAAGAGTCTCGATTTCTGCGCGAACGGCAGCCATCTGATCTTTATATTCCTGCGCACCACCTCGTATGCGGTCACGGATAGCATTGATACGTCCTCTAAGCTCGTCGTTTGAAATCTCCGTGATCTGTGCGCTTATGGGATTGATCTCTTTCTCAAGACGCTGCCAGAGCGGACGGACCGCACGCTCCGACTGGTCGCCAAAAATTTTATGTAATAATTTAGATATCATTATGATGTTTAATTTTTTTCTGTTTAATATCATTCAGCCAAGAGGCTGCATATTTATCTTGTCACACACTCGTCAGTGCCTTTCGAGAAGAAGAGGTTTTGATACCGCCCCGTTCGGAGAGCGGATCCGGAGTATGCTGCTTACTGTCGGTGCCAGAGCTGTGGCATCTACAGGAAGCGATATTTTCTGTGGCACTATTCCCGGAGCTACGATAAATGCCGGTGTAAGCACAGGAGTTTCCCTGACAGGATGCGACGTGACCGGATAATCCAGATCATCCACAACAGCCCAGCCGGGATTGAATGTCACAAATATGTCGCCCCCCTTCTTAGGGTCTACAGAGAGTCGGAGACGTTCCTGTTCGGGAGTGCGGGGAGAAAGTATGTCATATAAAGTGAAAGCATCCGACACACCGCTCATTCTGGCGAGAAAACTTCTCGCATCTGCCACAACGTCACTGACATCAAGTTTTTTTTCCTCTAAAAGACTATGGTCAAGATAGAGATGGCTACCCCTGAATGCGACCACATAATCAGCATTGCCGTGAAGGGCGGAAAGGTATGAATTTAGCAGCGATTCCGCCCTTTTCATCGAGAACTCTCCGGTCGGAATCCTGTATTTCTTGTCATCTATCACGGCATCGTCATAATAACCGGTAGATGAAAGCCATATTACCGCATTTCCGGCACCCACATATTTGTCGATAGCCTCGAACAATCTGCCGAGCTGGCTGTCAAGCCTCAGATAAGCGTCTGTAAGTTCGGCACGGAAATCACCATCGGAAACATATTTGTATGGTGCCAGCGTATATCCGACATTGATCATATCGACCGCATTGCCGTTGCTGCCGATCTTCATCTGCTTCAGACATTCTATGGCAACGTCCGTAACCTCCGCGTTTCCGACAGGCGACGCGCTGAAACGGCGGTAAACCTCCTTGTCGGAACGAGGGAACATGTGTCGGAACGGATATATCTTTTTCTGCTGCGGAAGTCCGGGGAATTTTTCAATCGGAATAGAGGGCTTCCACTGCATCGTGTCGATTCGCGATGCTACGGAATATGAATAGTTGCGTGCGCTGACTGGCGCGGGGAGATTCTTGTAATAGGTAGTAGTCGCCCAGTTTCCGGTGTTTTCATTGATCCAGCATGCCCCGGTGCCTGCATGGCCGGTCATTATGACCGCAAGCTGAGGATCAGCGGCAAACGAATAGATCGACGAAAGAGCAAGACCGTCTACGGCAAGCTCGTCACTGAGTGTGGAAAGGCGCAGATTCTCCGGAGAATAAGAGTCGTTGGTGAAATTCCCCAAAGTCTTGGAATCCAGGAGCGCAGGCTGCATCTTCCTGGTGACAGGATCATACACGGATTCGGAAGCCACACCGGTATTTGCCGGATATGCTCCGGTATAGAGCATTGCGGTGGCTGTGGCGGCATCAAGTCCCTTCACCTTGAAATCGATGTCGCGTATATAAGCGCCATCCTTCATCAGCCGCTTGAAACCACGGTCTGTGAAGTATGACTGCAGAAACTCTATGTAATCAGTGCGGAGCTGATCAACGACAATTCCCACCACGAGTCTTGGGCGTTCCCCCTCGTCGTGGGCTGCCTGAACCGCCACGTTCATTGTGGCAAGACCGCACAGCACTGTTGATAATATTCTTTTCATTGTTAAATTTACCTTTTCGCATAATGACAAGCGCATATGCTATTGCAAGCACAACTGTGGCACCCATCATCGGAAAAACCGCCGGACTGGCGCTCTGTATCTGGAATGGCCATACAATCAGAAGGCTGCCTACCGCTATAATATTATACCACGCAAGAGCAAGTGCTCCGTAGCGTAATTTCCGACCTAACACGCATACCGCCATCAAAAGCTGCAGCGGATTGAGCCAGATGAGAAGAAGATTGGGAGATGTCGCCTCGTGTTCCGAAAAAAACACAAGAAAAAACACCACACACCCTGCAATACCGCAAATTCCGAACCAAATCGTATAAAATACAGATAATACTTTCTTTTTCCATAGCTGCCAGCCGCACGCCAGCAGCGAGAGCGACAGAAATGCCACACCGAAAGCCATAGGTGTCATATACCATGGAGTCGGAGGAAGAACAGGCTCTCCCCGCTTCTCAAGAATCACCCTGCTTTCTTTCACCAGCGGGCGACCATCCGCGAAATGGGCGGCACCTGCCTTTTCCATCATCTCCATCGGAACGAACATCTCGTCACGCCCTCTGACAGGACGGTCAAGACCGCCTCCGAGTGCGAGATCTATGCCAAACTGATACCATGGGTAGTTATGATGATAGGCTCGCATCTCTTCTCTGAATGTGCCGTATCTGACATCATCAGGATATATAATTCTGGAATCAACAGCGGAATCGAGTCGCCAGACAATGCGGGTGGCGCAGTTGTCTTTGACGTAGTTATAACGATACTTGCAGTTTTCGGGTTTAGCCTCTTCCCTGAGAATATTCAGGAAACGCGATGCTTCCGTCTGGGAGAGGTTTAGGTCTTGCTCCGTCACCGTTCTGCCTGCTTCCTGATATTCAGGCAGAAACCAATAAAACGGATAACCGGCAAGACGGTAGTCGGTTTCTCCTTTGACAAACCGATAAATAAAATTGGGTTCTGTGAAATCAAACACTCCGTAATTCCATATGGAATCTACAGGCTGACCGTGAAGTATGCCGCGCACACGTACCGCCTCATGACCGCAGAGCTCATAAATTTCCGAACCGGGAGAGCAGGTTATAAGACTCACAATAATAGAGTCTTTTCGGATTTCCTCCCCGAAGAGAGTAAACCCGAAAAGAATCAATGTCATTATTGTGATTATCCTCGCTTTCAATTTAAATTGCAATGATTTTAGAAATTGCAGTTTTTCGGATAACGTGGAAATGGAATCACATCACGGATATTCTGCATTCCTGTAACAAAAAGAACCAGACGTTCAAACCCGAGACCGAAACCGGAGTGCGGCACGGTGCCGAACTTGCGTGTGTCCATATGCCAGGGCATGTCTGCCATGCCGAGTTCCTCCATGCGCGAGCGGAGAACATCATAATTCTCCTCACGTTGCGAACCGCCGATTATCTCACCGATCTGCGGGAAAAGGACATCCATGCCTCTCACGGTTTTGCCGTCTTCATTGAGTTTCATGTAGAACGCCTTGATTTCCTTGGGATAATCGGTAAGCATGACCGGACGTTTGAAATGCTTCTCCACAAGATAACGCTCATGCTCGGAAGCAAGATCCGCACCCCAGTAAACAGGGAATTCGAATTTCTCACCGCTTTCCTCAAGGATTTTCACACCCTCTGTATAAGGAAGACGTACAAAGTCATTCTCGACAACAAATTTCAGACGGTCGATCAGCTCTTTGTCGAAATGGTCGTTGAGGAACTGAATGTCATCCTTGCAGTGGTCAAGCGCATAGTTGATGCAATACTTGATAAATTCCTCGGCAAGATCCATGTTGTCATTGACATCATAGAATGCCATTTCCGGCTCAATCATCCAGAACTCCGAAAGATGACGGGGTGTGTTTGAGTTCTCTGCACGGAACGTGGGACCGAAAGTATAGATGCAACCGAGTGCCATTGCCCCCAGCTCGCCTTCAAGCTGACCGGAAACGGTAAGGCTTGTCGGCGCACCGAAGAAATCCTGGCTGTAATCGACATTGCCATCTTCCGTGCGTGGAAGCTCTTCCATCGGAAGAGTCGTCACCTGAAACATCGCTCCGGCTCCCTCACAGTCTGACTCTGTGATCAGCGGCGTGTGAAAATAATAGAATCCTTTGTCGTTAAAGAATTTATGGATTGCGAACGCGAGCGCATGACGAATACGCAACACTGCGCCAAAAGTATTTGTGCGCGGACGAAGATGCGCTATCTCTCGCAGAAATTCAAGAGAATGACCTTTCTTCTGCAAAGGATATTCCGCAGGATCCGCCGTTCCATAAATCTCAAGCTCCTCCGCCTGAACCTCAACGGTCTGACCCTTTCCCTGACTCTCGACCAGAAGCCCCTGGACATGTATGCTCGAACCTGTGGTAACAGTCTTGAGGCTTTCTTCGGAAAACCTGGAAAGATCAAACACAATCTGCAGGCTATTGATGGTAGAACCGTCGTTAAGAGCTACAAACTGAACGTTCTTGTTTCCTCGGCGCGTACGCACCCAACCTTTTACGTCCACTTCCGAGCCTGCATATTTCGAAGGCTCGGAAAGGAGTTCCCTGACGGTTTTTCTTCTTATATCTTTCATTATATATTCAATTATTCAAAGGCACCCATGCGCAAATAGTTCACCTCTTCCTGTGTCAGATATCTCCAACGGCCGCGAGGAAGATTTTTCTTGGTAAGACCTGCGAAATAAACACGGTCAAGCTTCGTGACACGATAGCCGAGACTCTCGAAGATACGTCTCACAATACGGTTGCGTCCGCTGTGAATTTCGATACCGGCTTGATTTCGGTCTGTATCCGACACATAACTGATGGCATCGGCATGGATTTCTCCGTCTTCAAGTTCTATGCCGTCGGCTATGCGCTGCATATCCTCTTCCGCTATATCTTTGTCTGTCCAGACATGATAAATCTTTTTCTTCACGAATTTCGGATGCGTGAGTTTGGAAGCGAGGTCTCCGTCGTTGGTGAGGAGCAGGACTCCTGTTGTGTTGCGGTCGAGACGTCCTACTGGATAGATGCGCTCCTGACACGCGTTTTTCACAAGGTCAAGAACGGTCGTACGTCCGTTGGGATCATCGCTTGTTGTCACACAATCCTTGGGTTTATTTAGAAGCACATAGCATTTGCGCTCCGGAGTGACCACCTTCTCATCATATTCCACGACATCGTTACGTGAGATTTTTGTTCCGAGTTCAGTCACGACCTCGCCGTTCACCTTCACCTTTCCTGTTGTGATATACTCATCAGCCTCACGACGAGAGCATATTCCGGCATTAGCCATATACTTGTTGAGACGGACCTGTTCATTCGGATCGATATCCTCAAGCACATAATCAATCTGCTTTGGACGCGGCATGAACCTCATGCCCGGGTTATTTCTGTTGTTATTTGGACGGAAGCCCTGCTGACGAGGCTGCCCGTAGCCTCCCGGCTGACGGTTATTCTGCTGACGGTAACCGCCCTGCTGACGCTGCTGACCGTAACCTCCCTGCTGACGGTTCTGGCTGTAGCCGCCCTGCTGACGCTGCTGACCGTAACCTCCCTGCTGGCGGTTCTGGTTGTAGCCCCCCTGCTGGCGAGGCTGTCCGTATCCGTTCTGCTGACGGTTCTGGTTATAACCGCCCTGCTGGCGAGGCTGAGAATATCCTGAAGGACGCTGCTGATAATTGTTCTCACCGTTCTGCTGCTGATATCCGCCCTGACGCGGCTGTCCGTATCCACCTTGCTGGCGGTTCTGGCTGTAGCCGCCCGGCTGACGGTTGTATCCACCTTGGTTATAATTTTGATTACGCGGCTGGTAGCCACCCTGACGTCCGTAACCTTCCTGACGGTTGTAACCGCCCTGACGGTTCTGATTGTAGCCATAGTTTCTTTGCTGATACGGGCGCTGTTCACGCTCCTGACCGTCAGAACCCTGACGATTGCTGTCAGAAGGATAATTCACTTTTTCGTAGCGCGACTCATTTTCCCCGTTTTCCGACGAAGATACATTCATGCCGGGAACTCCAATCCGCGGTCTTTTAGACTTTTTAGCTTCTTCCATTGTTAAAAAATTTAGCACCGAGGGCATCTCTGCCTTGGACAGGCGCGTGATTGACAATCGTTTTTCAGTAATCGGTATAATAAATTATATAGTTTAAACTTGCTTATTGTTAACGAATTATATAATTCAACTGCAATTGACCTAAATGGGTTCAATCTTATAAACGCGCAAATATAGACATTTTTCTCCAAAAGTCAAAAGAAATCGCGTATTTTCAAACATTTTCGAATAAATATGGAGTGCAAGGACAAATGCAACGCAGATGTCAGACATTAGCCATTGCATAAAACTTGTATATTTAACATAATTTAACAAACGGGGGGGGGTATTTTGATTTTTTATTACTAACTTTACCCACGACAACAAACATTGACAGTATGCAAATAAATTTCACGAATCATTTGCAAAACTGACAAATAAAGTGTAAAAACAACACTCTTCATGATGTTCATCTTATCATATAAACTTCAGAATGATACCCAATAATTAACAATAAACTAAAACTTATGGGAATCTTTACTAAAACATTTCTTTCACTTTCACTCCCGGTCTTTAGTATCGGAGTGTTCGCTTCCGACACAGACGCAAGAGGCAATTATCCGATGAATTTTGACATGGATAACTTTCATGGGAAAAGCGGCTAATCTTTTCTTTAAAGTTACTAATTCTCAGTGATTTTTTATATGAAATGACTCATTAAAAATCAATAATATAACCAACAAAATTCATTTTTACCATCTACTAAACCATCAATATTAATAATATGAAACAACCGAGCCTCCTGTTCTCATTACTTGTGATGGCTGCCGCTCCGGCTTTCTCCCAAAGCCTCGACTTGCGGAGCCTGTCAGAGATAAGACAATACAAGCTGATGAAAGCCTTGCCTGAATCGAGCAAGGCGAAGCGCATGATGCGCCAGATTTCGGAAAACCCAAGGAACGACAAACAAGCCTTCGACGCCGTTGCCCGACTCCAGGACAATGCAATCCCCGAAACGACAATAGCCTTCATCAGAATCGCCGACGGATTCACCGCAGATGACCTCTCCGCCAACGGAATAGAAATACGGAGCGTCTATGGAGACATAGCGATAGCCAAAGTGCGGATGGACGAAGCAGAAGCCATCGCCGGCCTCGAATGCGTGAAGCACTTGCAGCTGCAACGCCAACTCTACACAAACATGGACATCGCTCGTGCCGAACAAGGCGTAGACCTCATCCACCACGGCAGCAGCGAGGCCGGTCTCACTGTGCCATACACCGGAAAAGGCGTCATCACGGGCATCGTGGACCAAGGCGTAGACCCTCACCACATCAACTTCCGTTATTCAGACGGACAATCGAGAATCGAGGCTCTGTGGCACTGGAGAATGAACACGCAAGGACAGCCTGTATCCAATTTCTACAACTACACAAACATCGGCGACTTCATCACCGACACTGAACAAACTTACCACGGCACCCACACGCTCGGAATCATGTCTGGAAGCTATGACGGCCCGGTAACGGTGGCAAAGCCATGGGCCGACCCGACGGTAAGGGAACCTGCCACCTACATCACGGAAAACTGCAAATATTACGGCGTTGCGCCGCAGGCATCGATCGCAGTGTCGTGCGGAGACCTTCAGGACGGTTTCATCGCATACGGAATGGAAGACATCCTCAACTTCGCCGAATGGATGCGTGAAAACGACACCAGATACAAATGGCCACTCGTCTGGAACCTTTCGCTCGGAAGCAACCAGGGGCCGCACGACAAGCGGACCATGTTGAACACCGTGCTCAACATGCTCGGCACAAAGGGAATCATATGCATATCCGCCGGAAACGAAGGCGACCTCAAAATCGCCCTGAAGAAGACATTCGCCGAAGGGGACACCCGCGTCAAGACCATGATATACCCATACGGCTATCAGTACGACCCCTCAAAACCGGAAAGCTTCACCGCCAGACAGGGTTCGATCGCGATATATTCCGACGACGACACGCCTTTCGAGCTTCAGGCCGTGATCTACAACAAGAAGCGCGGCTACCGGGAGGCGAAGCGCATGCCTGTGATCGGAGACAACATCGGTACGTACTACTGCAGCTCCAAGGATTACCAGATGGAGGATACCGATGTGGTGGGCGACGCCACATTCTGCAAGGCTTTTGACGGATACGTAGGCGTGGGCCGCCTCGTGGACACCGAGACCGGACGCTACTACGGGATGGTGGACTACAGCGTGATCAACAACAAGGAAACCAACCTCAACGACGACTATGTGCTCGGATTCGAAGTCATAGGCAAACCCGGACACAAGATAGAATGCTACGGCGACGCTCAGAACACATGGATGGACAATTACGGCGTGGAGGGATTCACCGACGGCTCCACCGACGGCTCAATCTCCGACATTGCGGTGGCAGACAACGTAATCGCAGTCGGTTCATACAACACCCGCAACCAGTGGACCTGCCTCGACGGCGGCACGGCGCACTACGAAGGCGACGCATTCAAGGTTGGAGGCATAAGCGGATTCTCTTCCTACGGCACACTCTCCGACGGACGCGAACTCCCTTTGGTGTGCGCTCCGGGATCGGCGATAATCTCATCTGTGAGCTATCCCTTCGCCAAAATCGTCAAACAGGAATACGGTGAGGAATACCTCAACTTTATGTGCCAGGCAAAGCGCGTCGAAGAAAAACGCGTCAACTATTGGAAGCAAGAGGTCGGCACGTCGATGTCAACGCCGTTCGTTGCCGGGTCGATTGCCCTATGGCTTGAAGCGAACCCCGACCTGGACGTCAATGACGTGAAGGAAATCATAAGGAAGACCGCCGTGCGCGATGACGATGTGAACAACACAAAAGAGCAGAAACGCTGGGGCGCAGGAAAGTTCAACGCCTTGGCAGGACTGAAAGAAGCCATACGCATGTCCGGAATCCCCGGAATAACCACCGACACCAACAACGACCGGCTCATCCTCACACGTGGGGGCGACCGCCTCTACAAGGCGTTTGTAGGCAACGCAGACAAAATGGACGCACGCGTCTACACCGTAGACGGCAGACTCGTCATGCACCGCTCAGGCGCAGGCGACGAGCTGGACATCGACTTCACCGGAATGAACGCCGGAATCTACATCATCAACGTCAACGGACACCACAATTCGCGGATAATCGTAAAATAATAACCACATAAATTTGGACATTCATGAAAAAGTTTTTTAAATCGATGATTGCCCTTGCGGTTCTCGTCGCCGCCGGAATCCCGTTCTCAGCACGCGCGGCGGAAAACGAGGAACCCATCATCACCCTATTCTCTGACGCCCAAAAAGAAGGAGCCGGGGGATTCGGCATCACTTTGGGCACGGACACCCAAGCAGCCTATTTCGACATAGACTTCGGATTCGGCAAAGAGGAAGTCGAAGTGCAGCCTTGGACAGTGGAAGACGGCTCAATCAAAGGCACATACATCGCATGCAGCCCCGTGAAGGAAGTCAAAATCTACGGAGACGCCTCGAAGCTCAGCCTGTTCAGGGCTTCCGGAGCCTATCTGACACAAGCGGACATCAGCAAATGCACAGAGCTGCAGGTAATCGACCTTAGCCACAACATGCTCAGATCACTGGACCTGACACCTCAGACCAAGGCATATGCAATCTATTTGGGCGACAACCCTTTCACTCCCCAGACGCCGTGCGTAATAGGAGCCCCGAAGCCCAGTTTGGAAATACTTGAGGTGGACATCATCGACAATTTCGACCCCGATTTCAATCTCAGCGACTATCCGAAAATAAAAACGTTCGATGCATACCACAACACCGGCTTATACCAAATCGACGCTTCCGGATGCCCTGAACTCGTCTTGCTGTCGCTCGAAATGACCAACGTGTCCAAAATCGACGTCAGCAAGAACCAGAAACTCGCAAGCCTCAATGTATCCGAAACACGCATCCGCGACCTTGACGTAAGCAATAACCAGAGCCTGCTGTACCTCTACGCGGGACATTACTCCGGAACGGTCAACACCGACTACCATCTGGAAAACCTGGTCCTCGGCAACCTGCCCCACCTTGCCGCCCTCGATCTGGCAGGGAACAAACTCAAGAGCGTAGACATAAGCGGATTCCCCGAACTCATGAGCCTCTTCCTTACCGACAACAACCTGACATCTCTCGACGTCTCCAAAAACGAGTACCTGACCTCGCTTATGCTTAACAAGAATGACATGGACTTCGCGACCCTTCCGCTCCCGAAACAGACTTATAGCGAATACTGGTATAAACAGAGGGAACTCCAGGTCGGATTCCGGCAGATAGCGAAAGGCACTGAAATAGACCTCTCGAAGCGCGTGCTGCGCGACGGGACGGAAACCACCGCAAAAGTATTCCGCCTACTCTACAACGGCGAGCCTCAGGAAGTAGACCCTTCAGCATACGTTTATGCAGACGGCAAGATATCGTTCACCCAGGCAATAGCCGACTCCGTCTATGTCCAGTACCACAACAGCGTCCTAAACGAATACGACCTGCAGACCACTCCGTTCATGGTCAAGGAGGCATCGGAAATCGGCAAGCCTTCCAAAATCGTTTCGTTCACCCTCGATGATTCATACGATGGAAGCATCCAGGTCTACGTCGGGATGACAGGAGCTTCCGACAAAAACCCGAAGACATTCTACGCCGACTTCGGCGACGGCACGCTGAAGACCTACCAGTCAAAAGCCGAGGGAATACCTTCCTCCCCCAGCATCGACCAGTCGATGGTATCAGGCGGCGGTAGCCGCAAGGTTGACATATACATCCCTGAAGGCGACGTAATGACTGCATTTTCCATCTCCTCCACACCGCTCAAGAACATCGACGTAACACACGCTACCGAGCTGCGCGAACTGTCTGTAACAGGGTGCGGAATCGAGATAATAGACCTTTCCTACAACCGCTGCCTGCAATCGCTCAACCTCCAGGGGAACAAGCTCACAAACATGGATCTCCGGGGCTGCTACGGAAACTACGAGAAAAACGTGCTGACCACCGTGAACGCATCCAAGAACCAGCTCACTGAATTCTACATCCTTTCCAGAGGCTCTGTGCGCTCGCTAAATCTCAGCGAGAACAAGCTCAAGGAATACGACCTCAAGGATTTCGACAACCTCGACGTGCTCGACCTGAGCAAAAACGAGATCGAGGGTGAACTGAACCTGGCATATCTGGCCGATGCTTCTTCCATCAACATCAGCTCCAACAACATCTCTGCGCTGAAGTTCGACAGCTTCAACAGGCTCAGCAGCTTCAACATATCCGACAACAACCTGACGTTCCAGACGCTTCCGCTAATGCCGGAAGTATCAGGATACGTGTATGCTCCCATGAAACCGCTGGAACTCCTCGCCAACGCGCCTGCGGTCAACATATCAGACCAGAACCGCGTCATCGACGGGAAAGGCACGGCTTTCGTATGGAAGAAGGCAACAGACGGCACGCCGCTCGTCGAAGGAGTCGACATGACCTGCAAGGACGGTGCAACCAAGTTCCTCAAGTCTGACCTCGGAAAAGTCTATTGCGAAATGACCAACCCTGCATTCCCGCAGCTGGACGGCGAGAATGCATGGAAGACCACTGAAGTAAACGTAGTCGGCGCACCGACCAACGTCGTGGCAACATTCACCACGACCGAAAACGGCACAGGAGAAATCGTTTTGACAGGCTCACGCAAAACCTCGCTCTACATCGACTGGCGTGGCGACGGCACAGAATTCACTCCCTATCCTGTAGAGACTTCCTACAAATCTTACCCCGGACAGCAAACTTTTGCCGGAGCGGAAGTGAAGGTGTACACTTATGAAGCCCCCACCGACATCACAGTGTTCTCGCTCTACGGCATGCCTTTGGCAGAAGTGGACGTGACTCCTCTCACAGGCCTAAAGGCACTCGCAATCGGAAATGCCGGTCTCACCCCCGACAAGATGAAGCTTCCCGATGCCGCACTTACTGAATTCAACCTGGAAGGGAACGGTCTCACTGAATACCCATACTTCGAGAAGTATCCCGATGTGCAGACGCTAAACCTCAGCAACAACAAGCTTGCCGGATTTGACGCATCAAGCCTACAGTCGCTGACATCGCTCTACCTCAACCACAATGAAATCACTTCGGTCAAATTCAACAATCCGAACCTTTGGGAGCTGGTGCTCGACTTCAACAAACTCGAACAGATAGACCTCAACGGACTCAAGGCGCTGACACAGCTTTCTCTCGTCAGCAATCGTCTCAGCACCATTGACCTCAAGCCGGTAGGGCGCAACATCACTTCTCTCAGCCTCATGGCAAACAAATTCACGTTCGCCACCCTCCCGCAGCATTCGAAGTATCCGAAACTGCTCGTATACTTCTATGGCAGCCAGGCTCCGATAGAGCCTGTGATTTCCGAAGATTTCAAGTCGTTCGACCTTTCGTCGCAGGCCGTGATAAGCGAGAACAACACCACTTACCGGTGGTTCCTCGGACAAGCAGTTTATGACCCTGAATCAGGCACGCTTCACGGCGAAGAGCTGATAGCCGACGAGGAATACACCGTCAAAGACGGAATCACAACGTTCCTCAACACGTTCGATGACAAGGTGATGTGCGTGATGACCAACCCGCTATTCCCCAAAGCCTTCATGTACACTCCTCTGTACAAAGTAGGAGAAGGCAGTGGAATAGAAGGCATCACCGACGACATTGAAAACGTCGACGGACCAGTGGACGTCTACACCATCCAAGGCACCATCGTCAAAAGACAGGTGGAACGCTCACAGGCACTCGAAGGCCTCTCCCGCGGCATCTACATCGTAGGCGGCAAGAAAGTCCTCGTCAAATAAAACCGATTGAACAAAAAGAGGGGAAGCCGACTGTCGCCTTCCGGCATGCCGGCTTCCCCTTTCCACACCTTTTCAAATCATCCTCAAATCACACATAAATATGAAACAACTGAGACTTTTCCTTATCCCGCTCTTCGCCGCGCTGTTCTCAATGACGGCTTTTGCCGAGACGGTCAACTTCAAAGTGAACGTCAGCAACCCGGCATCGCTGACATGTACGGTCAACGGCACTGATAGGCAGCTCACGGCAGGCGACAACGACTTCTCAGTGGAAGCGTATTCCGCCGTATCGTTCAAGTCCGTACCACCCTACTACATCTCCGGCGTAACCAACGCCAACGGCACACCGCAAAGCATCTACGGCGGCGAATGGAACCTATACCCCGGAGTGTCAGACGAAGGCAACGTGTACAAAATCGCCGTAATCAACATCGAGAACGAACGCGACAGCGAGTTCACAATCAACGTGGACGACCCCACGCTTGTCAATGCCCGTCTTTCCGGATGGGACCAGACAGTCAACCTGAAAAAAGGCGCCAACACCGTGCCGTTCAGCTACATCAGTGAAGAATTTCTTTATATTTCCTCCGCCACGGACAAGCCTCTTTATGAAGTCAAGGCAAACGGAGTGAACGTCGCAGACAGCTACGGCACCTACACGATACACCTCGAAGAAGGCTGCGTGGTAGACATTACTGCAGCCATCCCCGACAAAGACGTCAACGTCAGCTTCAAGTACTCCGAGAACGGCACAGGCGCTATCTCGGCAGTATCCATCGACGGAACGGCTGTGGACAACTTTGACGGCATTTCCCTCAAAATGAAGGCAGGACAAACACTTTCCTTCAATTCAGACCCAGACTACAAAATCGATTCCGCTAAAATCGATGGAACAAGCATCAGCTGGACAGGCGGATACGCTTATAGGACCATTGTAATGGCAGATATGGAGATTGAAATAACCGCCCATCCATATGCCAAACTGCCATTCAAGGTCATAATAGACGACCCGACCAACATAGCCTTCTATCGAGGATACGAATACCAGAACGACATCATAACGCTCGCCGCAGGCGAAAACAATCTTGAGATTTCCGAAGCCTCACCGACCGTAAGCTGGAAAGCCATCGACGGATGCTACATCACATCAGTAAACATCAACGGCACCCCGCTTTCATCCGGAACCTGGACCGAAATCAAGGAAAACACCGTAATAGAATTCGTTACCGGCAAGATTGTAATGGACAAGAAAGCCGTGGTATGGATCGACAAGAGAGAAGCAGCCGACGTCTATTTCAGCATCGAAGGGGCAGACCGTACTCGCATCGACATAAAAACGGGCTACAACGAGATTCCATTCTATGACGGTATGAATCCGTTCAATTTCGGATGGTACAGCAACAACCCGAACAACGTAAACTTAGTTTACCTTGACGGGGAACCCATCGAACCAGCATATCCCGGCTCAACCAACTACAGCATGACAATCCCCGACAACGGAGTGGTCAAAATCTTCCTTGCCGAAGAGCCTGTGAAATGCAACGTGGCGTTCACCGTTGAAGACGGCATCGACGCAACTGTTACGCAGGACATTGTGAAGACCGTGGCAGACTGGCGGGCAGGCATCGAATGCTTCAAGGGAACCAAGGTAGCCGTGTCAGGTGAAGGCATCGAGGTGTCCGTAGGCGGCACCAAGCTTGCCAAGGATTCCGAAGGCGACTATGTCTTCACCGTGGAAGAGCAGACCACCAGCGTCAATATCTCAAAAGACCCCAG
>Ga0137307_101347_pt1 | contig 22428 bp, 17 predicted proteins | sample NAcewD2O_March_2_FD_97180 | JGI IMG/M metagenome (GOLD analysis project Ga0137307, IMG submission 97180) | Mouse cecal microbial communities from Vienna, Austria - N-Acetylglucosamine amended D2O_March | ecosystem: Host-associated > Mammals > Digestive system > Large intestine > Cecum | place... | reverse complement strand
GGTCGGAAAAGCCATCGTCGGGGTCTCGACGCTGGCGTTGGTGCTGATTCTTGTCAGCGGCTTGATCCTTTGGATTCCCCGCAGCCGCAAGGCGCTGCGCAACCGGCTGAAAGTGTCGTGCGCCTATGGCCGCCGCCGTTTCTGGCACGACTGCCATGTCTCGCTGGGATTCTATGCGACCCTGCTGTTGCTGGTCATGGCGCTGACGGGGCTCACGTGGTCGTTCGGCTGGTACCGCACGGCGGCCTATGCGCTTTTCGGCGGAACCCCGCAAATCGCTGTGGCGCAAGAGTTCCCCGCACGAAAGACCGATTCGGGCAGCCGCCAGAGCCGCGAAAGAAGCGGCGAACGGAACACAGGCCGGGAGCACGATGGAACGCAGGCCGAAACAGAAGCGCGACCGTTCGATTATGCCGTATGGGACGCCGTGCTGGGGCAGCTCACGACGCATTGCACCGCCTACAAAACAATCACGCTGACACGAACCGAAGCGCAGGTCGCGCGGCAATCGGCGATGCGACGCATCGACCGCGCGACGTTCGATCCCCGCAGCGGCCGTCTCGCCGAGATCGCCCGTTATGAAGACACGCCCCGCCAGCAACGCCTCCGAGGCTGGTTCTATGCCCTCCACACGGGTACGTGGGGCGGTATCTGGACGAAAATCTTCTATTTCCTTGCCGCGCTTGTCGGTGCTTCGCTCCCCCTGACCGGCTATTGGTTGTGGTGGAGGCGGTGCACGAAGAAACGGAAAACACACCTTGCTGCTGTCAGCCGATGCTGACAAAAAACGTTTGATGATTATACGATTATCGACCAATTGACATCGCCATGCCGATTGAAATATATCCGCAGATTGGTCGGTACATCGCAACGTTGGTATGTACCCACCGATTTACAAATGTAGAACAATAACGACGGGCAGGTTGATCCTGCCCGTCGTTGCGCCCTCTTTTCATCGGAACTGCCGCTTATTGATTCAACGACAATATATCGCCAGAAAACATCTGCTCGTTCATCTTCCGCATTTCGCGCCCGATCAACTGCTCCGAGAATTTGGCATAGTGCCGCGTCATGTTGGTATTCGAGTGTCCGAGAATCTTCGCCAGCACGTCGATCGGCATCCCGTACTCCACGGCCAAACAAGCGAACGTATGACGGGCAACGTGTGTGGTCAGATTCTTCGGAATATTGCACAAGTCGGCGATCTCTTTCAGGTAAGCATTCATCTTTTGATTACTCGGAACCGGCAGCAGTTTCCCTGTCGCTCGCAACTCCGCATCCCGCTCGTATTTCCTCAGTAGTGCCAACGAATAGGGCAGCAACGGAATACGGCTCATGACGGCCGTCTTCTCTCGCGGCTTATGAATCCATGTCGTTCCGTTGTCGTCCGTGCGGATATGTTCCTGCTGCAAATGTTCCGCATCTGTAAATGCCAACCCTGTGAACAAAAAGCAAAGACATCCCGGATTCTGTCGAGCCGTTCGTTCGGCAATCTCTTTCGCACCAGCGTCTCTAATTCCTCTCTTGTCAGGTGGTCTTTCTCCTTGTTGTGCCCCTCCTTGAGCTTATAGTTTCGGAACGGGTCTTTCTCGATCCACTCGTTGCGCAGGCAGTAACGGGTGAAGTTCTTGACGCAATCGAGCAGATTCACAGCGTCGTTGTGCTTGCATCGGTGGGCTGTTTGCAGAAAGGTATTGAACCCGTCGAGAAACTCGTAACCGACAGCCGAGAGCAGCAAATCCTCTTTCCGATAAGCGGATGCGACGTACTCCCGAAGATACCGCAGCACCCGATGATATTTGTTTGCTGTCAACTGGGTAATCCGTACCCCGACCTCCGCCTGCCGTTTCTCGCAGTATTTCGCCAACTCCGCAAGGAACATAATCGAAAGCGTAGTAGGGTTCTGCAATCGTTCCTTGATCTGGATGCAGTTGCCCTCGTAGCCTTTGGAGATCAGTTCCTGCCGCACGGCGAGAATCCTTGCGCGATAATCGTCCAGATAGGAATTGACCTGCTGACAGAGCTTGTCCTTGCCAGTCGCCCGCTCTTTGGACTGGCTCCATTTGTCGGCGGGAACCGAACATTGGATGTAAATCTCTTTGGAGATACCGTTAGTGGTAATGCGGGCCAGAATAGGAGTTAAGCCAGCCTTGTTGGTGCGTGCCTTACGCAGAAAGTAAGTTACGCTGAATCGTTTTCTTTCCATCGTCCGAATACGTTTTGAGTTTGACAATCATACGATTGAAAAGCCCGGAACGTTCGATGCAAACCAATGTAATTCAACGCACTACCGAAAAAGTGTGGTACATTTCTGCCATTCGCTCCCGTGTACCACGATTCGGCACACGAGAAGGATGTTTCCGGCTGCTACCTTTTGCTATGGTACAAAAACGAAACGATCCTGCATATCATTGATATACAGAATCGTTTGCTTCGAATTGCGCAACCTTGCCCAACAAAAAAGGTCCTTCGAAAAGGACCTCGTGAGCGGAAAACGAGACTCGAACTCGCGACCCCAACCTTGGCAAGGTTGTGCTCTACCAACTGAGCTATTTCCGCAAATCAACCCCGAAACGTTTGTTTTGGGATTGCAAATATACGACTAAATTCTGAGTTCGCAAATTTTTCGGGCAAAAATTTTCCGAAAGCCGAAACTTCCGGGAAATTTCGGAGCGAAAACCGCTCCGAAAATGTTTGTACGCAACACAAGGGCGGCTGCCGGAAGCACCCGACGGCCACACGGGCCAGCTGTCAGGCATCCCCGCACCTCACGTCGCACGCAACGCCGACCGCGTCGAGGCCCGCAATAGCATCCGCCCACAGCAGCACCGCCGACAATAACACTGTCCCCGCAATAGCATCGCCCATAATAGCATCGCCCGCCGCCCGCCGCAGCATCCCCCGCAATAGCATCGCCGCCCGCGGCAGGACAACTCCTGCTGCGGGCGGCGGCGCAGTGGTCGGCAGGGCTGCCGTTAGCGGAGCTTGAAGCCCTCGTCGGCACGCTCGGGAATGGGCAGCGACGCGTAGTAGCCGCTCTCGAGCTTGTCGCGCACCGACTTGAAGGCCTCCAGCGTGTAGTTGACGTCCTCGATGGTGTGGGCCGCCGTGGGGATGACACGCAGGATGATCTCGCCCTTCGGGATCACGGGGTAGACCACGATCGAGCAGAAGACGCCGTGGTTCTCGCGCAGGTCGACGATCAGGTTCGTCGCCTCGGGGATACCGCCCTTCATGAAGACGGGGGTCACGGGCGAGTTGGTCACGCCGATGTTGAAGCCGTTCTCCTTCAGACCGCTCTGGAGCGCGCGGACGATCTCCCAGAGCTTCTCCTGGTACTCGGGGTGGTTGCGGATGAGCTCCAGACGCTTCAGGGCGCCGATCACCATGGGCATGGGCAGCGACTTGGCGTAGAGCTGCGAGCGCATGTTGTAGCGGAAGAGGTTGATGAGCCAGCGGGGACCGCTCACGAAGGCGCCGATACCGGCCATCGACTTGGCGAAGGTGTTGAAGAGCACGTCCACGCCGTCGGCCACGCCGAAGTGGGCCGCCGTACCGCGGCCGCCGGGACCCATCGTGCCGAAGCCGTGGGCGTCGTCGACGAGCAGGCGGAACCGGAACTCCTTCTTCAGCGCGACGATCTGGTCGAGCTTGCCCAGGTCGCCCTTCATGCCGAATACGCCCTCGGTGATGACCAGCACGCCGCCCTTCTGCTCCTCGGCCAGGTCGGTGGCGTGCTGCAACTGCAGGCGCAGCGAATCCATGTCGTTGTGGCCGAAGACGAAGCGCTTGCCCTTGTGCATGCGCAGGCCGTCGATGATGCAGGCGTGGGCCTCGGCGTCGTAGACCACCACGTCGCGCGGCGTGAGCAGGCAGTCGATGATCGAGAGCATGCCCTGATAGCCGAAGTTGAGCAGGAAGGCGTCCTCCTTGCCGACGAACTCGGCCAGCTCGCGCTCCAGACGCTCGTGGTAGACGGTCTGGCCGCTCATCATGCGGGCGCCCATCGGCGCCGCCATGCCGAACTGGGCCGCGCCCTCGGCGTCGGCCTTGCGCACCTCGGGGTGGTTGGCCAGGCCGAGGTAGTTGTTCAGGCTCCAGTTCAGCATCTTCTTGCCGCGGAAGACCATGTGGGGACCGATCTCGCCCTCGAGCTTCGGGAAGGCGAAATAGCCGTGCGCGTAGGACATGTACTGCCCGATGGGGCCGCCTGCGTTCTTCTCCAGGCGTTCGAAAATATCAACCATAACGTATCTGATTTTAAGATTTCAAGCCGTTGTCGGCGCCCTTCCGCCGCCGCACCGCGCGGGTCGGAGAAAGGACGTCCAAAAGTAGCCGTTTTTTTACGGGCCACGCTACGCATAAATACCTATTTCGGCATCCGATCGCCCCGCCCGCGGCCCCAGCGGCGCGCCACGGCGTCGACGATCGCCGCCACGGCTCCGTCGCCCGTAACGTTGGTCGCCGTGCCGAAGCTGTCCATGGCGATGTAGGTGGCGATCATCAGTCCGCACAGCGTCTCGTCGAAGCCCAGCACCGACTCGAGCAGCCCGAGCGCCGCCATGATCGCCCCGCCGGGCACGCCGGGCGCCGCCACCATCGTCACCGACAGCAGCAGGATGAACTCCGCGAAGCGCGGCGCCGACACATCGAGCCCCGCCGTCATCGCCACGGCCAGCGCGCAGGCCGTGATCTTGAGCATCGAACCCGAGAGGTGGATCGTGGCGCAGAGCGGCACGACGAACGACGCCACCGACCGCTCGACGCCCAGCCGCTGCGTCTGCGCGAGCGTCACGGGGATGGTCGCGGCCGACGACTGGGTGCCGAGGGCCGTGGCGTAGGCCGGAAGCATCGTGCGCAGCATGCGGAAGGGGTTGCGCCGCGCGGCGAGCCCCGCCGCGCAGAACTGCACGACGAGCAGCACGACCGACAGGGCGAAGATCACCGCCACGAGCTTCAGGAAGAGCGCCACGACGCCCGCCACCTGCCCCGAGCGGGTCATCTGCAGGAAGATGCCGAAGATGTAGAGGGGCAGCAGGGGCACGATCATCCCGCCGATCGTCCGCTCGACGATCGCCCGCAGCTCGTCGAGCCCCGCCTTGAGGCTCCGGGCCCCGGCGTAGGCCATGCCCAGCCCCACGACGAAGGCCAGCACGAGGGCCGTCATCACCTCCATCGCGGGCGGCATCTCCACGGTGAAGTAGGGCCGCAGCGCCGCGGCCGCCTCGGGCAGCGCCGCCGAGGCGCCGTCGACCAGCGCCGGGAAGAGCGCCCGCCCGACCATGTAGGTCCCGAAGCCCGAGAAGAGGGTGAAGGCGTAGGCCAGGGCCGCCGTGAGCGCGAGCAGCCGCCCGGCCCCGCGCCCCAGGTCGGCGATCCCCGGAGCCACGAGCCCGAAGATGAGCAGCGGAATCATGAAGTTGAGAAAGGCGCCGAAGAGGGCATTGAACGTGAGCGAGAGGCGCACCGCCCACACGGGCAGCACCCAGCCGCACACCACGCCCAGCACGATGGCCGCGACCACGCGCGCCAGCAACGAGAAACGGATTTTCATAGCGACAGACTTACATATCGCCCCGGCCGGCCGGGCCGGGGAGCCTTAACCGAAGCCGAAGATACGAAAATCGGAGGAGAATCGGAAATGGAAAGTTGAAAATGGAAAATGGAAAATGGAAAATTGAAAATGGAGGATTTTCGGGTCGCAGCCAGCGCCCGGCTAAGAGCCGCCGGATTCTTTCTATTTTCGGGCGGCAGCCGGCGAAGAGCCGCACGAGCCACGCGAGTTGCGGGCCTTCGCGCCGGGTGGCTGCGGCCCGCCGGCCTCCGGCCGCCGTTTCGCCGACGATATCGCGCCGCGCGAAAGGCCGCAGCCAGCGGAGGAGCGACCGAGGCGCAGCCGACAGAGCAGCCCTCCGCCCGGGGCGGCCGTTTTTTCGATGCCCCATCCGCTCCCCCGCGGCGCAGAGTCGCGAAAAAAATGCTAACTTCGCACCATGACATCGCTCTTCCACGACATCATCTTCGGCCCGGTGCGCTCGCGGCGGCTGGGCCTCTCGCTGGGGGTCAACCTCCTGCCCGTCGATTCGAAGCTCTGCTCGTTCGACTGCATCTACTGCGAGTGCGGCTGGAACGCCGACCACCCGGGTGCGCGGCGCTTCAACCCGCGCGAGGAGGTGCGCGCACAGCTCGAGGCCGTGCTGCGCCGCATGGTCGCCGAGGGCACGCCGCCCGACGTCATCACCTTCGCCGGCAACGGCGAGCCGACGCTCCACCCCCATTTCGAGGCCGTGATCGACGACACGCTCGCGCTGCGCGACGCGCTCTGCCCCGCGGCGCGGGTCTCGGTGCTCTCCAACGCCACGCAGCTCCACCGCCCCGACGTCCGCCGGGCGCTCGGCCGCGTCGACAACAACATCCTCAAGCTCGACTCGGCCTTCGACGCCACCGTGCGGCGCCTCAACCTCCCGCAGAACCCCGCCTACACGGTCCGCGCCACGGTCGAGGCCATGAAGGGCTTCGAGGGGCGCATGATCCTGCAGACGATGTTCCTGCGCGGCACGTGCGACGGCGCACCTGTCGACAACACCACCGACGAGGAGGTCGCGGCCTGGCTCGCGCTCGTCGACGAGATCCGCCCCGGCAGCGTCATGGTCTACTCGCTCGACCGCGACACCCCCTGCCCCACGCTCGGGAAGGTCCCGCGCGAGGAGCTCGAGGCGATCGCCGCCCGCGTCCGTCGGCTCGGCATCCCCTGCTCGGTCGCCTGAACCAAACGCCCCGCACCATGCAGATCCTCCTCTCCTGCGCCAAGACGATGGCCGACCGCAGCGCCGTCCGCCCGCACAGCACCACCGAGCCCCGCTTCGCCGGCGATGCCGGCCGCCTGGCCGCGCGCCTGGGGGCCCTCCCGGCCGACGAGCTGGCCCGCGCGCTGCGGGTGAACGACCGCCTGGCCGCCGAGAACCGGCAGCGCTACCTGCGCTTCCACGACGCGGAGGCGCTCCCCGCCATCACGGCATACGCGGGCATCGTCTTCCGGCGCCTCGCGCCCGAGTCGTTCACCCCCGACGAGCTCCTCTACGCCCAGCGGCACCTCCATATCACCTCGTTTCTCTACGGACTGCTGCGCCCGCTCGACGCCATCCGCCCCTACCGCCTCGAGGGCTCCGTGCGGCCGTTCGACGACGAGCGCACGCTCTTCGACTTCTGGCGCGACCGCCTGACCGACCCCCTCATCGAGAGCGTGCTCTCCGACGACGGGGTGCTGGTCAACCTGGCCAGCGACGAGATGAAGCGTCTCTTCGACTGGCGCCGCGTCTGCCGCGAGGTGCGGGTCATCACCCCCTCCTTCCGCCTCGACGACGGCGAGCGGCTGCGCACCGTGGTGGTCTACACCAAGATGTGCCGCGGCGAGATGACGCGCTACCTGCTGCGCCGCCGCATCGACGACCCCGGGGCGCTGCGCGACTTCGCGTGGGAGGGCTTCCGCTTCGATGCCGGGCGCAGCCGCCCCGACGCCCCGCTCTTCATATTGTAACGCGACGAGAAAACCGCCCTCACCGATGGCCCGCACAGCACAACCGCCGACCCGCGACGACGCCCCCGCCCGGCGCCGCACGCCCCGCAGCCGCCACTACGCCCTCAAGTGGCGCCGCATCGTCCCCGCCGCAGCCCTCGCGGCGTGGGGCGCCCACCTGGCCCTGACGGGCGCGCGGCAGCTCTTCGACCTGAGGTGGGGCCTGCTGCGCGGCAGCGAGTGGTGGGAGCTGCTGCTGCCCCTCGCGCTCGCGACCCTCGTGGTTCTGGCGGGGCTGCGCCGGCGCTTCGCCTCGCTGGTCGACCCGCCCGGCTCGCACCCGACCTCCGGGTGCCGGTGGTTCTGCTGGGCGATGATCGCAGCCATGCTCGTCACCGGGCAGATCCGCTTCTCGCGCACGCACATGCGCGACCGCGAGATCGCCGCGATCGACGACGCGGGCACCCCCTCGCCCTACGTCCGCTACCGCCCCGCGCAGTTCGCCATCCGCCCCGAGCCCCTCTGCGGGGCCGTCGACTACCACACCGTGCGCCACGACGTGCACGTCACGATCAGCTTCCTGCTCCCCTTCGAGGGCACCCGCGGGCCCTACCTCTACGGGGTGGAGATCGAGCGCAAGGCGCCGCGCCGCCTCTCGGACGAGGAGTTCGCCCGGCAGGTCGACGCCTACGTCACGCTGGCGCTCCAGCAGCTGCGCCGGGGCGAGCTGAAGACCACGGGCTACTTCCGCCTCCCCGCCTCGGCGCGCGAGCAGGCGCGCTACCGCAAGGCGCTCGAGCGGGCCCGCTACACGACCACGTCCGACCGCTGGGACATCCCGCCCGAGCGGCACGAGGAGCTCATCGTCCTCACGGCGGCCGAGCCGCCCCGCCCCGTGCGGCGCTTCGGCGGGGTGTGGATCGCCTTTCTGGCGGGCATGGCGCCGCTGCACCTGATGCTGCTCTTCCCCCGCTGGGGCGGCACGCAGGGCCCGGGGCGCGCCGCACGCACGCGGCAGGCCGGGCGGCCGGCGGCGCGGCTGCGGGCACGGTCGCACGAGGCATGGAGGCTCTTCATGGCGGCGCAGCCCCTCTCCACGGTCGTCGCGGCCACGCTGGCGCTCTCGCTCGGGGTGCTGCTCTTCGGCACCGGCTCGCCGCTCGTGAAGCCCTCGTCCGACGAGCTGCTCGCCTGGGGCGCCATGCGGCGCGCCGAGGTGGCGGCGGGCGGCTGGTGGCGTCCGCTGACGACGATCCTGCTCCACGGCTCGTGGGGGCACCTGCTCTACAACTGCATGAGCGGCGCCATGGCGCTGCTGTGCAGCCTCGTCCTCTTCGGCCCGGGGCTGCGCAGCGGGACCATCTACCTCCTCTCGGGGCTGGCGGGCAGCCTCGCCTCGCTGGCCGTGCACCCCGACAGCGTGTGCATCGGCGCCTCGGGGGCGATCATGGGGCTGCTCGGGGCCACGATCGTCGCGGGACTTCGCTACAAACGCGGTCCGGGCGGCCTGATCGCGTGGGCCGCAGTCACGGCGGTGTTCACCTTCGTGGCGGGCGCGGGCGTGGGCGTGGACAACGCCGCCCACGCCGGAGGCTTCGCCGCCGGGGCGCTACTCGGGCTGCTCCTCTATCCCCGCCCGGAGCGGCGTTCGGAGCGACGCCCGGCCCACGACCGACGCTCGGGGTCGTAGCCCCGTTCGCGCGCACGCGCCACCAGACGGGCGCACGTCGGCGCACCGAGCGTCGGACGGCGCGCCAGGATCCAGAGATAGGAGGCCGAGCGGCTGGCCACGAGCGCCCAGCGGTACTCCTCGTCGAGCTCCAGCACGTCGTAGTCGGCGCCGAACGGCCCGAAGAAGCGCACGCGGAAGCGCCCCGGCGCGAAGCCCTGCACCCGCGCCCGGCCCACCGCCTCGCGGCGCACGCCCAGTCGGGTGTCGAAGCCGCTGTTGATCACCTCCACCGTGCCGTCGTCCAGCAGGAGGTAGTCGGCCCACACATCGGTCATGCCCCGCTCGAAGCGGTTTTCGATGCGGGCGATCTCGTACCAGCGGCCCATGTAGCGGGCCACGTCGAAGCGCGCGACGGTGCGCCGGTCGATCTTCGGACGCCGGCAAAACGATGCCGGCACGACGACCAGCAGGGCCGTCGCGGCAAGCGTCGCCAATAACAGAAGGATGATGTTCATGGTCGTGGTGTTTCCACGATCCCTTGCAGATTCCGTACCGAGGTGCGGCCGATATTCCGTGCCCGGGAGCGGCACCGCGGCAACGCAGCAAACCGAGCTGCGCCCCACAGCTCCGCGGCAGACCGCGCCTCGACCCGCGGCACCGCGGCTGACCGTGCCTCAATCCACCGCAAACAGCCCTCGGACTCCGCCCGGCAGCGGTCCTACGCCTCGCGCAGCGCGCGGAGGATGCCCTCCTCGTCGTAACCGCAGCGGGCCTGCAACTGCGCCGGGGTGCCGTGGTCGACCCACTCGTCGCCGATGCCCAGCGAGCGCACCGTGCACCCGCAGCCGCGGGCGTTGAGCCATGCGGCCACCGCCTCGCCCGCGCCGCCGCGCACGCAGCCGTCCTCGACCGTCACCACGCGGCCGAAGCGCCGCCCCACCTCGGCGAGCAGCTCCTCGTCGAGCGGCTTGACGAAGCGCAGGTCGTAGTGGGCCACGCTCAGCCCCTCGGCCGCGGCACGCCCGGCGGCACGCGCCGCGGCGTTGCCCGCCGTGCCGATGCTCACCAGCGCCACGTCGCTCCCGTCGCGCAGGCGGCGTCCGCGCCCCACCTCCAGCCGGCGGAAGGGCTCCCCCTCCCACGCCGCACCGGCACCCGCACCGCGCGGGTAGCGGATCATGAAGGGGTGTCCGTGGCGGAGGGCCGTATACATCATGTCGCGCAGCTCGCGCTCGTCCATCGGGGCGGCCACCGCGAGCCCCGGCACCGGCGCGAAGGCGGCCATGTCGAAGAGGCCGTGGTGCGTCACCCCGTCCTCGCCCACCAGACCTCCGCGGTCGAGGCACAGCACCACCGGCAGGTCCTGGATCGCCACGTCGTGGATCACGTTGTCGTAGGCGCGCTGCATGAACGACGAGTAGATGTTGCAGAAGGGGACCAGCCCCTCGGCGGCCAGACCGGCCGAGAAGGTCACGGCGTGGCCCTCGGCGATGCCCACGTCGAAGCAGCGGTCGGGCATCTCGCGCTGGAGCAGGTTCATCGAGCAGCCCGTGAGCATGGCGGGCGTGACGCCAACCACGCGCGCATCGGCGCGCGCCAGCTCGACCAGCGTCTGCCCGAAGACATCCTGATAGCGGGCCGCCCCGCCCGGCGAGGCGAGGCGCTCGCCCGTCTCGGGGTTGAAGCGCCCGGGGGCGTGCCACGTCGACTGGTCGTGCTCGGCCGGCAGGTAGCCCTTGCCCTTGACGGTCATCACGTGCAGCAGCTTGGGCCCCCCGATGTCGCGCAGCGCGCGCAGCGTGCGCACGAGCTCCTGCAGGTCGTGGCCGTCGACGGGACCGAAGTAGCGGAAGTCGAGGCTCTCGAAGAGGTTGGAGTTGTTCAGCAGCCCCTGCTTGAGGGCGTTGCCCGCCTTCTGGCACAGCCGCAGCAGCCGCGGCGTGTGGCTCAGCGCCCCCCACAGACGCCGCTTGAAACGATTGTAGGGCTTCGACGTGGCCATCTTCACCAGGTAGCTCTTCAGCGCCCCGGTGGCCTGGTCGATGGCCATGTTGTTGTCGTTGAGGATCACCAGCAGGTCCGTGCCCCGCGACGTGCCGGCGTTGTTGAGCCCCTCGAAGGCCAGACCGCCGGTCATCGAGCCGTCGCCGATCACCGCCACCACCTTGCGCCGCTCGCCCCTCAGCTCGGCCGCCTTGGCCATGCCGAACGCCGCCGAGATCGACACCGAGGCGTGGCCGCCCCCGAACGAGTCGTAGGGGCTCTCGGCGCGGCGCGGAAAGCCGCTGATGCCCCCCAGCTGCCGCTTGCGGCGGAAAGCCTCGCGGCGCCCCGTGATGATCTTGTGGGCGTAGGTCTGGTGCCCGACGTCCCACACGATGCGGTCCTCGGGCGTGTCGTAGACGTAGTGCAGCGCCGCGGCGAGCTCCACGGCCCCGAGGCTCGAGGCCAGGTGCCCGGGGTTGACCGAGCACTCCGCGACGATGTAGCGGCGCAGCTCGTCGCAGTAGCGGCGCAGCTCCTCCTCCGAGAGGCGCTTGAGCTCCCCGGGCGAGTCGATCCGATCCAGCAGCGTATGTTCGTTGGGTGTCATAGCGAAGCCAAAGATACGCAATAAATCGTAATTTTTTCGCGAAAAATCCTTATCTTCGCATGGAGATAAACACGACCCGAGATGAAATACAACCGAATCCTTCTGAAATTGAGCGGCGAATCGCTCCAGGGAGAGCAGAAATACGGGCTCGACCCGCAAGTGCTCCAGTCCTACGCCGAGCAGATCCGCGCCGTCGCGCAGGCGGGCGTCCAGGTGGGCATCGTCATCGGCGGCGGCAACATCTTCCGCGGCATGACCGGCGCGAAGCGGGGCTTCGACCGCGTGAAGGGCGACCAGATGGGCATGCTCGCCACGGTCATCAACTCGCTGGCGCTCCAGTCGGCGCTCGAGGACAACGACGTGAAGTGCAAGGTGCTCACCTCGATCCGCATGGAGCCCATCGGCGAATATTTCTCCAAGGCGCGCGCCATCGAATACCTCGAGGCGGGCTACGTGGTCATCGTCGGCGGCGGCACGTCGAACCCCTACTTCACCACCGACACCGCCTCGGCGCTGCGCGGCATCGAGATCGAGGCCGAGGTGCTGCTCAAGGGCACGCGCGTCGACGGCGTCTACACGGCCGACCCCGAGAAGGACCCCGCGGCCGAGAAGTTCGACCGCATCACCTTCGACGAGGTGCTCGCGCGCCGGCTGAAGGTGATGGACCAGACGGCCTTCACGCTCTGCCGCGAAAACCGTCTCCCGATCGTGGTCTTCGACATGGACACCCCGGGCAACCTCGCGCGCGTACTCTCGGGCGAGGCGATCGGCACCCTGGTCGAGCTGTAGCGGGCGACGATGGAGCAGCCCCGTTTCGAATGCCGCTTCCGGCACGAGCGCGCCCTGCTGCGCGAGGTCTTCCGGGCCTACCGGCGGTGGTGGCAGCCGGCGTTTTTCGTCTACGCGGCGGTGATGGCCGTCCTCCTGCTCTGCCAGGCAGTGCTGTGGCGGGAGCCGGTCTCGGCCACGTCGGTCGCGTTCTGCATCGCCTGCGCGACCATAGGCTTCTGCGCGTCGCCCCGGCGCCAGGCGATCGCCGCCGAGCGGCAGCACCGCCGGCGTTTCGACGGTGAGCTGCCCGAGGTGACGGCGGCCTTCTCCGACGGGGAGATCCTCCTGCGGGAACGCCGCGACGAGCAGCACTTCGACTACGCGCAGGTGGAGCGCATCCGCCGACGGGGACCGATGACCCTGCTCGTCCTGCGGGGGCGGCTGACGATCCCGCTCCCCGACGCGGGCTTCACGAAGGGCGATGCGGCCTCTTTCGGCGCGTTCATCCGGGCGCGCTGCCCCGAGGCGAAAACGGACCGAAGATAATTTTTACGAACGAATATGGCAACCAAGAAAAGCAACAAGCAGCTATTCATCCTCCTGGCGCTCATCGTCGCCGTGGCGGCGGCGATCCTGCTGCTCCCCTCGTGCGGCGGCCGCACGCAGCGGCAGGCCGGGGACGACATCGAGGCCACGACCCTCGTGGGAGAGGGCGACCAGGCACCCGACTTCACCGTCGAGATGATCGACGGCAGCCGCGTCACGCTCTCGGCGCTGCGCGGCAAGGTGGTGCTGGTCAACTTCTGGGCCACGTGGTGCCCGCCCTGCCGCGAGGAGCTCACCCACGTGCAGCGGGAGCTCATCGACCGCTTCGCCGGCCGCGACTTCGTCTTCCTGCCCATCTCGCGCGGCGAGGAGCGCGCCGCGGTCGAAGCGTTCCGCAAGCAGACGGGCCACACCTTTCCCATGGCCCTCGACCCCGCGCGCGAGGCCTACGACCGCTACGCCTCCAACTACATCCCGCGCAACTTCCTCGTGGGCCCCGACGGCAAGGTGATCGCCGCGACGGTGGGCTTCGACGAGGAGGAGTTCGCCGGCCTGATCGACACCATCGAACGAACACTCGAAAATCAATAACACCATGGACACCAACACGATTCTCAACGACGCCTCGGCCCGCATGCAGAAGGCGCTCGACCACCTCGACGAGGAACTGCTCAACGTGCGCGCCGGCAAGGCCACGCCCAACGTGCTCAACGGCGTGATGGTCGACTACTTCGGTTCGCAGGTGCCCGTCTCGGGCGCCGCGAGCGTCACCGTGCCCGACGCCCGCACCATCCTCATCCAGCCCTGGGACAAGAACATGATCCGCCCCATCGAGAAGGCGATCATCGACTCGAACATCGGCCTGACGCCCTCGAACAACGGCGAGCAGATCCGGCTCTCGATTCCGCCCCTGACGGAGGAGCGCCGCAAGGAGCTCGTCAAGCAGGTGCGCGCCGAGGCCGAGACGGCCCGCATCAGCCTGCGCAACGCCCGCCGCGATGCGGTGGAAGCCTTCAAGAAGGCCGTCAAGGAGGGCATGCCCGAGGACGAGTCGAAGGACGGCGAAACGCGCACGCAGAAGCTTCTGGAGAAGTACGCCAAGACGCTCGACGAGGCCATCGCCCGCAAGGAGAAGGAGATCATGACCGTCTGATCGCCGCCCCTCATCGCGCGGGCGGAGCGGCCCTCCGCCGCGCGAAACCGACGACACCCGAAGAGGTTCCGATCTTGCGTATCGGAACCTTTTTCGTATCCTGGGCGCAACCAAAGATACTCCCGCCCGGCAAAACGCACGCGAGCTTGCTTTTGCCCTCGCTTATTCGTATCTTCGCCCCCGTAAAGCGCTCACCGACATGAAAAAATTCCTCTTCGCCCGGCCGCTCCCGCTCGCCGCGCTGCTCGTGCTGCTCTTCGTCGCCGCCCCCCGCCCCGCCCGCGCGCAGGGGGGGGAGTACCGCCGCTACTTCAAGGAGCACAACCGCGGCTGGTACCTCGGGGCCAACCTCGGCATGATGGCCTTCGACATGTCCAAGCCCTACCGCGACGGCTGGAGCATCAAGTTCGAGAACCGCTACTGCAAGGGCTACGGCATGATGATCGGCCTGTGCGTGGGCTGGGAGTGGCAGTTCCGCGAGCGGTGGCTGCTCGACGCCTACCTGGGCTGGGCCTTCATGGACAGCCACTACAACGGCTACTCGTTCGACCACCGGATCGACATGTACCCCCACCGCCCGGTCGATCCGCCCCACCCCGACCCCTTCAACGGGTCGTCGGAGTGGTACCCCAACAAGATCGGCCTCTCGATCGGCTACCGCATCTTCAGGCCCCGGCAGTGACCCGCGGGCCGGCGGGCCGCAACCGCCGGAGGCTGCAGCCCGCGCAGCTGGCGCTACACGATTCGGAGACGAATGTCGAAGCCTTTGGCTTCTCCCTTTGCCGGCTCGCGCCTTTGGCGCGACCGCCCCAGCCGGCAAAGGGATGTCGTGCGCGAAAACATCGGATCGCGCAGCTAACGCGGCATCGGATGACAATAGCAGAACGCAGCGAAACTTCGGCCGCAGGCCGGCGGGCCGCAGCCACCCCGGGCGAAGGCCCGCAACTCTTCGAGTTTTCGGCCCTTCGCTGGCTGCGTCCGAGAACAAAGAAAATCCCGGCTCTTAGCCGGGCGCTGGCTGCGTCCGAGAACGAATCCCTTAGCCGAACGCTGGTTAAGGCCTGCACTTCTCACTTCTCACTTCTCACTTCTCACTTCTCACTTCTCACTTCTCACTTCTCACTTCTCACTTCTCACTTCTCACTTCTCACTTCTCACTTCTCACTTCTCACTTCTCACTTCTCACTTTTTACTTCTCACTCCCTCCCCCGACAAAAAAACGCCGCCCGAAACCGAGAAGGTTCCGGGCGGCATCCGATGCCGGGCGGCGCGGGGTGCGCGGCCTACTTTTTCTTCGACTTGGCGGCTTTGGCGGCCACGGCCTTGTCGAGCTCGATAATGAAATCCGAGAGGACGTTCATGTAGTTGATGAAGGCGTCGTAGGCCGAGTCGTAGGGGTTGAAGTAGGAGTGTACGTCGCCGTCCGACAGCCACTTGGTAGCCATGTAGTAGAAGTGGTCCGAGGTCTGGAGGAAGCTCCACACGTAGTCGAAGTCGGCGCTCTTCAGGGCTGCGACCTTATCCTTCTGGGCATAGAGCTTCGAGAAGGCCTCGTTCTGGAGCTCGTTGCCGAGCCATGCCGTCACGTCGCGCTCCTCGTCGGCCCACGACATCGTGTGGGGGCAGTGGAGCACCGAGACGGGCTGGTACTTCTTGGCCGCCTCGCTCACCGTGGCGAACTCCAGTCCGTTCTTCTTGGCCAACAGCGCCTTGGGCAGCGCGCGCATGAACTCGAAGATGCCCGTGTCGGCGGTCTGGTGCTCGCCGAAGGTCTCGTAGTCCATGAAGAGATTGATGACGTCGCCCGGGGTCTCCTCCGAGGCCAGCCAGGCGGCATACTTGTCGGCCGTCAGCGGCCACTGGTCCCACCCCTTGTCCGAGAAGCGGAAGGCGATGTCGTCCGAGAGCTTGTAGTTGCGCAGCAGCAGGCGCAGCTTCTGGTCGATGGCGTTGGCATAGACGTAGTTGGGCGACTTCCAGCCCAGCACGTGCTTGGCGCCCTCGGCCAGCATGGTGCGGAAGCCCATGCCGGCGACCATCTCGCCGATCTCGTCGGAGTAGATGAGCTCCGTGTTGCGGAAGGCCGTGGGCTTCACGCCGAACTCCTTCTTGACGGCGGCCATGTGGAGCTTGACCTGCGCCGTGAAGTCCTCCTTGGAGGCCAGCGCGGCCAGCGAGTGGGAGTAGGTCTCGGCCAGGAACTCCACGCAGCCCGTCTCGGCCAGCGCGCGGAACGACTCGAGCACCTCGGGCGCATAGGCGCGGAACTGCTCGATGGCGATGCCCGTGATCGAGAACGAGCAGCGGAACTTACCCTTGTTTTCCTTGATGAGCTTCAGCAGCAGGGCGTTCATCGGCAGGTAGCACTGGCGGGCGACCTTCTGCATGATCGAGCGGTTGAGCAGGTCGTCCAGGTAGTTGTGATCCTTGCCCATGTTGAAGAAACGGTATTTCTTCAGGCGCCAGGGCTGGTGGACCTGGAAGTATAAGCAAACGGTTTTCATATCAGGGTAGTTTTATTGATTATCGTTCTTGTTCTCTGCGATCGCCGCCTCGTATACGGCCTTGATCTTGGCCGCGGCGTCGTTCCACTTGAGGTTGGTCACCTCCTCCAGACCCTTCGACGAGAACATGTTCGCCAGCGCGGGATAGGTGATGAGGCTGTACATGGCGTCGGCCAGTGCGTCGACGTCCCAGTAGTCGACCTTCACGGCGTAGTCGAGCACCTCGGCCACACCGCTCTGCTTGGAGATGATCACCGGCACGTTGGAGCGCATCGCCTCCAGGGGCGAGATGCCGAAGGGCTCCGACACGGAGGGCATGACGTAGACGTCCGAGAGCTGGAACATCTTGTGCACGTCCTCGCCGCGGAGGAATCCCGTGAAGTGGAAGCGGTCGGCGATGCCCAGACGGGCCACGCGGCGGATCACGTGGTTCATCATGTCGCCCGAACCGGCCATCACGAAGCGCACGTTAGGCACGCGCTTGAGCACCTTGGCCGCGGCCTCGACGAAGTAGTCGGGGCCCTTCTGGTAGGTGATGCGGCCCAGGAAGGTGATGATCTTGTCGTCGACCCCGCGCTCGGGCGCCGCGCCCGAGTTCTCGGCGAAGCGCACGGCGTTGTGCACGGTCACCACGCGCTCGGCGGGCACGCCGTAGCGGTTGATGACGATGTTGCGCGTGAGGTTCGAGACGGCGATCACGCGGTCGGCGGCGTGCATGCCCGCACGCTCGATGGCGTAGGTCTGCGTGTTGATGTTCTCGCCCGAGCGGTCGAACTCCGTGGCGTGCATGTGCACCACCAGGGGCTTGCCCGACACGCGCTTGGCGGCGATGCCGGCGAAGTAGGTGAGCCAGTCGTGGGCGTGGATCACGTCGAACTGCCCCTCGAGCTCCTTGGCCACCTGCGCGGCGACCACGGCGTAGCGGGCGACCTCCTCCATGAGGTTGGCGCCGTACTTGCCGGAGAAGGTGTAGCGCTGCTTCCACACGTCGCTGGTCGACCATACGCGCTCGCCCGACTTGACGAACTCCTCGTGGTAGGAGGCATACTCCTCGGGCGAGATGTAGGGCACCATGTTCGAGTCGATGTGGATGAACGACATCTTTTGCAGGATGTCGTCGGCACCGCTACCCGTCGAACCGTAGAGCGCCTCCACGTCGCTGGCATTGACCACGCGCGTGAAGCGCTGGTCCTCGTCCCCGTAGGCGTGGGGCATGACGAACGTCACGTCGACGTCGTTGCGCGCCAGGCCGCGGGTCATTCCGTAGCATGCCGTTCCCAGACCGCCAGCGATGTGGGGCGGAAACTCCCAACCGAACATTAGTACTCTCATAATCGAAATCTCTCTGTAAATTCTTGTTTTGTTTCGGCGGCCTCAGCGCTTTACCGGCTCCCGGCGGCGTCGTTTGCACCCGCCGCACCCGTCCGGTGCCCCATACCAGCTTACCCGCGCGGCTCCGTTCAAATTCCGGTCCGTTCCCGGCGCCCGGGGCGCCCGTCGCAGACCCGGAATCTACTCCCGGCCCTCCCGAGCGCGGCCCTCGCAGGAGCTCCCCCGAAGGAGGTCTCCCCGAAGTTCGGCCCCTCGCGGGGTCCCCTCCCGAAGGAGGTCTCCCCGAAGCGCGGCCCCGGCGGCGCAGCTGTTCATTTCGGTCGACACGTTATCCCTCGTGCGCCCGGCTGTCGTTTAATCGTGTTTACTTCGCAGCCTTCCTGACTGCGCTTTTCCGCGCGGCGGGTCTCTTCTCCGCCGCCGGTTTGGCCGCCCGGGCGCACCGCCGCGCCGGCTTGGCCGGACGGCGCTCGCGGATCATGCGGTCGATCTCGCACACCGAAGCCACGCTCCACGCCTGCGACACGGCGCCGCGGGGTGCGAAGGGGGGATCGGCGTCGTAGAGCTCGCATATCGAGCCGATGCCGTAGCTCTGGATGTCCTCCTCGAAGCCGGCGAGGATCTCCTCGGCCTGGGGCAGGTAGCGGTCGCCGTCGATGTCGAAGCATGCCCGCACGTAGAACTGCAGCAGCCAGGGCCACACCGAACCGTTCTTGGCGGCCAGGTCGCGCTCGGCGGGCGTACCCTCCTGCGAACCCTTGTAGAGGGGGTTGCGCGGCGAGAGGGTGCGCAGGCCGCGCGGGGTGAGCAGGTGCTGGCGCACCGTGCGCATCACGTCGACCATCGTCTCCATGTCGATCATCTTGTAGGGCAGGGCGCAGGCGACGATCATGTTGGGACGGATGAAGTCGTTGGCCCCCTCCTCGCCCACGTAGTCGGCCAGGTAGCCCGCCGCGAGGCGGAAGAGCTCGTTGAACGAGGCCGCCGTGCGGGCGGGAACGTCGCGCCAGGCCTTCACGAAGGCCTTGTCGCCGTGCTCCTCGGCCAGCTCCAGCGTATAGCAGAGCGCATTGTACCACAGGGCATTGACCTCCACCTGATAGCCGTTGCGCGGCGTCACGGCGCGGCCGTCGACCTGCGAGTCCATCCACGTGAGGGGACGCTCCCCGGACGAGGCCCACACCAGGCCGTTGTCGTGCAGCGCCACGCGCCCGGCAACGCCGCGGCGGTAGCTCTCGAGGATCTCCTTCATGGCCTTGCCGTAGCGCTTCCAGATCTCCTTGCCGCCCAGCTCGCTCTCCAGACGCTGCAACGTCCAGAAGAACCACAGCGGCGCATCGGCGGCCTCGGCGGCCGACGCCGAGCCGGCGAACATGCCGTCGCGCATCTCGCCCACCAGCGTGTCGAGCGCGTCGATGCAGTCCTCCTTGTGGTGCTGCGGCAGGGTGATGCCCGGAAGGGCGACGAAGGTCTGGCGCCCCGAGACCCCGTGCCAGGGGTATCCGGCGATCACCTCCGTGCGGCCCGCGCGGCGGATGAGGAACTGGCGCGCCGAGTGCTCCATGCAGCTCATGAAGTCGATCTTGTGGGTGCGGCGGGCGATCGACGACTCGAACATCTGCTCGATGGTCTCGGCCGAAGCCATCTCGTCGAGCGACGCCGAGAAGACGATGCTCTCGCCCTTGCGGAGCTCGGTCTCGAAGTAGCCCGTGGTGAGCAGGTCCTCGTGGCCCTCGTAGCCGCGGGCGAGGTCCTGCTGGTACTCGAAGTTGTAGTACCAGTCGGGCGCCGGCACGAACTCCGCCCCGGGCTTGCTCGTCTGCAGGTAGAGCCACGGGAAGGAGTCGTAGAGGCGGCACTTCACGCCGTTGATGGCCGGATAGGATCGCCCGTCGGCCTGCATGTTGGCGTGTGTCAGCGCATGCTTGTCGCGGAAGGCGAGGTAGGGACGCAGACGCAGGCGCGTCTCGGAGTGGGCGTCGACGAGCGTGTAGCGGATCATCAGCTGCGTGCGCTTGTGGATCCACAGCAGCTCCTTCTTGAGTATCACGCCGCCCACACGATAGGTGATCGTGGGGGTCGGGGTGTACTCGAAGTTGGTCACGTACTTGTGGCCGCGCGGCTCGTAGACGCCCTGGAATCGGTGCAGCGCCAGGTTGAAGGCCTGGTCGTGCTGGATGACCGTCTCGTCGAGCGACGAGAGCAGCACGTAGGTGCGGCCGCTCTGGTCGATGGGGGCGACCATCAGGCCGTGGTAGCGGCGCGTATTGCAGCAGACGATCGTCGTACCCATGTAGCCGCCGATGCGGTCGGTCGAGAGCATTTCGCGCTGCAACGAGTACTCCAGATTGCCCAGTTCGCGTTTGTCGAAAGTAAGTGCTGACATATCTTTTCTGTTAAATATGCGGTTTGGTTCTATAAAGATATTAAAAAATCCGCGAACAATTCCAAACTTTTCCGACTTTTTAACATCTTTTTCTCCCTGCGGTGCGTTTTCCGCCCCCTCAGGCCCACTTCACCAGCGCGAAATCCATGCGGTGGGGCAGGTGGGCGTTCTGCGGGAAGACGCGCAGGGCCACGTCGAACGTACCCGTGTCCTCGGGGGTGTAGTCGAGCGAGTAGGTCGCCAGGCTCCCCTCGACGGCCGTGCAGTGCAGCTGGATGGTCCGCGTGACGTTGACCGCCTCGCCGCCCACGATCTGGCGGGCGACGACCATCTCCACGCCCAGATCCTCGCAACGCAGGTTGGCCACGTCGAGCTTCACCTCGAAGCGGTACTTCTCGCCCACGTAGACCGCCTCGCGGTCGAGGTTCACGCGCTGCACGTCGACCACGCGCACCTTGTCCCAGGCGGCCGACACCTTGCGCTTCCACGCGGCGATCTCGCGCGCCAGGCGGTAGCCGTCGGCGACGATCTCGGCCTTGCGGGCGGCCAGCTTGTTGTAGAAGCGGTCTTCGTAGTCGATCAGCTGGCGGTTCATCGTGAAGTTGGAGGCGATGTCCGCCACGCACGACTTGACCGAAGCGACCCAGCGGTGGGGGACGCCGTCCTCGCCGCGGTCGTAGTAGAGCGGCGCGATCTCGTCCTCGATGGTGTTGTAGATCATCTCGGCGTCGAGCTCGTCCTGGAAGCGCTGCTCGGCGAACGTGCGCTCCATGGGGAGCATCCAGCCGGCGCCCTCCTTGTAGCCCTCGACCCACCAGCCGTCGAGCACCGAGAACTGCATCACGCCGTTCATCACGCACTTCTCGCCCGAGGTGCCCGAGGCCTCCAGCGGACGGGTCGGCGTGTTGAGCCATACGTCGACGCCCTGCACCATGCGGCGCGCCAGCTCCATGTCGTAGTTCTGCAGGAAGAGGATCTTGCCCACGAACTGAGGCATGGCCGACACCTCGACGATGCGCTTGATCAGATCCTGACCCGGCTTGTCGTTGGGGTGCGCCTTGCCGGCGAAGATGAACTGCACGGGGCGCTCCTTGTTGTTGACGATGGCCGCCAGACGGTCGAGGTTCGTGAAGAGCAGGTAGGCGCGCTTGTAGGTGGCGAAGCGACGCGCGAAGCCGATGGTGAGCACCTCGGGCTTGATGCCGTCGATGATCTGCAGCATCTGGCGCGGCGAGTCGAGACGCACCTGCGCGGGATCGCTGTAGCGCTTGCGGATGTGGTTGACCAGACGGTGCTTGAGCGCCATGCGGGCCGACCAGAGCTCCTCGTCGGGGATGTTGTGGACCTTCTGCCACTCGGGGATATTGTAGACGTGGCCGCTGAAGCCCTCGGGGAAGTAGCGCGTGTAGAGCCGGCGCAGCGAGGTGGCGATCCACGTGGGGAAGTGCACGCCGTTGGTCACGTAGCCGATGTGGAGCTCGTTCTTGAAGTAGCCGGGCCACATGTTGCCCAGGATCTCCTTCGACACCTCGCCGTGGAGCCACGACACGCCGTTGACCTCCTGCGAGAGGTTGCAGGCCAGCACCGACATCGAGAACTTCTCGTTGGGGTCGTTGGGGTTGGTCTTGCCCAGGTTGATGTACTGCTCCCAGGTGATGCCCAGCACGTCGGGATAGTGGGCCATGTACTGGCGGATCATCGACTCGGGGAAGGCGTCGTGACCGGCCGGCACGGGGGTGTGGGTGGTGAAGAGCGACGAGGAGCGGATCACCTCCAGCGCCTCCGAGAAGGTGAGCTTGCCGTGGTTGACCATCTCGCGGATGCGCTCGATGCCGATGAAGGCGGCGTGGCCCTCGTTGCAGTGGTATACCTGGTTCTTGATGCCCAGCTTGCGCAGGGCGCGGATGCCGCCGATGCCCAGCAGGATCTCCTGCTTGAGGCGGTTCTCCCAGTCG
>Ga0137307_101344_pt1 | contig 22455 bp, 17 predicted proteins | sample NAcewD2O_March_2_FD_97180 | JGI IMG/M metagenome (GOLD analysis project Ga0137307, IMG submission 97180) | Mouse cecal microbial communities from Vienna, Austria - N-Acetylglucosamine amended D2O_March | ecosystem: Host-associated > Mammals > Digestive system > Large intestine > Cecum | place... | reverse complement strand
CTGGCACCGGAGCGTACAGAAACAAGAAGCGGATTCTCTTTATCTCCGAATTTCTTTTCTGTAATAGCCTCCATCTTCGTAACGGCTTCCATGATCTGCTCCATAATCTCGTCATTGATTGTCCTGCCGTCCTCATAGTACTGTGTGCAGGCCTCTGTTGTGATCGTGAAGCCCTGGGGTACCGGAAGACCCAGGCTTGTCATCTCGGCAAGGTTCGCACCCTTACCGCCGAGAAGATTTCTCATGGTCGCGTTACCTTCTGTAAACATATAAACCCATTTTGCCATTTTGTCATGACCTCCTAAAAACTAAATATTTTTTTAAGTCGCATATATTATTTTACTGTTTTTGCCAGTATTCGTCAAGAGTTTCCGGGAAGATACAGGTAAAAAGCATTGTATTCATTACTATTCACGGAGCCGTGCACCCCGCTGCGCGGCATCCGAGCCGGTAAAGTGGTGGTTTCCGGCATCCAGCCCCTCGCTGAAAGCGACTTTTAAACGGGTTGGATGCGTTACTTTTTTCCTCCATCAGATAACGCAAAAACTCAGCCGCCAGCCCCTGATTTTTGCAGTTTACAGATACAGCCACGTAGATTTTATCATACTGTACCATCTTCTTTCTTCCAGGCAGGCTGTCTGCTCCCAGGCAGACCGCGTCAGAAAGCACCTGGCCCCCAAAGGCCTCTGCCTCTTCCCCCAGCAGCTCCTTCACATTTAGAAACCCGTCCTGACTGCTGTATTCTTCATAAATCCCCTCGGAACAGATAAGGACATCCAGCGCCTCCGCACCCATAAGAGTTGTAAGGGCAGTCGTAAGAGAACTGCCGCTGCTTTCGTCAGGGAGATTCGCTTTTACACGGATTTCCCCGTCCTTCTTCGTAACTCCCGCATATCTGGCAAAATCCTGTGCGAACTCCACAGCCTGATTATGATCGCCTCCCACAACTGCCACATTTAACAGAACAGTGGTATGCATTCCCCTGTACATCATAATTCCGATTCCGGCCGCGGCAAAAAGAATCAGAAGCCCTGCAAACCATGTCTTATAATACATCCACAGGTATTCCATCTTCTTTCCCGGCGTCATCGCTTTAAAAAGTTTCTTCTGCTCCTGATCCATCTGCACTTCCCTTTCTTCGTCCCTGATGCAAATGATGCAGCCGTAGGGAGGTCATGCTTTTTCATGCGGACACGAAATGCATGACCCTTTGCCGCCTGCATCATACAAATTCTTTTATCTTTACCGGAATACCTCCGTGCGTCCTGGAGTATTCCGCTGCCAGCGCACAGTAGTGGCTCTCTAAAGAGCGGTCAAGAGATGTGATATACGCACTCTCTCTTTTCTCTCCCCGGACCAGATCCAGGAATTCTTCTGTCAGAACCTGGTCTCCCCCGCCGTGGCCGGAAAAGTCATTCGAAAGACTCATGACATCAATTCTCTCCTCCGTCACCTCTGCACCAAATCTGCGTACCACAAGCCCGCATTTTTCCGGCTCTTGTACATTCATGTTGACAATCAGCTCTCCCTCTGTCCCCATGAATCTGGCATATCTGGCAACATCTGGCGTGAAAGCACACATCGTAAAACTCATGGTCGTGCCGTCTGTCATGTTCATGTTCACAACCTGGTGATCCACCACATTATTATCACAATGATACACGCATCTTCCGTAGTCTCCTGTCTTAAGCGCCTCCACAATCTTCTCCTCCGTCGGCCCGGACGGAACAAGGACATTCAGGGGCCATCCGCGGTTTCCTCTGCGGAATCCTGTAAGCTTATTATCCAGGTAGATGCTCTCCGCGTCAAAAGGACATCTTTCCTTTGCCCTGCATCCGTCAAGGCAGCGCTTCCCGGCGCCCTCCGGCGCTTTTTCAGGTTTAAACAGATAGGTACCGCCATATGAGGATACCGATTCACATGTCTTGTCTGCAAGCCAGGGATAGAGATCCATATCATGGCAGCATTTCTGCAGAATCATGGGACTGGACTTTTCTGAATTGGCCCAGTTTCCCCGCACAAAGCTGTGAGCCTGGTGGAACCATCCTACATTCTCTGTGGCCGTAATTGAAACTACATCACCGATACTTCCGCCATCTAACAGCTCTTTCACCTTCCGGTAGATGGGCGTATACCTGAGCACATGACAAACAATCACCATTCGCCCGCATCTTCTGGCTGTTTCTGCAAGCCTGACGCATTCGGAAAGCTTTGGCGAAACAGGTTTCTCCAAAAGGACATGATATCCCTTTTCCAGCGCCAGTACCGCATGGTCCACATGCTGCCTGTCCTGGGTAGCGATAATGACGGCATCTGCAAGCCTCTCCTGCTTAAGAAGCTCCTCGCCGCTCCCAAAACAGGCTCCCTCACACAGGTCATACTCCATTGCCATCAGCGCAGTCTTTTCCGGATCCGTGTCCGCCACGGCAATAATCTTCATTTTATCCGGATACAGCTTCGATGCCTTCGCATAAACATCCCTTCCCCTGTTTCCAAGACCGATAATTGCAATCTCTGCACATTTCTTCATCTTATTCACCGTCCTTCCCATGACTCTGATACTGCCGGTAAATGGTTACTATTCACGGCCTGGGAGGCCGCTCATAGCAACGATCCGGGGCGTTATTTTAAGTTTTGCTGCGCGCTACATTTTTTTCAAAAAGAGCTTATATCCTTTATAGGCCTCATACACATCCGCTTTGCTTGATGCCTCCCAGGGCGCATGCATAGACAGGATTGAGACTCCACTGTCCACAACCTCCATGCCATAATTTGCCATGATATAAGCGATCGTTCCGCCTCCGCCTACATCCACCTTGCCCAGCTCTGCAAACTGGTAAGCAACATTCCCTTCATCCATAACCCTCCGGATCTGCGCCAGGAATTCCGCATTGGCATCATTTGACCCGCTCTTTCCCCGGCTTCCGGTAAACTTGTTAAATACGAGCCCTTTTGAGAAGAAAGAAGAGCTTCTCTTCTCGAAGCATTCTGCAAACATCGGATCGAATCCTGCGCTTACATCAGAAGAAAGCATTTTTGAATTCTGAAGCGCTCTTCTGATCTTAAGCTCTGATTCGCTTCCTGACAGTGCCACAAGCTCTGCCACCGTATTTTCAAAAAATCTGGAATGCATACCAGTCGCACCAACACTTCCGATCTCTTCCTTATCTACTAAAATACAGCAGGCAGTCCTCTTAACATCCTCTACATCCAGAATAGCAAAAAGAGATGTAAAAGCACATACTCTGTCATCCTGTCCGTATCCAAGAATCATGCTTCTGTCGATTCCAAGGTCTCTTGCCTTCCCTGCCGGAACAATCTCCAGCTCTGCAGATATAAAATCCTCTTCCTCAATGTCATAGTGCTTCTTTAAGATCGCCATGACATTTTTCTTTACGGCATCCTTCTCCTCCTTATCAAGAGCTGGATCCTTTTCAATCGGACGGCTTCCGATCAGCAGATCAAGCTTCTCGCCTTCAATAACCTCTTTGGCCTTTTTCTCCATCTGATCTGCCGCAAGGTGCACCAGCAGATCTGTGATGACAAATACCGGATCCTCCTCTTTCTCTCCGATATTCACCTGCACAACCGTACCGTCCTTTTTGGCAATCACGCCGTGTAACGCAAGGGGGATTGCAACCCACTGATATTTCTTAATACCGCCGTAGTAATGTGTATCAAAATATGCAAACTCCTCATTTTCATAGAGCGGGTTCTGCTTAACATCAATGCGCGGCGAATCAATATGAGCCCCCAAAATATTCATACCATTCTCGAGCGGCTCATCTCCGATATGGAAAAGTGCAACCATCTTATCCATGCAAACTGCATACACCTTATCACCGGACTTCAGGGGTCCGCCAGACTGTGTAATCTCTTTTAAATCTCTGTAGCCTCTCTCCTTTGCCATCTGAACCGTAAGACTGACACATTCACGCTCCGTCTTACCCTGATCCAGGCAGGATTTGTACAGGTCATTTACTTTCTCAAGCTCCTGAAGCTCCTCTTTGGCATAGGCGTTCCAAACATTTTTCAATTCCATCTTACTATAATTCCCCTTTCTTTATATAGTCTCAGCTATATAGTATATCATATATTTTTTCTTTTACAAGAGTCGGGGACGGGGTAAAATTAATTTTACCCCGTCCCCGTTACTGTTCACTCCGTTCACAGTAACATTCGCAAATCCATTTAAAATTCGCTTCGCGAATGGGATTTGCTCACTCCTGAATCATTTTCTTACGGACTTTGCAGTAAATGCAAAATCCTGTGTGAACAGTAACCCGTCCCCGACTGTTTTACTTCATCTCTTCCCTGACTTCCTTAAAGCATTTTACAATAAAGTCTATGTCTTCCTTCGTATGACCGGCGCATACCTGCGTACGGATCCTTGCCTTGCCCTTCGGTACGACCGGATAGGAGAAGGCTACTACATACACGCCCTTTTCCATCATCCTCTTTGCAAATTCTGCTGCCGTCTTTTCATCATACAGCATGACCGGCACACAAGGATGAGTTCCCGGAATAATGTCAAAGCCATTGTCCTCCAGCTCCTTCCGGTAATATGCGGTTACGTCCTCCAGGTGGTCGCGAAGCTCAGTGCTCTCATCCAGCATATCAAATAATTCGATGCTTGCTCCTGCAATCGCCGGTGCAAGGGAATTAGAGAATAAGTACGGGCGGCTTCTCTGGCGCAGAAGGTCAATGATCTCCCTGCGTCCGGAGGTGTATCCGCCTGACGCTCCTCCAAGGGCTTTTCCCAGTGTTCCCGTGATAATATCCACACGGCCCTGGACGCCGCAGTACTCCGGCGTACCGCGTCCTGTCTTTCCCACAAATCCCACTGCATGGCTGTCGTCAACCATCACAAGGGCATTATACTGATCTGCAAGGTCGCATACCCCTTTCAGGTTACAGATAATACCGTCCATGGAAAATACGCCGTCGGTGGCAATCAGCTTAATGCGGGCTCCCGCCTCGTCGGCCTCCTTAAGCTTTGTCTCCAGGTCTTCCATGTTGTTATTCTTATAGCGGAAACGCTTTGCCTTGCACAGCCTCACACCATCGATAATCGAAGCGTGGTTCAGCTCATCGCTGATCACTGCATCCTCAGCCGTCAGAATCGTCTCAAACAGACCGCCGTTTGCGTCAAAGCAGGAGGAATAGAGGATTGTATCATCTGTTCCCAGAAAGTCTGAGATCTTCTTTTCAAGCCTTTTATGTATATCCTGCGTACCGCAGATGAAACGTACGGAAGCAACGCCGTAGCCCTTCTCATCATAGGTTCTCTTCGCCGCCTCGATTAGGCGGGGGCTGTCGCCGAGGCCAAGGTAATTATTTGCACACATGCACAGAAGCTCTCTTCCGTCCTCCATCTTCACCCTTGCTCCCTGGGGAGATACAAAAGGCGCTTCGCCCTTAAAAAGGCCTGCCTCCCTGATTCCTTCTACTTCTTTTGTATAAATATTTAAAATATCATCTTTTCTTGCCATCTTTTCTTCTCTCTTTCTTGTTAACTGTTCCTGTAACTACCGGGTTCTTATATCTACTAATCATTCACATGGGCCCAGTCCAAAATTACCTTTCCTGACTTTCCGGAAATCATTGCCTCAAAGCCCTTTTCATAATCTTTGATGTCAAAATGATGTGTAATGATCGGAGAGATGTCTAATCCCGCCTGAACCATGGTAGACATCTTGTACCAGGTATCCCACACCTTTCTTCCATAGATTCCCCGGATATTCAGCCCGTTAAATATCACGGTCTCAAGATCTACGACCGCGTCCGTTCTCTGCAGACCCAGCAGGGCGATATTCCCGCCATGCTTCATATTATGGATCATCTGATGCAGCCCTGCCTGCGATCCGGACATCTCCAGGCCGACATCAAACCCTTCCGTCATGCCGATATCCTTCATGACCTCTTCAAGCTTCTCTTCCTTTAAATTCACGGTTCTCGTTGCGCCAAGCTTTTCTGCAAGTTCAAGACGGTATGGATTCATATCCGTGATAACGACATGTCTCGCCCCTGAGAACTTTGCAATGGCTGCTGCCATACATCCGATAGGACCCGCTCCTGCCACGAGCACATCCTCTCCCAGCATCTCAAAGGACAATGCTGTGTGTGTGGCATTTCCAAAGGGATCAAAGATGGCATACATCTCCTCTGGAATCGCCGGATTGCATGGCCATACATTACAGGACGGAATCACAAGATACTCTGCAAATGCGCCGTTCCTGTTAACGCCTACGCCCTTTGCATCCTTGCAGTTCTCCTTGTGCCCCTCCAGGCAGTTACGGCATTTTCCGCACGTGATGTGTCCTTCCCCTGACACTAGATCCCCAATCTGAAAACCACGTACTCCTTCGCCCTTTTCCACGACTTCCCCAACATACTCATGACCTGCGGTCAGTCCAACCGGAATTGTGTGCTGTGCCCAGTCATTCCACTGGTAAATATGCACATCCGTACCGCAGATGGCGGTCTTGTGAATCTTAATCTTCACATCATTCGGCCCCACTCCCGGTATCGGCACACGCTTCATCCACAGTCCTTCCTCGGGCTTCTCCTTCACAAGCGCCCACATTAATCCATCATTTGCTGCACTCAATTTTAAAACCTCCCATTATAAATGTTTTTCAGATAAAAAAATTACCGTGACACAACTATTGTAACATTTTACTAACGCGGATACAATGGGGGGTTCTCATTAAATTTCTGACTTTATCATAAAAAATGAGGAGAAAACCACTAGTCTTCTCCTCATCTCTGATCCATCCTCGTAGCTGTCCAGATCATACTACCACTCAAACTTCTTCTCGAAATATGCATTCAGATCTTCGATCTTCACTCTCTCCTGCTCCATCGTGTCACGGTCGCGGACGGTCACTGCACCGTCTTCCTCAGAATCGAAATCGTATGTTACACAGAACGGCGTACCGATCTCATCCTGACGGCGGTAACGCTTGCCGATATTCCCGCGCTCGTCATACTCACAGTTATATTTCTTAGAGAGCTTTGCGTATACCTTCTCAGCACCCTCATTCAGCTTCTTGGAAAGCGGAAGCACCCCGATCTTCACCGGAGCCAGTGCCGGGTGGAAATGAAGCACGGTTCTTACGTCCCCGCCTTCCAGCTCCTCCTCATCGTAAGCGCTGCACAGGAATGCAAGCACCATACGGTCAGCGCCCAGTGACGGCTCGATTACATATGGAACATACTTTGTCTTCTTCTCATCATCAAAGTAGCTCATATCCTGCTTGGATACATTCTGATGCTGTGTAAGGTCAAAGTCGGTTCTGTCCGCAATTCCCCACAGCTCGCCCCATCCAAACGGGAATAAGAATTCCACATCTGTTGTTGCCTTGCTGTAATGACTCAGCTCCTCCGGCGTATGGTCACGATAGCGAACCTCTTCCTCTTTAAGGCCCAGTGCCTTTAACCAGTCAAGGCAGAACTGCTTCCAGTATGCAAACCACTCAAGGTCTGTATCCGGCTCACAGAAAAACTCTAACTCCATCTGCTCGAACTCCCTTGTACGGAAGGTGAAGTTGCCCGGTGTAATCTCGTTCCTGAAGGACTTTCCGATCTGGCAGATGCCAAACGGAATTTTCTTTCTGGAGGTACGCTGTACATTCTTAAAGTTTACAAAAATACCCTGTGCCGTCTCAGGACGCAGATATACGACGCTCTTCGCATCCTCTGTAACGCCCTGGAAGGTCTTGAACATCAGGTTAAACTCACGGATCTCTGTAAAGTTGTGCTTTCCGCAGGTCGGACACGGAATCTCATGCTCAGCAATGTAATCCTGCATCTTCTCATGACTCCATCCATCAATGGTGTCGCCGATGTCAAGCCCATTCTCTTTTGCGTAATCTTCAATCATTTTATCTGCACGGAAACGCTCATGACATTCCTTACAGTCCATAAGCGGGTCGCTGAATCCGCCGAGATGGCCGCTTGCCACCCATGTCTGCGGATTCATGAGGATTGCACAGTCTACACCGACATTGTGGGGGGATTCTTGTACGAACTTCTGCCACCATGCTTTCTTAACATTGTTCTTAAGCTCCACTCCGAGATTGCCGTAATCCCATGTATTGGCAAGACCGCCGTAAATCTCGGAGCCTGGATATACGAATCCTCTTGACTTCGCCAGTGCTACAACCTTATCCATTGTCTTCTCTACCATATTCCTCTTACACTCCTTTTTCTGTAATGTTTATGACCAGCAGCTCTTATATTACACTCCCGAATCATATTCCCGCATTCTGCGTATCAGATGCACAGGATGCAGGAAAGTTACAGCTATTATACCTTGCGTTTCCCTTATTTGCAAGCCTTAATGTTGGATCACAGGAGTATTACGTTACTATGAACGGACAGTTAGTCCATGAATAGCGGTTAATCCATTTGCAACTGCCTGCCAACCACTTTTCCATACTGGGCAGAATATGCGATTCTCTTGGCTATGAAGCAGGTGATTGAAAAAAGCGATACTTCAAAATTGTATCGCCGAAATCATCGTACTTATCTAATCCACTTTTTCAAATATATCTCTTAATTCCATCGTAATATGCGGAAATGCCCGTAAACTAATTATTGTCTCTGCATTATAGTGCTCATCTTCTTTATCTTCTACTAGAATATAACTCTCTTCCAGAATATACTCCCCATCTTGCAGATAATATATTTCCACCGATTTCCCCTGCGGTGAAACAATCCAGTACTCTTCCACTCCCGCCTTTTCATAAATACCTTTCTTTTCAGCTCTATCCCTCTTAGTCGTTGAAGGGCTCAATGTTTCCACGATAAATTTAGGTACTCCGCTATAGGAACCTCCTTTTAAATGCTTACGGTCACAGATTACCATAATATCAGGACACAAATAATCATCATTTACCTCTGGGTGATATTTAAAATCCAAATTTTCCATAAATACAAGACACAAACTGTTTTTCAAACCAATTTTTAAAATTGTATTTATGTTATTGTTTATAATCCCATGCTGATATCCCGGTGAAGGCGACATATCATAAATCACGCCATCCATCTTTTCATCTTTTTTTCGTTCAAATTCTGACAGGCCCATATCATCACATCCCTTCTAGTTTAGATTATAACACGGAATAACAGATTAAGAAATAAGTATTTTTTACACGCGGGTTCTACCTCGCCAAGATCTGTTTCTGTGCACTTGCTGCGCTGTATCTGAACTATCTTGCAGTCTGGTCAGAATTGCCCAGACATCTGAAGGGATGCTTTAATTTGGGCTTCATCATATTTCCTACAAACGGCATTAGAAAGAGTATCCCTTATAGCTTCAAATTCTGCTCTCTCATCTTTCCCAAAAAATAATCATGGAACCAACGCAGCCACCTTTTGCATATAAGCTGCAGAGGGTTTTCCCTCCTCTGCGATACTTATACTCATAAGTCCATTTCTTACCACCAGTATTCCATAACCGTTCCATATCGTATTTTTCATCAATAGCCGAACATAATGCCTGCCAGACTTTATGCAAGACTTCCTCATGCGGCTTTGCGCATCCTATGATACTGCACGGCAGATTTATCTGGCTCGCAGTATCCATTACTCCCTGACCGGAAAGCCGTCATTGAATTACTCCATAACGTAATCTAAGATATGAGTTTTCCAAAACTATACATTCCTGCAGTTTCAACACACCTAATCTTGATAATTCGCTTTCTGACACCAAAGATTTCCCATCAATTAAAGTGGATGTATCTTTACCGCCAACTAATACAGGTGCTACAACAATATCAAGATAATCTATCAGCTTTTCACGGAGAAACAGTTCGTTTAATGTACCACCAGTTTGTATCGTTATTCTCTCACAACTATATTGTGATCTGAGTTTTGCAAGGACATCTTTCAACGACAGTTCATTTTGATATATGATATGGAGATTATCTTCTTCTATTTCAAATGCCGGATGTTCTGCATTGGATGTAACCAGCACAAATTGTTTTGATAAAGCACAAAAATAACGTACCCCTTGTTCTTTTAAATGTTTATTATCAATTACAACAAAAGAGACGGGCGTTTTATTTGGAATGTCCGCTGTGTTAATACCGATTTTGGCTTGCACTCTTCCGGAATTAAGCGACCATAGATCTGTTGTCTGCTCTATTTCATAATATTGATGTAATCCTTCCTTCACTCCCGCAATTTTGGGAAAATCCTTATCCACGTCTAAATGATCTGATGCTCCAGTGCTGATTTTACCATCAACAGACATTAGCATAAATAATGTTGTAACAGGTCTGTCCATTTTATCCCTCCGACTTTGGGGGACGGGGCATTTTTAAAAATGCCCCGTCCCAGATTCACAGATTACTTTACATGTTTTCTTGTAACATGCAACCCCGTATTTATGGATTGTATGCATCCCCTCCTGATTTAGAACTGCTGCATACCCTTCATCTTCAATCTGCTTTATTGCTTTATTACACACAGACTCAAATGTACCGTCTTCTGCATACTTCACTTCCACAATGCATCCTATCTTTTCCAGGGGAACAAGGAGCATAATATCCGTATATCCAATACCGGATTCTGCATTGGATTTTACAACCCAGCTTCCTTCTGCCCTCATTAGGCCAAGCAGCATGCCATGGTAAAAATTTTCCTTCATTTCTTTCCGGATAAAAGTATCCCGGATACTGATGGAATCATCCATGAAGCTGTTAAATAATAGCTGGAATGTCTCCCCATCCCCTTCTTTTACCGCATTGCAGAATTGCTTCCACCGTTCTATATTACCCACTGTCTTTACTTCAAACCAGGACAGTATTCTCTTTTTATAGATTTCAAGGATTTCTCTGTTTGGAATTACGAGTCTGTGGAACTGGCCGGCTGGCTCCATGGCATCCGTCAGATACCCGGTTGAAAAAAGGATGCTCCACAGACAGCTCTGCTTTTTTTGTGGCTCTCTGCTGTCAAAATCGGAATATGTGAGCCCTGAGATTATTGGCTTCTCCACATATTCACCAGAAATCAATGCCTCAATCTCTGCCCGGGCAGTCTCGTCAGAATGCTCCAGGATATCCTTCACAATACTGTTACTGCTGCTATTCTCCCAATGAGACTCCATCCGTGCATTTCTTGATTCACAGAATTTATCACATTGGTTCAGAACATCCCATGGGCAGTATACATAGATATTTCCAAATCGGTATCCGTCATACCACTCCTTAAACAAGTCAAACTTGTCTTCCAGATCATAGTAATCCAGCAATTCTTTTACTTCCCGGTCTGTGAATCCAAAATACTCTGCGAACCGGATATCCGAAACTGTCCGTACTTTGAAGTTATTAAGCCCTGTGAAGATGCTTTCCTTCGCAATCTGCAGACAGCCAGTAATCACTGCAAACTCAAGGTTCTCATTTGTCTTAAGCACCTGGCTAAAAATAGAACGGATCAAGTTTATCATCTGTGGGTAGTAACCGTTATGATAAGCCTTATCTAAAGGCACATCATACTCGTCAATCATCACAATAGCAGATGTGCCATAATGCCTGCGCAACAGCCTTGTCAGAAGTTTCAGACTGTTATGGAGCTCTGCCGGTTTTTCAAACTGATTTTCTGCCAGCCGTGCAAACTTCACCTTGTCATACTGCATTAATCTGTCACTCTCCATGAGGAAGTCCAGCCTGGAAGCTTCTTCACTGATGACAGTGCACAGGGTTTCATATGCAGTCTGATAATCCTCCCCTCCGACATCTTTCAGGCTGATTGAGATGACCGGATATTTCCCCATATACTGTTCACACAGTTCCTTTTCTTCTGTGATTTTAAGCCCCTCAAATAATGCAGGATCTGTGCCAGTCTCAAAGAATGTTTTCAGCATATCTATATTTAAACTTTTTCCAAAACGCCGGGGACGTGTAAAAAGATTTACACTGCCCCTGGTTCTTAGAAGCTCACTGATCAGGCCTGTCTTATCAACATAGTAGAATCCCTTGGTTCTGATATTCCGGAAGAACTCTTCTCCTATTGGAAGCTTCTTATCAGTCATAATCCCACACCCCTTTTCAGGTATTACTTTTGAAGTGATTCTTGTCTTATATATTATCACGTATTAGAGGTTAACTCAATTAGATTCTGAATGATAAACCGTCTTTTAAAAAATACCGGAAGCATAAGTTTACGCTTCCGGTATTTTACCTCACAGAATAAACGCACGAACAGTAAAGTGGATTTATCTTCCCATTTATTTGGCCAGTTCGTCAATTGCATCCAGCATGTCGTTATCCTGTATCTGACACGGTAGCGCGCCAGCTGCTGGTATCCCATTCTACAGCCTCATGGGCTGCATTCTTCGGCAGATACTCTACTTTAAGCTGAATTGTCCCTCCCGGTGCTATTTTACTATAAGGTCCTGTAACCCTCAGACCTGTATTTTTGTCAATTGGGGACGGGGTATTTTTAAAAATACCCCGTCCCAAATTGACGAACATAAGTACCACTCCTGCAAGTGACAAAAGCTTCCCTAAAAGCATCCCGGGGGCATGGTAGACAATCCGTATCTCATGCTCCCCTTCCGATATCTGAAAGCCCAGAAATGCGGTATTTACCTTCTCCTTCCCTGTCTCCTGGCCGTCCACGTACACATCAAAGCTTTCATCATAAGGAATTGTCGTCACAAAATACCCGTCTGACTTTACATTGATCTCTCCTGCGATTACGTTCCCCTTTGTTTTTTCCTGATCTGCCATAAACTCCGACTGGCATAGCCCCGCTTCTTCACGGCTCACAGGCGCGCCCAGGAAACACTTGGCGCCGGATATCTCATAATGCCCTTCTCCGAACTTTACCCTGATCTGTTTCTGCCCTTTTTCCAGTGGGACAGCATACGTAAATACCGTGTTTTTATTATAGTAGAAATGTCTGTTTGAAGTGAGTTTATTGCGCGTCCCCTCAACCCAGACTGTCAGATCATGCCCTGGTCTTAAATTTTTCACCCTGAACTGCAGAAATAAAATATTTTCCGTATCCCTGACAGGAATATCAATCATTTTCGTCTCATCCTTTTTCGCTGAGACCGTCTCCGGGAACTTGATGTCCACGGCCTCCACGGTATTCTCTTTACTGCCCGGCCCGGCTTCCGCATCGCCGCTTCCCTCCCCTGCCACTGCAAATTCCAGCAGCGCCTGCTGGTTATACGGAAAGGGAAGCTTCTGGTATGCTTCCTCTGTCATAACCTGATCTGTCGCAAAGGCAACAGGAAGCGCATCCTCATTTTCATACATCTCCCATGCTCCCTTTGTTCCCAGGAGCGTATACCCGGAAAGCGTGTTCCCTGAATTCTCTCCCTGCTTCTCTTCCTGACTGGCAGGCTTTGTCCGGCGGAGTATGTATTTCACGCCCATAAAGTCCTGAAATACCGGATTATCCGCTGCAGGCTGCATCAGAAAATTGCGGAACGGCTCCTCCAGTTCGAATACTTCCTCCCTGAACTTCTGATAACCGGCATTGTAAGATGAGGAATAAATGGAGGAAGTAAGCTGACTCATATCATGGATCCGGTTAAGGTTTGCCGCTTTTTGCGCAGCATCCCCCGCCTGCTCGGTCCGGTAGATTCCTCCCTGCTCTTCTTTCTTCCCAGTTACTTCCCGGATCAGCTTTCCTGCATCCTCGTCTGTCACTGCCTCATAAAATTCCCTGTCCACAGTCTGATTTTCAAAGGTATTCATTACTCCTGTGAACAGCGACAGGGACAGAACCGACGGAAGGATGAGCAGCGCTGCATGCCTCCTTCTGAATAAAAAGAGGCACATGGTAAGAAGCCCCTCCAGGAGCACAATCTTCCAGTATTCTCCATATTCTCCCTTCCCAATTTCTTTACAGACCATCAGAATTGGCGTCAGATATGCAAGCGCCGGCAGACATACGGCTGCTCTGTGCCGCCATCTTTCCTGGCTGATGCAGATGCCGCAGTCCTCTCTGACACGTTCTTTCCTTTTGCAGATACCACAGTCCTGCCTGACACGTATCTGTCTTTCTGCGACAGACTGGCATCCTTTACAATTCCAGCCAGATTCCCCATACTCCAGTGAACGGAGATGGCATGCTGTGATATAGCACAGAAGCGGCAGAAATGGAATCATTACCTTGTCCCTGATATAAAGCCCTCCGTTCAGGAGCCAGGCGAACACCGGGAATACAAGCACAGCACCGCTGGCCCATGCAAGCACACGCTCCGAGAGCTTTCCCAGGAACATCACTGACACAAGAGCCGAGACGCTGAGTGTCGTAAGTCCGATGCCATAAGGGGAATAGAAAAACCGCTCCGCAGACAGCCGGGGAATCAAAAGCTCCCACAGCTCCTTCACTCCTGATGCACTGTCCTCCCGGCCTGTCAGCGCAAGCGCGGTCGGGACAAGCAGAATTCCGCTCATCAGTACCGCAGTTAGAAAAGGAATCAGAAAACAGATTCCCTCCCCCATAAATCCCTTAAAGGAAAGCTTCGCTCCCCCACCTTCGCACATTTCAAAATACCGGTGCACTCCGTAGAGCACAAGCACCAGCATCCCTCCGATACTGAAATAAAAGCTTGTCATAATCATAAGAAAAATGCCTGTAATGAGAAGCCCGGACCGCCTTTTGTCAAAATACCGGTCCACACCCAGAAAGCCCATGCATAAAAAAGGCATATAATTTACGAACATGATCTGTTTACAGGAATGAAAAATCATAGGACCTGCCAGAAGAAACATGACCGCCATGCCAAGGGCTGTTCCCCGGGGAAATTTCCGGCCAAGGAGCCATGCGTACAGAAGCAGTACAGAGGCCGCCAGACAGAGAAACTGCGCTGCCATCATGTAATCAGACATTTTTACAAAGGGAAACAGCCAGGACAAAAGAATAACCGGACTATAGAGTCCGTAATAAGCGAAATTATATATATTCTGCCCGCCGCCAATGTGGAATGCAAATTCCGGAAACAGCTCCCCTGTCGCATAGAACTGCTTCCGGAAATAGTCCGGCAGTACGCTGTGCTGGCTGATCCAGTCCACCGCACTGCCAAATACGCCCCTGCGAAGGACAAACAGCCAGCACAGTACTGCGGCAAGCGCAAATAACAGCAGATAGTCAGAGTACTTCCTATACCGAAACTTTTTCATGTGACCCTCCCGTATTTTCCTCACTGGAATCCTTCAGTATGAATATGGGCCTGTGCTTCGTTTCCAGATAGGTCTTGGACAGATACTGTCCCACTATCCCGGTGCAGAAGAGCTGTATTCCGCTGACCATGAAAATGATGCACGCCAGTGACGGCCAGCCCGACACCGGATCCCCCCATATGAGCGTCCTGATAATAATGACTAAAATCATAAGAAACGCCAGCGCGCAAAACATAACACCAACTATTGAAGCGAGGGAAAGGGGGGCTACCGAAAAGCCGGTGATTCCCTCCAGAGAGTACATGAACAGCTTCTTAACCGACCACTTCGTCTCCCCGGCACAACGTCCCACATTCTGGAATTCTAGCCATTTTGTCCGAAATCCCACCCATTCGAAGATTCCTTTTGAAAAGCGGTTGTACTCGCTCATTCCAAGCACTGCATCCACCATCTTCCGCTTCATAAGCCTGTAGTCCCTGGCGCCGTTCACAATCTCCGTGCGGGAAATCTTATTGATGAATTTGTAAAAGCTTTCGGATAAGAAGGAACGGATCCTTGGCTCCCCGGTTCTGGTGGAGCGCCTTGTGGCCACGCTGTCATAGTTCTCCTCCTTAAGTATCCGGTACATCTCCGGCAGAAGTCCCGGCGGATCCTGCATGTCCACATCCATTGTCGCCACATACTCACCCTGGGCATTCTTAAGCCCGGCATAAAGTGCTGCTTCCTTTCCAAAGTTTCTGGAAAATGACAGATAACGGCACCGCGCATCATTTTCATTCATTTCCTTTAATATGCCAAGCGTCCGGTCCGTAGAGCCGTCATCCACAAACAACAGCTCGAACTCAGTGTCCGCCATCTCTTTCATGATTCTGCTCATCTCCCTGTAATAGACTGGCAGAGCCTCCTCTTCGTTATAACACGGAATAACAATACTAATTAAACTCATTTGCCACACCTCCGATATCATTAGTTATTCCCTTTCTTTCTGTCAGTTATATACTTTAATGGATATTTCTTAATAATTACCTAAATTATATCTTAAGAATTATTAAGATGATACAAATATTTCTAAAAAATCTGCTATGATAGATTTAGCGGCTTTTAAATGGGCTGGATGTGTTGCTATAAGCAGACGGTTAGTCCGTGAATAGTAGCGATTTATAAATGGAGGAAGAATTGTGGAAGAAACACGTATTTTAATTGTTGATGACAACCTGGAAATCCGGGAAATTATACATGTATTACTTGGCGGCGAGGGATTTGAGATTGAGGAGGCCGGGGACGGGACGGAGGCGCTGGATGCAATCCGGAAAAACTCCTTTGACCTGATTATTCTTGATATTATGATGCCTGGGTTAAACGGATATCAGACATGCCTGGAGATCCGCAAACTCAGTAACGCGCCGATCCTGTTCCTGAGCGCCCGCACGAAGGAAAGTGACAAGACCCTGGGATTTTCCAGCGGCGGGGACGACTATCTGGAAAAACCGTTTTCCTATAATGAGCTCATCAGCCGCAGCAAGGCATTGATCCGGCGGTATCAGGTGTATAAGGGAAAGGATACCCGTGAGGAAAACCCTGTCCCCGGGAAGTCTGAGCCTGTAAAATACCACTATCTGGAAATTGACGAGGCGAAAGAACAGGTACGCCGGGATGGTAAGACCCTTGAGCTTACGGATACCGAGTATGCTGTGCTGCTTCTGCTTGTGAAGAACCGGCGACAGATATTTTCCGCTGAACGGCTCTATGAGGCGGTGTGGGACGAACCTTATTATTATGGTGCGAATAACACGGTTACTGTTCATATCCGCAATCTCCGCCTTAAGATTGAGAAGGATCCGAAAAATCCTCTCCTTATAAAAACCGTGTGGGGAAAGGGGTATCGCTGTGATTAAGAAGATTAAAGGCTTAAAAATCAGCAGTCAGTTTGCCCTGCTGATTCTGTGCGCAGTCATCATCTGTTTTGTACTTTTTCAAGAGCTGTGGCTTCACAGATGGTCTGTAGGAAAGCTGCTGACTAACACGGATTTTTCCCACACCCAGTTAGATAACCTTGAGTTTATGGACGAATTTTATGAGGCAGCGCTGGATTATGACCTGCCAAAGAGTGAGGATGACACAGAGACAGCCCTGGCTCTGGAACCCCTTCTGGAGATGGCAGATGAATATACAAGCGTTTATATTTATGGGAGGGATGACGGGCTGTACCGGGCCGGGAGATTCGCCCCTATTATGGATGATAAGGATTTCCGCATTTTTTTTGACTGGGGATACCGGCTGACAAACGGCGACGGCGAGGATCTGCGGGTGTTTCCCCTCAGATTCCGGAACGATACGGGCATGGTCATGATGTACAACTACCAACGTTCCCTGTTCCTTTACCCCTTCATGGCAGGGAGTCTGTTCCTGTCCATCCTTGTGTTCTTTGGCATTGTCCTGTTTTTCCTAAGCAGGAAAATGCGCTCTGTCCTTGTACTGGAAAAGGAAATTCTCACCATGGCCTCCGGCGACCTGACCCATCCGGTTCCGAATTTCGGAGAGGATGAGATCGGGATTCTTGCCAGGGAGCTGGACGGGCTGAGAAACTCACTGAATGAAACGATCTTAAAGGAGCAGGAAAGCCGCCTCGCCAATCAGGATCTGATCACAGCCCTCTCCCATGACCTGCGCACGCCTCTTACAATTCTGACCGGCTACCTGGAAGTCCTGCGCCTGAAGCGAAGCCCTGACATGCAGGACGAATATGTGGAGCGGTGCCTGAAAAAAGCAGAGGACCTGAAGGAACTGACAGACAAGATGTTCGAGTATGCGCTGGTGCTGGAAGAAAACGAAACACCGGAGCTTAACTGGATATCCACCGACTTCATCAGACAATGCCTGACTGAAAACTGCGATTTTATAAAACTGGCCGGATTTCTTCCTGAAATGGATTTCCCTGAGATGTCAGGGGTACTGGAAAGCGATATCACGATGCTGAAACGGATATTCAATAATCTCTTCTCTAATATTCTTAAATATGGGGATAAGAAGCAGCCTGTGGTTATTACCGGGGAGTCTGGCAGACAGTATCTCACTGTCTCCGTAACGAATACTGCAAAGGCCGAGCATGCAGGAGTAAGCGGGAATAATATCGGACTTAAAAGCGTACAGAAGATGATGCGCCTCCTAGGCGGGACGATGGAAGTGGAAAAAGAGACAGAACAATTCACGGTAACCGTCAGGCTACCATTAAAGTAAGCAGATGCCAAAGGGGACGGGTTGCAAGGGGACGGGGGTTTTTCGAGCAGTGACACTGCGTCAGCGGTGTCACGCGGAGAAAAAGCCCCGTCCCCGACCTGCGGCATGACGCGGAGAAAAAGCCCCGTCCCCTATTCGACTCCAATGATTGTCTCCAGGATCTCTAGTGATTTAAATTCTTTCTCCACATATGTACTCCTATACCTTTTTACAATTCTCTCCAGTTCTGTGAGTACCTCTTCTGTCACGGCGAAGGTATACAATTTTTCTACCCTGGATGATATAATATACTGCATGGTATATAATGTAGATGGCTGAACCTCCACTGCATCCGGTGCCTCATCCAAGCACTCCATGCATATGAGTCCTCCCATCTTTACACTGAAATGCTTCTCCCGTTCCTTGTCCCCGCATCTGACGCATTCGAATACCTGCGGGCCTTCTCCGTTAATACTGATGCACTTAAGTTCAAAGACGCAGCGCACAAGCCGGTTGGGAATCCTTGGGCTTACCAGCGCCCTCAGTGTCTGGTACAGGAGCTTCAAAAGCTCTGTCTCATCATTTGCCTCTGCTGCATAATAATTTGCAAAGTCAAGAAAATAGAATCCATAGTATGCCCCTTCCATATCCTCCCGGAGTTCTGAAAAATAACTGGAAATAGAGGCCGACATCAGTGTGTAGGATGTCCGCCCCTCATAGAGATTGAATTCCCCGAAGGAAAAGGGGGCCGTAACCCCCACCAGTGCACTGTTCGGCTTTCTTGCGCCTCTTGCAAATGCGGCAATCTTCCCTCGTTCTTTTGTCAGTATTACAACCCGCCTGTCAGATTCCCCTACAGGCGTCACCCCGAGCACCATGCCCGTCACCATAATCTGGTTCATGCTGTCCGTTTCCTTCATAGCTATCCATCACACGGCTTATGATCTGCATACCCTTGTAATAGAGATAGTCTGTAATCTTTCCTGTCTCCAAAAACTGCTGCCAGTACTTTTCTTCCACTTTATCACCTCATGTCTGTGTTGCATCCTGTCATTAGGTTCCCCAGTGGAATATACTTTTTATTCCTCTTCCCGGTATCCAAAATTTTTCATTAGATAATCGCTGTCCCGCCAGTCCTTTTTCACTTTAACCCAAAGCTTAAGATTTACCTGTAAATCCAGCATTTTCTCTATCTCATACCGGGCAGTGCTTCCAATTTTTTTCAACATATTTCCTTGTTTTCCAATAATTATCCCCTTGTGGGAATCCCGCTCGCATATAATAGTGGCATCAATATGCATGACCTTATTCTTGCGCTTCATCCGGTCAATGGCAACGGCGATTCCATGGGGAATCTCTTCATTCAGAGAATGCAGCGCCTTCTCCCTGATCAGCTCTGCCACAATCTGACGCTCGGGCTGGTCTGTGACTGTATCCTCGTCATAGAACTGAGGTCCATAAGGGAGATACTTCATAATCACCTTCACAAGCTCCTCTGTATTATCCCCATTTCTTGCAGAGACAGGTACGATCTCCGCAAAATCACAGACATCCTTATAGGCTCCGATGGACAGAAGCACCTCTTCCTTTTTCACACTGTCAATTTTATTAATCACAAGAATGACCGGAGTCTTACAGGCCTTAAGCTGCTTTGCAATATGCTGCTCTCCTGCGCCGATGAAGGTGGTGGGCTCCACAAGCCAGAGCACCACGTCCACCTCGCCCAGCGTCTTCTCTGCAACATTTACCATATACTCCCCAAGCTTATTTTTCGCCTTGTGAATTCCCGGGGTATCCACGAAGATAATCTGTCCCTCCTCTGTCGTGAGGACAGTCTGGATCCGGTTTCTGGTAGTCTGCGGCTTATTAGACGTAATGGCAATCTTCTGCCCGATGAGGTAATTCATAAGAGTAGATTTCCCCACATTGGGGCGGCCAATCAGCGTCACGAAGCCGGATTTAAAATTTTTCATTTCTCATACCTCATATTTAAAATGCCGTGATGGTATCAAACAGCTCCCTGTCTTCTTCAATCTTCTCCTCGCTTCCGATGACGCAGATCTGTCCCGCCTTCAGGATGGCCTCAGCCACACGGGAAAGGCTCCTGATGTCTTCCTGGGTTGCATCCAGGATCTGGTTCCGCTCCTCCCGGATCATGTCAGCGCTCACCTTATTCATATACAGATTCATGGAGCGCTCGCCCTTTGCCGCAGGCGTCAGGGGCTGGTCGATATTGCTCATAGTGCCAATAATGTATTTAGTCATATCCCGGTCACTGACCGTAAAACCCTTAAGATAGTCCACAACTCCCTCATAGACCTCGTTGGTCCGTTTCAGGTTCGGATCTCTGTAGGAGACAAAGTAACCGTCCCCAACCCTTGTAAAATTACTCATGCAGCCATATGCGCCGCCCTTCACACGGATATTCTGCCACAGATAGTCATAGCTTAAGATTACCTTCAGTATCTGCAGCGCTCCGGTATAGGATGCACCGTTGTCAATAAAGTTTCCGGTACGCGCCACATACTGGACCTTGGAGGCTGTCTTAAAGCCTTCGTTCTTCTTCTCGCAGTGAATGATGCATGCCGTCTCTTCCGGCGTATCTGTGTAAAGCTTACTCTTAAGCCCGCAAAGCAGCTCCTCCATCCCGGCAAGCCCTGTCCGTGCAGCCGTATAGCTGACCATCAGATTATCCGGGCAAAAGATTCTCTTAGAAAGCTCAGAAAGCTTCTCTGAGAGCTTCTCCCTGCATTCCTCATAATGCTCCAGAATCTCATTTACCTTTTCATAAAAAGCAATTCCATTCGTCATATCCTTAAGCTGTGCAGAAGGCGACGCATAGGCAAGGGCACGCAGTGCTGCCGTAGTATGCCCGGAGGACTGGAACTTCATGAGAAGCCTTGATTTCAGCATATCCAGAATCTCTCTGATTCTCTTCGTGTCAGAGAGCTTTGATGCTGACAGGATCTCCCCCATCATCTCAAAGGTTCTGGAAAGCTTCGGATAGAGCGCCTTTCCCTTTATCTCAAAGGTCGCCTTAAATGCCTTTTCACGCACGTTCGTCACATCATTATAAAGCTCCAGCGCTGTACCGATTCCGCCGGTATGCATGTTGATCTCATTAAATAATTCCCCGTACTCATAGTGTTCTGTATCAATAATTCCCAGTACGGACTGGAGAATGCCCACATAGGGCAGATCCTCTGCAGCCACTCCCGACAGATCAAACATCACATCCACATAGCCGATTCCGTTCGTCTCCACTTCGTGGAACACAACCGGGGTACCTGAGATGGTCATCTCTTCATTATAAATCGGAGTAATCTCCCTGGATATATCCTTCCTTTCCAGTACCGGAATCCGGTTCAGATCCTCCTCTGTGTCTGGCTCAGACTGGTATTCTTCAAGCTGATGAGTCCTGGACACCAGAAGCTCTGCCTCCTCCTGGCTGAGGCTTTCCTTATATGCCTGAAGCTTCTGGGCAAGCTCTGCATCCAAACGCGCCGTACGCCCTTTCTCCGGTCTCACGATTACAATCGCACCATGGGTATTTTCAAGGAGATATCTCCGGATCAGCTCCTCAAAGTAACCGGTTCCCATCTTTGCCTTCATAGCTTCAAAGGTTTTCAGCGCCTCCACATGCATGAATGGCTCGGTCTCGTCATACAGCCAGCTGTCCATCATCTGAAGCCCATACATAAGGCCTTTTGGATAATTTCCGAAGTCCGCCTCGCGGTAACGGAATTCATGATAGTTAATCCCAGCCTCAAGAGCCTTTCTGTCTATGCCGTTTTCTGCAAGGCCGGAAAGCACCTTCTCAATCAGTTCCACAAACTCTTCCTTCTGACTTTCCTCCGCATTTTTTGCAATCACAGAGAAAATAGGCTGATAGATTCCATTGTCATAGGAACCCATAATGTCCTTTCCGATTCCGGCATCTGTCAGCGCCTTCTTAAGCGGCGCGCCCGGCGCAGAAAGAAGCGCATAATCCAGAATCTGGAAGGCAAGGTAAAGCTCCCTGTCAAGGCTGGTCCCAATCACCTTATTGTAGGAAAGATACGTATTCTCCTCCTCTGGTTCATCACTTGCA
>Ga0137307_101341_pt1 | contig 22482 bp, 19 predicted proteins | sample NAcewD2O_March_2_FD_97180 | JGI IMG/M metagenome (GOLD analysis project Ga0137307, IMG submission 97180) | Mouse cecal microbial communities from Vienna, Austria - N-Acetylglucosamine amended D2O_March | ecosystem: Host-associated > Mammals > Digestive system > Large intestine > Cecum | place... | reverse complement strand
TAGCGACGACAAGGATGACTGGCCCACGGTCGACGGGCAGACCCCGACCCTCAAGATGGCCTCAACTCTTGTCGGGTGTCGGGCCGGGGGAACGTTCCATATAAAAGGAACTGTTGAGGATGCCGATGGCATCAGCACCATCTCCTTGCGTTGCCCCTCTTTGTACCTTGACAAAGTCATCGACATTCCGGCCATTTATGGCGAGCCTCTTAAAACTTACGAATTGGCAACAGTTCGGTAATTTTTGAGCAGGCATAGCTGTATCGCACTGATACACAATAGTTTGCATTGATATTGAATTGTTATCGCATCTTATTGATATTCAATTGAATATGCAAATTTTACCGAACTATTGAATTGGATTACATGGTGAATGTCGACACCAAAGAGGCGGGCGACATTTTCAAGGTGGTGGTGACTGTCACTGATGTGGCAGGCAACTCCACCGCCGAGACTGTGACAGTCGACCTCGACGGCGATGTGGACGCTCCTCTGTTCGCTGTCGTTCCAGACAATGAAATGTTCGTGGTGCTGACCGACAAGGCCCTCCTTGATCTGACTTTCACAGTCAAGGATGACCGCGGACTCGCCTCCGTGTCGGCTGAAATAGACGGGGTGTGGAGCAAGACCGTCACAGACTTCGATGTTCCGGTAGAGCACACCTTCAGCGAGACCGTGACCCTCCCTGCTGCAAACGCCGAATACACACTGCTGCTCTCGGCAGCCGATGCGTGGGGAAACACCACCTCGCGCGAGTGTGTGGTGCGCGTCAGCGACACCCCCGACTATTCTCGTATGTGGCTTTCGGATATGAAGACCGCGGCCCAGCTCAACAGCGATGTGATGGGTGTCCCGATGCTCATTGACCGAGTGGCTCCTTATAAATATGAAGCCAGGTATTACAATGAGAAAGCAGGCACAGAGGTTTACTTCCTCCCCCAGCGCACCGATTTTCTCCCGGTAAGACTTGGCATCGACCCTGCCGACATTAACAAACTCTCGGGCGACCCATCATCCTCACGTCCGTTTGTCCTTGACCGCGAGAAGGTCTATTATCTCTTCACCCTCGACCTGATGACCAAGGAATACACCATCTCGACTTATTCCGTTGAGGAGGCTGTCGATCCGATTCCTCATCCGTTCGGCTCAGAAAGCATGGACCTCTACGAGAATGGCGAATCATATGTGGAATTCTGGTTTGGATACACGACTTCAGGCCCGCAGGATATATCCAGGTTTGTACAGGATCCCGACAATCCCCACCGTTTCTGGCTCAATCAGCCGCTTTCGCTCTCGGCCGGCCGTCATTCTGGATTCATCATCCACAATTACCATGCCGAAGGCTGGTGGAACTACTGCACATGGCGAGCCGATGACGAGCAGGATCCCGAGACTGTCGATTATTACGGCAACTATACCAATCCCCAATGGCAGGGAAAACGGGCCGCCGACTACTGGTTCAAGCCGCTGATTCCCGCCGACGGCCAATATCAACTTTATTTCGACGCTCATCTCGGACGGGCGAAAATCGTACCTGTATGCTAATCCAGACCATTTGATATGACACGATATATAATTTCAATGTGCCTCCTCCTGCCCTCGTGCTATGGCAAATACGCTGATTATCTTGCCGACGTTACCCGTCATTTCACTGACGAGGGCTACAACATCACCCATATCTCCCCGATTAATGAGCCAAACGTCAGCTGGAACGGCCATGACCAGGAGGAATCGGCCTGGACCGTCGAGGAGGCCGCCCGTCTGACCCGAGAGTTTGACCGCGCCCTGGGCGAGCGTTCACTCTCCACCGGCATACTGCTGGGCGAGGGGGACAGCTGGGACTGCTTCATCGGCGACAAATGGACTTCCGGCGGGGCTCCGTCACATTTCTGGACCCCGGGCGATGCCGCATACATAGGCGACCTCGAGCATGTTGCTCCGTTGTATTGCTGTCACAGCTACTGGACCGACACGGCCTGGGACACCCAGCGCAATGTGCGCGGGCAGGTGGATGATATGGCCCGGCGATATGGCCTGGAGGTATGGCAGAGCGAATGGTGCATGCTGGGCGACGACATCCCCAAGGATGAGTTCCCGGGCCATGCGGCGGCTTCAGACATGGATCGTGCGTTGCATATGACCAAGGTGATGCACAATGACTTCACTGTCGCCAATGTCAGCTCGTGGTGCTACTGGGTGGCTATGGATGCCCCTTATGAGCAGAATGGCAACCGTTGGTTGCTGATTTACCTCAACCTGGCCGGTGACAGCGTCTTTGATGGAGAGGGCACATACGCGGCCTCCTCAAATCTCTGGGCACTGGGAAATTTCAGCCTCTTTGTGCGTCCCGGATTCAAGCGTGTCGACCTCGCGACCAAGGAGAGCAAGAATTTCTTCGGCTCGGCTTACATCTCACCCGACGGACGTCGTCTGGTGGCGGTCTACACCAATATGGGAAACAAGCCAGTTAGGCTTGCCGTGTCGGCTGACGGATGGGCCGATGCTTTGGTGAGCGTGTTCACCACATCCGCGTCAAAGAACCTCGCCGGTGTGGCTCTGGAGAAGGGCGCACAGGTGGTGCTTGACCCCCAGAGTGTGACAACAGTCGTTTATGACCTTTAACTTTATGTCGATGATGAAACATAATTTGAAATTAGATACCTGTCGCCTCGCAGCTGCCGTCGGCATGCTGCTGGGCTTGTCACAGGCCGGGAGCGCCCAGCTCTCGACGGGTGTGGCGGAAAACTTCAACAAGGGATGGGTCTTTTCCCTTGATTGTGACTCCGTCGCCCCGTCGGCTCCCGGTTTCGACGACTCGTCGTGGCGCAGCCTGTCGGTGCCCCATGACTGGAGCATCGAGATGCTCCCCTCGCCGAGTCTCAACGCCTGCACCGGATTTTTCCCCAGCGGTCTGGGCTGGTACCGCAAGCATTTCATTGTCAACGATTCCCTCCCGGTTCACTATCTGTATTTCGAGGGGGTCTACAACCGCAGCGAGGTGTATGTCAACGGCCAGTTGGTCGGAAAGCGTCCCAATGGATACATCTCATTTTATTATGACATTTCCCCTTACCTCAAGGAGGGGGAGAATTTGATTGCAGTCAAGGTCGACCACACCAGGGAGGCTGACTCCCGTTGGTACACAGGTTCGGGCATCTACCGGGATGTCTACCTTGTACATTCTGCAGCCACCCATCTCGCCCCGTGGGGGGTAGGGTGGACCGCTTCCTCCATCACTCCTAAGGCTGCCACAGTGGATGTCACATTTGAGACCATCTCGCCCGACAGCAAGCCAGTCAAGGTGAAAGCCACTCTGTCCGACTCTGAGGGACGCGTCGTGGCCCGTGGAAATGCCTCCTCAAAAGGTGGCGAGAAAGGAAGCCTAAAGCTGAAGCTCGCGAATCCCCGTCTTTGGGACATTGATTCCCCGGAGCTGTACAAGCTTGATGTGGAGCTGCTGGCCGACGGAAAGAGAATCGACGCGACATCATGCAACGTGGGGCTGCGCACATTGAAGTTTGACCCCGACAAGGGTTTCTTCCTCAACGGACGCAACACCAAGGTGAAAGGTGTCTGTCTCCACCATGACGCCGGAGTCCTTGGCTCGGTGGTTCCCCGTGAGGTGTGGAAACGAAAGCTGGATAATCTCAAGGAAATCGGTGTCAACGCCATCCGTATGAGCCACAATCCCCAGGCTCCGGTGGTCTACGACCTTTGCGATGAGCTGGGCCTGTTGGTTATGGATGAGGCGAGCGACGAATGGGAATTCCCCAAACGCAAATGGGTGACCGGATGGAATGTCGGCACTCCGAAGTTCGAGGGAAGCTATGACTTCTTCAACGAATGGATAGAGCGGGATGTCGCCGACATGGTCAGACGCGACCGCAACCATCCGAGTGTGGCGTTCTGGAGCATCGGTAATGAGGTCGATTATCCCAACGATCCCTATTCCCACCCGATTCTCGACCACGCGGGAGGCATCAACCAGCCCAATTTCGGCGGTTACGACCCAACGGCTCCGTCGGCGATGCGTATCGGCGAGATTGCCGAGCGTCTAGCCCCGATTGTGCGGGCCATCGATTCAAGCCGTCCGGTGACAGGCGCGTTGGCCGGAGTTGTGATGTCAAACCAGACAGCCTATCCCGGCGCGGTGGACATTGTCGGCTACAACTATACCGAGGACCGTTATGACATTGACCACAAGACATATCCCGACCGTGTGATTTACGGCAGCGAGAATATCCATAGCTATTGGGCCTGGGAGGCAGTCAAGGACAATGACCATATCTTCGGACAGTTTCTGTGGACTGGCACCGATTATCTCGGTGAGTCAAACCCGTGGCCTTCACGAGGCCTCGGCACCGGTCTGCTTGATTTCGGAAGTTTCCTCAAGCCGCGTGGCAAATTCCGCGCGTCGCTCTGGAGCGACACCCCTGTGGCATATCTCGGCGCGTATCCCATATCAGAGGGGAAAGACGCCGGATATTCGATAGACGCACCTGGAATCTGGAATTTCGAGGATGGCCGCCATGTAAGGGTTGTGTGCTACACCAATTGTCCGTCGGCCCGCCTGCTGCTCAACGGTAAGCCCCTCGCGACAGCGACAGCCGCTGACATGAAAGAGGGTATGATGGCGTGGGATATCCCATTCTCGGCAGGTGAGCTAAAGGTGGAGGCCCTTGACGGCAATGGAGATGTTGCCGCCACAGATCGCCTGCTGACAACGGGCCGCCCCTACGCGTTGCGGGTTAGCGCCGACACAGACCGCCTTGATGAAACCTGCCCCCTGGCCCATGTAACGGTGGAGGTGGTCGATGAGAACGGTGTGAGGATTCCGCTGGCCGACAATATGGTCAAGTGTGAGGTGGAGTCGGGTGTGCTGCTCGGACTCGAAGGTACCGGCAACACAGACATGAGTCATCCGCGAGCCACCGAGCGTCGGGCCGACAATGGCCGCGTGCTTGCCTATGTCGGCCGTGGCGAGTCTGACGCGCCGGTCAAAGTGAAATTCACCTCCCCGCTGCTCAAACCGGCCGTGATTGAGTTTTGAACCGGCATGAGCGCGCAAGCCAAATCATCCTGCCTATCTGCCGCCGTGTGAAGGAGGCCGGGATGGATTTGCTGCTTGATTTCCATTACACCGATTTCTGGGCCGATCCATATCACCAGTGGATCCCGGAAGATTGGAAACACCTTGATGACAATGGCCTGGCCAACAAATTGTATGAATACACGCGTGAGTCTCTGATATGGCTTAGCGACCGTGGTGTGGTGCCCGACATAATTCAGACCGGAAATGAGTTTCGGTATGTTGTGGGACCCCGCCGGCACGGCTGAGGGTGACCTCAAGAAAGCTGCCGGAGAGAATGACCGCAGTTGTTGGGAGCGGCTGACCAAGATACTCAAGGAGGCCGGACGTGCCTGCCGCGAAATCTGTCCCCAGGCCCAGATTGTGTTGCATACCGAGCAGGTCTCCAACCACTGGAATCTCTGGAATTTCTACCGTTGGATGGGTTAGTTCGGGGCCGATTACGACATAACGGCCTGAGCTATTACCCGTATTGGCATGTCGATGTCGACAAGGCCGAGGAGGAGATAACCGACCTTGAGAAATGTTTCCCTGACAAGAAGATATGGATCGTGGAGTTCAACTGGCCGTATGGCTGGGAGGCAGACGGCCAAAACGCGCTGTATGAGAAATTCACCGAGAAGGATATCGAGTTGAAGTATGGTGTCACCAAGACCAACCGTGAGGTGTATTTCAAATCTTCCGAGATATTCCCCAGCAACAACTGCAACCAGTATGACTGGTTTGTGGAAAAGAAGTTCCTCGGCGACGTGAAGTTCACACTGGTGGTCGATCTCGACAAGGATTGCTACTCAGCCAGATTGCTCCCGTTTGTGCCGCATCCCAACGCCAAGACCACTGACGTATCCTTGTCGACAGGCTTCTTTGATTCATACGAGGCGGCATCCGGGATATTGGGGGCGACAACTCCCGAATTCAAGGGGGCTGCGGTCAACGGGCCGGTCAAGTATATGAAATTATTGCTGTCCGGTAAAAAAAGACAAAATCATATATTCTCTACAAATATAATAAGTTACACCTGTTTTACGAAAAAGGGCTTGTCATTTGAGGCGATGTGAAATTGGTAGCATTAAGCATCAAAAAGCCCTTAAAAGACATCTATACGAGTCTGTTTCATGCTGTATGAGATAAAAATAGTCCATTTCCTATCATGTCAAAGTTTTACCGGACAGCAATAATATGAAATACAATGTGGCCACAGCGTCGGTCGATGTTCAGGCGTCAAACAGTTCCACCATACAGCAGTCGGGCTACTCGGTTGGCTACGAACTGTACAGGAACCGCGAGATGAGTACTGTGTATTCCGGGAATCCCGGGGTGATTTACTTCAACCTCCAGGGCATCGAGATGCGCGGCGAGCTGACCCCGGGTGTCATCAGGCAACAGGGAACGTCGGCTACCAAGGTGGTTGTCAGATGACTGTATGGTCGGTAGGAAATCCTGCATAAAATCACACAAATCCTAAAACACGAAAGGAGGCATCGCCTGGTGGCGGTGCCTCCCGTTTATTTCGTTTGCTGAGGTCGATGTGTTACTCCTCGGCGGATGGATTACTGACCGAGTGCGCTCTTGACCTTGTCTGCGGCAGACTGGGCCGCGTCGGCGGTCTTCTGCTTTGCAGTCTCGGCTGCGGCTGCAGCCTTGTCCTTTACCTCGTCGGTAGCAGCTGCGGCTTTCTCCTTGCCATTCTCGACAGCAGTCTTGGCTGTGTCAGCGGCCTTGTCTTTCAGGGAGTCGGCCTTCTCGGCTACCGAGCTGACAGTGCTGTCGGCCTTGGCCTCAAGCTGGTCGAATATGTTGACTGCGGTGGGATCTTTGGTCTGCACTACCGGGGCTACCTCGTTGAGGTAGGCCTGGGCGGCGGTGTCGTTGCCCTCCTTCACCAGTTTGGCAGCATAATCTTTTGCCTGCTGCACATAAATCTTGAGACTGTCGGGATCTGAGCAATTCTCGATTTTAGCCTTGATTGCGGCGCCCTCATCCGTGGCTTCTTTTTCAGTAGTCTTGGAGGAGCAGGATGTCACGAGGACCGCGGCAACCGCCAATGACGAAAAGAATAACTTTTTCATAAAATAGTGGAAATTACGTTCAGAAACCATAACGCCCACCTGTTTGAAAAAGTTCATCTTTCCGGCATCAACCGCATTTTGAGGTCCCGCAGGATGTGCAGATGAGACAACCCTCCTGGTATATGAGCGACTCCTGTCCGCAGTTGGGGCAACGCTGGCCCGAGGCTTGGGTGCCATTGGGAAGGTATTTCTTCAACGCGCGCTCGACCCCCATCTTCCATGTGTTGATGCTCTGGGAGTCAAGCTCCAGGCCGGAGACGAGTTTCAGAACCTGGTCGATGGGCATACCGTAGCGCAACACCCCTGAGATGAGTTTGGCGTAGTTCCAGTATTCGGGATTGAACTTGTCTGAAAGCCCCTCGATTGTGGTCTTGTAGCCGCGCTTGTTGACAAACTGGAAGTCGTACCGTTTGGTGCCGTCAGGATTCATCGCCTTGATGATTTTGCCATGGTTGACGGATTTCGGACAGAAGATACCATCCTCGTCATCGGCCAGACCGGTGAAAATCTCATAAGGACGGCCGTTCATCAGTCCGACAAAGGCAATCCATTTCTCCTTGTTGTTCTGGAATCGCACCACGTCGGCTTCAAGCTCGTTAGGTCGCTTTATTACGTGGGGATGGATTTCGCCGGGGGGCTGCTGCGGCTCTGTTTTTTTCTTTTTCTCGATTGAGAGCAGCACACCGGAGCGGGAGCCGTCGCGGTAGACGGTGCATCCCTTGCATCCCGACCGCCACGCCTCGACATACAGACGGTTGACAAGTTCCTCAGATACATCCGACGGCAGGTTGATGGTCACGGAGATGGAGTGGTCGACCCATTTCTGGACGCGGCCCTGCATCTTGACCTTCTCGAGCCAGTCGATGTCGTTGGATGTCGCCCCGGCGTATGGCGAGCGGGCTACAAGCTGGTCAAGCTCCTCCTGGGTGTAGTCGTGGCGTTGCTCGATGCCGTTTATCCTCATCCAGTCGAGGAATTTGGGATGATACACGATGTATTCCTCGAAAGCGTCGCCGTTCTCATCCACGAAGTCGACACGCACGTCGGTATCTGACGGGTTGACCTTGCGGCGGCGTTTGTAGACGGGGAGGAAGACAGGCTCGATGCCCGAAGTGGTGCGTGTCATCAGGCTCGTGGTGCCGGTGGGGGCAATGGTGAGACAGGCAATATTGCGTCGTCCTGATTTCTGCATACGCTCCCAGAGCGAGGGCTGCGCCTCTTTCAGACGCATGAGGAAGGGGTTGTCTTTCTCGCGTGATGCGTCGAAAATCTCAAACGCGCCACGTTCCTCGGCCATTGTCACCGAAGAGCCGTAGGCCGCCAGAGCGAGCTGTTTGTGTACCTCCTCTGAGAAAGCCGTCGCCTCGGGTGTGCCGTAACGCAGGCCCATCGCGGCAATCATGTCGCCCTCGGCGGTGGTGCCTACGCCGGTGCGTCGTCCCATGAGGGTCTTGCGCTTTATCTTCTCCCACAGATGGCGTTCAGGGCCGCGCACCTCGATGGTCTCGGGGTCGGAGTCGATTTTTTCAAGAATCCGGTCGATTTTCTCCATCTCGAGGTCGATGATGTCATCCATGATGCGCTGCGCCTTGGCCACATGCTCTCCGAACAGGTTGAAATCAAACTCAGCTTCCGGGGTGAAGGGGTTCTTCACATATGAGTAGAGGTTGATGGCCAGCAGGCGACAGGAATCGTAAGGGCAGAGGGGAATCTCGCCGCAGGGATTGGTGGAGATGGTGCGGAAGCCGAGGTCGGCGTAGCAGTCGGGCACTGATTCGCGGGCGATGGTGTCCCAGAACAGCACGCCAGGCTCGGCCGACTTCCATGCGTTGTGGATTATCTTTCCCCAGAAAGCCTTCGCGTCGATTTCCTTGACAATCTCAGGCTCGGCGGCGTCGACCGGGAATTGCTGGCGGTAGGGTTTCCCCTCTGTGGCGGCCTCCATGAAAGCGTCGTCGATTCTCACAGAGACGTTGGCTCCGGTGACTTTTCCTTCAGTCATCTTCGCGTCAACGAAAGCCTCCGAGTCGGGGTGTTTTACAGAGACGGTGAGCATCAGCGCCCCGCGACGGCCATCCTGGGCCACCTCGCGGGTGGAGTTGGAGTAACGCTCCATGAACGGCACCAGGCCGGTCGATGTCAGCGCCGAGTTTTTTACGGGAGTGCCCTTGGGACGTATGTGGCTCAGGTCATGGCCAACACCGCCACGGCGTTTCATCAGCTGCACCTGCTCTTCGTCGATGCGGATGATGCCTCCGTATGAGTCAGGGGTGCCGTCGAGCCCGATAACGAAGCAGTTTGACAGCGAGCTGACCTGGAAATCGTTGCCGATGCCGGTCATTGGGCTGCCCTGAGGCACGATGTAGCGGAAATCTTTCATATATGAGAAGATTTCGTCGTGGCTCATTGGGTTGGGATATTTCTGTTCGACACGCGCGAGCTCCGAGGCTATGCGGTGGTGCATGTCGTCAGGGGTCTGCTCGTAGATGTTGCCAAAGGAGTCTTTGAGGGCGTACTTGCTGACCCAGACACGGGCCGCCAGTTCGTCGCCATTGAAATATTTCAATGACGCGTCGTAAGCTTCATCGTAGCTGTAAATAGGTTTTTCCACAATCAACAGAGAGGGTTTATCCGGTTATAGATGGGTTTTGTGTAATCTTGTGTCAAATCAATGCAAACTTCGGAAAATTTACGGAATCCGCCAAATCCGGCAGGTTAAATCGGCCTGAGTGTTGATAAGTTTTTTGGGGGGACAAGAGTCACCCCGCCTGCGTGGCGCAGACGGGGTGAGACATTGCCATAAGGAGGATTGGACTGGGTCAATCTGTTGTGGTTTTGGAGGCTTCCCAGTCTTCGGCAAACTGGTTGAGAATCTGGCGTATGTTGGTGCCGAGACGTACATAGTCGGCCTCGTTGAGGTTGGCGAGCGATACCCTTATGCTCCAGGCCGGCCCGTCGAATCCGTCGCCGTTGAGCACCACGCAGCCTGTTTCAGACGCCAGTCGGAAGACGAATGCCAGCGGGCTGTAAGTCTTCTCCATGTAGCGGGCGAACTCCTCTCCATGGAGCCTGCGCGCCCATACCATCATGTCTATCTCCGAGTAGTAGTCGGCCCTGAGCGGGTCAGCGGGCATCTGGAATCCGAAGCTCTTCCACAATGCCTCGTATCGGTCGTGGATGAGCTTGATCATCCGGGTGTGGTATGTGCCGTCGCTGTCGATGAGCGCCCCGAGCGCGAACAGCGACATCTGTATCTGTTGCGGGGTCGACAGTCCGGCGGTATGGTTGAGGGCGATGAGTCTGCTCTCGGCCACCATACGGTCTATGAATTTCAGGGAGTCGACATCGATGGTCAGCGACTGGTATCTCTTGGCGAGGGCTGCTTTCTTGTCGGCGGGCAGACGGGAAATCAACCTGTCGAAGATGTTGTCGCGGCTAACGGCGGTCAGGGCGATGCGCCATCCAGTGGCCCCGAAATATTTCGAGAATGAGTAACACGACATCGCGTTGAACGGCAGCTCGGCAATCAGGCTGCGGTAGCCGTCGACGAATGTGCCATACACGTCGTCGGTGAGGATCATCAGGTCGGGATTGGCCTTCACCACCTCTTTCAGCGCCTCCACCGTCTGGCTGTCGATGGCGTAGCTGGGCGGGTTGGAGGGGTTGGTGACAAAAAGCATCTTGTATCTCGGGTCTTTGAGCTTCATGATGTCGTCGGGGTTGTATTGCCAGGTGTGCATGCCGTCGGGTGTCATGCCGTCGGCTTTGACATTTAACATCGTGTAGTCAAATTCCTTAAGCTCGGGGATTTCGAGATATGGGGTGAACACCGGCACCATTATGGCTATCGAGTCACCTTTGTCGAGCAGGAAGTTGCGCTTCAGCACATCGAAGCAGTAACACATTCCGGCGGTTGAGCCTTCGACGGCAAAAAGATCGAAGGTGGTGTCGGCAGGCTGGTTGCCGGCGCAGATGGCCCAGTCGAGATAGCGGCGGCAGATTGTCTCGGTGTATTGCAGGATGCGCGGCGGGGTAGGGTACTCGTGGCCGACGATGCCTCCGGCCCATTCCTCGACAAGTCCGTCGGAGTCGGCAGACAGCTCCATCAGGCAATATTCATAGGCTTTGGCGAGGAAGCTGACACCGGGCAGGGTGGAGTTGTCGCGCAGCCATGTCTGGAATCTTACCGAGATTCCCTCTTTCTGCGGCACTCCGGCTATCCCCTCGGCCATGGCGAAATCGCGGCGGCACTCGGTCATCGCGAATTGGCCAAGCGCGAAAAAGGCGTCGCGCGCCTGGTCGCCTACCCAGTTGGGGTTGCCTCGGCCGGCGTTGAGCATCGTGTTGGCTGATTTTTTCACTTTCTCGTTGGCCATGGCTATGATGTGTCCTTTCAGCTCGAATGGGGAGAGTTTTGACAGTTCCTGGTCTAAAGGGGAGTTGATTAGGTTGTCCATACTGTATATAGTGTGAGGTTGTTACTTGTTACAACTTCAAAACAACAGACTGCCAATATTGGTTCTGCCTTCATCATCCTGGCGCGTTCATGAGTAGGGGTGAAAAATCTCTCCCCTGACGGCAGCTGTATGATGAGGTTTGGAAAATATGAACTAACTTTGCAGGCAAGTAAAACTTGCAACCCAACTATCCATTTTTACTGAAATGAGAGACTATTGGACCGGGCGCCGCACCATCAGGCGCTATTCCGACCGGGCAGTGCCCGACGAACTGCTGTCAGAGCTGCTGGAAAAGGCGGCCCACGCTCCGACCACCGGCAACATGCAGCTTTATTCGGCGGTTGTTACGCGCGACGAGGAGGGGAAACGCCGCCTCGCTCCGGCGCATTTCAACCAGCCTCAGGTTGTCGGCGCTCAGGCCGTGATTACGGTGTGTGCTGATTTCCATCGGTTTTCGCGGTGGTGTGAGGAGCGCGATGCAGAGCCGTGTTATGACAATCTGCAATCCTTTATGGCTGCGGTGATTGACGCGATTGCCTTCGCGCAACAGTTTAACACCTTGGCCGAGCAGGCCGGGCTCGGAGTGTGCTGGCTCGGCACCACCACCTACAACGCGCGCGAGATAGCTGATGCGCTTGAGCTTCCCCGCCTTGTCGTGCCGGTGATTACGCTCACTGTGGGCTATCCCGGTGAAGAGGGGGTGGATGTCGGCCGTCTGCCTGTCGAGGCGATAATTCATAAAGGCAAGTATCATCCTTATACTGCCGAAGGCATTGACGCGCTCTATGGCGAGAAGGAGTCGCGCGATGATTCCAGGAGGTTTGTCGAGGAGAACGGCAAACAGACGCTCGCGCAGGTTTTTACCGACATCCGTTATCCCAGGGCTAACAATGAGCTTTTCTCTGTAAAGTTCCTTGAGTTTCTCGCCGAGTCGGGCTTCCTGAAGAGATGATGGCTGTTTGTAGTCCTACACCCTAATAAACCCAAGGCGGCGTGAATTTGATTCGCGCCGCCTTGGGTTTATGGGCTACAGCCTGCCGTTGGTGTCAGGCGAGTATTGCTTTCTCTATCGAGGCCACATCTTCCTGGAGCTGCTTCTCGTAGGGGAGGCGCTCCTCGATGTTCTTGCAGCCGTGAATCACTGTCGCATAGTTGCGCGACAGGCGTGCGCCGATTGCGGTAAGCGACATCTTGGCATATTTCTTGGCCATGTACATCACCATCTGACGCGCGTCAGACACCTCGCGCTTGCGGGTCTTGGCAAACAGCAGGTCTGAGTCGATTTTGTAGTGGCTGGCCACACCCTGGGCGATCATCTCGAAATTGATTGATGCCTTTTTGTGGAGCTTGACCACATTGTTCATCACATGGCGCGCAAGGTCGACGGTCACCTCCCGGTTTAGCACGGTGGCGTGGGCGAGAAGCGAGACGACGATGCCTTCAAGCTCGCGCACGGAGTTGGTGACATTCTCGGCGATGAAATCCATCACTTCCGGAGCCAGCGAGAGGCCGTCTTGCTCAGATTTGAGTTGAAGCACCATGCGGCGCAGTGCCAGGTCGGGCTTCTCAAGCTCGACGGTCATACCCCATTTGAAACGGGAAATCAGTCGGGCGGTCATGCCCTTCAGCTGTGTGGGGCAGCAGTCGCTCGACAGGATTATCTGTTTCTGGTTCTGGTGGAGATGGTTGAAGATATGGAAGAATGTGTTCTGGGTCTTGTCTTTGTCAACCAGGTCCTGTATGTCATCGATGATGAGGGTGTCAATGCTCTGGTAGAAATTGATGAACTCGTTGACCTTTCCGTTGCGGGCGGCCACGGTGAACTGGCTCTCGAACAATCGGGCGCTCACATACAATATGCGGGCAAGAGGATTATGCTCCTTTATCTTGATGCCGATGGCCTGGATGAGGTGGGTCTTGCCGACACCAGTTGGGCCGAATACGAAAAGCGGGTTGAAGGTCTTGAGTTTTGGGTCGTTGGCTATGGCCTCGCCAATCGCGCGGGCGATTTTGTTAGAGGTGGAGCTGCAATAGTTCTCGAATGTGTAGCGCGGATTGAGCTGCGAATCGAAAGTGGCGGCTACCGGAGTCTGGAAAAGACCGTGTCCCTGGCGGCTGAGAACTGGAGACGACGAGAGTCCACCCTCGGTGATTGCTGTCTCGGGGTGGTTGCTGATCTGGTTGAATTTGTAAAAGAGTTTCACCCCTTCGCCATAGACACGGCGGAGGGTAGGGCCGAGCAATGAGAGATAGTTGTTCTCGATGTACTCGGAACAGAAAGGTGACGGAACGGCAAGCGTCAGCTTTCCGTCCTCAAAGCCCAGCGAGGCAATCGGCTCGAACCAGGCGCGGAACTGCTCTTCCGGAAGGTTGTCACGTAAAATGGTGCGACATTCCTCCCAGAGCTGTTGGTGGGATTTCTGCATAGTTTGAAACTCAGTCTGAAGTTGTCTTTTCCACTACAAAATTCGGATTAAATTTTCAAAAAAACAAACCCCTTTTCTCTTGGAAATTTCAGAGGGATTTAAAGGCGACTGTTTTTCAGTATTTTATCTATGCGCATAAACCGATGCTTTAAATATTTGTCGCAAAAGGGTTGTAATCAGGCAGATGTCTTTTTGAATAAGTTTGAAAGATTTGGCCCGGTGTTATCTAACTGCCACGAAACTATGTTTTTAATGCAAAACTGCAAATAAAAGAGCAGACGGCGTTATTCGGAATCATTCCTGATAACGTCGTCTGGCCTTTTGTTGTCGGCGGATGATGCCGCAGCCCCCCTTATTCGGAGGCTGCAGCGTCGTGCAGGTCAATCTTTGTCAGTTTGAAAAGTGGTGCGCCCTGGGTATCGTAGAGGGTTACGCTGTCAGTGCCGTCGGGCCGTGCGGTCTCCACTGATTCCAGCGCGAGCAGGAATTCAGTCTCCCGGGAGTCAGGGGGGCAGGCCATGCGCGTGGTGGCAAGCTTCAGTATCTGCAACGAGGTGGTCTTGTCAGGGTCGATGAACAGCTCTCCGTTGAAGATGTTGCATCCGGTGGTGCCGTGGATTTTCAGGTCGGTGGTGTCGAAGGTCATCGTGGCCTCATCCTCCTGGACCAGAGGAGTGCCGTTTAGTTTGGTGACTTTCCAGGCCCCGTTTAGGAAGTCCATGTTGTGCCTGCGCAACACGAGGATTGTGCGGCCTGTCGAATCTTTGAGGTCGAGCATTATTTCATGTTTGTCCTGGCGCGCGGCATATGATGAGACATCGTCAAGGGCCAGGTTGATGAGGTATTGGTATTGGTCATCCTGACACATTTTCATTGTCGATATCATGTTTGAGAACTTAAGGGTGTGGCTTGTTCCCACGGCGAGGTCGCCGTTTATGTAGTTGCAGCCGTTGTTGCCGTAAAAACGTTTGGCGGCAAGGTCGAATGTCACATATGGGCGTTCCTCGCCAGAGACGGCGTTGCCTCTCACCGACTTGATTGTCCATTCGCCGTTGAGCGAGAAATCTTCGATGGCGGGGACGTTCAGGAGGTCTTTGGAGCCTTCCTCGGATGTGGCGGCGTGTTTGTGGGTGTTGTCATTGCATATGACAGTGGTCTCCACCGCCTCCCTGTCGGGAGTGAGCTGCGGGTCTTTTTTCTTTTTTGATTTCTTGTTCTTTGACTGGCTGTTCTTTCCGTCGTTTTTCGGGGGGGTAAGTTTCTTGTCGTTCTTTTTGTCTGCCGGTCCGGAAGATTGGGTTGTGTCCTTTTGGCCGCTGACAACCACCTGGCGACCGTCGGCGAGGGTCACGACCCTGCCTTCTGAGCCAGAAACCCCTGACTTCTGGAGTGAGCCGCAGCCGGTTAGCGCCACCGCGCATAGTGCTGAAAGTGTTGCAAGCTTTAGGGAATGTTGGATTTTCATGAATGATGTCTTTATAGAATTTGTTTTTTATGTTTCAAATAGTAGGACAGGTGAGTATGGAGAGCAGGCGGAGGGAGAGACTCTGTGGTTATACCATCCTACAAAACTAACAATTTTTTTCTAAACTTGGACATCTGTGATATTGATATTTTTGCTATATTTGCAAAAAATTAGGGACGACAATTTTCCCGGTGTCTCTTTCTCCAGGCAAACCTATTTAATAACATGAACAAATTTAATAACATGAACAAATTCCCGTCAAGGATCTTATCCTCTGCAAGGGACTTCCTTGCATCTATCGCTGTGTGTGGCGCTGCCATTGCTCCGGCTCATATGGAGGCTGCCGCCCCGTCTGTGCTTGCGGAGTTTCCTTCCGATTCAGTGGTCAATTACCACGGTTTTCCTCTGGGGGCCGATGTCGGCTGGCTTACCGAGCTTGAGGCAGGTGGAGAGAAATTCTTTGATTCAGAAGGCAACCAGGCAGACTGCATGCGGTTGCTGAAGGAAGAGTGTGGTGTCAACGCCATACGCCTGCGTGTGTGGGTGAATCCAGAGGGAGGATGGAACGGCAAGGAGGATGTATTGCTCAAGTCAAGGCGTGCCCAGCAACTCAACCTCCCCTTGATGATTGACTTCCACTTCTCCGACTCATGGGCGGATCCCAGCCAGCAGCGGATGCCGAAGGCATGGGAAGAGTACTCGCTGCCGCAGCTTACGGAAGCGGTGGCAGCCCATGTCACGGATGTGCTTTCGGCCCTCAAGGAGGCTGGAATTGATGTGAAGTGGGTGCAGGTGGGCAACGAGGTGCCCAACGGTATGATGCTTCCCGCCGGAGCGGTCAAGGACCAGGACGCCCATCATTTCCCCGAACTCTTCGAGGCCGGATACAAAGCCTCAAAGGCTGTCTATCCCGACACCCCGGTGATATTGCATATCGACCGGGGAAACAATGAGGAGCTTTACACCTGGTTCTTCGACCTTATGGAGAAAAACAATGTCAACTATGACATGATGGGCATGTCGTTCTACCCCTGGCCGTATGACAAATGGGAAGAGCAGACAGACGAGCTTATCGCCAACATCAAGCGTGTGAAGGAGCGTTATGGCAAGCCGGTCATGATATGCGAGATTGGTCTCCACTATGACATGGACCGCGAATGCGCCGAGATGCTGACCCGCCTGCTTGACGAGTACAAGGCCAGCAAGTCATTCGAGGGCATTTTCTACTGGGAACCCGAAGCCCCTGCGGGCTACAACGGCGGCTACGACAAGAGCTGCTTCAAGGAGGGACGTCCCACAAAGGCCCTTTCGCCATTCAAGAACTTCAAACCAAATAACTGATTACCTTAATTAAATCATGCAAACAAAGATCAACTCCCTTTTCAAGGAGAAATTCGGCCAAGAGGGTGTCGTCTACGCCTCAGCCGGTCGTATCAACCTCATAGGCGAGCATACCGATTACAACGGCGGATTCGTTTTCCCCGGAGCCATCGACAAGATAATCATGGCTGAGATTGCCCCCAACGCCACCGACATGGTGCGCGTGTTCTCAGTCGACATCAACGAGTACGCCGAGTTCGGCCTCAAAGAGGAAGACGCGCCGACCCAGCAGTGGGCCCGCTACATTTTCGGCATCTGCCGCGAAATCATCAAGCGTGGTGGCAAGGTTGAAGGCTTCGACGCGGTTTTCGCCGGCAATGTGCCCCTCGGCGCAGGACTCAGCTCCTCGGCCGCCCTTGAGAGCTGCTTCGCATTCGCCCTCAATGACCTTTTCAACGGCAACACGATCGACAAATTCGAGCTTGCCCGCATCGGACAGTCGACCGAACACAACTATTGCGGCGTGAACTGCGGCATCATGGACCAGTTCGCTTCTGTCTTCGGCAAAAAAGACAACCTGATGCGTCTCGACTGCCGTTCGATGGAATTTGAATACTTCCCCTTCAAGGCCGACGGATACAAGCTTGTGCTGCTCGACTCCAAGGTCAAGCATGCCCTTGTCGACTCCCCCTACAACAAACGCCGCCAGAGCTGCGAGCGTGTGGCAAAGACCCTCGGTGTGGAGACTCTCCGCGACGCGACTATGGAGATGCTCAACGGGGTGCGAAGCGACATCACCGCTGAAGACTACTTCCGCGCGAAATTCGTCATCGAGGAGAAAAATCGCGTGCTTGCCGTCTGCGACGCGCTTGTCAAGGGAGACGTCGAGACTGTCGGTGCCAAGATGTATGAGACCCACGACGGCCTGTCGAAGGACTACGAGGTGAGCTGTGTCGAGCTTGACTATCTCAACGACATCGCCCGCGAGTGCGGCGTGACCGGCTCGCGCATCATGGGTGGCGGCTTCGGCGGCTGCACCATCAACCTGGTAAAGGATGAACTGTATGACAACTTCATCGCCACGGCCAAAGAGAAATTCAAGGCCAAGTATGGCCATGAGCCGGTGGTGATACCTGTCATCATCTCCGACGGCGCCCACAAGGTGTCAGAGTAAAGCACATCCCCCACATGCTCCTTCTCTTTCTCGATTCTCCAGACTGACTTGTACAACTACAGTAAATGATAATAGCACAAATGAAACCTACACTCTTTGTTCTCGCTGCCGGAATGGGCAGCCGTTACGGCGGCCTCAAGCAGCTCGATCCTCTCGGCCCCAATGGTGAAACGATCATGGACTACTCCATCTACGATGCGTTGCAGGCCGGATTCGGCAAGGTTGTTTTCGTGATTCGCAAGGATTTCGAGAATGACTTCCGCGAGAAGATTCTGTCAAAATATGAAGGACATGTCCCTGTGGAGGTTGTCTTCCAGTCAACCGACAAGCTCCCCGAGGGTTTCACTTGCCCCGAAGACCGCACAAAACCCTGGGGAACCAACCACGCTGTGCTGATGGGTAAGGAGGTGATCAACGAACCATTCGCGGTCATCAATGCCGACGATTTCTACGGTCGCGACGCTTTCAAGGTGATTGCCGATGAGCTCAACCGTCCCCGCGACCGCAAGGGCGACTACTGCATGGTCGGTTTCCGTGTGGGCAACACGATGACCGAGAATGGATCGGTAGCCCGTGGTGTGTGTTCGACAGCCGACGGCAACCTGACAGGTGTGGTGGAGCGCACCGCGATCTCATATGCCCCCGATGGCCGCATCGTGTTCACCGATGAGAATGGTTTGGAGCAGACCCTCGACCCGATGACTCCCGTGTCGATGAACCTCTGGGGATTCACTCCCGATTACTTCGAGTTCTCCGACCGCGAGTTCCGCAAGTTTCTTGAGAAGGACATCAACACCCCAAAGGCTGAATTCTTCATCCCCCTGTGTATCGACACCCTCATCAAGAACGGCGAAGCCACAATCAAGGTGCTTGACACCGATTCCCGCTGGTTTGGTGTGACCTACGCCGCCGACCGTCCCGGCGTGGTGGAGAAGTTTGCCGAGCTCCACAAAAACGGCACTTATCCCGATAAGTTGTTCTAAAACCTGAACGCAACAATGAAACCCGCAATACTTGTCACCGGCGGTACCGGCTACATCGGCTCCCACACTGTGGTGGAGCTGCAGAAGGCCGGTTATCCGGTGGTCATCATCGACAATCTCTCAAACTCCAACCGCGAGGTTCTTGACGGCATCGAGCGCATCACAGGCATCCGCCCGGAATTCGTCGAAGCCGACTGCACTGACCTGACCGCTGTCAAGATCCTCTTTGACACATATCCCGACATCAAGGGTATCATCAACTTCGCCGCCTCCAAGGCGGTAGGGGAGTCGATGCAGAAGCCGTTGCTCTACTACCGCAACAACCTCAACACCCTGATGAACCTGCTTGACATGATGGGAAAACATGATGTCAAGGGCATCGTCTTCTCATCATCCTGCACCGTTTACGGAGAGCCTGACGTGAATCCCGTCACAGAGGAATCTCCCATCAAGAAGGCCACCTCCCCCTATGGCAACACCAAGCAGATTTCCGAGGAGATCATCACTGACGTTATCAACGCGGGCGCTCCGTTCAAGAGCGTGCTGCTGCGTTACTTCAACCCGGTAGGCGCCCATCCCTCGGCTGAAATCGGCGAGTTGCCCAACGGAGTGCCCCAGAACCTGGTGCCGTTCCTGACTCAGGCCGCTATGGGCATTCGCAAGGAGCTGAGTGTGTTCGGCAATGATTACAACACCCCCGACGGATCATGTATCCGTGACTACATCGATGTCGTGGACCTGGCCAAGGCCCATGTGATCGCCGTGGAGCGTATGCTTGAAGACAAATCCGACGAGAAGGTGGAAATCTTCAATCTCGGCACAGGCAACGGTATGAGTGTGCTGGGGCTTATCAATGCCTTTGAACGCGCCACCGGAGTGAAGGTCCCCCACAAGATTGCTCCCCGCCGTGCGGGCGACATTGAGAAGGTCTGGGCCAATCCCGAACGTGCCAACAATGTGTTGGGCTGGGTGGCTTCAACCCCCATCGAGGAGACCCTGCGCAACGCGTGGACATGGCAGTGCAAGCTCCGCGAACGCGGTGTGATGTGATTCGCCATTTCTAAGAAATTTTCATAATAAATAAATATGACAGGCGGGGTGAGTGATGGCGTGGCGGCATCTTCATGATGCGGCGCTGTCCTCCTCCGCCGGTTATAATCTTGCCATTCATCTTGTCAATGTTGAGGAATATCAGGAAATATATCGCAGTCGCGACTTTCGCGCTTTCGTTGTCATACGCGTTTTCAGCCTCTGCGCTGAGCGTGAAGGATGAGGTGCTCGGTAATCCGGAAAAGGCCGGAGGTGTGTATTACGCATATCCCGGGCCGGCCGACTCGCTGGCCGTCGCCCCGGATGGATATGAGCCATTTTACATCTCTCATTACGGACGCCACGGCTCGCGTTACCTGATTTCCGACGAGGATTATACCCGGGTGTTGTCTCACTTCCTTAAGGCAGACTCCCTTGGCTTGCTGACTGATGCGGGCCAGGATGTCCTGATGCGGCTTTGGGAGGTGTGGAAAGAGGCCGACGGCAGGGGAGGGGAGCTAACCCCGCTTGGCGCACGTCAGCACAAGGGTATCGCCCGGAGGATGTTACAGAACTATCCCGCTGTGTTCCGAGACAGCGCGGAGATAACAGCGCGCTCGACACAGGTGATGCGCTGCGCCCATTCCATGATGGCATTCTGTGAGGGTCTCAAAGAGCTTGACCCCTCTTTGGTCATCCCGAAAGAGTCCTCAAAACGATGGATGAGTCATCTCTGCTGGTGGACACCTCAGGCTGCGGAGTGGAATTCCGACCGAGGCCCGTGGAAAGAGACATATGATACATTCGAGAAAGAAAACATCAATCCCGACCGTCTTGTGGGCAGCCTCTTCACAGCCACAGAGACTCTCCCTTTGAACCCGGCTGAACTGATGTGGGGGCTCTATTGGGTTGCTGTCGACATGCAGAACATGGAGACTCCCGTTTCATTCTTCTACGTGTTCACCCCCGAGGAGCTGTATGCCCTCTGGCGCGTCAACAATCTGTCGTTCTACATCCATAACGCCTCTTATCCTATGTCGCAGGGGCTGATTGTCGCCAATGCCCGCAATCTTCTCGACAACATCATACTGACCGCCGACGAGTATATCGCGGAGGGGAAACACGGAGCAACGCTGCGTTTCGGACATGACGGCAACATAACCCCGCTGGCAGCCTTGATGAAATTCAACGGTTTTTGCGGCGAGGAGTCTGATCCGGAAAAGGTAGAGGAGGCATGGGCCAACTTCAAAGTCACTCCGATGGCCTCCAATATGCAGGCAGTGTTCTTCCGTCCGGTTGCCGGGGAAGGAGACATCCTGGTGAAGTTCATGATGAACGAGAATGATGTCATGCTTCCGATTGAGTCTTCAATTGCTCCCTTCTACACCTGGACCGCTGCCCGCGAGTTCCTGAAATCACAGGCCGATGACGCTACGGCCATAATCGTCCGTTCCCAACAATGACGCTTAATCCTATGGAGTCTCCGATAGGAGTTTTCGATTCAGGCTATGGAGGCCTGACCATACTCAGGGAAATGAGAAGACTGCTTCCTCAGTATGATTATCTTTATCTGGGCGACAATGCCCGCGCCCCTTATGGGTCGCGCTCGTTTGACATCGTCTACAGGTTCACGCTGCAGGCTGTCAACGAACTGTTCTCGCGTGGATGCCGACTGGTGATTCTGGCCTGCAACACCGCCTCGGCCAAGGCCCTGCGCACCATACAGCAGAATGACCTGCCGGTAATCGATCCCTCGAGGCGTGTCCTCGGGGTGATACGTCCGACGGTGGAGGCTCTTGGCGGCCTGACACGCAGTGGCCATGTCGGACTTTTCGCTACACCGGGCACAGTGCGCAGCGATTCCTATCGACTTGAAGTGGAAAAGCTTTTTCCCGGCATGACCCTCACAGGCCATGCTTGCCCTATGTGGGTGCCGTTGGTGGAAAACAACGAGGCTGACAAGCCGGGAGCCGACTATTTCGTAAGGCAGGATGCCGATGCGTTGATGACTGCTGACCCGGCCATAGACACCGTGATTCTCGGCTGCACCCATTACCCTATTCTCTATGATAAGATAAGGAAAGCGCTCCCGGCCGGTGTGAATCTCATCGCGCAGGGGGATATCGTGGCCGCCTCACTGGCCGACTATCTTCGCCGCCATCCCGAGGTGGAGTCCACATTGTCGCGTGGCGCCACATCCTCATTCCTCACCACCGAAAGCGCTGCCACCTTCTCCCCGATGGCCTCCCTCTTCCTCCAGACACCCGTCGCCGCCACCCAGATAACCCTGTCGTGAAATGCACGTTGCCATTATCACGATATTGTCTTTGGCCGGTATCTTATCATGTCTGGCCTTATTTAAAAAATAAATACGTAACTTTGCGGAAGTTAAACACTGCCCAATAGCACAAAAATAATAAACGAGTAATGAACGGCTCAAACTAAAAAATTTCGGTCCGGTTTCAGATAT
>Ga0137307_101339_pt1 | contig 22497 bp, 24 predicted proteins | sample NAcewD2O_March_2_FD_97180 | JGI IMG/M metagenome (GOLD analysis project Ga0137307, IMG submission 97180) | Mouse cecal microbial communities from Vienna, Austria - N-Acetylglucosamine amended D2O_March | ecosystem: Host-associated > Mammals > Digestive system > Large intestine > Cecum | place... | reverse complement strand
ATCATATACATATAGAGTTACCGGCCATACTTTGACAAGGCGCGGCCGGCAGCCATATAGAACACATAAGGAGATGATAGACATGAATATCCTGCGCACAGAGAATCTGACAAAATATTACGGCCAGGAGCCTGTTCTGGTGAAGGCATTGGACGGGGTGACGCTGGAGGTGGAGCAGGGCAGCTTTACCGCCATCGTCGGTACCTCCGGCTCCGGAAAAAGTACGCTTCTGCACATGCTTGGCGGGCTGGACACCCCTACAGGCGGAAGTGTGATTGTAGACGGCCAGGAACTAAGCGGAATGGACCGAAACGCGCTTACCATTTTCCGCAGAAGGAAAATCGGATTTATTTTTCAAAATTACAATCTGATCCCGAACCTGACCATCTACGACAACATCCTCCTTCCGGTGGAGCTGGACGGCCGGGAGCCGGATGAACCGTATATGATGGAGGTAGTCAGGACTCTGGGCCTGGACGACAAGCTGTCCAGAAAGCCCGGCAAATTGTCCGGGGGACAGCAGCAGCGTGCCGCCATCGCAAGGGCATTGGCCGCGAAGCCTGCCATCATCCTGGCCGACGTAAACTGGACTATGGTTTTTGACTGTATTTATCGTATATTGTGTTTAAAATGATGGAATATAGCTACTTGATACACAAGGCATGAGAAAAAATGTGTACAGAGTAGAGGGAATTAATGTAATGACTGGCAGGAGGAATGTAAGCTCCATATGCCGGTTTTTTTGTTGGGCAGAAAGCATGAATGGAAGGAGATGATGATATCAGGATGAAAGACAAGTGAGGCAGTTGGATTCAAAATCATTATGCATTTAGCAGAACCAACAAAGGGTTTTTCTATAAAAAATAAGGAAGAGGTGGTTCAATATGGGAAACGAGATCACAGAGATCAACAAGGAGACTTTCTGGCAGTTCATTGAAGAAGCAAAGGAACAGTGCGGACAGGACATGGACGCAGAGATCTGCTGGTTAAAAGCAGGGCTGCTGCGCATGCAGCCGGAGCAGGTCTTGAAGTTCCATGCAATCATGCATGGGTATCAGGAGGCAGCATATAAATATGGGCTTTGGACCGCGGCTTCGCTTTTGATGGATGGCTGCACGGATGACCTGTTTATTGATTTCAGGGCATGGCTGATCGCCCAGGGGAAAGTGATTTATATGGCCGCTTTAGAGAATCCGGACTCGCTTGCGAAAGTAGAGCAGTATGGGGATTGTGAATTCGAAATGTTAAGCTATGTTGGAAATGAGGCCTATAAGGAACTGACCGGGCGGGGTGCCTATGAGGATTGTACGGCTGAAATGAGGGAACAAATGCTGGCAGAAGTTTCCGGGGAGATCAAGTACCATCCAATGATTGAATACCCGTTGGAAATACGGGATGCGGTGGCCGTGTATCCAAAGCTTGGCGACAGGTTTGTAACAAGGTATGGCATCCAGTGCTTCTTTATGGGTTCCGTGTGGAATACTTCACGGCCGGAAATAAAAGAGCTGGTAGAAAAAGGAGCAGATGAGGTGCACAGGCTCCGAATGAAACAACAGAAAAGCAAAATGAATAAGAAAAAACGGGATGACCAGTCCAGATCATGATCCCAAATGAACAATCTTAAAAAGCAGATCCCTTTGATGAATTACCTGGATTCCGGCCTTTCAACCTCAGATGACAGGGGGCATTTGTCACATCTGCACAGTTTTAGAAGGGGAGGATTGGTAGATTCTGTGAATGGTTTTCCTATTTCATAGGTGGTATAGTGTCGTACTTGAAGCAGGAAGAATTTCAAGAAAGGAGAACAATGAATTGCTGGAACGTGACAAAGATGAACAATGGGCAGAGGCGTTGTCACTATGGGTAGACCAGAAGGCGGCCGCATATCTGAAAGAAAACCATTCCCGGTTTGAAACAACCCTGGAGGAACAGAGACGGCTGGCTGAAAAGTATCCTGGGATCATTCCATTCTTAGATGGAGAGGGAGCCATGGAACTGACGGCAGAAGAGCATCAGGCAATCAAAGAATACCTGAACCTGCGGGAGAAGGCAGAATTTCTGATTCGGGAATACCGCTATTACCTGGGTCAGACCATGCATATTCCAGGGGGGAAGGAATTTGAGGTCCATCAAAATGTGCTCTGGAGGGCAGGAGAAAACCGGACAAGCCGGCTTTTGGAGCTTCTGGCCGCAAACCAGATGGAGGAAGCTGACCAGATGCTTTGTTCCTCCAATCCGGAATACCGGGTAAAGGTGGAGATGGAATCCAAAACACAGAAAGCACTCAGCGATCTGCAGAAAACGGAGGAAGTAAACACTGCCATTGCCAACTATGTGGATGCGGTCCATGGACGGTGGCTTTTGTTCCACAAACTTTTTTATCAGTATGCAGTGGAAGACATTTTCAGTTCATCAAGAGAAGCCAGAGAACAGCAGGATTCTTGAAGAAGGGAGAAGGGACATGGCATTACAGAAACCAATGAAGGGAACAGCCAGAATCAAACGAAACAAATGGTGCAGGGGAAATGGCTCCTACAGCGCCAGGGGAGAGCTTCGCGCCGGGATTTCGAGAAACAAAAAGATACTGAACCGGAAAGTCAGGCGCAAATCTAAAGTGCTCCTGCAAAATTCGAATTACAAAAAGGTCTGCAGGTCAGGCATGATGGTAGACTTTTCCTGATCCCCAGCCAGGAAAATGCAGGAATCATAAAAAGCGTACAGGCAGGAACCCCTTCCAGGATGTTTCCTGCCTTTTAACGTTCAGGGAGGTGACGGATTTTGGAAATGAGTGTATTTGAGCTTCTGGCAATTGCCCGGGAGATGGCAGGCGCGGATTATGTAAAGGGGGACCGGATTCGCTGTGAAAAGCGGTATGCCCCGGATACGGACCACATGCTGGAATTCCGGATATTGGGCAGACAGGAGCCTTATGGAAATCCGGGAGACCACTGCCGCCTGTTTTTGACGGGAGAAGGGTATCGGCAGATGCAGGAAATGGAACGGCAGAAAAAAATACGAATGATCCATTACGCAAGGGTCAGGGAAAAGAACCTTGCCTATGGGCCGGCCGCAGAACGGCCGGCTTCCAGGGGGGAGTAACCCCTTCCGGCTGGAAAGAAAATGTATTCCGGCCCGCCCATTATGGCCATCCGGCCATTCATTCAAAAGATATTCCCACAGATACAGGGTGATAAACGAATCAAGAAAGGAAGTGATGTTCATGGTCATCGGGATTGACCATGGCTTTTATGCCATCAAAGGCCCCCATGTTGTGTTCCCCAGCGGGCTTGCCGCTTATGATTATGAGCCATATACTATGCAGAACGTGCTGCAGCACGAGGGAAAATATTATGTCTGCGGTACCGGACGGCAGGCATTATTGAAGGACAAGACCGTCAATGACAATTACTATCTATTGACTATGGCGGCACTGGCGCAGGAGATCCGATGCCGGAAAGCACAGAAGCAGATGGAGGTTGTCCTTGCGGCAGGTCTCCCCCTGGCTGGTTTTGGGAGGGAGAAGCAGGCATTTCGAAATTATCTTCTGCGGGATCATCAGCCGCTGTGTTTCCAGTACGACGATGAAAAATACCGGTTATGGATTCGGGACGTGAAGCTGTTCCCCCAGGGGTACTCTGCCATTGCGCTGCATCCGGAGTATATCAACGGGGAGCCGTCAGTCCTTCTGGCCGATATCGGGGGCTGGACGGTAGACCTGATGCGGCTGGACAATGCGGTTCCCAATGCGGCTGCCTGCCGCAGCCTGGAGCTGGGAGTCATCCGATGCATGGATGAGGTCATGGAGCAGATCCGCCGGAGGACGGGACTGTCCGTAACCGACATCCAGATTGAGCGTGTCTTAAATGGAAGCGCCTGCAGTATGGATCAGACCGCCAAAGAGATGATCCAAAGCCATGGGCGGATTTATACGGAACGGATACTGTCCTCCATTCTGGAGGCTGGGTTCGATTTTAAAGCCATACCGGTGGTCTTTTTGGGAGGCGGCGCCTCCATCATAGAACGCCACATCCGTCCCCAGGACGGGCTGTGCCGGGCAGTGTTTCTGACGGATGTCCATGCCAACGCTGCCGGATATGAACGGATCGCCGGACAGATGCTGAAAACATGAGCCGGCCGGTGTTCTCTTTTCGGCCCAATCTGGAAAACCCGGAGCATGTAAGGGCCTGGGAAATCCTGAAACGTGTTCCGGAAGGGCAGAAGAACCGGTTCCTGGTGCAGGCAATCCTGCAGAAGGATCAGGCCCGGTATCTGGAAAAAATGATACGCAAGGCTGTTCGGAGAGAACTGGAAGGAATCCGGCCTGAAAAAAGATACGTATCGGTAGAGCCGGAAGTCCCGGGGGCAGAGATCCAGGAGCCGAAGATCCCGGATCAGATGTTGGACTTTTTGTTTCAGATAGAGTAAGGACGGGGAAAGGAGGTGGTGCCGTTTTGAGGGAGGATTAAAAAATATGCCATTGTCAGGTATGCTGTATTTCCGTACTCCATATTTGTTGGGTATTGTGAATGGATATCCATGGGGTTTTCAAGTATCCTGTATGTAACAAAAGAAAAAGGAGGAACCAAGCATGGCAGGGATGAAGAACATCTGCGGAAAGATCCCCATGGAACTGCACGCGAAAATGCGGCAGGAAATTGAACAGAGGGAGATCAGCACACAGCAATTTATTCAGCAGGTCATTGAAGAACATTTCACAGAAAAAGGAGGACAAATCAGCATGGCAGTCAGGACAGTGGCAGTACAGGTATCGGAGGAACTTTTTGCAAGGCTTAAAGCGGCGGTCGCAAAGAAGGGATGCAGACAGAAGGATTTCCTGATCGAACTGATCGAGAAGGCAATCGAAGAGATTGAAGCGGAGTTTGGAGAGGAAAAGGCACAAGGCTCACCGGCTGTAGAGGCAGGGCCGGAGGCGCCGCCTGCACAGCGGGAAACAGGGAATGAGGAAGTATCCGAACCAGCAGAAACAGGATCTGGGGAAACAGAAGCTGAAGAACCAGAACAGACAGAAGCCGGGGACACGCCGGAAGAGGAGCCCGGAGAACTGGAGGGGCCATCGGGTGGGGAAGAACCGGATGAGGCAGAAGCCAGAGAAACAGCATCCGAACCGGAAACCGCTGACACAGAAGAAACGGGACTGGAGATGGACACAGTCGCATAGGAACACGGCCATAAGGCAGAAACGGCATGGGATAGGAACCATGCCGTTTTTTAGTGGAACGGATGGGCGGCCTGCCCTCCGTTTATTCCCGTGAAGCAACGAGCCAAGCAGCCATGCTTGCATGGGCATTTGGTGACTGCCGCCAGGGTTGCTAAGTGCCAGTGGCACTTGTTCAGCAACGACCGAAACGGAGTGTAGACCAGATACCCCGCAGCTTGCTGCGCTGGAATTTTGATGCCCCGTCAGCTTGCTGCGGGGTCTTTGACTTATGGAAGGGGTGATGACCGGAACAATTCGATTTTTTGACTTATTCAGCGGGATCGGCGGATTCCGTGAAGGGCTGGACCGGGCAGGCGGGTTTCAGTGTGTGGGACACTGTGAAGTGGATGCCCATGCGGATAAGAATTACCGGCTGCTGTTTGATACGGAAGGGGAGTGGTTTTGTGATGACGCAAGAGCAATTGAAACAGAAGGAATGCCAGGATTTGATCTCCTGTGCGCGGGGTTTCCTTGCCAGGCATTTTCCATCGCTGGAAAGCGGGAAGGGTTTGCAGACGCAAGGGGGACCCTGTTCTTTGAGATTGCCAGACTGGCTGAAGCCAGACGGCCTGCTTATGTTCTCCTTGAAAATGTTCCCGGCCTGTTATCGCATGACAAAGGCCGGACGTTTTATACCATCCTCAGTACATTTTGGAAACTGGGGTACCATGTGGAATGGAAGGTGCTTAACAGCAAGGATTTTGGAGTCCCACAGTCAAGAAGGAGGGTGTACATTATCGGATATCTTGATGAAAGATGTGCCGGAAAAATACTTCCTTTCCCAGAGACAAATGGAACAGCTCTTATACAGAGCATACCCGGAAGCCAGGGAAGGAGGGTCTACGACCCCGGCGGGCTGAGCTGCACATTGACATCAGGCGCCGGCGGCATGGGTGGGAAGACCGGGCTGTATGAAGTAGGCATCCCGATCAAGGAGGCGACCCGGAAGGGCTATAAGATGGCGTACCCGGGCGACAGTATCGACCTGGGGTATGCGAGCCTGAACAGCAGGCGCGGGCGTGTCGGGAAGGGGATCGCCCATACTCTGACTACCGGGAGCCAGCAGGGAACACTTCAATTCGTGGAGCAAACCTGTACTGCGCCGGAAATCATGAAGCCGCCGGCAGAGACAGGGACCCGAAAGGACCGCTGTGGGATAAAGGCGCCGGATGGGCCGGTGTTCACCATTACGGCTGCCGGCCGCCAGGGAAGCGCATACCACGGAAGGATCCGTAGGCTGACTCCAAGAGAGTGCCTGCGGCTGCAGGGATATCATGACGCGCGGATCGACCGGATCATCAAGGATACGTCAGACAGCCAGTTGTATAAGCAGGCAGGGAATGGCGTAACAGTCAATGTTATTGAATCCATCGGCAGGAGTCTCCGGGAAATTGACGCACAGCTAAGAGGGAAGAACCCTGTCTGAACAACGGTGGAAAGGGGGGAGCGGGATGGATTTCAAAAAACAGTTTTATGGAACTGAGATCGAGATGACCGGGATCACGAGACAGCATGCGGCGGAAGTGGTGGCGCAGATGTTCGGATCATCCATCCATCACCGGTCGTCTTACGATTCCTGGTGTCTGTACGATCCCCAGGGAAAGGAATGGAAATTCATGAGTGATTCAAGCATTTTTGCACAACGGCGGGAGGGAGGACGGATGGTTCCGGCAGATCCGGAGTACTGTACCGAAATGGTCAGCCCCAAGCTGACTTATTCAGAAATGGGGAAGCTGCAGGAAGTGGTGCGGTGTCTGCGGAGAAACGGAGCCAGGGTCAATCCGTCCTGCGGCCAGCATGTCCATGTGGACGCTTCCAACCATACTGCAAAGAGCCTCAAAAATGCGCTGACGATCATGTATTCCAAGGAAGATATCCTGTTCAAGGCATTGAAGGTGCAGACCGAAAGGGAAGAACAGTACTGCCAGAAAGTCCGCCCGGCGATGCTGGAGAAGATCCGGAGGATGCCGAACAGCAACATTTCCATGGAAAAGCTGAAGCGGGCATGGTATGAGGGCGGAGATGGCAGCTATGACCATTATAACTGGTCAAGGTATTATGCCTTGAATGTACACGCTGTTTTCTCTAAGGGGACCTTGGAATGGAGGTGCTTTGAGAGTACCCTCCATGCAGGGAAAGTGCGGGCCAATATCACGCTGGCACTTGCCATCTCCGCCCAGGCGATCAACCAGAAATGTACCCATATGAAGAAAACGGAGATCACGGAAAACCCGTGTTTTACGTTCCGCACGTTCTTGCTCCGGTTGGGGCTGATCGGGCCGGAATATAAAAATGTCCGGGAACACCTGCTGGAAAATCTGGAGGGCGATAAGGCATGGAGATACGACAAAAGCACATATCAGTGCCTGCATAGAAATGACGCAAGAGAGGAGCGATAGAACCAACAGGAAAGAGGTGAGTGAAATATGGAGAATCCATTTTATTTTGCCTATGGCAGCAACATGAACCTGGATCAGATGGGATTCAGGTGTCCGCATGCCAGGGTAGCAGGAACTGTCTGCCTGGAAGATTACCGGCTGGCGTTTTGCGGAATGTCAGCAGGGAATGGGGTGGCGACTATTTTTCCGGAGAAAGGCTGCCAGGTGGAAGGGGTGCTGTGGGAGATCACGCCGGAATGTGAACAGAGCCTGGACAGATATGAGGGATACCCGAATCTGTATGGAAAGCAAACAGTCCGCGTGAAAAATCAGGCCGGAATGCAGATGGACGTGATGGTTTATATTATGAACGCACCCTATAGGGAACACCTGGCCAGTCCGTCCAGACTGTACCTGGAGGGAATCCTGGAGGGCTGCAGGGACAATGGGATCCCGGAAAAGCCAGTCCGGGATGCAGTGGGCCGGGCAAAAAAAGAAACCACGAAGAAAAAGCAGCAGCACCGGAGGGCGGAAAGGTAAGATGTGTATGAAAGATTTCAAGGAGAAAAAGGAGAAGGGAATGACATTTCATAAAATGAGAACAAAACTGGCGGCTTTCGGGCTGGCTCTGTTGATGGGTCTGGTTCCAACGGGAAATATACCCACTGCCTATGCGGCAGAAGAACCGGCCCGCCAGCAGGAACATGGGGCGCAAGAGAGCTCAAAGCAGGAGGATACGCAGAAGGCCGTCCTGGCACAGCGCCGTGTCCAGGCAAAGGATCTGACGAAAAAAGTGAAGGACCAGACATTTTTCATAGGAACCTCTCTGGAAGGGATTCAATTTGACCCGGAAAAGGAAGAGGTTTCTTTTTATAAGGCCATTGGAGATGACGGCAGTGAATATCAGCCCCACAAGGCAGGAAGCTATACCGCCAGCTATCTGGTGGCTCCTAAGGATCAGGAAGAGTGCTACGTGGTGACCCGTAAGATCATTTTGACCGATACGGAAGGGACGGCGCATGTGTCAGAAAACGGTGGGGAACAGCAGAAAAGGGATACCGATTCGGAGGAGGAATCAGAAGCAAAAGAAGGCTTAGATTCAAAAACGAATACGGAATTGGATTCTGATGCAGAACCAAAAAAGGATGCAGACCCGGACAGTGATTCAGAATCAGAGAAAGATGCAGATCTGGGCAGCGATTCAGAATCAAAGGAAGATGCAGATCCGGACAGCGATTCAGAATCAAAGGAAGATGCAGACTCGGACAGCGATTCAGAATCAAAGGAAGATGCAGACTTGGACAACGATTCAGAATCAGATCAGGAAACAGATACAGAGAAGGATTCAGAGGATGCGGACAAACCACAGGACACAGAAAAAGTAAAGATTACGATCAGCGGGAAAGGAGAAACGGAAGAATCCCTGTCCAGACTGCAAAAGGACATTGCAGAGGGAAAGCTCATGATTGTTTCCGCAGCCGGAAGCGCTTTTGAGTCTGACGATTCCGCTGTAAATCTGGAAAAAGGAGATACAGCCAGATATCCGGATTCCCTGGGTGGGCATGAAATCCACTGGTTCCAGATCAATGGGGAGACGGCATATTGTCTGGAAAATTCGGAGCCAACACCTTTCCAGGTAGACGGGATCTCTTCTGTGCTGGAGTCCAATGTAGATTTACAGAAGGTATTATACTATGGATTTGGCGGCAAAGGAGATTTGACCGGAGAAGCACTTTCAGGAAAGAGCAGGGAAGAAAAATATGTGTATACCCATATCGCTGTCAGCTATGCATACGCAGGGAAAACAGGAGTTGCGGGATGTACATGGGAGGAACTGCAAAATACAGATGCGGGTGCATATATAGAGTGTTTGTTTAGGCAGGAAGTGCCGCCCAGTAATGGGCTCTCCCTATCTGCGGCATCTGTGGATGCCATCCAGGAGGGGGATCTACAGAAAACACCAAAGATCCGGCTGGAAGGGAACAGCAGGAGCAGCATTGAGCTCAGCGTCCCGGAAGATGTGGCCTGTTATAACGTGACCCAAAATGATTCTGTCACCCATGGAACCATCCAAATCAACGGAGGGGACTCGTTTTATCTTTCTGCCAAAATGAATGTAACCGGACAGTATGATTCCGGTGCAATGCCTGGTTCCTTAAAAGAAGACTGGAAGGTACTGGTTTTGTCTTCCAGAGAAGGAAAAGAGGACATCGGCGTATTCGAAGCCCGGCCTGCTGATCCGGTCAGATTCACGGTTCAATGGCTGGGACAGGCAAAGATCAGCCTGCTGAAAAAAGACCGGGATACCGGAAGCCCCCTGGCAGGCGCAGTATACGCGATTTATAAAGACGCGCAATGCAAAGACTGGCTGATGGATCTGCCGGAAACCGACGAAAGTGGCAATGCAACCAGTGAATCTTTTGATAGGGGCTTGAAGCAGGTCTACGTAAAGGAAATGAAAGCGCCGGAGCATTATCTTCTGGATTCCAATGTGTATCCGGTAGATGTGGAATCAGGAAAAGAGGTGGAAATGACGGTATATGATGTTCAGGAAAAGAATGGGCAGGAGGACCAGCCGACAGAAACACGGATTACCAAGACAGACGCTTCCACCGGGGAACTGTTGGAGGGCGCTGTGCTGCAGGTGATGGATCAGGACGGAAACCTGGTGGAAGAATGGACCAGCACAAAGGAAGCACATGTAATCTTTGGACTGCCGGAGGGAGAATACACTCTCCACGAAAAACAGGCACCCTTTCAGGAAGGCTATGTATCCGCACCGGATATCACGTTCCAGGTATCAGAAGAAACCGGGGCAGAGGTGGAGATGAAGGATGGATACTCTAAAATGGATCTTTCGGTCCAGGACCAATCCACGGGGAAAGAACTTCCAGGTGCCACTTTACAGCTCCTTGACGGGCAGGGAAACATCCTGAAGGAATGGGTAACGGATGGAAAGCCGTACCGTGTGGAGAAGCTCCCGGTAAATGCAGAGCTGATCCTGCGGGAAACTGCTGCTCCAAAGGGATATGCGATCTCCAAGGAAGTGAAATTGATCGTAACAGATACGGAGGAAGTCCAAAGCATAGCACTAAAAAATGCCAGGATATCAGAAAAAACGTCTAAGCCTGGGAATGCGCCGGCATCAGGGAATACATCAGCTCCCAAAACAGGGGACACATTCCAGATGCCGGCGCTGCTGCTTACTGCAGGCGTGATTTCACTTGCTTTGCTTGCAGTGCTGCTGATCCGCAGGATAAAACGTGATGACCAGGAGGAAGCGTAGAATCCGAAACGAAGTGTGTCTAAGGGATTTGAGAAAAGGAGTGTTTAAGAATCGGATATCTGCCGAAAGGGCACGGAGAAGTGTGTTCGAAAGCACCCCAAAAGTGCAGTATCTGAGACAAAGAATGTCCTTTCTCAAAAGCAGCGTACAAAATCCGGTTTAGAAGTGTTCAAAACTGCGTATTCGGGTTTGGACGCAACGTTCCGTTTACACGGGTTATGGAAAGGACACAATGAAGCAATTCTTTTCCTGGCAAAAAGGAAGAGATTCTCACAAATACAGTCATGAAAATGTCCGGCAGGAGATCCCCTCTGATCCAGAGGAAGGTCTCCTGCCTTTTTTGAAAGGAAGGTGTCGGTTATGAGACGATTTTATACAGCGGAATCTGTGACAGAAGGCCACCCGGATAAGCTCTGCGACCTGATCGCGGACAGCATCCTGGATGAATGCCTAAAGCAGGACCCGGAGGCCAAAGTGGCATGTGAGGTACTGGCGACAAAGGGGAATATCCTGATCGCCGGGGAGATCACCAGCAAATATGAACCCTATGTATTCTGGACAGCAAAGGAGGTTCTGGAAAAGATCGGGTATCCGTCCGGAGAAATCCAGATGGATGCCCGAATCCATCACCAGAGCCCGGATATCGCGGGGGCAGTGGAATGCCCCTGGGAAAAACGTGGAGGGATGCCAAAGCAGACGTTTGAATGGGAGTATGGTGCGGGAGACCAGGGGGTTATGATCGGTTATGCCTGCAATGAAACTCCGCAGAAAATGCCCATGCCGGCGGTGCTGGCAAACCGGATCGCGGCGGAATTGTCGGCCTGCCGGAAGAGCCGGTATATCCAGGGAATCCTGCCGGACGGAAAGGCCCAGGTGACTGTGGAATATGAAGATGGGAAGCCCGTCCGGCTGGACTGCGTGGTTGTTTCCTGCCAGCATGAGGAAGAAAAAGATCTGAGAATACTGGAGAAGGAAATCCGGGAGAAAGTGCTCCTTCCGGCACTGCGCCTGCTTCCGCCGGATGAGAATACCCGAATCCTGATCAATCCATCCGGACGGTTTGTGCAGGGCGGCCTGGATGCCGATACCGGGCTGACCGGGAGGAAGCTGATGGTGGATGCCTATGGCAGCCAGGTGCCCCATGGCGGCGGAGCCTTTTCCGGAAAGGACGGCTCCAAAGCAGACCGTTCTGGAGCCTATATGGCAAGATACATTGCCAAAAATATCGTGGCGGCAGGGCTGGCCGAACGGTGCCAGGTATCCTTGGGGTATGCCATCGGGGTGGCCCACCCGGTGATGGTGCAGGCAGATACCTTCGGTACAGGGACGGCCTGCGCGGATGACTGCCTCTCCCAGGCCATTCCCCTGGTATTCGAATTGACCCCGAAACAGATCATCCACACCCTGCGATTGAAACGCCCCATCTTCCGGCAGACTGCCGCTTACGGGCATTTTGGCAGGAAGGAATTTCCGTGGGAGCGTACTGACCGGGTGAAGCAGCTCCATGAGGCGCTGCTTTAATGCCCTGGTATGGAGAAGAGCAGCTGGAGGCTGTCCGGGCGGTATCGGCCATGGAGTATCTGCAGAGGCACCAGCCGGGCCGTTTGAAAAAATCTTCGGCAAGGAATGAGTGGGAGCTGACGGACCACGACAGCTTCAAGATCAACGGCATCACCAGCAAGTGGCATTGGAAATCCAGGGACATCGGCGGGATCTCCGCATTAAATTTCCTGATCCATGTAGATGGCATGGAGTTCCAGGAAGCCGTGGGATTGCTGCTGCGGGAAACGCCTTCCATGTCTTACTTTCCTCCCCAGCCGGAGGAAACGCCGAAGAAGCCCTTTGTGCTGCCGGAATCTTTCCAGAATTGCGGCCGTGTACAGAGGTATTTGAACGGCAGGGGGATCAGCAGTGAGGTGATCCGATACTGCCGGAGTCTCGGCATTTTATATGAGAGCGCCCCGTATCACAACGCTGTTTTTGTTGGGATGGATGAAGAACAGAAGCCCAGGTACGCATTCCTGCGTGGAATCTACGATAAAGACGGAAAGACCTTCCGGATTGAGCAGGCGGGAAGCGAGAAACGTTATGCGTTTTGTGTACCGCCAGACAAAAGCAGCGTTCGGGTGGCAATCTATGAGGCGTGTATTGACGCGCTGGCCCATATGACTTTGGAAGGAGGGAGGGCAGACAAATACAGGCTTGCCCTGGGAGGCATCAGCGCGCCAAAAGAGAAGCAGACCTGTGGAAAAGAAACAGACAAAAGGATAGAGAAGAGAGTCCCGGGGAATCCATTCAAAAATCCTCCGGCACTGGAACATTTCCTGAAGCACCATCCAGAGATTGAGGAGATTGAAATCTGTACGGACAATGATTTTGCCGGGAGATGGGCCTGCGAACATTTCAAAGAGACCTACGGAAATGAATATAGGATCATTGAAAATTTGCCCCAGATAGAGGGAGCGGATTATGGGGATCTGGCGGTGTGGGAAATGGAACCAGATCAAAGCAGATCCAGGCAGCGTGGGCAGGGGAGGTGAAGATGGCAGAAATTCAAACGAACATCAGGCGGAAACCAATACAACTAAAAGACCAGGAACGCATCCAGATGAAACTTTTAAGCCCTTTGACGGGCGGTTTTTTCAGGAAATGCATGCGCAGAGGGAAGGAGGATTACGAGAATACGGGCAGAGGGATTGACGGCAGGGAATTGGCACAGTATGAAACGGCCATCCGGAAAGCGGTAGACCGGGAGAACCATCTGGGGATGGAGGACGGAAAATCCTTTGACCTGATGGAGGAATGCTTTGACGGCAGTCCTTCGATCCAGAGGAAGGTGGAGCATGGCAGGATCTCCGTAGAGAATACCGGCGGCGCTTTGTATGGCTGTACCACGTTGATTCTCAAAGAAGAACTGGAAGACTGGGAAATGAAGGAACTGTGCGAATATATTGCCGGCCAGTACAGTGATGGCTGGGGGGAATGCTTCGAACAGAGGGATATCCCGGCAGAAGGAGGAACTATAAACGTGTATTTCGATTTCTTAGAAAGCCCGGATTTCCAGATCGAGTCCGCAGTTATAAAAAATCCGGATCTGGAAAAGCAAAAGGATTCTATTTCAGAAAGCGAAAAATGGACGTTACCGGAAGCTGCAATCCCATGCTTGTCAGCGAAAAGCCCCCGGCCGAAGCTGCCGCTTGTCCGGTACCAGAGAAAAAACGATCCGGGAGGGCAGAAAAAGAAACCGAAGCAGACGAAAGGGCGGTAGTGTAAAGTATCGTATGAAAAAATGATACGGGTATTGCCCGCATTTAAAATCGGCTTCGCAGATGGCGGGCAAGCAATCACTTGCTGTGCAAGTGGTTGCATTCAGCAGGCAATCAATTTGCTTCGCAAATTGGTTACAAAGGCAAGGGAGGTGAAATGGATGAAAAGCAAAAATAATTCTATATGGGATGGAAGTGTGACGAAGATCCTGACCCCTTTAAGCGGAGAATTTTTCCCGAAGGAAGGATACGATTGGAATGATGGGCCTGACAATTACGGGGAACTGCTGGACGGCAGGGAACTTGTGCAGTATATGAAATCCATTCAGGAAGCGGTGGTTCATAAGAACAGCCTGGGGGGAAAAGGCGGCGATCCCTGCAACCTGATGGACTATTTTTATGGCAGTGCTTCAATAAAAGAAAAAGTCAAGTCTGCCGTAGTCTCCGTAGAATGTGCGGAGGGCGTCTTGTATGGCTGTACCACACTGCGCTTGGAAGAGAATCTGGGAGCAGGAGAGTTGCATGAATTGTGTGAATATATTACCGGGCAGTACAGCGATGGCTGGGGGGAAGAGTTTGAGCAGAGGGACATCCAGGTAGAGGAGGGGACATTGCATGTGCATTTCTGGCAGAGAAGCGGGATGAGATTCCAGATCCGGGAGGACGTAAAGCCAGATCCGGAACATGATAAAACCAAGGATTCAGGGAAAGAACCGCCGCCGGATATAGAAGAAGGCAGGCCAGGCCAATCCGCAGGGAAGGCACGGCCCAGCTTACAGCTCATCGGTCATGATGGAAATATTTTCTCGATTGTGAGCGATGCCGGAAGGCTGCTTGCCAGGAATGGACAAAAGCGGGAAGCGGATGAGATGTATGACCGGGTTTTCAAAGCAGGCAGTTACCATGAGGCGCTGGGAATTATCAGTGAATATGTGGAAACAGAACTGAGCAGCGCAGGGGAAAAGAAACACCAGAGAAAACAGAAATCGGAGAATACACCGTGCCGCTGATGGAATGCGCTTGGATCTATAAAAGAATCGAAATAAGAAAGGAAGGGATGCCTATGGAGAATTGTTTGCAGTTGGAGGAATTATTAAAGGAAGGGATGTACCCGGAGGAATCAGCCGGGGGAGAGCATTGGAGTATCCTGCATGGGGATACGCTGAAATTGGTGAAATCTTTCCGGCCGGAAATTTTTGACGCGGTAATTACAGATCCGCCCTATGCGTCCGGGGGCACGAAACAAAATGATAGAAACCGCACGACGAACCAGAAATACAGCAGTATGCGTTCCGGAAATGCCCTGCCGGATTTTGACGGGGATAATAAGGACCAGCGTTCCTGGACCCATTGGATGGCAGAGTGGCTGTTGGATGTGCGGAAAGCCTGCAAAAGCGGAGCGCCCATCTGTCTCTTTATTGATTGGCGTCAGTATCCATCCATCACGGATGCCCTGCAGTGGGCCGGCTGGGTCTGGAGGGGAACCGCCGTGTGGGATAAGGGTAATTCCCGTCCGCAGAAAGGGCGTTTCCGCCAGCAGGCGGAATACATCGTATGGGGGAGCAACGGCCCCATGCCCATCAACCGTCCGGTGGCGTGCCTGCCGGGAGTATTCCGGTATGGGAATCCCCAGAACCGAATCCATGTGACGGAGAAGCCGCTGCAGCTGATGAAGGACGTGATTCAGATCTGTGAACCTGGAGGCCGGATTTTAGATCCTTTTGCGGGTTCCGGCACCACCATCCTGGCGGCTGTGGAGGAAGGATATGAAGCAGTCGGGATTGAAGTCACGGATACCTATTATACCCTGGGTACGGAGCGGGTACGCTCTGGGCTGGAGATGGGCAGTCAGAAGGAGGGTGAAGCTGATAAAAACGGGAAGTGAATGTATCCTGGAGCGGGAACCAAAATCCAGGCGTGAAAAAACATGGAAAGCATTGGAGCGAATATGGAATCGGAAATCCAGAAAGAAAACAGGAGGAAAGCGCCATGGGGTATAAGCTGGATTATGAAACATTCCGGCAGGAGGTGAAGAAGCTGGTGGAGGAAGGACTCCAGGAAAAAGGGGATTACAGCTGTTCCTGGCAGCCGGTACATAAAAACAATGTGACCAAAACCGGGCTTCGGATATCGGAAGCAGGAAGCAGGGTCGCTGTGATGGCCTATTTAGAACTGCCCTATCAGGATTACCTGAAAGGACAGCCCCTTTCTCAGATCAGCAGAGAGATCGTTGGGCTGAGCGCGGAAAGAGGATTCCCGGATATTTCCACAACGCAGTTCAATGATTACGGGGAAATGAAGGGAAAACTGAGGGTGCATCTGGTGGGAAGGGAACACAACAAAGCCTATCTGGAAGAAGGGCCGTATAAAGTACATCCGATGGGCGCACAGATCCTATATGCGGAATTGGAGAACACCGGGGAAGGCAGGATGGGATTCCATGTGACACATGAATATCTGTCGGTTTGGGATATATCGGAACAGGAGGCGTTTGATGCGGCGTTGGAAAACTCGCAGAGAAAAGAACCTGTCTGGTTCCGGTCGCTGACAGGAGGGATCGATAGTATTCTGGACGGGAAAGATCCGGGAGAAGGGCCCGTCCATAAAGAAGAACTTTATATCCTGTCCAATGCGTCTAGAGACCATGGGGCGGCGGTACTTCTGTATCCGGGAGCGCCCGAAGAGATCCATAGAAAAATGGAAGGGGATTATTACATCCTGCCCTCCAGTGTACATGAGGTACTCGTCCTTTCCAAAGAGGCAGATATTACGCCGGCTGTATTGCGGGACATGGTAGTGGAGGTCAACCAAGGTCTGGTTCCCCTGGAAGAACGCTTGGGGGATGAGATCTATGAATTTCAGGGCAGGACCGGCACACTGCAGAAATGTAAGATTCCGGAGAGGGAGATGACCCGATGAGGCTGCCGGGAGCATGAGGGCATCCAATGGGATGCTCTGAAATGCGGTCAGAAATGAACAGGGCATCCAATAGGATGCTCTAAAATGCGGTCAGAAGTGAACAGGGCATCCAATAGGATGCTCTGAAATGCGGTCAGAAATGAACAGGGCATCCAATAGGATGCTCTAAAATGCGATTAGAAGTGAACAGGGCATCCAATAGGATGCTCTAAAATGCAATCAGAAGTGAACAAGGCATCCAATGGGATGCCTATGGAAGAAAGGAGGGATTGCAGGATGGAGAAAGCATTGGCTTATGTATGCTGTCCGTCGGACGCAGGGAAAGCAAAGATGCAGAAATACTGCCGGAAGATCTACGAATTGGGGTATGTACCCATTTGTCCGCAGTTCGGTTTCTCCCCGTTTTTAAATGAAGGGGAGGCGGAGGACATGCAGGCGTTCCAGAGGATGTCCCATATGGTGCTTCGGAGATGCCGGATGGTGGTAGTCTGCGGAAAAGAGATGACTGGTACGATGAATACGGAGATCAGCATGGCAGACCGGCTCCATATCATCTGCACGACCCTGGACGGGCTGGTCAGGATTAAAGAAGCACAGTGATATCTAATGATTAAAAAAATAATTTGTTCCAAAAGGAATCATCAGAGGGAACGGTGAAAGCCTGCATCGAATCTGCCGGGGGGACGAAGAAACGGGTGGTACTCGCACTGCAAGCATAGCGTTTGGATATCCCAAACGCGACTTTGGGGAGAACCCCAAGCCCCCGGAGCAGAGATTGGAAGGACTGTCTCAGGGACAGAAAAAAATTTAGAAGCAAAAAATATAAATGAGATACCACATGCATGTTTAAAAATGGATTCAGAAGTGAAAAGGAGAGGAAGAAATTTATGGGATGGTTATTAAGCGGCATTATGTTTGGCGGAGTGATCGGTGTGTTTATGACCTGTATCGTCATTGTGGGAGGGCGGGGCGACCAGATGATGGAACGTGCCAGGATGGAGTCGGAATGGAAGAAGCGGGACTCCGGGGGTAAGAAGGTGATCCGGTTCGTAGACCGGTTCAACCACAGCCTGTTCTACATCGAGGATGGAGACCCCATCCAGCTGTTCACCAACAAAGGGGAACGGAAATTTTGTATCTGCCATTACCTGGATGACCTGCATGCCAGAATTGACGGGAAAGAGTGGGCGCTGTGGGAGTTTGCCAAAACGATGGCAAAAAATGAGGTTGTGTATATGCCGCTGAAAATGCATGTGGAAAAGCGGAAAGGAGGTGCTGTGTAATGAAAAAACGATATATCGCGGGAATCATGGTTCTGACAACACTGGCAGGATGCGTGATCTGGAAAAGGAGACGGGGATAAGATGGCAGAAGATATGAGAAAGGCAGTCTATATGGAGTTTCACCGGAAACCTGCGGATGAGAATGAGATGCTCCATTCCGTGTTCCCAGGAGAAAAGTGGAGGGTGCAGATTGAAAAGATCATAGAGTTGCCCAGGGAAGAATTCCTGGGTTTTGCAGATGAACTCTATGGACATTTCGCGTTTCTCTATGACAACGGGGAATATATGTATTTTGATGAGGACGAAGGCTGTGCCCACTGCCTTCTGGTTATGACACCGGATCGCAGGGAAGGGATTCTGGCACAGGCGGAAGGTTTTCCATATGTCCGTTATGGCGCTTATGTTCCGGACTGCAATGTGCTGGATCTGTCCGGGATTTCGGTGGAGAGCCAGATACCGAGAACCAGTATTCCGGAACGCCCGATCACGATGCAGAATCCTGCGATACAGAATCCGAAGAACGGGAATAGAAGTGAAACATATAAAAATCGCACAAAGGAAAGGGAAGAACGATGAGGAAACGGAACCATGTGATACCCGTCCGGCTCAATGCCAAGGAACTGCGGTATCTGGAGGAACAGGTGAAAAAGAGCGGGCTTGCGCGTGAGGAATATCTGCGCACCCTGATCATGGGCGGGGAAGTCCATGCCAAGCCCTGTGAGCATCACGCCGATCTGCTTCGGAAGATCGCAGGTTTATGCAATAACGCCAACCAGCTTGCCCACGTAGCGAATGCTTCCGGTTCGGCCAGTCAGGAAAGCCTCCGGGAAATGCTCCGGATATCCCGAGAAACCTGGCAGCTTGTAAAAGAGGAATGGTGAAAGAGATTGGCGTATACCAGTATCATTCCCGTCCACCGCCTGGATTCCTCGATAGCCTATATCAAGGATGAAAAGAAAACCTCGAAAAGAACAGAGGCGGGGTCCCTGGAAGAAGCGGTCGCCTATGCCATGAACCGGGAGAAAACCGAGCAGGCAGTTTTTGAGGATGCCATCGGATGCACCTGTGATTCCGCTTTTGCGGATATGGTGGCCACCAAGAAGCGGTTCCATAAGATGGAAGGCGTACAAGGTTACCACCTGATCCAGAGCTTTGCGGAGGGAGAAGTGACACCCGAACTGGCGCACCTGATCGGGCAGGAATTAGCGGACGAACTACTAAAAGGAAAGTTCGAGGCAGTGGTCACCACACATCTGAATACCCGTCATTATCACAATCATATCGTCTTTAATTCAGTCAGCATGGAAGATGGCAGGAAATACCACAGCAGCGCAAAAAGTTATTATGAGGAAGTCCGTAAACGATCAGACGCAATCTGTGTGAAATACGGTTTGTCTGTGATTCCGGAAAAGGGCGGTAAAGGGAAATCCTACTCACAATGGCAGGCTGAAAGGGACGGAAAGCCTACCTGGAGGACAGCCATCCGCATGGATATCAAGGAGGCAGTACAAGAATGCTTTACCTGGAAACAGTTCCTGGCACAGATGGAGCAGAGGGGATATGTGTGGAAACTGAACCAGAAATATCCTGCCTTAAAGGCTCCAGGGATGGAGCGGTACGTACGCCTGAAAAGCCTGGGGAAGAATTATACGGAGACAGCGATCCGGGAATGGATCCTGAAGCCGAAACGGAAGGAACGCATCCGTCCAGAAGAGAAAGCATGGAATAAAAACCAGAGCGGAAAAAAGGTTTCTTCCCGGAAGAAACTGACAGGTCTGCAGGCACTGTATTATTCCTACCTTTATCAGATGGGTGTGCTGAAAAAGCGTCCTCCCAGAGTCTCCTACCTGGTACGTGAGGACATCCGGCAGTTAGACCGGAGGATCACGCAGATGGAGTTTCTGCAAAAACATGAGATCACCACAAGGGAGAAGATGGTTCCGTTCCGTGCGGCCAGAGAGGAACAGATCGTGTCTCTTTTAAAGGAGCGCAGGCGGCTGTACCGGACACAGCCGGATTCTCCACGGATCGGGGAGATCAAAGAACAGCTTAAGAAACTCCGCAAGGAGATCAAAATGTCTGTAGAGATTGAAAAGCATTCCAAAGAGATGGAGGAACGGATGCGTCAGGCGGAGCAGCAGAATCAGCAGAAGGAAAATCAGAGATCAGCAGGAAAGGAGGACATCAAATGGCAGAAATAAAGCAGGAAGAAACGGTAACTCAGGAAGAAATGGAACAGGCAGGCTATGTAGGGATTCCGGTCACCTATTATCCCATCAATGAAGATATGGCACGCAGGGCAAAAGAGATGAACAGTTTTTTTGATTATCAACCCGGCAGCGCCACCAAAGAATACCGGCATTGTGTGAATCAGGCTGTGAAGATTGCTGAACAGCAGAAAGAGAGGGCAGATCCCATTTACCATGAAAAGATAGACCGATTGGTAGATACTTATGCCCGGAAACTGGCTGATAACATGAATAAAAGATATGAGATTGACGCACGTGTGCCGTCGGTGATGGTCGCAGGTCCGGCGAATTTTCCGACGAGGAAAAAGGAGAAGCAGAATGCCGCAAGAGACAGCAATATGGAGGAATGGAGGCAGGTACAGGGAATCCTGGATAAGATCCGGAGTACAGGGATGGGTGGTATCCGCTCTGACCATCCCCAGGCCATCGGGCAGTTGGAGCAGAAGCTGGAGCGGTTGGAGAACTCCCAGAAGCTGATGAAGGATGTCAACGCATTCTATCGTAAAAATAAAACACTGGAAGGATGTCCGTTGTTAAATAAGGAACTGACTCATCGGCTTGAAGCATCCATGGAACAGCCCTGGCATTATGAATCCAAACCGTTTGCGTCATATATGTTATCGAACAACAGCGCCGAGATCCGGCGGCTAAAGAAACGTATTGGGGAATTGAAACAGAACGCAGAGGTCGGCTTCTGCGGATGGGAGTTTGACGGAGGAAAAGCAGTGGTGAATCAGGAAGCAGGACGGCTGCAGCTTGTGTTTGGGGAAAAGCCATCTCCGGAACATCGTGCCCAGCTCAAAGCCAATGGATTCCGCTGGGCACCCAAGGCCGGGGTATGGCAGAGACTGCTGAACCGGCAGGCAATCCAGGCGGCAGGGAGGATGGAGTTTGTCCGTCCGCTTTCTGGTCAGACTCCACAGGAATTACAGCCGAACGCAGGGAAGCAGGTGGAAAAACAGAAATCAATGCAACGCTGATCAGATGATTATTTTTTATCTGTAAAGGAATTGATGCGGAATAGTCGGCAGCTCATTAAGCGACTATTTCGTATTTCTTTAAGAAATACATAAGTGGGAAGGAGGATGAGCGATATGAACCTTGGAGGTGAGGCGGCGGATCAAGTCGTCCGTTATTCTTTGGAAGGGATCGACCATGGGCTGCGGCTGTCCGGAACGATGGCAAAGAACCTTGCGGTCTTCCTTGCGGCAGTCATGCGGAATAACCAGAAGAGCTATGGAAAGATCTCCATGTCCCGGATGCTGAGAGAAAACAGGCCGCTGAAATTTTTCACTATCCCGTCAAACCGTATCCATGAGTTTGCGAAGGAAGGAAAAAAGCGCGGCCTGCCCTATGTGGTAATCCGTGACAGAAAGAATCCAAAGCTGTGCGAGCTGATGGTATTTGCGGATGACGCGGCGAAGGTCAACCGGGTCATGGATCAGATGAACCTGGACTTCTTAAGATCGGAGAATGGGGAAGCCGTTCAGGAGAACGTGAGGGAGGCGGAAAGAATCCATCCAACCGGAAAATCCCAGGAGACCGAAAACGCATTCCGTCCAGAGCAGGATTTCGCAGTAAGGACGGAAACCGTGGAAATGCCGGAGGGAGAGATTCAGTTCGAACTCAGTGATTTTGAGGATGACTTTAATGTGGGAGAACTGTCGGGAATGGATCAAATGGAACCGGAAAATTTTACCCAGGCGCAAGAGGGAAAGAGTCTGTCCGAACCTTCCTTGCGCAGCAGAGATATTTCTACCGGGCAGGGGGAGCGGAATAAGAAGCCGTCCGTGCGGAAGGAATTAAACCAGATTAAGAAGGAAAAGGAAGCCGGAAGGAGACGGAACCAGAAAGACCGGAGCCGTGGAAAACGTCCGGGCAGGAAGAAGATAAAGGGA